>Ga0209518_1000035_pt1 | contig 199064 bp, 194 predicted proteins | sample RifGroB1_FD_183993 | JGI IMG/M metagenome (GOLD analysis project Ga0209518, IMG submission 183993) | Groundwater microbial communities from Rifle, Colorado, USA - Groundwater B1 (SPAdes) (version 2) | ecosystem: Environmental > Aquatic > Deep subsurface > Groundwater | place: Rifle, Colorado...
AAAAAGTATTATAGTTATGATTAAGGAGCTGCCCAGGGGAATATAGATTTTTTTTTGGCCGATGTGAATATAGATGTCTCCGGGTAGAGTAAAAGGTATTGCTCCCCTTCTTTGAATTGCATAAATAAAGGCGGCGACTATAAAATAAAGAAGAAAGAAAAATTCAAAGACATTCATATATAAATTATCTTAACAAAAATATTTCACTAAAGTCCAGTAGTTGATAGATTTTCAAAAAGTGTTGTATAGTTGATGTATGGAAAACCAGGAACAAAAAATAAATCCAGTGCAACCAATTAGTCCTGTGCCAAAGATGGATAGCGAACCGCCCCAATCACCGCAGCCTTCATCGCAGTTTACCGGCGTATCAAATAAGTCCGGTTCAGGTTTCAAAATTTTCGTAATATTTTCTATTATTGTCATAGCCGCAATCTATGGAACAGTCGCATATCTTTATAGCCAAAATCAGAAGCTGAAAAATGGTTCTGAAAATACAGCTGCCCAATTGACTCCGACTTTGACACCTACTCCCGCTTTTAGTCCTGACCAGATCAAAGTTAAAAACGGCAGCGTCGTCAGAGAAATTCCGCAAGGTGAAGTAAGCGTTTTAATAGACAAAGAGAAATATGAATCAACCGGAATTACCGGCTTTGCAAAAGTAGCAGTTTCTCCGGATGAAACGAAAATTTGTTTTGAATCATGGCCGCCTGCGCCCGAACCCGCTTTATATGTGGCAACCATAACCGGTTTTGACATAGAAGAAGTAAGTCCGAATAGGCAGAATTGTGTTTGGACACAGGATTCTAATAGGATAATTTATGTTAACTCTTCTTCCAAGACTACTCCCGCAAATATTTTTCTTTATTCATTAGAAGACAATGTAGAAACAAATTTAACCAAGGACAGCGTTCCGGAAGGGTCTGTCAGGCGCTACGAAATTGTGGGTTTCTCGGCAGACGGCGGAAAAATAATCTGTACTTACGAGGACGTTGGAGGAACTGAAGAAGGTTTGGGTGGCGAGTGTGAAATTGATTTAACTTCTCTTACGGTTAGCTTCCTTTAAGTATACAAGCTCGTGTTTTATCAGATAGATTGCCGGAATTGCTATAAAAATTAAAAAGCCGGGAAATGACTTAATTGCCGCGTCAAAATACCCCAAAAAGGGAATAATTAAAACTACTTTGCCTAAGATATCACTCTTTGTTCCCCTTCCCGGATCCGGTTGGGAATTTGAGTCGCCTTTGGTTACAAAAAAACTTCCGTCTTCGAAATTTACTTCATCTATAATTCTGTGAGTAATTGCTTTGCCGGTAACAAAACCTGTTTTTACGTTAACTTCTTTGTAGGTTACAAGATCATTTTTCGAATATTTTTGATGAGGTGCTGAAATTACTATGCTTCCGGGAGTAATAACAGGACTCATTGAATTTGTGGTAATCGTTGAAATTCTCACCCCGTTTAATCTTTCGGTATATTTGGTAAGCGCAAAACAGGCGATTAAGCCCAGGTATATTATCAGAAAGCCGGTGAAAAGATTTCCGTAAACTCTTTCTATATAAAGGTCGTATTCGAAGTCGATTGCACGACTGAGATATTTATATATTTTCGGCTTTACTTTTTTCCACAAAGAAAGGAAGAAGTCTACGAGCCAGAACGAGTCACTAAGGTAGCTTGATGTCGTGTAGCGCATATTAATGCCGATAGTATGAGGTGAAAGTTCTTTCCAGTCAATACAGTCATAATTATTAAATTATAGTTAATTAATAATTACTGATTTTGAGCGTTAAATGACTCTTGACAGCTTATTAATGTGATGTTAGTTTAGATAATAATCTTAAATAGTTATTATCAATCTCCTGCCCTGAGATTAGTATCCCATATTTTAGTCTGATGAAGAAAATTTTAATTTCTATCATCACTTTAGGAGTCGTCACAGCTTTAGCCTTAGGCGTAACAAGCTCGTTTTTTTCTGACACTGAAACTTCAAAAGATAATATTCTTCAGGCCGGCGCTTTAGACTTAAAAATAGACAATGAAAGTTATTACAACGGAGTTTTAAACGAAGGAACTTCGTGGAGTCTTGATGACCTAACCGATGAGCTTTTCTTTAACTTCACAGATATTAAACCCGGCGATTGGGGTGAAGACACAATTAGTCTTCATGCCGAAAATGATTACTGGGCCTGTATGGAGATTGAAACTACCGAAAATGACGATGAAAGCTGTACGGAGCCTGAAATACAAGACGACTTAAACGGTTGTAATGACCCTGATGGTGACCCTGATGACGGAGAACTCGCCCAAAGAACATTTTTTATGATGTGGCCTGATGACGGAGACAATGTTCTTGAAACCGACGAATCCCCCAACTTAGTAAAAGGGCCGACTTTTGAACAATTCTCGCCTAAAAGGCTTTTTACTCTTGCCGATTCTCTGACAAACTTTTGGGGAACTCCCGGACCTTTATCTCCTTCAAAAACATACTATATAGGTAAAGTCTGGTGTCACGGAAACTTACTTCAACCCATTCCTCTTGCACAGGACGGGTTAGGCGCAGACAGTCCTAGGACGCCCGCAAATTCAACAGGAGGAGTTAATTGTGACGGGTCATTATTGGATAACGCTACTCAAACAGATAAAGTTATGGGAAATATCAGCTTTTCAGCCGTTCAGGCAAGAAATAACCCCAATTTCAGCTGTTCCGGAGTAACACCTACTCCTCCTACAGGAACACCAAAAGTAAGCCCTTCTCTTACTCCTTCCCCCACTCCCCTAGCCTGCGGACAAGCGGATGTGATGCTCGTCTTAGACCGTTCGGGCAGCATAAGTTTAACAGAATTAGGGGATCTTAAGACTGCTGCCAAAGCTTTTATTGATTCACTCGGCTTATCAACAACCGGAGTTCATGCCGGATTTTCAAGCTTTGCGACATTCGGTTCCCTTAACCAGCACCTAAATGATGACGGTACTACCGTAAAAACGGCAATTGATACCCTTATTTCAGGCGGCTGGACAAACCTTAAAGAAGGAATTGATTTGGCAAAAGGAGAACTTAATAATCCGGGAGATCTTCATGACAGGACGGATGGAACCTCTCCGGACAAAATGATTGTCATAACTGACGGTAATCCTAATAGACCCGAATCGCCACCCGCGCCTGACTCATCGGAAGTAGCTGCAGCCAATTCAGCTGATGCCGCGCGACTTGCAGGTTCTGAAATATTCGTCGTCGGAGTCGGTTCCGACGTCGACGCAACATATCTTCAGACAGAAATTGCGAATGATGCAGGACATTACTACTCGGCAGCAAATTACGCAGGACTGCAAACAATTCTTTCCGGACTTGATCTTTGCGAATAATCCATACCAAGCTTATTCTGTTTATCTTAAAAAATGCTGCCGCAGTAACTGCATAAAATTTAGTCTTTTTAAACATATGAGATTGGATAGCAAAGAATATCAAACTTCAGTAGAAAAACGTACATGGTGGAGAAATGAATATTTTTCAGTTGTCCCCGACTTATACGAAGATACGAATAATAAAGATTTGAAAAAGCACGTAGCTGCTCTTCTAAATATTGTCAGACAATTTGATTGGGGTGGTGTTTATCCTATCGATTACAGCCGTAAAGGAAATGCGATTTACAATTTTGAAACAGGTGAATTTATTACTTTGAATACACAAGGAAAATAAGATTTACTCTTTACACCACGTTCAGTTTACATGAACGTGGTAATAAGGGGTAAAACCCTTAATTGCCAAGCTTTTACTTAAAAAGCCTCTGGATTAGATCGTTGGTGAAAAAGATGAAGAAAATTTTATTAAGTTTATTTTCAATCGGAGTTGTAGCAATCGTTGCTGTTTTCGCAACTCAGGCATTCTTTAACGACACGGAAACATCAACCGGAAATGTTTTGGTAGCTGGTGCACTCGATCTCAAAATTGATAACACTTGTTACTACAATGGTCAAGCATGTTTGCCCACCGGTGAAGAACCAGAGGCACCATCAACATGGGGCGGTAGTCCTGATGGTGTACCGTGTTCTTGTACATGGGAATTGAAAGATCTTGGGCAAGGAGATGTATTTTTCAGCTTTCGAGACTTAAAACCTGGTGATTGGGAAGAGGATACGATTAGTTTACACGTAGATAATCCTTCTTGGGTTTGTGCAAGTGCAAAACTCACAAAAGACGATGACAACACATGTACTGAGCCGGAGTTGTTCGATGATCCAACTTGTACGGATCCGGGAGCACCGGGGAATGCAGACTCGTTTGATGGAGAACTTGCAGAAAATCTCCATTTTGTTTTCTGGAATGATGACGGAGACAATGTATTAGAGGAAGGTGAAACAGTTATAAGACAGGGGGAAGGAGCCGACACGTTGGGTGGCGATTGGGTACTTGCAGATTCAAGTACTGGACAACCAATTGCCGCAGGCCAGGACGTATTTATTGGTAAAGCCTTTTGTTTTGGTACTTTGGGATTAGCTCCCAGACCGGCAGGAAATAACACTCCTGTAGGACCAATTGCAAATTCAGGTATTACATGCGACGGTAAACCTGTAAATAACGCATCACAAACCGATTTGGTAACTGGTGACGTAGTGTTTACTGCTGTTCAGGCAAGGCACAACGAGCAATTCTTGTGTGAGGGTGCTAAACCAAACGATATTTAGTATATTATTCTCTAGCGTTTAAGGGTGGGGTCAAAGAGATAAATGAGTTTCGACTCGGAACTCTCTTGCCCACCCAAGCTAGGGGACTTTTAAGTCCACTAGTCCCGAGTGGTTCGACTTTGCTCACCATCGAGGGACTGGAGGCCGAACTCAGAAAGAAACTAACGAGTTTAGCCCCTTGATTGGGAAAGTTCGTTGAAAAACGAGCCTAACAAGAAAGGGGGTGAATATATTTAAAATTATGAAAAAAGCTCTATTGAGTTTATTTACTATTGGAGTGATTGCGGTAATTGCCGTTTTTGCAACTCAAGCTTTCTTCAGTGACACGGAGACATCAAAGGGAAATGTACTACAGGCCGGAGCAATCGATCTTAAGGTCGATTATGATGGTTACTACAACAAAGAAGTTGATGGTCATCCAAATGCTGGGACTTGGGAACTTAAGGACTTAACCTTAGCCGAAAAATTCTTTGATTTAAGGGATATTAAGCCCGGAGATTTCGGCGAAGGGACAATTTCCTTGCACGTTTACGATAACAACGCATGGGGTTGTGTCAACATCATTCCTACACATAATGATGATGTAACTACCAACGAGCCAGAACTGGAAGCAGGAGACGTTGCAAACACCGACAGCCTTTTTGACGGTGAACTCGCCCAAAATATGCAATTCAAAATTTGGGCCGATATATGTAGCCCTGCAGTTAATCCAGAAGAAGAGGGTGCTGAACCGGGAGATAACATCTATCAAGAAGGGTGTGATCGGTTACTTACCGAAGGGACTGGTCCTTTAACTCCAACCACATGGGCTTTAGCAGATAGCGTAAGTCCAAACGTGTTTACCGGTTTACCTAACGACCCATTAGTAGGAAGTAACAATTACTACCTTGGAGTTGCATGGAATGTTCCGGGAGTAGTTGGTAATATCATCCAAACTGATAAATACATGGCTGATGTTTCTTTCTATGTGGAACAATCACGCAACAACACAAAGTTTGTGTGTCCTAGTGTAGAACCTAAGCCTAACACTTTACGCCTTGAAAATGAGGTCGAAGTACAGGGTGGACCATGGACCGTTCTTGATCAAGACCAGATCTACGCTGATCTTACTTGGGCTGGTGATAGTGCAACATTCAACTATACCTTAACAGGTAAAGGTTTAGCCCCTACTACAGATTATGCCTTGATCTATTATGCTGATGGTTGGCCAGGAAATAATCCTGGAGCCTTTATAGGCGAAGGTACTACAAATGCGAGCGGAGATATTGCTTTTGCAGGCAATCCTGATTTAGGTGTAGATTTACCAACTCTACCAGATGGTAATTTTGCGACAGGTGCCAAAATCTGGTTGGTATTATCAGCAGATTATAATGGTGGCAATCCGTCAACTGGTCCGATGACAGCATGGAACCCAGGAAGTTATCTGTTTGAAGGTAACGTTTACGTTCATTACAACGACACGGATAACTAAGACGCAAAACTGTTTTCTAGCCGCTGCCCGGCTGGAGAAGATAATTCCGTACCTGGTACGGTACAGATATCATTTAGATTCTGAAACAAGTTCAGAATGACAATATGTGCGAAACTCATGTATTAGTAAAGGAGTGATTTAGAAATGAATTTTAAAAATGTCAGCCTAAAATTTTTCATCGGACTACTTTCGCTGGTCCTTTTCGCTTTTTCTGCAATGGCCTCGTATCTTGTATTGGATGTAGCGCAATTTGATCCGTACCAGGTACGGTCCAGATTCGCCGAACCGGGTTCATTACCAAAAGCCTTCATTGTTCAATCAGGTTCAATGGAGCCTGCAGTAAAAACCGGAAGCATAGTTATAACCAGGAAAGCGGAAACTTATAATCAGGGTGAAATTATTTCATACAAAAAGGACGCGAAAAACGTAATAACCCACAGAATACAGGTAAAAAATTATCCTGACGGGATCAATTCCGACCCCGTCTATCTAACCGCAGGAGACGCAAACGAAGATTTTGACTCGGGAAGTATAACCAATGACCAAATTGTCGGCAAAGTCGCGCTAACTCTCCCCTACTTAGGCTACGTAGCTAATTTCGCCAAACAGCCTTATGGTTTTTTGCTTTTGGTCATTGTTCCCGCGACCATTGTTATTTATGAGGAATTAAAAGGTTTGTTAAAGGAAATCTTTAAAACATTATCGATTCTAAAAAGAAGACTATTTGATCGTAAGAGTCATACCCTCAAGTATAGTTTACAGGGTACGACCCTCAAAGCTAAAAACGGCGGATTGCATAAAGCTACTGCCATAGTTCCGATTTTCGGTGCAGCACTTGTGTTTGCCGGCCTCGCCTCCTCTTTTTTCTCCGACAAGGAAACTTCTCAAGGCAATGTTTTCCAGGCATCAACCTGGGGTTCGCCCACCCCTACTCCTACTGTTCAACCTGGAGACATTGTTATTAACGAGGTCTATTATGATGTTGATGCTGATCATGTTCAACCTCCAGGATCTGACGAAAATACGTTTGAATGGGTAGAGATTTACAATAAATCTGCTCAAACTGTCAACCTTAAGGATTGGAAGATAGAAGATAACTCGGGAACGCAAAGAACAATTAGCACAAGTAATAGAAATTTAGCTTCCGGGCAATTCGCAATTTTGGCAAAAGCTGCCAACGTTTTCGTACTTTGGACAATCCCCGACTCAGCTGAGAAAATACAATTAGGCGAAATTATTGGAAATGGTTTGGCAAATGGTGGCGATAGGGTTGTATTAAGAGATTCTCTAGGAAACATTATAGATCAAATGAGTTATGGAACTGATGTTTCTGTTTTAAACCCTTCATCTTCGGATGTTGCCGAGGGTCATTCCTTGGAAAGAGTTCCTGACGGTTTTGATAATGATCTAGGAAGCGATTTTTTTGATACAAATCCTCCCACGCCAGGGAGTTGATTTTTGAAGGGTACGACCTCTTCGAGCCTGAGCCTCAGAGCCGAAGGCCTGCAAGGTCATATAGTATGAAAAACAAAAGTAAAATACTGGCTTTGATTCTTCTGCCTTTTGTCCTGTACGGGCTTTATTACGTATATACCCAAAGTCGTGTAAACGTAATTCATGCAGACGATCCCCTATTCATTACCTATAATGGCGGATCCCCGCCTGATCCCATGTTTGTCGTTAGCAACATGTTTCCCGGGGATGAAGTCCCTGAAAAAGTTTTTAACGTTAAAGTTACGGGTTCTGATTCCCAGGATGTAGAAATGACTGCTTTCAAAACGGCAGAGGAAAAGAATTTTGCAGAAATTTTAGATATAGAAATTGTTGAAATGAGCCTTTCGAGCACTGTCTTCAGCGGTAAACTTCAAGATTTGTTTGACTTGCCTCCAATTAGTCTTGGTACATTTTCTCCCGGAACAGATAAAAATTTCAGAGTAAAAGTGAAATTTCCGGCTGACGCAGGAAATGACTATCAGGAAGCAAAAGTCGTCTTTGACATCATCTGGAGAAGCCAACTTCCGCCTGTTGAGATTCCCGAAGAATGTAAGTTAATTGCCGGAAAAATAACCAATGTGATTGAAGGAACCGAAGGAAACGACAATATAGACGGATCTCCGGCAAGCGAGCTTATCTTAGCCAAGGGTGGAAGAGATCGGGTTGACGCTGATAACGGAGATGACTGTGTAGTAGGCGCAGAAGGGAATGACAGAGAGCTTGATGGCGGAGAAGGAAATGATGTCGTAATCGGAGGCAACGGAAACGACGATATGGAAGGAGGAAGCGGAAATGATCTTATGTATGGCAATGATGGGAATGACAAAATGGATGGCGGTTCGGGAGACGACCTTATTTACGGAGGCGCCGGCAACGACAAAATTGACGCAGGCAGTGAGAACGACAAAATTTGGGGTGGAATTGGGGAGGATAAGATTAAAGGAGCGGCCGGGAATGACGAAATTTATGGCGAAGAAGATAATGATCTTTTATCGGGAGGTGCAGGCAATGACAAAATGTACGGGGGAACCGGGAATGACAATATGTCGGGCGAATCGGGAGACGATGAAATGTACGGTCAGGAAGGAAACGACGAGATGGAAGGAGACAGCGGAAATGACTATCTCGACGGCGGAACCGACCATGACGTTCTTAAAGGCAATGCGGGAACAGATACCTGTGTTGCCGGTGAGACAGTTACTTCCTGCGAACTTTAGTTTGTCCCTTATTTCTGCGATTTTTTTCCTCTTGATTTTGTTTATTAATGTGTCGATACTTAATAATTCGTTTTAAAAGGGGGTGATTAATTTGAAAAACGTAAAAGGAACAGTTGATCATTTAAAAACACATCAAAGCTACCCTGCAACAAAAGCTGATCTTTTAAAGGAGTGCGATGACCTTTCAGATTTCTCTGACGAGGATAAGGAATGGTTTAAAGCCCACCTGGGAGAAGAACCCGAAGGTGGATATAAATCTGCCGAGGAAGTAATGAGTGCTTTGGGATTGGAAGAGCCTCAAGAATAAACTACTACGGACTAAAGTCCGTAGTATTCTAAAACTTAAGTTTTAGACAAGTTTGTTCACTGCTTCGCTTCACCATCGGAATGAATTTCGAGGTATTAGCGAAGTTTGAATAAAACAATTTTTCTAAAAAGCCGCGAGGCTTGCTCTAGTAAAGAAACCAAAAAATATTAAGAGTAAGGCAAAAATGGCTAGTTGCATCATGACTTCAGTTGATGTGTGGATTTTAGTTGACATCTATATCACCTCCCCAGTGAGATAGTACGAGTGTGCATCTCAAGGGATCCCGTTAGATGTGTTTACACTATCTAACTGGGACCTTTTCCTCCCTTAAATTCACTTTAATAGGCCTTAACATTTGAACTCCTAAAGAGCTGATTTTAAATCCAATATTGGCAACAAATCCCATGAATATTAAGTGTGCAAAAAGGTTTAAAGGGGCATTTATTATATCCGGCTGAACAAGGTCTGTTTTAAGAGCCTCAGGGCCTTTAAGTTGCGCTGCTTCGGGAGGAAGGTCGCTGCCCGCAAGATTTGATAGGTCTATTGATATTCCGGGAAGCGTAAATAAGTCAACCGGTTTTTGTTTTTTTGTGAATACCATATAAACGCTGAAAACCGATAAGAAAATAGTTAAAATTCCTATAACTAAAAGTGAGTAGCCGGTTACTTTTTCACCCATGTTTATATAATATACTAAAAAGTCAGGGAATTTACTTCATTCCAAGTGTTTTCGTCAAGAACGCTAATTTTAGTATTGCCTATTACATATAGGTAATCATTGATAAAAAGTGCTCTTTGGGCTGAGACATCGCTTACGACTTTTAGAAGCTTTAATTCATTACCTTGATAGCCAAATATGTAGCCGCTTGTTCCTGCTGGTAAAAAGAAAATTTCATGCTTATCGTCTAATAAAAAGGCATGATGAGTGGTCGAAACGTCTGTCCAATATTCGTCAAGGGAGTATTTTGAGACCTCTTTGGGATTTTTGGGATTCCCTACGTCAAAAAGCGATAGTTTTACATTTGCATCTTCTCTACCAACTCCCAAAATTTTATCCTTTGTTATGGGGTGAAGATAGGAAGAGAATCCGGGAATTTTTAATTCTCCTACCTTCTCGGGATTGTTGGGATTTGCCAAATCGATGACATAAAAAGGGTCAACTTGCTTAAATGTAACGACATAGCCTTTATCTTCGATAAATCTGACTGAGTAAATTCGTTCAGAAAGTCCGAGGTCCAAGACTTCACCGGTAATTCCTAAATTTTTGTCGAGGACGTAAACGTCATTTGCGGATTCAGTTTGGCTAAAACCGAATAAATTACTTGATATGGTTACGGCTATTCGCAGTGAAGATTGATATTCGTCCAGAGAGAATTGATTTAAGGGCGTTCCCGGGATGCTTCCTACCCTGTCTATGTCCAAATGAGCGTTACTAATTTTTACAATCCCCGACTTTTGGTAATCCCTTACATAATCTTTTAGGTAGTCATTGCTTCTATTATTTATTTCATTTTCAACCCTTTTTCTCTCATCCACGGATAGCGAACTAAAAAGTTTTTCTAATATTATCTGAACCTCTACCATTTTCGCATTCTCGCTTATTTTGTAGCTTTCTAAATTTTTAAGACTAATAAGAGTTTCCTCGGGAATAAGATCACTTGCTTTGTCTTTGAAAAAATTATAGTAAAGCGAACTTAAGTTCTCGTTGTAAGGATATGTAATATATATAAAGTTTTTGGACATATAAAAGACCGATTGACCGCTTGAGCCGACAAAGGAAATTTTATTTTCTAATTTTCCGTTTGACGGGTTCAGAGAGAAGATTGTGTACGTTTGGTCGACAGGAACAGGATTAATAGGATGATAAATGTCCGTACAAGGTATAATTACGCCTTTGGCGTCTGAAGAAAAAGGTAGTGGGCAGGGACTTGCCTCGTTGAGACTTTGACTTACTATAACATAAATTTTATTGTTTGTTAGTCTTGAGGAAACAAGGTAATTCCTGTTGTCGATTTCAAATTTCCACTTTTCCCGAGGATTTTTAGGATCGCTTACGTCATAGCCGTAAATAAAGTTATCAGCTTCTGAAAAAATTATAAGGCTATTATTTGCAAGCAGTAGGTTGCCGCTTTTTGCTATAGCAGAGTCTTTTACCAAGTCTGAAGGGGGAAATCCTTTAATTATTTTGGTCTCGGAAGCATTAATTTGGGGCATGAATCGCGAATCACTTTGCTCGAGGAATATAGGCGCTGTATAAAAGGGTAAATTTTGGGAAAAGAAAATGCTTCTGCCGTTAGTTTTTACGATGTCGGGTTCGTCAATGCCTTTAACCTGTACATTTGTCTCAGATACTCTCTCTGGGGCTTCTTTTATTAAAGGCATACCTGAGTCTAAGGCAGGTTCAGCTATTTCTAAATTTGCCATTCCAAATCCCCTGAATGAATAGGACTGGGTTTCCCGGGCTTCCGAAATATATTTCTTGAAGTCTTCCACCGAAGCAAACTTCTCGATTTTTATATTTTCCGAAACATTTTTAGGAATTTTCCCGACAAAAAGGTTAAAAAATCTGTTACGAAGAAGTACAAGGCTTAGAAATGAAAATAATACGATTAGTACAAATATTGAAATGATAACTAGAAAGGGATTTTTGCTTAACCTGGAGAATATCATCTTTCTATAATACCACCTTTGCATTGATTTACACCAACGAAAAGTATATATTTTAATTAACTATATGGCCAAAAGGGTAATTCTTATTGAAGACGATCTGGATCTTCAAAGGATTTATTCATCAAAAATAGAAAGCGCAGGTTATCAGGTGTTATTGGCTCTGGAGGCTGCACAAGGTTGGAATCTTGCAAGTAGTTCAAAACCAAATCTAATCTTACTTGACATAATGCTTCCTGGTGAAATGAATGGCTTTGATTTTCTTAAAAAGCTGAAAGAAGACCAAAGCCTGAAAAATATTCCCGTTATTGTCCTTACTAACTTAGATACCGAAAAGGACGAAGCACTAAAAGTCGGCGCTATTGATTATATAATCAAAGCAAATACTGACCTTAATGAAATTGTTGCAAAGGTTAAAAAATACGCAAGGTAGGTTTTACTGCTTCTTAAAGGTCTGAAAATTGTCTGCCTGACTTGGGTATTCCCCTTTTATAAATTCAATTACTTTATCCCTAATTTCGGTGGATGCAATTACTCCTTTTTGAGCAGTTCCTTTTGCCCAGCCTTCGATATTTTTGGCGAAATTTTGTGCAGCCTCAATGGGTACGCCCGCTTTTCCGATTGCGGTAACTAATTTATCAACACTCCATGGTTCAAGTTTTCCATCTCTTTTTTTAACGTTTAAGTCATTCATTTTGCTCACCCTCTTTCCGTGTCTAATCTATGATAACATTTTTAGCCATTGGTTTTTTCTTCTAAGCGCTCCATTTGATAAAGAGCAACAATAAAAAGAGACTCGCTCCAGCCAAGAGGCGTGTTATCATTATATTCAGGAGAGTTAGAGAAATATAGTTCAGGCATGCCTTCTGGAGTATCGATTGCTATTAAGTTTTTAATTAGTTCTTGCGCTTTTTGTTTATTTCCAAGTTTTTCGTAAATTATTGCCAGCCACGATAATCCGAAAGTCCATTCAGCTTCTTCGGAGATACCATCTGCATTTCTGTTATAGTAATGGTCCCCCTTATATCTAATTACGCCCTTTTCCTTTTCAAGATGATACTCAACATTTTCTAAAATCTGGATCCTTTGATTTTCGTTTACCATTTCATAAGGCCAAATTAACGACAGAAGTGCCAAATCAACAAACTTTTTTTCGGATTCCCTCGGAAGCATGTTGTTAAGAGCGTCCTGCCCTTTTTTAACAAGCCAGATTGGTACTTCAATTTGAGGAACTTTAGAGATGGATTTTAGTCCGGCGATACAAGCTCCAATCGAAGATGAGTGTACTTCGTCATCAATTTCCCATATGCCTTGATCTCTGTCGTGCCAGTATTCAATTGCCTCGAGATATCTAACTAATTTATTGACAATTCTTACGTGCTCGGGGGTCTTTATTACGCTTCTTTTTTGATTAATTTCAAGTTCTCCCAGCCTATACAAAATACAGCCGATAGTATCGTTTTGTTTATTGCCCCATTCTTCCCAAAATTCTTCTAAGGTATCCGGATGAAATCTTGCGTGTATTCTTTTATAGGTTTCGAGTGGTTTTTCTTTTATTGCCCAGTCGATTTTATCCTCGAATTTTAGAAAAATGTCCAGGACCACTTTGTATGTTTTCTCTACCGTCTTCCAATCGCCTATTATCTCAAAGGCAATAGTCTCGTAAAAATTATCTCTTAGCCAGCTCTTGTCGTACCCTGTTTTAATACCCTTCTTTGAAGCTAGGAAAAGGCCCGACTTTGTTTTAAGGTTTTTCAGTATTTTTAAGTGTTTAGCGATTAATTCGGCGTATGTAAGTCTGGCCATATTAGCGTACAATGTTCTTTATGAAAAAGCTTTTTTATATTTTACTACCATTATTAGCTCTTTTGATAGCTTTAATATTTCTTTATGTATCAAAAGGCAATAAAAACGATGATCTGAAAATTCCCATTAAAGAAGAAAATATAAATGATTCATTTTCGCCAACCCCCATATCCACTAAGGAAGTTAACAGAGGCTATCAAACAACATGGATTCTGGCAAGGAGTGTCTCCAAGATAAAGCTTTTCTTAAATTTAGAAGAAAAGCTTTCCTCAAACGACGCTGCTACAAAACATAATTGTGATAATCTGGTTAGCGGAGGATTCTATGATACAGAAAATAACCCAATTGGCCTTTTTATTACTGATGGAAAGAAACTCGAGGAGTCGAAAGTAAGTCAACTTTTTAATGGATACTTTTATATAGATCCGGAAGGTGCACACATAGAATCCCTTCCTCCGACAAAGGCAACTATTGGTCTACAGGCTGGTCCGATTTTATATATAAACCAGAAGCCCGTTAAACTATCGTTGGAAAAAGATGAAGCCGCAAGGAGAATTGTTGTGGCTACGACAAAAGAAGGGAAAGTCATATTTATAGTCGCATATACAAAAGGCAATCCTCTATCAGGGCCTAGACTAACCGAATTGCCTGAAATAATTGACGAACTTAGCAAAAATGCAAAATTGGATATTGTTGACGCACTGAATCTTGACGGCGGGGCACACTCTGCTTTCCTTACTAAATCCTTCCAGTTAACAGAAATTTCCACAATTGGAAGCTACTTTTGCACTGAACCCTAATTATCCCGTTTTTTTGGAATTCTTGGGAAGACTAGTTTTCACCTTATTGTATTGATTTTTAAGTCTGTTTAAATTTAACATAAAATGGTTTTTTGAAAACTGGTAGATTCTGTATGGCAGATTTCTATTTATGTGATAGTAAACTTGAGTTTGTCGAGCCGCTTTAAATTCTCTGGGAGTTTGCCTGAAGTAAATATTATCTCTCTTAGCTTTCTTGTTTTTGGCCATAGTGTTATTATATCAGACAACTTTTATAATTTTTGCGGAATTTATTACTTTTCCACTGATTTCAATGGCAACAACGTCAATTCGATGCCTTTTTGGGATATCTTTATGAGTAGACAAATAAAAATCTCCTGCTCTTTTTATCCTATATATCTTTCTTGCATTTACTGCTTCCTGAGGGGCTCCGTATTTTTTGCTCCAGCGAGTTTTTACTTCAACAAAGACTAAAGTATCACCTTCAAGTGCAATTATATCTATTTCTCCTACCTTGGTTCTGAAGTTTCTTTCAAGGATCACATAACCTTTTGACTGAAGTAACTTAACCGCATATTTCTCACCGAAATCACCAAATAGTCTATTACCTTTCATTTAAGATATCGACTTATCTTTTTTTACTAGGTTTTATAGCTTCTTGTGAAGCACTTTCTTTTCTTGAAGCCCTTTGATATATAAGGTCAACTTCGCGACGAGATTTATCCCTCGTATAATAGAGTTTAGCTCGCCTAACACCTTTTGTTCCTTTTTTTATAACCTCTATCTTTTCGATTGTAGGAGAAATAAGAGGAAAGATCCGCTCGATTCCCACCTGCCCTGCGCCAATCCTTCTAACCGTAAAACTTTTATTTTCGTTTCTTCCTTTGATACCTATTACCAAGCCTTCAAAAACTTGTGACCGTACTTTTTCACCGTCCTTTATGTTTTGTATAACTTTTACTTTATCTCCTGGCCCAAAAGAAATATCTTTATGTAAAGTATTTAGAGTCATAATTTTCTTTGTCTTTCGTATTCTACACTAAACTTAATTGTAAAACTAGTCGAGTTTCTGGTTAAATTCCAGTACGTCTGTAATTTGATGAGAAAGACTTTCACTCCAGGAAATTCTGAGGCTTAGTTCAACGGTTCGTTTTGTCTTGCCTTCAAAAACCAAACTGACATTTTGATTACCAGGATTAGAGATGAGTAATTTTTTTAGTTTTTCAAGATCGGAAATTGAAGATCCTCTTGGAACTTTAATAAACAGTCTGTCTGAAATTTCACTCAAATTTTCTTTTGTTCTAATTTCGTTAACAATAATAGTGGGAGAGTCGTCTCTTGAATCTACTCTCCCCGTTATTAAAATTGCCTTATTGTCAACTAAATTATTTTTTATGGAAGAATAAATCTTTGGGAAAACGACTAGGTCTAAACTTCCGGTATCATCTCTTACCTTCACAAATGCCATCTCCTGACCAGATTTTTTAGTAATAATCATTCTGACGTCCGTGACAACTGCTGCAATTTTAATATCCTCTTGACCTAGTTCTTCACTAAAAACGTCTTGAATTTTATGCGTAGCAAGATTTTCTAAAGTTCCCAAGACTTCGTTAATAGGCTTAGCCGAAAGCGAAAACCCTAGAAGTTGTCGCTCAAGGGCCTGAAGTTCTTCGTCCGAGAACTCTTCCATATCCAGATTTATTTCAGAAATGGAGTTACCAGCAGTTTTTTTTATTTCTTCCTGACTAAAAAGTGCGTCCTGATTTTCCAGACCTTTCGGTTTAGTTACTCTATTTCTAACTTCTTGCATCGAGGCCAAAAGAGAAGCACGCGACCCGAAAGCCGAAAGCGCACCTACTTTTATAAGAGATTCAAGAACTTTTTTATTTACACGTCTGGAATCGGCACGAGATAGAAAGTCCGAGAACGTTGAAAAAATTTCTTTAGATCGTTCCTCTAATATTGCATCAATTGCGGCTTTGCCTACATTCTTAATGGCATCAAATCCAAATCTTATGGCTTTTGAGTTTAAAGAATCGTCATCCGCAACTATTTTAAAACCAATATCACTCTCGTTTATATCGGGCGATAGAACTTTAATTTTCATCCGTCTGCATTCATTAACTGCTGCTGAAATTTTTTCAGCGTCTTTTGCTTCAGCCGTCAAAAGAGCATTCATAAATTCAACCGTATAGTTTGCCTTCATGTAGGCCGTCCAATACGCAACCATCCCATAGGAAGCAGCATGTGCTTTATTAAAACCATAGCCGGAGAAAGGTTCAATCAGTTTAAAAAGTTCTTCTGCCTTATCTTTAGTTAAGCCGTTTTTGACAGAACCCTCAATAAATTTACTTTTTTGTTTTTCCATTTCCTGGGGAATTTTTTTACCAACCGCTTTTCTGAATTTGTCCGCTTCTTCCCAGGTGTAGCCGGCGATATTAATTGCAGTTAAGAAAACATCATCCTGATAAACCATGAGACCATATGATTTTCCTAGATACTCTTTCATCCGAGAGTCAAAATAAGAAATTTTTTCCGGGTTATTTTTGCGGTCGATATACTCAGGTATTTGGGCCATTGGGCCGGGTCTGTAAAGAGCCACCATTGCCATTAAGTCTTCAACACGACTGGGCTTAAGATCTTTGAGATATCTGGTCATTCCGCTGCCTGCAAGTTGAAATACACCCATAGTGTCCCCTCGTGAGAGCATCTCAAACGTCTTTTTATCGTTTAGTGGTATATTTATTAGGTTTATGTCAATCTGGTGCAGCTTATTGACAACATCAATTGCTTCACCAAGAATTGACAGATTTCTAAGTCCTAAAAGATCAAACTTTAGAAGTCCGACCGCTTCATTAGGTGAAACGTTGGGATCTAGTGAATCCATGTCGTACTGAGTGATAACCTTTTTTCCCTCAGGATCAAGCTGTATCGGAGTAAACATGGTAATATCATCCGGCGCAATAACAACGCCGGCGGCATGAACCGAAATATGTCGGGCATTACCTTCAACTTCTTTAGCAAGATCTATAATTTTTTTTGCGTCTTTATCATCTTCGTAGATCCTTTTTAAGTCGCTTGATATTTCGAGAGCATTACTTATTGTCATCGGAAAGCCCTGAGATCCAATGGGAATGAGTTTGGAGATCCTATCACCCGTTGCGTAAGGGAATCCTAAAACTCTGGCAATGTCTCTTACAGAACCGCGGGCCAGCATTCTACCAAAAGTACAAATTTGTGCCAACCGCTCCCTGCCGTATTTTTTCGTCATATATTCGATTACTTCTTCTCTTCTATTGTCTGCAATGTCGAAGTCTATATCGGGTGGAGAGGGCCTCCATGGTGTAAGGAATCTCTCGAAAGGAAGTTCATAGTCAAGAGGGTTAATATTAACTATACCGAGTGCATATGCAACCAAGCTTCCTGCGGTGGAACCTCTTGTATTTGTAATTATTTTATTAGCATTACACCAGTCTGATATATCAGAGACTATAAGAAAGTAGGTAGAATAGCCTTTTTGTTTAATAATATCGAGTTCATAGTTGAGACGCTCTTTTACCTCAGAAGTAATCTTTTTCAGCCTTTTCTCCAACCCCTCCCAGCTTTTTTCTTCTAGTTCTTTGTCCGGAGTTTTACCTTTAGGTAGATCGAATTTGGGAAAATACCATTTATCCAGAGTAATAGTAATTTCACACTTGTCTCCTATTTTAACAGTATTCTTAATTGCATCAGGCAGATCCCGGAAAAGGTCGGTCATTTCTTGAGGCGATTTGAGATAAAAGGTCGGGGAATCAATGTATCTTAATCTTTTGAGGTCACTTACATTTTTCCCGGTTGAAATACAGACCAATGCATCCTGAGCCGGTGCGTCCTCCCTTTTTACATAATGGGTATCATTTGTTGCAATTATAGGTATCCCTAATTCTCGGCTTAATTTTAATACTCCTTGATTAACCTTATTTTCGGTTTCTGCTTGCTCTCTGAGAAAACTTTTTATTTCAGCACTTTCCGCTTTAGCAATAAACTTTTCAGGTTCATGTCTTTGGACTTCTAAGTAATAATCTTTCCCGAAAAGGTCCAAATACCATTTGACAGTCTCTTTAGCTACGCCATAGTTATTATTTATTAATAATTGTCCTACTTCTCCTAAAGGACAAGCCGATGTACAAATAAGGCCTTTTGAATATTTTCTAAGAACGTCCTTATCAAATCTTGGCCGATAGTAGTAGCCTTCGAGGTGGGCGATTGAAGTTAACCTCATGAGGTTTTGGTAGCCTTCATTATCTTTTGCTAAAAGAACTAAGTGATAGTTTTTAAGTTTTGATCTTTCTGGCCTGGTTCTGTGATCTTCATTCGAAATATAACCCTCCATTCCGATAATCGGTTTTATGCCTTCCTTTGTACACTTTTTATAGAATTCTACCGCTCCGTACATTACGCCGTGATCTGTTATAGCAAGTGCATCCATTCCCAGAGTTTTTATATGGGTAATCATTTTGCCAATTCTTGATAGGCCATCAAGAAGCGAGTATTCGCTATGAACATGTAGATGGACAAAATTTTTTGCCATATTCTTAATCTTTCCTAAGTGCTTACTATACCCAAATACCCCCGGCGGGCAATTCATCCTTAGTTTGATCTTGACCTTCTCTACTCTTCCTCTCCTCCTTAGCTATGTGTAAACTACTCATAGCCCTTACAAAACCGTCTGTTACCTTTTCACCGGGACGCCTCAAGGTCTTTACAATACTCAAGCTGTATTTGATTCCCGGATATCTCTTTTGTGCCTCAGTCTCCCTCTCCTTTAAAATCCTTTCCCAAATTCCGACACGCTCATCAAGTCCCTCCCGATCAACACCGGAGTTAACAACTACAAACTCATCAGACCGTGCTCCTCCCCTAGCCGCAATTCCGGGCCGTGAAGCTGAAGAGGGTATCTTAACAGTTGTAACTAAATCGTTCTCTCTTCTGGCAATTAGAGACGCAGTACTTGCTATATCCAGCAAATATAGATCTCCCGCATCCTGGCCATAGGTATTATTCACCAAGTGAAGATCTACCGCATCTGCAACAATATAACCGATATCACTGCTACCTCTTTGTTCGCCCTCAACTTGGACAGACTTTTCAGAAGAAACCTCAATAGCGTCTAGTTCCTCAATTAAACCTGTCTTATTAAGCAAAAAGGTTAATGCTGTATCATAGTAGGCCTGTCTTCTTAGCTTCATGTTTTCAAATTCTACCTCGAGTACATGCAAGGCTACTTGTTCCTTTCCCATTCCACTTAGTTCTTCAACCTTTGAGTGTACTTCGGCAGCTGAGAATTCTGTATTTATGGGTTGTGGATCTTCTGACATATAACGCTTTTACATTATAGCCTGTTGCCGTCTCCGTTTTCAGGCAAAAGATATCTTTTCTCTCTGTCTTTCAAAAACAGGAATAGTGCCAAAACTGCTAAAATCAGTACAAACATTAATGAACGAGCACCTAAAATTTCCGACACAGTTCCAGACAAAATTACCGGAAAAACCGACAAAACAGTAACCAGAAACCAATAGTTCCCGAAAACTCTTCCCCTCAAATCAAAAGGCGTCTTTTGCTGCAAAAAAGTTTGCGAAGGAATTATTATTCCTACATATGAAAATCCTATTGTAATAAGCGCCAATAAGGATCCCAAAATTCTCAAAACGTATGCTAATTCCGAAAACATAAATACCACAAGGAAAAGCGAGAAAATCATAACCAGAAGTGAAGATTTAATTATTTTTATTTTTCTGATACCCAGATTAAGCAATCTTGGAATAACAATTGATGCCAGAGCCGCGCCTATTCCTCCCGGAACAACCAAATATGTCCCCGCATAGGCAAGAGGGACTCTGACAATGTCCTGTGCGATTGCAGGAGCATTTACTACCGTTATGGCTAAAGAAATTTGCATACTAACCAAAATAAGAAAGGGTGCTAAGACATACTTATTTTCGATTATGAAACGTACTCCGGATACGATATTTTCAAAAAAAATCATAAGGCCTTTTTCAAACTCTTTAGGAATTTTTTGCGCTGGCTTCATTTTAGGCAAGAAACATGTTGAAATAAAAGCGACAAAAAGCAGCATTCCGCAAAATATAAGAGTATCTCTGAATCCAAATGCACTCAAAATCACTCCCGCAATACCAAAGCCTAAAATTAGTGAACCTTGCTGGGTAATTAAAAAAAGTCCATTCGCTTGCGCCAACAAGTTTTTACTGACAACGTGAGGTAAAGTTGCAAATTCACTGGGTACATAAAACTGGTTTATAGAAGAATATATAAGGACAACGGTGTATACATAGAATGAACTGCTGTTGGCCAGAATTGCATAAGAAATAATTAAAATAGACTGAAATAGATTAGTCAAAATTAACATACGGCGCCTGTCGAAAATGTCAACCGCGGCAGAAGCAAAAGGTCCGATTAAAAGTGCTGGAAGCGCATAAGCAATCCACAGAAAACTAGTGGCTATAGTCGATCCGGTTTTTTCAAAAAGCGTAAAAAGAAGTGCGAAATTCAAAATGCTTAAGGTAAATTGGGAAAATATTTGGGAGATCCAAATATACCAAAAACGAATGTTAGTAAGAAGTTTCCCTTCATCATTTATCATTTCAGCCTATCTTCCAGAAGTTTTTTGACAATGTCCGGGTTTGCCTTGCCGCGGCTCAACTGCATAACCCTCCCTACAACAGCCATTATTGCATTGACTTTACCCTTTTTATAGTCAGAAATAGCACTCGGCATGGCGATTATCGCAGCGTCTACCCACTTGGTAACCTCGCCTATATCTCCGACTCTTTCCTTTTTGACTTTCACTAACTTCAGGACTTTCTCCGGAGTAGTGTCTGCTTTAATCTTCTGATTTACCAGAATGCCTGCCAAAGCGTCCGCCTCAAGACCTTTTGTCTTCCCAATGTCGAATACTTTCTCTGCCAGTTCAAGAAGACCTTCCTGGGAAACAATTATTTCTGCGTAGGAGCCTCTTACTTTGTAAGTTTCTATGAGTTTAGCTTTTTTTTCAGCAGGCAGCTTGGGAATTTTTTTCTTAATTTCGGCAATAAACGTATCAGTGAATTCCATCGGAGGAATATCCGGCTCGGGAAAATACCTGTAATCCGAAGCGGTTTCCTTAAATCGCTGGCTCACTGTTACGTTTTTATTCTCATCCCATCCCCGTGTTTCCTGATTAGGAATTTCCCCTTTTTCTAAAATCTGTCTTTGGCGTTTCAATTCGTACTCAATAGCTTTATCCACGAATCTGAAAGAGTTTAAATTTTTTACTTCAACTTTATAACCCCAGTCAAGCCCCCAGGAAATATTTGCCTCCAATCTCATAGACCCCTTTTCCATATCACAGTCCGAAACTTTCAAAGTCCTTATAATTTGCTGCAGCTTTTGTTCGAAATCCTTTGCTTGGGCACCGGAGTGTATATCGGGCTTTGTAACTATTTCGATAAGAGGAACCCCACATCTGTTAAAGTCAACCAAGGTTAAATTCTCTCCGTTTATTTTTTTGTGTTGAAGTTTTCCGGTATCTTCTTCTATATGAACTCTTTCAATTCCTATCCTTCCAAAAGAAGTATCTAAGAAGCCGTTAATCGCAATAGGTTCGTCATATTGACTTATTTGATAACCTTTGGGTAGGTCAGGGTAAAAATAGTGCTTCCTGTCAAATTTGCTCGCCTTATTAATTTTGCAGTTTAAAGCAAGGCCGGCAACTATGCACCATTCAATGGCTCGTTTACAGGGAGTGCGCCTGGCAAGCCTAGGCAGACCGGACACGTTTGAGTATTTGGCTTTTTGCCGAAATGGTCGGCCGGGCAACCGCAAAACATCTTGGAATTCGTTCTCAATTCCACATGCGTCTCCATTCCGATGGTTGGATTGTAATTACCAGTTTTTGTCATAAATCATTTCTTTTGAGTTTGGCCTGAATTTATGCCATTGTGTAGCTTTTTGATATTCTTCCCCGAGCTCAAATAGCATCTCTTCACTCCATCTTGGTCCCATTATCTGCATTCCGACGGGAAGTTCATCTTTAGTAAAGCCGCATGGTATAGCTAAAGATGGCGTGCCGGAGAGGCTGGCTGGAGCTGCATATATATCCATTAAATAAAGCTGAAGCGGATCATCAACCTTTTCTCCAATATTAAATGGGGGAATCGGTGAAACAGGAGCCAAAATAGCATCAACTATGTCGTATGCTTTTTCAAGATCTCTAATAATTAGCGTTCTGATACGGGCAGCTTTTTCATAGTATCTATCCGTATAACCAGCTGACGATACAAAAGTCCCGAGCATAATTCTTCTTTTTGCTTCGGGACCAAAGTAACTCCTGTCATTTCCGTAACGAACTCCGTCATACCTTGCTAAATTACTGGCGGTTTCTGTGGGAGCAAGAATATAATATGCGGCTATTCCGTATTTAGTGTGAGGCAGAGACACATCAATGATTTTGTAGTTGGCTTTCTTAAAAATTTCTACAGCTTTGAGAAAAATTTTCTTGACTTCACTGTCAATCCCCTCTCCTAAAAACTCCATGGGAACGCCTATGATTCTTTTTAATTTGCCCATCTTTTTTTCACGACTTTCACTTTGACTTGTTGCATCACGAGAATCTTTAGCACTAATAAGATCAAAGTATTTTTGGAGATTTTCTACAGAGTTAGATAGAACGCCAGGACAATCCAAACTGCTAGCGAAAGCAATAACTCCATATCTGCTCACTGCTCCGTAGGTGGGTTTAATTCCACAAACATTACAGTAAGAAGAGGGCATACGAATTGAACCACAGGTGTCTGTAGCCGTGGCCACATCAACTTTTCCGGTTGCGACAACCACGACACTTCCACTGGAAGATCCGCCCGCAACTTTCTTGGTATTCCACGGGTTTTTTGTCGGGCCAAAGTCAGAATTTTCTCCACTTGATCCATGGCCCCAGGCATCCTGGTTTAATTTATATTTAGTTTTAAGACCGGCTTTTTCAAAGTTAGATACAACGGTAGAGTTGTACTGGGGAATGTAACCTTCTAAAACCCTGGATCCTGCTGTGGTCTCAATACCTTTAGTCATAAACAAATCCTTATGACCAACCACTCCTTTTGGATCAGCCGTAGTTAAAATAGCATTATATTTATCGTTCACTTTTCTTTGAGAAGGCTCTAGAGTTCTATTTCCAACTCTTGCTTCTTCAAATACGTTTCTTGTAGTAAAGAATCCTTCATAAATTTTTTTGCCTTGAGAAATTGCCTCTTTTTGGCTAAAACATTCGCCAACAACATCTTCGCGATAAATATTTGTAGTCCTGTCTAAAACCTGATAAGTCGGTGGAACGTGTTTTGTATCCACCTCTTGAAGTATTTCCATATAATTTAGGACAGAGGCTAGTTGTCTTGTGTAAATTTGGAGTTCTTTATCGTCTAAAGACAAGTTTGCTAACTTTGCAATGTGTTTAATTTGATCTTTTGATAAAATATCTTTTTTCATTAAAAACTTTTCTGTTTTATGCCTCCGGCTCAGAGAGTCTCTGGCTCGGTGAGAAGCTATTTTGATTCTACTATCTGATTTTCTATTGTCAAATCTGCTAAACTGGAACAAAGGTTACGGCCACGGTAAAGGAGCCCGTTTCGTAAAGAGGTAAGGTAGTAAGGGTATTAAGAAATGGGCCTAGCAGATTATTCTTATTATTAAAATGATCAATAAAAAGCCCATAACTTCTTTTAAAGATCTTGAAGTTTACCAAAATACTTATGAAGCTTGTATTATTGTACATAAGAAAATTTTACCTAAACTTCCAGAAAAGGAAAGGTATATATTATACGATCAGTTATCTAGATCCACAAAGGCTATTCCAAGATTAATTGCAGAAGGATATGCAAAAAGACACCAAAGGTCTGGATTCCAGAAATATTTGGATGATGCGATGGGAGAATGTAACGAAACTTTGGTATGTCTAGAACAAATTATTGACATATATGAAATTGAAACAGAACTTTGCATAAAACTAGTAGACGTATATGATAAATCAGGGAGGCAGTTATATAAATTAGCCAACGCATGGAAACAATTTAAAAAAGACGAAAGACCTAACCGTTATACGATACGGGCTTCATAGCCCTTGCCATTAGACGAATATCTTATGAAAAAAGAAACTTTAATAACCATGTTCTATGTACTTTATTTTACCTGGCTTTTCCTTATTACCTATCTTCGGCCTGAGCTAAATATAATTAACATTTTCTCAATAACAATTGTACTTTTTTATTTTACTTTCCTGAGAGAGAAAAAAGACTTTTTATGGTTTTGGCTAGGGGCGGCGATTCCGATAATTGCGAATGGTTTGACTTTTTCCGGATGGGCGCCTGAAGTTGATATTTTGAATCTAATAACGACGCCTTTATGGCTTCCTATGATCTGGGGGACTACATTTGTAGCCCTTCGTAAATTTTTCTTACTGGTTACACGTTAAGACATCTGTCTTAAAATTTTTATTCTCTCTCCCAATGGAGGGTGCGTGTTGAAAAGATTCGAAAACAAACCTATTCCTCCTTTAATCTTATCTTTAAAAGGATTCACTATGTAAAGGTGAGCAGTGGCTTTGTTGGCAGCCTCTAAGGCTTCATGATCCTCTGAAATTTTTTCTAATGCAGCAATCAGGCCGGTAGGTTGCCTGGTAATTGCAACAGACCCTGCATCAGCAGTAAATTCGCGTCTTCGCGATATTGCAAGTTGAATAAGTTGCGCGATGAAGGGCGAGAGAATCGCAAAGATTATCCCTAAAACCAGAAAAATGGCTCCTATTTGACCTCTGTCTCTATCCCTACCACCCCTCGAATGCCAGCCTATTCTGAAAAACCAGTCGGCAAGAAGGGCTATTGTCCCAACCAGTACGGTAACTATAGTCATAAGCCTTATATCGTAATTTTTTATATGGGAAAGTTCGTGGGCTATTACACTCTCAAGTTCAGTCCTATTGAGTTTTTGTAAAAGACCAGATGTGGCGCAGACTACGGCATGTTCGGGATCCCGACCTGTAGCAAATGCGTTTGGAGCCGAATCTTCGATGACATACAGCTTTGGCTTGGGAATACCAGCGGCTATTGACAGGTTTTCTGCAGCGGTATAAAAATTGAATTCGGTTTCTCTTTTCGCTGGCCTTGCACCTGAAATTGTAAGTACAATCTTGTCAGAATACCAATAGCTTCCAAAACTCATTAATCCCGATATTATCAAAGCAAGACCAACAAATCCTAAACCTCCCGGTTCATAGCCTAAATAGACTACAAAGGCCTGTGATAAAACATATATAACAAGCGCAGTAAAAAGAAGAAAAAGTACAAGAATTAAAGCACTTTTACGTTTATTAGAAGCCTGAGCTTCATAGATATTCTGCATAAATGTTTTACGGTTAGGGCTAAGAAGCCCGTATTGTATTACGGTAATGGTAACGTAACCGACTGACGTATCCGAAACGGGCATCATAACCGTTACCCAATTACTTACCCTAAATCTACCTTAGGTGTCTTAAGTTCTTCACCTCCAACCTCTACGTGTTCACCTTTTTCAGGAGTAATGAGCCCCGGTTGCTCCTCAAACTTAAACATGTTGGCTACAATATTTGATGGAACACTAACCCTTTTTACGTTGTAATCGGCCGTTAAATCTATTACTAACCTTCTTGAAAACATCACTTTGTCAGCGGTATCTCTTAGCTCGTCCATTAATTTTGCCACGACATTTGAGGCTTTCAACTCAGGATTACTTTCAACCAATACCTGGATATTGGGTATTAAAGACGCAAGCTTTGCTCCTGCATCTGCCATCTTCTGAACATCACCGGACTTTATTGCACCTGCAATTGCTTTCCTTGCTTCCGTCAGTTTTTCATAAACACCTTTTTCGTGCGTAAGGTAGCCTTTAGTAGAAGACTCAAGATTCGGAATAAGATCGGCTTGTCTTTTGAGTTGGTTTCCTATTTCCTGAACAGCTGCTTTAATTCTAGCTTTACTGGATACGAAAAAGTTATAGATAGAAATAACCCAACCAATTACGATTACCAATGCAATTATTAAGATCCAAATTAAACTCATATTTATCACCCCCAATCGTAAAAAGTTCATTGTTAGTTCGTTCATAGTTAGTTTAAAAAAACAATGATCTATAAAAAATGAACCAACTAACCACTATTATTCTAGCATCTTTTCAAATTCTGCAAATGACCTTGTATTTACAATATCTTTCTTTTCTGCCCAACCCCGTCTTGCAACAGACACAGCAAACTCCATGTTATTCATATGCTCAAAATGATGCGCATCTGTTCCTAGTGTTAGTTTAACTCCTAATTTTGTAGCTTCATGAACCAAAAAATCAGGAAGATCAAGCCTCATCGGATCGGCATTTATTTCTAGCCACTTATCGTTCTTTAGACAGAAATCAAATAACGCTTCCCAGTCCAGTTCAATTCCTTCTCTTTCTCCCAATTTTCTTGCCGTCGGATGAGCAAATATTTTCACCTTAGGCTGAGATAAAGCTGAAAGAACTCTCCGTGTCATATTGTATTTAGCAAGTTTAAAACTTGAATGAATAGCAACGAGAGCAAAGTCTAGAGTTTCCAAGCCTTTATCCGGGACAGGTAATCTTCCATCCGGCAAAATATCTATTTCCAGGCTGTTGTATACTTTTAATACTCTATTAGCTTTGGGATTATATGAGTAATTTATTTTATCAATTATTTCACGCTTCTTTTTCAATATTTCCACGATCTCATCCTCTGTGTGTTTACTATGACTTGGGTTATGCTCTGTAAATGCTATATATTCATATCCAAGAGCGCTTGCTTTTTCAACTAAATCTTGCATTGAGGATTCTCCCAAGTCGTGGCTTGTTTCAATATCAAAGTCGGAGTGAATCTGTAAATCTGCCTTAACATCATTGAGCTCCACAAGTTTAGGTAATCCGCCTAGTTTACCCTGAGCGGAGCGAAGGGCACTTTCAATTTCTCCACTGTCTTCCCTTAATTCAGGCGGTATCCATCCCATTCCCAAAAATTTATAAAACTCCTCTTCTGTCGAAAACTTTCTCAGTGACTTCCGAGAATTTTTCAGTGCTTTCTGTGATTTCCTTTTTTTGTCTAATACATAAATCCCATAATCGGATACCGAATACCCCTTCTTTAGCGCCAAGGTTCGAAGCGCAATATTATGATGTTTACTTCCGGTAAAGTGTTGAAGCAGTGAACCATAGCTTTCTGGCTTTTCAACCATCAAATCAACCTGTTTATTGCCTGGAACGATAATTGAGGCAGTTCTTTCCCCTTTTTCCAATATTCTAGTTGCGTTCGGATAGTTGGTAAAGTGCTCAATTGCTGCGGAAGCATTGAGAGAAGAAACAGAAATATCAACGTCGCCCACGGTAGAAGCTCTCCTTCTTAAACTGCCGAGAGCATCAGCTCGGATTATATCTTTTGATCCTTTTAGCCAGGATATAATTTCATCCGCAAGTTTCTGAGCGTAGGGAAGAAGGAGTCTAACTTCACGGCCTTTAACTTCCTTTATTGAATTAAGAATCGCTTTTTCAGAATCTTCTCCAAAACCTTCTAATATAGCGATTTTTCCTTTTTTGGCTATCTTTTCAAGATCTCCTATTGGATCTTTTGCTGAAATCTTAGACTTAAACTTTTCAACTAATTTGTAAGCTGTTTTTACCCCAATACCCGGAATTTTCATAAGGTCAAACACGGAAGAAGGCAATCCTTTCATAATTTCTTCAAAATGTTTTGATTTACCGGTTCGGAACAGTTCGTCAAGATGCTTCGCAATACTTTCGCCAACCCCCGGTACTTCGTCTAATTTACCTTCATCCCAAAGATCTTTAAGTTCGCTAGACTCATGTTCAACCGCATCAGCCGCTCTTTGATATGCAATTATCTTAAAGCGATTCTTTTTTTCGTCTTGAAGCTGATAGGCAGCAGCAACAGCCCTCAGAAGCTCTGCAATCTCAGTATTCGTCATCTCTTTCCCCATTTTCATACAATTTGATTATAGCAGTTTCGAAAGAACCGAAGCTTCAAATAAATACACGCACTCCGCTATAAACCGAATTTACTGTATAATAAGGGAAGAAAGAGTGGTCTAATGGAAGAACCTACACTCAGAAAAATAAACAACGTTGATGGCTCAGGAACATTTTGGGTGGTAATTTTTCAGGGGCGAATTTCTTATACAACAAAGGTTTTAAGATGTGCAAATTGCCATAGAATTTCGGATTACTTGATTTATGAAAACTCCCCAAATAATAAGGAGAGTAAAGGCGTCTTGGTTTGTACAAAAAGGGAATGTGTAGACTGGGGTTCCGAATGGAGAAAAAATAAAAATGCGGAGATGTTGGGTATAAAGTTTTTAAATGATATCTAGGTATTTATTTCTTCTTTCCAGCCTCTAAGTGAGATACCCGATATAAGGAGTACATATATATATATCTTCGATAAAAATTGAAGATTAATCGCTTCCGCTTCGGTAGGCGGGCTTCACCCCGCCGTAGTCTAGCTTCAGCAAGACGATGGCGGCCTCTAGTTGAGTATCTAAGGAACTCTTATTTAAACCCCGTAATTCTTTAAATATTTGTCTTCTCCTTTTCTTGCGTTGATGTGTGCTTTTTCTAAATCAATGTCATAGTAATCGGCAATTCTTATTACCATAAAGAGTAAATCTGCCAACTCATCAGCTATTCTTTCTTTTGTAGCTGAGTATAGTTTGACTTGCTTCCCTCTGTTTTTGGGATAATACCCTTCATAAGACATTACAAGTTTAGACAAATCTCCAACCTGTTTTGATAACTCAATCATCGAGCCATCAACTTTCCAAGGTTTTCCTTCAATCTTTTCAAATCTTTTGATTATACCTCTAGCAAGATCAATAGCTTCTTTAAAAGTCATTGATCAAGTATATCAGGAGTTCTACGTCCCGTTAAGGGTAAGGAATATTCTAAGGCTAAAAGGTGATTAATTTGTGTTTTTGAATAAAGGCTCTTCCTGAGCCTGATTTTAGGTATTTTTCAAGGTATCTTTAAGCATTTTCTTCAGTCTTCTCCAGCCAGCAGTAGTTTTAAAATATTTCTCACAACCGGTAGCATCCCTCTTACTTACAAAACCTTGAAAGTGAATAAGATTATATGGAATGTTTGGTTTGGTCGCAGCGACTGTTCCAGAGTTGTGTTGTTTTAATCTGATATTGAGGTTTGACGTTGAACCAAGATACAATTTTTTGTTTTTCTTGCTTAGGAGAATATAAAAATAAAAGAAAGGCATTAGCTAATATTAGAAGAAAATAAGGCTAAGCGTCCACGTTTATGTAAACTAAACGTGGCTCGCCACGTTCAATCGCTTTAGCGATATGAATGTGGCGGGGCTGAAGGGACTCGAACCCTCGACCTTCCGCGTGACAGGCGGACGCTCTAACCAACTGAGCTACAGCCCCATAGACGAATGAATTATAACCTAAAGAAGAATAAACGACAATAACTATTAAGAAAGGGTTAAGGACCTTGGGCGTTTGGTATAGTTAGGTTTGTTATATCTACCCCGAAGAAGCTCTGTACGAGGCTAATTGCTGCCCAAGCTGCAAAAACTATTAATAAGCCAATAAGAGCCGCTGTAATCTGACCTCTTGCTGCTTCGGTTTGACCTTTGTCTCCTCCTGAAGTTATATATCTTATTCCTCCCATTACGAGCATGAAGAAAAATATCAAAGCTGCGATTACTAAAATTAAGGTAATTACTGCAGTAACAATATTCCCTATCGTAATGTTGCTAAGTCCGGAAAATTGCCCACTTGGCATCAAATTTATCATATTATTTGGCTTATCTAATTATATTACCTTAATTTATGAGTCGTCAATACTTTTTGTGCAGGGCTTGACATTTTGTGACTTATAGTTTAAATTCGATTTACTTTTTACTGCTCCTAAAATCTGCCTCTGGGGGTGATTAGAGTGAATTTGAAAAAGACTTTAAAATCAATCAAGCTTCACGAAACTACTTTTAGCATGGTATTAGGAGCTATTGTTATAGTTTTAATAGGAGTACTACTGATAAACTTTTTTTCCGGTAGACGTGGGGAAACTATTCCGGCAATAGATGTTGAGGAGGAGATTACTCTTCCTGCTTCGCACACTGTTTCCGAGGGCGAAGATCTTTGGACTATTTCTGAAAAGTATTATGGGACCGGATATAACTGGACTGATATTCAATCTGAAAACAAAATTATAAATCCTAATCAAATTTCAGTCGGACAAGAACTTGTTATTCCTGATGTTGCTCCGAGAATAGCTGAAGAAATTCCTACAGAAACGGAACCTGAACCAACATTAGCAAAAACCGAAGCCCAGGAAAGAACTCACACCGTTCAAAAAGGAGAAAACCTTTGGAAAATAGCAGAACTCTATTTCGATTCTGGATATAATTGGGTCGATATAGCGGAAGAAAACGATCTAAGTAACCCTGGAGTAATTGAGCCAGATCAGGAATTAACTATTCCTAACGTTACTTCAAAGGCGACAACAGTTGTTGCAAGTAAAAAAGAAGAGGCGGAAGCTATATCAGGCGCAACATACACTGTTCAAAAGGACGACAATCTTTGGAATATTGCTATTCGGGCATATGGGGATGGTTACAGATGGCCAGAAATTGCAAAAGAAAACGATTTAGTTAATCCTGGCATAATCCACAGCGGCAATATCCTGACTTTACCAAGGTAGAAAATTACATGTTATGACATCCTCCCCGCTCTAAAAGAGCGTGGTTTCCTCTAAAGGAGGATGATACTTCGACAAGCTCAGTATCATACTGAGTGAAATCGAAGTATGACATATCAGAGTTCGATTCATCCCCGATTAAATCGGGGTTTTCTTGAAATCTGCTATAATAATCCCGTACCCTTAAGCGGGATTAGTTAAGCGGTTTAACGTTACCTTCCCAAGGTAGAGAAACGGGTTCGACTCCCGTATCCCGCTCCTTATGTATCAACCAGAAAGAAGAAGTAAATTATATCTTTTAATAATTGCAGCCATAGCTTCATTAATCGGATGGGCTTTTTTTACTTTTTACAGACCCATTGTTATTGAGGCAGGCTGTAGTGAAATTGCCGCCAATACATCGTCTGTACTTGGAAAAAGAAATTCAGACATTGATGCTTTTTTTTCTTATGACAATACAAAACACAGGTGTCTTGAGGATCTAGGCGACAATTAAAAAATGAAGTTAAAACTTGTCGAAAAAAGAGACGAAGCAAAGGGAACAAAATCATTCTTTTTTGAGCCGGAAAGGGAAGTAAATTGGCTTCCAGGTCAATATTTTTACTACACGCTTCCAAATATCAGATATCCTGATGCCAGAGGGGCTACAAGGCATTTCACGATATCTTCCTCTCCTACAGAGGGAAAAGTGTTGAGGTTAACTACCAGGATACGTCAAGAATCTGGCTATAAAAAATCCTTAGATGAACTCAAAATTAATGATGAGGTTGAAGGCGAAGGTCCGAACGGGACTTTTATTTTGGATGAAAACCAAAAAGGCAATTATGTTCTTATAGCAGGAGGCATAGGCATTACCCCATTCAGAAGTTTTATCAAATATAACATTGACAATAAATTATCTGATACAAAACTTCACCTTATCTATTCCAATTCAATCCCCGAGGAAATTGCCTTTAGGAAAGATTTGGAAAATTGGTCAAAAAGTTTTGAAAATATTAAGGTTGAAATGACTGTGTCACATCCCGAAGAATCTAGGGAAGTTTGGAGTGGATTAGTTGGACGAGTCGATGAACAAATGCTTAAAAAATTAATTGGAAATTGGAAATTGGAAATTGGAAATTTAACATTCTGGCTCTGCGGTCCTCCGCCGATGGTTGAAGCAATGGAAAAAGTCTTAGGCTCTCTTAAAATAACTTCAGATAAGGTTATATCCGAAAAGTTCACTGGTTATTAGCTTCACAGTTACTCAAGTGTTATAATTTCTTTGCCGAACGTGTGCCGGTGTAGCTCAATGGTAGAGCAATCCCTTCGTAAGGGAGAGGTTAGAGGTTCAACTCCTCTCATCGGCTCTCGCAAAAAATGTATTCAAGAAGACTAATTACAGAAGAACGGAAGAATAAAAGAAAAGCCTTTTTCTTTATTTCTTTAACAATTTTTTCTCTTTTTTTAATATTTTTTTATGGTTTGCCGGCTGTTGCAAAGTTTGCCGGGTTTCTTACTGATTTAAGACAAACATCACAGTCGGTTGAATCTTCGGACACAACGCCTCCTCCACCCCCTCGTCTCTCATCAATTCCTAAACAAACAAATAAAGAAATTTTAGACATTCAAGGATCTAGTGAACCTGGAGCAACCATAAAAATTTTTTATAACGGCAAAACTGATGAAGTTGTAGTAAATTCTGAAGGCAGTTTCAATATCAGCATTCCCTTAAATAATGGAGACAATAGAATTTCAGCAAGTAGCAAAGATTCTGCAGGGAATGAAAGCCAGAAAAGTGAAACTTTGGAAATTACTTTTGATAAAAAACCTCCAGACCTTGAAATTACAAAACCTCAAGATAAAGACGAATTTTTCGGAAACCTCCAAAGGCAAATCGTAATTGAAGGTAAAGTGGAAGAGGGATCCCAGGTAAATATAAATTCAAGATTAGTCGTGGTTGAACAGGACCAGACCTTCGCATTTGTAACTTCTCTTTCTGAAGGAACTAACACTTTTAACATAAAGGCTGAAGATTTGGCAGGAAACGTAACAGAGAAAAGTATAAGCGTAACTTTCACTCCTTAACACTTACAGCAAAAAGAATTCCCAAGTAACCCATTACCCAAGGGTAAAAAAGGCTATTTACGAAAAATGCATGAGTTAAAACAGCAACCATTGATGAAGTAAAAACAGGTCCGTAAAAATTCTTTGGTAGGATTAATAAATTGCCCAAACCGTAAATAAATATTGTGAATCCAACTATTCCGGTTGTTGCAAGAATAAGGAGAAAGCTTGATTCTATTCCCGAACACGAGTGTGACTCAAAGTTGACACGCTGACCTAAATATTTTTGTTTAGCAATACAGATATTATTATAACCTACACCCAGAAGCGGAGATTTTTTGAAAATTGAAAATGCATCCTGATAACTCACGATCCTTGTTAGTATGCTTCTTGTTCTACCAAGCCTGACTCCTTCGCTTCCGTAGTTCGGTATCAGAAATAGTATACCGACAAAAATTAGGGCAAGAGGAATTAGTTTGGCAAGCCTATTCTTAAGGACTAAAAGTGCTAGAGTACCAGAAAAAAAAGCCAGATAACCGGCTCTAGAATAGGTGAGCGTTAAAGCTATCATAAAAATCGCCATGAATACAAAAAACTTTTTTTCTTTTGTTTCAAGAAACATAAGAAGGCTTGCCAAAAATCCTAGTACCAAAAAAATACTTGTAAACCCGGGGTCTATAAAAGTTGAAACAAGACGATATAGATGATCGTCCCAACCCAAAATAGTCAGTCCTCTTATATCAGGATAAAAAATATATTGCAAAATGCCATATACCGCAATTGCAAGGGAAACCACCATTAAACTTTTGAAAAGAAGAATTTTTTTGTTTTGGTTATTTTTAACTATATTAAAAATAGTAATAGTAAACAGTGCGTAAAAAACGATCCTGAGAAGATAAAGCCCCCCTAAAATAAGAGTGCTAGATCTGAAAATTGTGAAAGAAAATATGTAACAAAAGGCAAGAATCCAAATAAAATTTACAATGGGTTTAAAAAACTTTGGATAGTTTTTTATATCTACTAAAGTAGTAAACCCTAAAATTACTACCAAAAAGTCTATTATATGTACAGGAAAACTGTAACTAAAAAGATTTAAGCGGAAACTTAATAACTGACCAAGAGGGAATATGATCAAATAAATGAATAACAGGTTTTCCTTAATTTTCTCTAATTTTTTTTCTGATTTTGCCAAAGTTTGCTCCATGATAGAAATGAGTGAAAACTCATTAAAATTGCAATTACAAATCCCTGAGTTTCGTCTAAAAATCCCAAACGTAGGAGCCAATTTAACTTAAATTTAGCAATGGGCCAATAAATGATTTTCAAAAGACTCGATCTTTTTCCTTCCTGTATTTTAGCCGAAATATCCAAGTTTGTATGAAAATTAATGTCGGCTATAAACTCTGACAGTGTTTGATGCGGGTGATGAATAAGAGGATTTCTCAGAGTTTTTATTCTTCCTTCGATTTGCCATACCTCGTGAACCTTCCGCTTCCATTTACCGGAACCTTTTTTTGCCAGCCTTAGTAATTTTATGTTCCCCGTTTCACCAAATTTAAGTTCTCTTCCCCAAATGAAATCGCTTCGTCGAAAATAATATCCTGTATAAGGGTTATCCTTTAGGTTTAATTCCCTTAATATTTCCTTTTGGAGCTCGTCGCTTACTTTTTCGTCAGCGTCCAAAAATAAAACCCATTCTCCTTTCGCTTTTTCTAGTCCAAAGTTCCTTTGCGAAGAAAAGTCGTTATTAAGACTCCTTGAAAAAACCTTCGCTCCGTTACTTCGTGCCAGATAAATAGTTTTATCAATCGAATTATCATCAATTACCAAAACTTCATCACAAAATGTTAGACTTTTTATACACTCAACAATATTCTTTTCTTGATTTTTAGTTAAAACAACGGCGCTTAAAGTCCTAAGTTTTTTCATTTGACTAAATAAATAGATCTATATATATTTTAGCAAGTTTATCCTAAGTCTACCTTAATTTCCATGAATTTAAAAAATATTTTCAGATATTTAAAGAGTGTAATTTCGGTCAAATTAAATTTATATTTTTTATATGCAAGAGCTTCTTACTCTCAGGAAGGAGAAGATCTGATAATTCAAAAAATAGTCAATTTTAAAAAAAAAGGTTTTTATGTCGACATTGGTGCCCACCATCCTTTCCGCTATTCCAATACCTTCTTACTTTATAAAAACGGCTGGCGGGGTATCAATATAGACGCGGATATAAAAGCCATTAAACTATTCAAAAAGGCTAGACCTAAAGATATCAACGTCGCTAAAGTTATTTCCAACAAAAACACGATTTTAAATTTGTATGTATTTAATGATACGGCTTTAAATACATTATCCCGGAAACAGGCAGGGATTGTTGTGAAATCCAAGCAATCTGAACTTGTTAAAATATTAAAAGTTAAATCTTATACATTAGAACAAATTTTGACAAGATATTTACCCAAAAACGCAAGTATCGACTTTTTAAACCTTGACGTTGAAGGTTTGGATTATGAAGTACTTAGATCAAATAATTGGAATCTATTTAAACCTAAAGTTATTTGTATAGAAATATTATTAAACCCTCTCAAAAACAATTTAAATGGTAATAGAATAACAAAATTTTTACTAAAGAAAGGTTATGTAATTCGATCCCATACCATTAATAGCTTTATATTTGATTTAGTCCGTTAATACTATTTTTTTACACTAATAGCTAATTTCTCTCAAAACTGCGATATTACTAATCCAAGTAATATCGCCTTCGGTATCACTTGGAATTTTTTCTATATCCTCAAATATAGTATAAACAAGATTTGAATCAGAAACGGTTTTAATCTCTTCGAGCTCTAATAAATATAGATAATTTTGCGCAAAATCACTATTAAAATGATCAAGTTCTCCGACCCTTTTCAGACTAAGCATTTTACCTTTAGCATCGTTTTTAATAAAATCAACGATTTTAACTTGAAGATTATAAGGAACTGGCAACTTACCGTCTTGTACTCTGTCCTGGGGAATATAAAACCATTTATCAGAAAAGAAATAATTAAAGTTTTTATATGTTATAAACAATAAAATAACCGCACTAATTATCATTCCCGCCTTACTTTTGGCTATATCAGCAAATAATGATCCCAGTACAATTATTGGAACAGGAAATATAACAAAATAGTAATGTTTGGGAGGATCTCCGTGCAAGAATAATCCCAAATAACCAAGAGTAAATGTGATTATCAGGATTCTCCAAAATGGTTTTTCCTTATCTTTCTTTTGTGTAAATTTTAAAAACAAAAATAGTATTACGTATATAAACAAAAGAATAGAAAATAGATAGTCATTAACAATAAAACTTTCTTTAAAAAAATCATATAAAGAAAAAAAGTTTGCTTTTAAAATGGCAGAGGTTAGTGTATTTTTCGAGTACAAACCAAAAAAACCTAAGATGCGATAAGGAATCCACTGAATAATTTTCATAAGCATTACGAATCTATCTTCGATTATTCCGATAATATAGGGGGTATTGATTAATAAAAACGCTCCAAGACCATGCCAAAAATATTTTCTCTTAATCATTTTTCTTTTCTGAAAAATAATCAATAAAGCAACTGGTATTAGAACAAAAGGACTTGGAAAAAAATTAAACATTAACCCTAACGTAAGACCTAAACCCAAAAGACTTTTACCTTTATCTTCAAACGATTTGACTAAAAAATATATAAAAGGGAAAAAAAGAATTGTCGCAACAAAGTTGTACCTTGAAGCACGGGTATAAGAAAGCCATGAAGGAGATATTGCCATTAAATATGAAGTTATTAGACCTGCTTTTCTATCCAAGAGTTTTGATAATGTTTTATAACAGATTAGTATTCCCAGAACTCCAATTCCTGCAAAAAAGTATGCACCCACTACAGGTTGAAACTTGCCAAATGGCAAAATTAACATAAAGATCCAATAAAAAAGAGGTGCAATTGAAAACCAAGGATGTGATGTTTGAGGGCCAAAAAGAGGAAGTTTGCCGCTTTCCACAAAGTCTTTTATTTTTAGATAATCCAGTCCAACCTCTCCATTAAACACAAGGTTTTCCTGAATCCTATAAAATCTTAAAAAAGTTCCTATAGCAAGGATAAATAAAATTAGCGTTTTTTTTGCTATTACTTTTCTTAGCATAAATATTTTATGCAATATAAAGTTATTTGGATTTAAAAACTTTAAATAGGAAGTAGACCGTAAATGGCAGGGAAAATAATAAGCCGGCAAAAGCGGAATAAGCCGCACCCACAAGTCCATATTTAAAAATAAGTGGAATAATTAAAACAATCATAATTAAAAAACTTACTGTATTTTTAACTGCAACATATTCCTGTTTTTTTATTGACAAAAATAAAGAAAGACTGGTGTAATCTACTGCCCTTAATACTCCAAACAAAGATAAAGTTTTAAGTATATTTGCAACTCCAATCCATTTTTCTCCTAATAGTACTAATACAATTTGTGTGGGATAAAAAAATAGGATGACTCCTATTGGAAGAATAAGCACAATTACACTTGCCACCACCTTAAAATACGCCTTCTTTAGTCTTTTAATGTCTCCGGAAATTTTAGAATAAACCGGAAATGTCACTTCGCTAACGACTTCTCCTACCTCGGTTAAAGGCAACGTAGCTAATTTATAAGCCATCTGATAAATTCCAAGTGCATAAGTGCCTAACAGTCTACCTACAAAAACGTCGTCTCCTTCTTTAAACGCCAGATTTGAAAATTGCGCCAAAGTAACCCACTTTCCTCTGCCTATTATCTTTTTGACTTCTTCTTTTTCTATTGAAAACTTGGGTAAGGGTTTTATAAATATAAATGAAAGTATAACTTCCAAAAAGGCACCTACTATCATTCCGTATACCAAGCTGTACGCGCTTTTTAAAGTCAGCGCCAAAAAGATTACAACAATGCCTTCAATCAAAAATACCGAAGTTCGGAAAATAAACTCTTTTTTAAATAAAAGATCTTTTTTCAAAATAACTATCGCAGGGTTTATAAAGCCTCGTATTAACGGCACCAGGGCAATTAACCTTATAATATTTAAGGACTCAGGAGAGTTGAAGAAATTCGCTATATACGAAGAAGATAGTAATATAAGAAGCGATATGGCTAAACCTCTGACAAGCGAAACAATCCAAGCCGAGTTTACATATTTTTTTATTTTTCCTTCGCCCTGAATAAAAAATACATTTATTCCCGTTTCAGTTAAAGTTTCCAAAAAAGCAAGTATCAGTGATGCAATACCAAATATTCCGAACTGCTCGGGTACTAATATTCTTGCCAAAATAATCGTCTTCAAATAAGCGATTATTCGAGTAAAAAATCTCAGACCGCCTATCCACGACAACCCTTTAATATAATCTTTAAAATAGCCCATAAATCCTATACTATCTCCCTAAAACTCCTGATAAAAAGCCTGACATAACTGCAAAGTCCGATGCAAATTGTACAACAACTCCCCACAATCCTGCTCTCAAATCTCCTACTTTAATATAGACTTTACGGAAAGACCAGAATGAACAAAGTATCAAAAGTAAGAAAAGTACAAGAAGCATCATAGGTTTAGTGAATCCCAAAACAAGAAGGAAAAACCCAATTAGATAGCGAATAAAAATAGATAATGCCTTTATATTGTGCGACACAAGACCTTTTAAAGGATAAAACCATATCCCACTTTTTGCATCACCTTTAGCATAGTAGAAGATTTTTCTGATGCCTTCGGAGAAATCTGTCGGCATTTTCCACTCTACCCTAGCATTTTTCACACGTGCAAAACTAAGTCCCTCTTTAATCGCTCTATAGTTAAACACAGTGTCTTCAGCTGTGTCTATTAATTTCTCAGGAAAACCGCCTATTTTCTCCCAGGCTCTCCTTCTAAAAGCGATTGAACGAGTTGAAGGTAAAAAATTAATGTTAAAATCCTCAGGATGTATTCCTAAAAATACTGAAAATGACTTTTGCAAGGGTCGTACCCTTGTTTTTACAGGGTACGACCCTGTAATATCTGTCATTTCGTAAAACCCCGCAACAATATCTATTTCTTTCTGCTTTAGAGGTTCTACTATGTTTTTAAGCCAATCTCTTTTTGGAATGCAACCAGCGTCTGTCATGGCTATAATATCGCTTTTGGAAAGTTCTACAGCTAAGTTTCTGCCTTTAGCACGACTACATTTTTCAACAAGAAACTTAATTTTATTATTCCTTTTTTGCCAATGCCGAATAATATCAACTGTTTTATCACTCGATCCCCCATCCACGATAACAATTTCGTCAGGTATCCTTGATTGTCCCAAGAGGCTACTAAGAAGCTTACTTATACTTTTTTCCTCATTAAAAACTGTGATACAAACCGAAACTTTCATTTTTGTAATAAATTTGGAACTATTTTTACTTTATATCCCAAAGTTTGAAGTATTTCGCAAGCATATTTTCCCATGTTTGAGTTCTAACCCAATTATAACCTCCTATTATTAATTTTTCTGCCTCTTTATCATTCTTCTCGTAGTATTTGAATTTTTTATAAAGATCACTTGAGCTTTTTGATGAAACGATATACTTACTGAAGAGAGTCAGTTCGTAATAATCTTTTTGAAGTGTATTATCATAAGAAACAAAAACTAAACATTTATTTGCGAGTGCTTCGAGAATTGTTAGATATCCAGAAGCAAAACAATATCTGGTTTTTTGGAAATACAATAAAGGATCAACGAAACCTTTAACTTCTCCATATAAATTTGCCCGACTTGCAAGTTCTCCATCCCCGCAAATAATAATTTGTTTATCTTTTTTTATTTCCTTTATAACTTTCAGAATCTTTTCAAGAGCTATGTCCTTATCAAGTCTCCCAACATAAATCACTAAATTATTGTCTTTTTTTGGTATATGTCTCGGAATTTCGGTTGCTCCGTAGGCTATAACATCCGATTTGATCCCGTAGCTTTTGGGAATATAATCGCCGATGCATATTAATCCGTTCGAATATTTCGCACCAATTCTTTTTTGCAAGATATCAACCCAGGGAATAGGATAAATCCCCCACCTTCCATGAAAGGTTAGATAAACTTTTTTCCTTGGTAAAAGAAGTTTAAACGGCCAATACCAAATAAATACATCGTGTACGTGTACAATATCACTTTCTTTGATTAAATTTATATTCCTAATTAACCAAAACCATATATAAAATATTCCTAAATATTTAATTTTCGGATAATCAATTCTAAGTATTTTTATCCCATCTTTAATCTCTTCATCTTTTAATTTCTTATCGTATTTCTCAGTAATGACTGTTATCTCGTTTCCTTTATCTTTTACTCTTACACTTACTTCCCTCACATGTTTTTCTACTCCCCCAACATGCGGCCAGTACAAACGTGTTAAAAAAAGTACTTTCATTTCTTTTCAGCAACTAAATAAATATTAGATTCTCCAAAAAACGGAACGGTCATATTATCTAAAAAAGTTACTACTTCTGAAACTGGCCACTTATTGAGTACCCGAAGCAAAATCCCACCAACAGAGCTAACAAAGAGAAAGTTTCTAAAAACGCCTTCTGTCTTGTTAACCTCCAAGACTTTAAATCCAGCTCTTTCAAATAACTTTTTAAAACTCGCTTCTGTATATCTTCTAACATGTCCAACCTTTAGATCAAACTTATTTAACACTCCTATTTTGTAAAGAGGTGCCCTCTTGGATGGTGATGATGCAATCACCACACCACCTTTTATAAGTAGATCTATGATCTTTTCTACAGCAAGCTTATCCTGTTTAAGATGTTCAAGCACCTCAGAACAAATAACAACATTAAATTTTTCATTTATAACTACCTTTGTAAAATCTTTTACTATAAACTTGATATGTTGATTTAATTTGAAGTTTTTGGAGTCTTTCATTGCGGCTAATATAGCTTGTCGTGAAATGTCAACGCCAACAATGTTGCACCCGCGTTTGGCTAAATAGAAGTCTATTGTACCGACCCCGCATCCAATATCTAAAACTTTATCTTTTAAATGTACATATTTTCTAATGAAATAAATCATAGATCGATAAGTAAAATCGTTTTCACCAATTATTCTCCTCTGAGATTTTCTATCGCTGTGATATCTTTCGTATAATTTCTTCATACTCGAAGTGTATCAGTTATATATATTGACAAACAACATATATGACTATTAAATGAAATAAGTGTAATGAAAAAAATTCTCTATTCTAGTATTATTTTTTTAATCTTCTCATTACTACCGTTAGTCCATCCAATAGTAATTAAATCCCAAACAATTTTATTTCAAGATGATTTTGAACATGGCAATATAAATGGCTGGACTGTTATACGAAATACTTGCAAATTCAATAACTCTCCAGCTGAATGGACTTTTCAAAATGGTAAGTATGGAATAATCATTAACGGTGGAGGTTGTAACACATTTAACATACCTCAGAATTTAAACATCCCAATTAATACCGATTATGCAGTAGAAGTTGAAATTACAATGACCCCCGATATTTATATGGATAGAAATTTTTCCTTCAAAATTAAAAATTTAACAAACTGGTATGATTTACACTTCTACGGACAAACGATTTACTTTGAAAAAGTCGTAAGCGGGATTCAACATTTTCCTACCGGATGGATTATGGTGTATCCTTTTCAAAATAATATAACTTATAAAATAAAGGTTGAAATATTAAACAGTACAAACGAATACAAAATTTATATAAATGATGGCGTTTTGGAAACAATTAGCGAAAATTCTCCTTTTTTCGAGAATTCTAATATTGCTCTTGTTGCGAGTGCGGGTGGAACACCCACTTCGGAGGTTTGGTTTGACAATGTGGTTGTAAAATCTTTAGATGAACCGGAAACTTTGCTAAACGTTCCTGATATTAAGCAATATTCACCTCCTTGGGGGCCGCAAGAATATGACAATGCCTCTAATTGGTCACCTAGTAATCCAAAAATATCCCGATGGGGTTGTGCCATGACTTCAGCTGCGATGGTGCTTAATTTTCATGGAAACAACACTACTCCTGAATTACTTAATAACTGGCTAAAAAACAATAACGGTTACGCAAGAAATGGTGCGATTCTTTGGCCGACTGTATCCAGGTATTCTTCATTAGATCCTGATACTCCAAAACTTGAATTTTCATACTTAAATTATTCCGAAAGTTTAGCTAAAAGCGAAATTGACCTAAATAGACCTTCAGTATTAAAGCTCGAGAATGATGCTTACGGCGGTAATCATTTTGTTGTAGCTAAAGGTTATAGTAATAGTGATATTAATATTAACGATCCAGCCACAACTAAAATAACTCTTGCTCAAGCGAATTCTTATTGGGGAAACACTCTAAAGCTTGGAAGATTTAGGCCCTCAAATACTGATCTTTCATATATAGTTCTTTTTGTCAATGAAGATTTTGATATAAAAGTTAGTAGCGAATCTGGCGTAATAGTTGGCGATGAATTTTACTTCAAAGAGGGTCCAATGATGGATCCTGATAATCCAGATTTAGATAGTGGAGTTGAGACTCTCAATGCTTTCTATTATCCAAAACCGGATATTGGAAATTACGAAGTTGAAATTTATGGAGACGGAGTGTATCAACTTGATTACTATTTTTTCAACAATAATGGCGAGATCAAAATTGGAAGTTATTTTGGATCAACGACTGATGAATCATCTGACCTTCTCGAAATCTATTTTGATAACGAAGACCTAAATAATATAATTGTATCCGAAGTAAATTTTGAATCTGTACTTTCATTCTTTGATGACATATACAAAGATGGATATATAAGTAATCATGGTTTATACACCTCTATCCATCAGCTTATCGAAAATTCGCAAAAGAATAATGATAAAGGACAAGGAATTTCGTCAAAAATCCTAATGGAGTTAGCACTTCAAAAGGTTAGATTTGCAACTCCTCAATTTATAAGCGATAATGTTTCACTTTACCTCCAAAAACAAATTGAGATCCTCATCAATAATCTTCTTTAATATAAATAATTTATTTCTACAAGGATACTCCTTGTGAGATTACCAGCTTCCTCCTCCACCTCCACCAAATCCCCCGCCGGAGAAGCCACCACCTCCGCTGAAACCCGAGCCGCCGCTCCATGATGATGAGCCTGAAAACTTACCGCCAGGCGAAGACATAAAAGTGCTGGATGCGCTTGACTCAAACTTTGTTAAATCGTGGTAAATTGCCCCCGTAGCTACTCCTCCAAAATAGTTTGGTGCAGGAATTCCCAGAACTTCCATCTCTTTTGCCAACTTATCAACAACTCCGAGTGCTATCGCCAGAGGTAACATTTCCCCGAAAAACAAGTGCTTTTCAGCAATTTCTTCCCGCCATTTTCCTTTTCCTAGATAAAATGCCAGTCCCTTTATTTGTCTATATAAAGAAAAGCCTTTAGCAGTTCTTCTCGGCATCGATATAGTGAATAATATTGAAGGTACGGAAAGAATTGCTAATACTATTAAGGGAAAGAAATTAGCTGTTGCGTTTGCGAAATTAACAACAACAAAACCAGAGATGAATTCCAGAATTACAAATACTCCTATCCATTTTTGTTTTACTTTATCCGGCTTTCCGTCGAAAACACCTTCAATATCAAGCGAGTCGTATAATTTTTTCCTAAAATCCTCCAAATGTTTATAGAAGTTATTTTTTAAAGATGAAAGAAGCACATAATTATCTTCGCTAATTAATTTTAACGTATCCTTTAACTTATTTTCATTATTACTATAAAAACTTTCAACCGCTTTCAAAGATTTTGCCACCATATCTTTATCAAATAATTTTTCTAATAAGTATGTTTGGTATTCAGCTAAATCCTTGGTATCTTTATCAAGTTTGACAAAGGCAAAGTCCGTCTCGCTTCCCAATAGTTTCTTTTTTTCTATTTTTTCAATTTTAAGAAAACCTAATCGCGCAAGCTCAGTAATTTCGGCAACGATATCGTGAATATCCACTTTCTCATCGACTACGGTTCCAATTTCTGAAGGTGAAAAGCCTTGAATCGGAGAATAAACCAGCGGTAAGTGTTCCCTTGCAAATAACGGTCTGTCTATTACCTTTTTCTTGTCAGTTGCATAATAGATATTATCTCCTAAATATTTTTTGTCTCTTCCTTTCTTAAACCAAAAGTAGGCCATGGCCATAAAAGGAAGAATCGAAACTAAATAGCCCCAGTTATCAAGAATAAAATCAAGAGCATTTTGGACTTTTCCGGGAAAGATAAGATCGCTTTCTTTATTCAAAGCGATAACGACGGTAAAATCACGGCCATCTCCAAGAACCGTCGTTGAATAAAAGTCTGCATTATTTTCTGAAAAAGCAGAATTACATAATTTTTCAGTCGATCCGAAAATTCCGGCAAAACAATCAACTTTTTCTATTTTTGCGTGAGGCGAAACAACTTTAGCGAAAGCATTATTTATATCTGTATCCCACTCGTGTCCTGTTATATTCCAATAGATTTCATCATAAGTATCGTATCTTTGCAGAATGTCATCAATTTTGTATGTCAAAACATAAGTATGAACCCCATCAATTACCACATCAGGATCACCAATTTTTAACTGTATACTCTGACCAAGTCTACTTTTTTCATATTTGTAAGAATTTCCGTTCTCGTCTTTGACGCTTAATAATTTAAAGTCGGCTTTTATGGTTTTACCTTTGTAAGAATAAACAACAGGAATTATTCTAAAAATGCCGTGACGGAATTCAGGAAAGTTTATTATTATCGTCTCTTTAACTGCCAAAGTCGTATCTTTTTCAAGAGTTATCTCGCTTTCAATACTTCTTATCTCGTATTTCCCTTGGGCATTTGCAATTCCCGGAGTTTTCAAAAAATAAAAAAGGGCCGCAAAAGCTAAAAAATATCTAAGAAGACGTTTCATTAAATCAATGAAATTAATATCAGAACCAATACGGCAAAAACAAAAAGTATTAAATATTTACTGAAGGTTGATGTCGACAATTTCTTTTCGAGCTTTTGGTCAATTAACCATCCCGAGAGATAATAAAAAGCTGCCGAAACTACGATTATTACCACAAGCGATATGCCCCATGCCAATTCAGGCAGAAATTGCAATAAATTACCTGCAATCAAATACCCAGGGAGAGACAAAACCAAGGCTAATAATATTCCTGCCGGTGTACAAACTTGTTGGCCGAAAATTGGAGTGCAAAAAATTAAGGATGGAATAAAGGCATATAGAGCTAGAATTACTATTCCCAGGATAAGCCCAGTGATGTAAAAATACAATAATTTCTGTCTCCAACTTTTCTTTCGAAACTTAGTGAAAGCGTATGTAAAAAATTTGAGTTTTGTTAACATCAGATTAAGCCTTAAATCTTTAAATATATAGTAGAATAAAGTATCGAAGATTTACAAGAAGCAGTTCACTTTGAGTCTTGCCAAAGCGCATACATTGCAACAACCCAAATTCTCTCCTCAGGCTCAAACCAATTTCCATCTGTCCCTTGAATTTTATATTTATAAATACCTCCTAATTTTTCCCTTTTTATTTTCGTTCGTCTTACTGCTCTATCAATTGCTTCAACCTCCACCGCACCCCTTACAAAACGTCGCCTCAGAGCTTGAGAGGCCCTTTCGTATACCGCTTCGTCGTTAATCAGCTCGTTTGCCTTTTTGTCCAAAGGGTCGGCAGTCGCGAGATTTAAACCAGCCAAGTATGATTTAGTCTTAATAAAATAGTCGAGCATAAGTAATAGCGGTACATTTACATTTATACACCACAGAATTCGTAAACGCAACCATAGTGTTATACTAAATCAAATGACTCACATTCCGGGAACAGGAATAACATCCAACCAAATGGAAAAAGAGAGTACCTTTTCCGAACAAAAAGGAAAAGACACTCCTTCCACCATCTTAAGCGTCGTCAACGTTCGTGAATTAAAAAAACCTAAACTTGAAAGACCCAATGAAGAAGTTGCAACCTGGTATAATAAGGCCTGGGTTTGGGTCCTATTCGGCAGCTTCACTTCTTTAATCTTTGTTATCCTAGCACTCATAAATATCAGGTTTTTATTTTTAATTCCTTTGGGCCCTATAATAGGGCTTTTTAGTTGGGGTATAAGAAAGTATGTAAGAAAGTACGATGATGCTACTAAAGGACTCTTCAGACACTCTTAGACTTTTTTGAAATTAATCTCGTTGACAAAAAGAGTCTTGTTGTGCTCTTCTCCCTTAGAAGTTAAATCTTCCTGGTATGAATCTAGTTCAAAACCAGGTATTTCCGCCTCCTTCAAAATGACTTTGAGCTGCTCTTGTGTAAATCTACTCCTAAGCATACCACCCTCAATAAAAACGTTAGGTTCGTATAAAGTTGAACTTCTTTCCAGATATTGCATTTCCAAGGAGTCATCGGGTGATTTCATAGTTATAAAAGCCATACCTCCTAGCTTTAATATCCTATAAATATCCTTGAATGTTTTGGTCGTTTGTTTAGCTCCAAAGTAATTTAGTGAAATTCTTGAATAAACCACGTCGATTGAGTCGTCTTTGATAGGTATAGCTTGCAAACCAAAATCAACCTGCCTAACGACAAGCTTTTTTCCCAAATTTAATCCTTTAACCTTCTCCTGTAGTAACTTCAGGGCGAAAGGGGATATATCCAATGCTATTACGCTATGACCCTTGGTAAGAAAATATATGGCGTCAGCCCCCCTGCCTGCCCCGAGTTCGACAACGAGTGAGTTTCTGGGGAATAATGCTTCTTTCTCTTCAGCATATTTTGAGTGGGTTTCACTCGTCTTATAAGACTTTTTGTGAATTAAGTCCCAGCGGGTCGCATCATCTTGTATCATATCTAAAATACTACGCCTTTTGCTCTTTAATGTCAGTCCCTCTTTGGAAAATGCTTTTTGGAAGTAAAGGATATAAAAATCTGTGAACCAGTGAAAACAAAACACCTATTAAGGCGATCCAAGAAACCCAAACAAAAGGCGGGGATACTATATCTGTGCCTAGTCTCATATGAATAAAGATAAGAATAAAGACAAGGTAGTTTAGGATATGAAAAGCTTGCCAGTTCCTCCTGAAAAAGGGCTTTGTCCGAAAATACGACGCAATAACTGCAATTGTTGCCAGTAAAAATGCTGTCCTTCCGAATACAAGTAGTATCGCCCTCTCTGTTCCCAAACTTGGGATAAAAACATATAGAGCATCAATAATGTTTTTAGAAACAAGATATACGATTGCATTTTCAAAAAGCGGGTGAATAAGCATGAGTAAGTAAATAACCAATCCCTGGGTGATATGAATTTTGTAGGCTTTTGCACCGATAATTTGTAGCCACCTGCCCATCCATGAACCCAAGATGATTTGTATAAAAAGCAGACTGAAAGCTAGAAGGCCTGTCATCCTTTGAAAAAAGTTGGTAAGTACTACCGTGTTTGCAAAAGTATTCCGGAGGTCCGAATTTCTAATAACGGTGATTGGTCCAGAAAGAACTATTAGAAGCCAAAAAATCCAAAAGATAATCCTTTTCGTTCCTAGAGACATTACCTTTAGTATAGCAAAGTATTCGAAGATGAGAGAATAAAATGTTAAAATACATTTGAGGTCGCGTAGCTCAGTTGGCTAGAGCGTTCGATTCACATTCGAAAGGTCGATGGTTCGAGTCCATCCGCGACTACAGTTTTGAAGAATTTGAAGACAATCTGGTTATGCTCAATAAAGCAAAGATTTTTTGGTAAAATCAAAGTATGGGTGAAGGTGGATTAGATCCAAGAAAGAAATTATCAAGGAGGGATTTTTTGAAGCTTGGTCTTGCGGGTGCGGCAGTTACAGCAGAAGTTTTGTTTTTAGATGAGATTAGACGACTCAGGAAACAAGCAGAAGCTCTTGGCAATTTGGGCAAACCAGATATAGATATTCCTCCAGAACAGTCCAAAAAAATTGTTGAGATCGATACACAATTGAGGAATTTTGGGAAAAAAATTTATCTAGAAGAGGGTGGGAAAGTGCCAAATTTGAATTCTGACGGTATTCTTACAATTTATTTAGCGAGAAACAATTTAATTCCTGGAATAAGAAATGCTTATTTCCGAAATCCTGACGATTTCAAGGTTTGGATTACAGAACAGGGATCGTATTCTTATGATTTTAAGGCTGATAGACCCGCTGTTACCGGAGGAACCACAGAAAGGCAAAAGCAAGCCAGAGAAATTTTTGATGCATATTTAACCGACGACCAATGGCGTGTTGTGGAAGTCAAACTCACAGATCAGAATCACGCTGGCGGTAACATGGTTCAATGGCAAGCTGGAGCTAAGGAATATAGTGATTCGAAGTCTCCTCTCCCTTGGGGTGCTTACAGCGCATATATACATGAGTTAACGCATGCAGGAATTCCAATTAACGAATCGAAGATGATTGATGGCAAACCTGTATTGCTGCCTTATGGACTGAGACGGACATTGGATTTTGTGGGCGATTGGTTGGGAGCCATGAATCAAGAATATGAGTATTTTCAAAAAAGGTTTTTTAGAGCAGAAGGAGATCAAACTCTTGGAAGAATAAGAAAAGAAGGCGTGGGTAATTTTGGTTCGGCGCTTAAAGAAATAATTGCCATGAGCTGTGCTGATTATATTTTCCCGCCACTAAACGACGATCTTATTAAAATAATTCAAAACAAATATGAACCACTTGGCAACTTTCCTGTAACAGAAAGGGCTATTAGAAGATCTATAGCCTATGTGCACTACGGAGTAACTGCTGGAGATCAATATCCTGACGGTATCGAAAGGCGAAACGGATTTGAATCAGGTTCTTTTGCAGGCGATCTATTCTGGAAAATATATCAATTTGCAAAATAAAGAGTACGCCCTTATTTACTTTTATCATCAAGCCACTTTTTAAACTTCGTTAACGCTTTTGCACGCATCGAATACTTATTTTTTTCTTCTAAACTCATTTCTCCAAACGTCCTTTTCTCCCCTTTAGGAATAAAAATCGGATCCCACCCAAAACCATCTCCCCTTGGCTTGTCTGCAACTTTTCCGACAACCTTACCGATGAATATCTTTTCTGAACCAGCCTTCTCAACGTAAACTACAGTTGCCTGAGCCAGAACTTTTCGATTAGTTTTTTCCTTCATAAGTTCAACTATCCCCTCATTACCCAAGCTTTGCATAAATGCATCGATATATGTTCCCGGCAAACCATACAGAGCTTTAATTGAAACCGAAACGTCCTCGATAAATATAGGTTTTTTGAGCGCGCTGTAATAGGCACGAGCTTTTTTAACTGCTACTTCAACAGGGTCCATCGATTGAATTTCATCAATTTCTAACCCTACACCTTCAACGTCAACTCCCAAGATATTTTGAGCTTCTTTCAATTTCCCTTCATTACCTGTTGCAAAATAAAGTTTGATCATTTTTGAAAGTATAAAACAAAATTGGGTGTTGACAAAGAGCTAAATTTTTACGATATTCTTGAAAAGGGAACATCTTAACCTCCCCAACCTAGGGAGGTTTTTTGTTTCTCTAAAATTATTATGAATCAAAAAATTGATAAACATACAAATCTTCAAAAAACATATAAGAAGTTAAAACTCAGGATAAATGAACTTAAAGAACCTTACGAAGAAGAAATGCAAAGAATCCGCACCGAAGAATTAAGTCAAAACGGTAGAATATTTTCTAATCTCTTAGAAAATATTTCGCTTAAAAAAACAAGCCCAATTTATAAATATAAAAGCAAATTTTATTCACGCTATAAAAGATCTTCCGAATCCCGTAGCATAGGCATAGTTTTAACAAATATTGACTTAAATAGAATAGAGAAATATAAAAATGGAGAGCCGGTTTTCTGGCAAATGGGAAAAAAAAGGACAGATTTGGCTTTAGCCCAAAGAGCACTATTTTTTGACGACAACCACAACGAGACAATATATAGAAAAATAGAAGATATTGAAACAGGTAAAATTAAGATTCCCGATAGATTAAATAAAAGGTCTCTAACAATAGAAGAAGCTTTAGGCATAAAAGGACTAGGTAAAACGTCTCTTTACACTCCCGCAATCTCCCAACTTGGCTACAAAAAAATAAGTTCCGAAAAGATAATAAGCAGAAGAAACATAGTGAAAATTGGTCTTTTTAATAAAATCGGAAAATATCCCCGTAAGATCCTCGGCCTTGGTGCCATGCCTCCTGTTTCAGGTTGGAGAGACACGCTTGTTCTGTCTGCCATTGGCCACATGCTTTCTTTTATTCCAAGAAGCAGCATATTTGCACTTAATCTGGAAGAGAGAATACGCTTAGGAATTAGTGTAAGGGATTTAATCCAAAAAATCCCAATTTCCTCTTCCTGGAAGAAAAAAGTGATGAGAAATGTAGGAGCTGCTCTGGGAGCAGAAAATCCTGAAGAAGAAACAAAAATCGCCAAAAGACTTTATTTTGAAGCCAGAGTTACTTCTTTTAGAATATACACAATAGGAAGCGATCCAAGAGTCGTTAAAACCGCAAAGCTCTTGAGACAAACACTTGGGGAAAACATCGAAATTTTCGTAGGCCAAATTGCAGATAAAGCCCAGGCAAAAAAACTGATTTCCCCTGACATTGCCGTCGATGGTCTTATCTACGGCCACGGCGGAGGTCAACAATGCACTTCGGCCATAAACGGAATGGCTATTACTACTTTGGAGGACATATATGAAATTTGTTTAGACAGTGATTTTAACAAAACAAGCCTAATGATTGAAGGCGGCGTAGGCAGATCAATCGGCACCTCTCTTATCATTGGGGTTGACGCCGTCTTGGGTAACCAGAAATTTGTCAGGGGTACTATTGAAACCGGAAATATCTTCATACGTGACCTCGCAGGAAGAACTTGCCAACCTTATCCAGGAACAGCAAGCCCTGTTACTCAAATTATTGAATCCGAAAATCCTGAATTAGCATTAAGAAGAACAGACGCCGCAGGTAGAACTTATTATAGCGAAGGGAAACCTGGTCTTATGTATTATGAAGAAAAAGCATGCTCGATGGCTTTTTGGATAAATGAATATCTTCGCCACGCAGCCCGTACTCTTGCAGATTTAGGAGTGGAAGATATACGTGAATTACGTTTACTTTTGTCTAAAGATAAACGGGAATTTTTAAGAATAATGTCTGAAAAAACACAGTATTTATCTGAAGCTCATGGCAACAATAATGCTTAAAGAAGCTGGTGCTTGAATCTTTATTCCTTACACCCATATAATAAATCCATGCTTAAAAAATTAAGCGCATTTTTTTTGGATATAACGGAGGTCGTCGTATTCGCAATTGCGATCTTTCTCTTTGTCTATTTGCTAATTCTCCAACCGCATAAAATTAAGGGGGACTCGATGCTTCCTAATTTTTTGGACGGCGAGTACTTACTTACCGACAAAATTACTTACCGTCTCCGGAAACCAAAAAGGGGTGACGTAATCGTGTTCGAGGCACCAGGCGCAGGTGGAGACGAGTTCATAAAAAGGATAATTGGCCTTCCGGGTGAACAAGTCTCACTTAATAACGGGTCTATTCTTATTAATAATCAAAGACTCGGCGAGTCATACTTATCCGAAACAATCAAGTCTCAAGGTGGAAATTTTCTTAAAGAAGGCCAAGAAATAGTTGTACCGAATGAATATTATTTTGTGTTGGGAGATAATCGTGGTGCATCTTCGGATTCAAGAACTTGGGGTTTTATATCAAAAAAGTCAATATCGGGAAGAGCATGGGTCATCTATTGGCCGCCACCTAAAGTAGGAGTAGTTGAAGAGGTAACCTATGGTGCAAACTAGCTTCTAACGGACTTGTAAACTTTTTGAAGTCTATCCTCTGTTTCCTCAAGACCGCCTTTAAAAATGAAGACAATCCGGGTTTCGCGTCGTGATCTTATTAATTTTACGCTTGTTTTCTTACCGGAATCACCATCTCCTTTAGATAAAAGAGCCCTTTCCATATCCTCCTGCATACGGTCAATTTCTTCCGAAACAATTCTAAATTCCTGAGGTCTTCCGCCGGGTCGGTTCGGCTGTTGGGACTTTACTTTCATCCGTCGTGCTAACTCTTCTGCACGCCTAACAGATCCCGACTCCCTTAAAATAATCTTATAGGCCTCAACCATTAAATTTGTATCGTCAATTGCGGCAAGTGCCCTGGCATGGCCTTCACTTATAAGGCCTGAAAGTAGGCCGTCTTTTAGTGCGTCAGGTAAAGTAAGAAGTCTTAACGAATTCGACACGTATGCTACCGACTTGCCTATTCTTGTTGCGATTTCGCTTGTTGATAAGCCAAATTCTGCCTGTAACCTTTCAAATCCTTTTGCGCGATCAAGTGCATTTAGATCAACGCGTTGGACATTCTCAACCAGTGCCATCTCAAGCATTCCTTTTGGAGAGGTTTCACGGATTATTGCAGGAACGTGAGATAATCCTGCCAACTTTGCCGCCCTCCAACGTCTTTCGCCTGCTATTATTTGAAAACCTGCGGGAGTTTTGGCAACAACTAGAGGTTCCAAAATTCCATGTTCTTTTACCGAGTCTACCAAATCAACCAAACTCTCAGGTGTTATTGAGCCCCTTGGTTGTAAAGGATTCGGCTGCAACTCGTTAATATCGATTTGAATAACTTCCTCGGCCATAAGTTAGTGAATAGAAATTATTTTCTTACCCATTTTTGATCCAAATTTAACCGTTCCGGGTTTTACGGCAAAAAGTGTATGATCGCGGCCAATCTTAACTCCTTCTCCTGAAGTAAATGGAGTTCCTCTTTGTCTCACCAAAATACTTCCTGTCGTAACTTTCTGACCGTCAGAAACTTTAAGTCCAAGATATTTAGGTTCGGGCCTTACTCTTTGGGTTAACTTTCCGCCCTGTTTTTTGTGTGCCATATTACAAACAATATAATTTATATTTTCACGGATGTCAAGCGAATAGTAAGTTGCAGATTGCTATATTACTATATGGTTAAATTATCAGGAGATCTTTTCAACCAAAAGTCTCGTATATTTTGGTCTAAAACCGGTTTTCTTTCTGTAGCGCGACTTTGCTTTGTATTTAAAAACAGTTATTTTTTCACCTTTTTCTTCTTTAACAACCTTAAGTTTCAAATTTGAAGCCTTCAAGACAGGTTTCCCAATTGACACTTTATCATCTTCAACAAGAAGAAGCATATCAGCCTGAACCTTAGTATCTCCCAATTTAGCTACCAGGATTTCCTCGCCTTCAAGGACTTTATACTGAGTACCTTTTATTTTTAGTACGGCGTACTTTGTCATAATTATATCCTTCGTATTGTATAGTTAAAGCTTTCCAAAAACAAGCTAACTCTCAGCTTTAGCCTTTAACGAAATTACAACTGCAACTACGGTTCCCAGAAGGGAGGAACCCCCGGATGAGACAAAAGGTAAAGGAACACCCGTTATCGGCAAAAGTCCCATGTTCATCCCTATATGAATAAGGCTCTGTGTAAAAAGAATCAAAAATACTCCCGTAACATATGCCCGAGCGGTTGGATTTTTTGCATTTGCTACGATTTGAATAAGAATCCAAAAAACTATAAATAAACCAGTTATAATTAAACCTGCTCCCAAAAATCCGAGTTCTTCGGAAATTGCAGCAAAAATAAAGTCCGTATGCTTTTCAGGCAAAAACTCAAGTTGCGTTTGAACACCTTCACCTAATCCGCGACCTATAAATCTTCCCGACCCGACTGAAATCATAGACTGAATACTGTTATAACCGGAGCCTAGTGGGTCGCTCTCAGGATCAACAAACGAGCTTAACCTTTCTCTTTGATAGGGTGCAAGAATAAACCAAACGAGTGGCAAAATGGCGACAAAAATGAAAAGGCCCACTAAAAAGTATTTTTTCTCCAGGCTTGACGCCAAAAGAATGCCAAAAAATCCAACCGCAGTTAGAATTGCAACACCCAGGGATGGTTGAACTAAAATTAGACCGAAAGGAATCAAAAAACTGACAAAGAGCTTGATAAGCCTTGACAGGTTTACTTCTTTTTCGGTTAGATATTTTGCAAAAAAAAGAAGTAGGAAGGCCCTCATTACTTCTGACGGTTGTATCGTTACTACCCCCAAAGGAATCCAGCGAACCGCTCCCCTGGTCACCTGACCGATCAGAAGAGTTATTACAAGGAAAATCAATGTCAAAAAATACAGATGGGTTGAGAAAGCAAGATATATATCAAAATCGATTCTTATGAAAAAAAGAAAGAAAAAGACAGCCATACCAATATAAACAAAATATGAAGGGAAAATGCTGGGTTCAACCGAATGCAAGACAAAAGTACTAATAAGAATCAGGAGCGAAATCGAAACTATTAAAACTAGGTCCCAAATTTTTGATGCTGAAAAACTTACCATTAGCTAAAGCATTAATTGCTAACTTTAACTTCAAAATCTCCTTTACCAATGTCCCTTGTTAACGTAATATCCTTCACTCTTTGAATAAGATCTTTATTCAGAGGAAGCCAGGGACTTAAAACAGTAACTTTTTGAGTAAGGGTTATACCCATTTCTTTTCTTGTACCTTGAATTTTCCGAATTAATTCTCTTGTCTTTGCCTCTTCTTCAAGTTCCGGAGTAATCTTAGTATCTAGTTTTATTTTTAATTCCTTCCCTTTTTTCCAAATCACCTCTTTAACGTTCAGTTCATCTTCAATTAACTTTAGCATCCTTGCATCACATCTCTCATCAAAGTAGATTGTTATCGAGGCTAGCGGTTGTCTAACAGGCAACCTTGCTTCTTTCCTGGCCGAATGACCTTTTTCTACGACACTTCTAACCAAATGCATATATTTCATTAACTTTTTCACTTCCTTTTTTTCTCCGAGTAATCCTTGTAAATTCTTTACAAATTTTGCGTCCGGCCAGTCAATCAGGTGAACTGATATAGTCCCTAGCTTTACGAGATTTGTAAATATTATGTCCGCCAAAAAAGGAGTAAAGGGCGCTAAGATTTTAGTCAGGTTTACTAAAACAAAATGACAAACAATGTAAAAATCTTTTTTATCGGTCGCATCCGGTGCGCTTAATCCCACACGATTTCTTGAGCGTCTTATATACCAAAGAGACATATCTTGCACAAAGTCCTCAATAAATTGGCTTGCCGATCTTGCGTCATAATCTTCGAGAGATTTCGTTACCCCAAGGAGTGTTTCCTGCAAACGTGAGGTAACCCACACATCAAGCAAATTTCTTAGAATAATCGGTTGACCTGCTACAGGATGCCAATCATCGAGATTTGCATAAGTCACGAAGAAGTTATAGATATTCCAAAGAGTTAAATGGAATTTCCTCCTGGTCTCGTCCGCAATTTTGTAACCAAATAACAGATTATCAGAAGGATTTTGGCGAACGTACATCCAGCGCATAACGTCAACACCTATTTTCTCGGCGCCCTCATTAAATTCGATCGCGTTTCCCCAACTTTTATGCATAGGCCTGCCGTCTTCAGCAAGAAGCGTTGCAAAACCAAGAACGGTTTTAAATGGTTCCCTATTTTCTAAAACAGCGCTCATTGCGATTAAAGAATAAAACCAGTTTTTAAATTGTCCCGGAAAGCTTTCGGTTATAAAATCGGCCGGAAACCACTTTTGCCATTCCTCCTTATCCGACCAATATAAAGGATCACTTTTATTGTCTTTCGAGATTGTTGAAAAAGAGACAATCCCGGCATCAAGCCAGGGGTTCCCGACATCCGGTATCCTTTCAGTAATCTCACCGCACTTAGAACATTTAATTCTCACTTCGTCAACCCACGGCTTATGCGGAGTATGGCCCTCAAATTTTTCCCAGCCGTCAACCGCTTTTTCCTTCAGCTCTTCATAGCTACCAATAACTTCAAAATTGCCGCATTTTTTGCATTCCCAGATCGGTATAGCAAGACCCCAATATCTTTTCTTACTAATCAGCCAATCATGCATATTCTTTAGCCAATCTAACTCTCTTTTAAGACCAAAACCGGGTATCCAGCGAATTCTCTTTGTAACTTTCTTCATATCTTCACGAACTGGGTCAATAGCGATATACCATTCATCAACAACTCTCCAAACAAGCTCGGTTTTACAGCGCCAACAAGCGGGATATCTGTGTGTAATATTCGCTGTTTTTAAAAGAAACCTGCCTTCATCCTTACTTTTAAGAAAATCGATTATAATCTCGGGATGCCTTTTAGCATTTTTCCCGCTAAATTCTCCTAATTGATCGTAATAATTGGCTTCTTCATTAATTACATCAATTACCGATAAATTTTTCTCTTTTCCCAATTTATAATCTTCTTCTCCGGCGCCAGGGGCTACATGCAAGATTCCTGTTCCTTTCGTTGCAACAACCAAATCTTCCGCATCAATGACAGAGTGGAATGTATCAGGATTTTTATTGAGAGCATCTTTAACTCTTGGTAAATCGTCAAAAGGGCCCTCATATTTGAGGCCTACCAGATCTTTGCCAAGAATGTCTTCAGTACCTTTTTCGTGCACGAATCCCGCTTCAACAACATTTTTATTAAACCACTCGCGAGATTCCGCGTCAGCAATTTCATCGGGGTTAACCGTTAAAATCGTATCTTTATTATTAAGTTTCCAAACCCGATATTTAAACTTAGGGTTTATTGCCAGAGCAACATTCGCCGGAATTGTCCAGGGTGTTGTCGTCCATGCCAATAAACTAAAGTCGCGGTCTTTAACCGGAACCTTAAAAAAGACAGTCTCGTGTGTTAGCTCTCTATAATCTTCCGTCAGAATCTCGTGTTGAGAAATTGCGGTCCCGCAGCGGGGACACCATGGAACAGAATCGCGTCCCTTATAAATAAGTCCGCGGTCATTACATTTTTTCAAAAAGTGCCAAATCATATAGTTATTCTCTTCAGAAAGGGTGAAGTAGGAATTATCCCAATCCATGAAATACCCTAATCGTTTGGATTGTTCCGTCTGTATTTTTGCGTATTTATAAACTCTTTGTCTACAAAGTTCTACAAATTTGGCGATACTTGCCTTAACGTCACCCGGAACTAAATTTTCAATATCTTTTTTACTTTTTAAACCGAGCTCTTTTTCAACCTCAACCTCAACCCAAAGTCCCTGACAGTCAAAGCCATTCTGGAACCTTTGTTTGAACCCGCGCATATTGTAAAACCTCTGCCAAAGGTCCTTATAAGTACGCCCCCATGCATGATGTACTCCCATGGGATTATTTGCGGTAATAGGACCGTCCAAGAAGGAAAAGTTTTTCTTAGAATTCTCGTTCTTTTGAAGATACCTTTTGACAGTCCCCTCTTTATTCCATTTCTTGAGAAGCTCTTCCTCCAATTTTGGAAAATCTACATTCGGGGAAAGAGGTTCGAAAAAGGGCTTTGTTTTTGCCATATTGTGGCTAATTGTACAATAGCTTAAACACTTTTGGTAGAAACAAAGTCCCTTAATCTATACTCAATTTTATTCAGTGGTTTGTCCGTCAAAGTGTTCGGAATCCGCCTCAGCTTGAGCTTTTGTTGAATGGACTATCCCGTCTTTGTGATGAGCAGGAGAATAAATAGTATAAAGCTTTAAGTCTTCGGTACTTGAGGTATTGATTACATTATGTTTGGCCCCAGCCGGAACAACAACAGCAGAACCGTCTTCAACTTCGTACTCATTTCCGTCAATAATTACTTTACCTTCTCCTGTCTCTACACGAAAAAACTGATCTGTGTCTTCATGAATTTCTTCACCAATTTCCTCATTTGGTTTTAGACTCATCAAAACCAACTGACTAAACTTGGCCGTATAGAGAACCTTTCTAAAATTCCCGTTTTTCAAAGTAAGTTCTTCAATATTTCCCTTAAAACCTTTCATAGACTAATTCTATCCCTTTCCGGACATATTTCCAAGTTTTTTTCACAAATTTCGGTTACTCGTAACAACGAATGGTCTGTACAATAACTTCTTTGTGGGGTCAGATTTGTGCACTTTGAAGGAAAGAAAAATGCCCAGATAGAAGTGTTTTAAATTTGATTTGCTACGTAATAATCAATTAGTCTTCTGATCATTGCTTGATAAGATGCTCCCTGTTTCTTGGCACTGTCTTTAAAGAATTTGAGACTTTTTTCTGTAAGAGTAAGCGTTATTTTGGTTTTCTTTTCTTTTAAAACCAACTCTTCCGGGCTGGGTAGAAAATCATCGATTACCTTTGCCTCAACAGGCTCGTTAGAATATTTTATTTTCTTTTTCATATATTTTTCTGCCCCTTCTCCAATAATCTGCTCCGATTATCCGGATACGATTATCTCGATAGGTAAACCGGACAGTTATTACACCTCCTTTTACTTTACCGAAACAATAATACCGTTCTTCTTCTTTACTATGTGCTAAATCTTTTGCAATTACACGTCTTTCGTCTAGAAAAGCGTATTGGGCAGTTTCAAAGTCGACACCATGCTTCTTCAGATTCTTAGTATTTTTATCCTCATCCCACTCAAAAGTCGTATCTGTAAGGATATTACCATATTACCATACCTTTTGCCATATCAAACAACGGGGTCAATTTTGAAGAAAGTTGAATTTATTCTCTATCGCTTCTAATATTAAGGTTGTGAAGATATATAAAATTTTTTTAATTATAATATTTATCCTTACCTTATTAACTTTTTTAGTAACAACTATTTTATTAGTAAGAAAAAACTTGTGTCGAACGAGTTGCAAAAACAAATATCCCATATGTATAAAAGGGGCAGAACTGGGGTGTCCTCGAGGCGCTTGTCTGGCTAATTGTTACTTCATCTGCTTAACTTTGCCGGGAGATAAAGTTCCAACTTGTATATGATAATTAACTATTAATTTTTCCTTGGAGTGAAATTTGTAGAAGTTCTTTAGTATAACTCTTGGATTCCTTGAATATCACCAGAATTTAAATCCCGTTTTGAAGTCTCGCCTTCGGTTGAGTAACCATACATTGTTTCCAAGTTACACGACGTATCATAAAGATCGGCCATGCCGAAACTATGTCCGAGTTCATGAGTAGCAATATTTTGTACGTCCATCAGTGTCGGATCACCTAGTCCATCTCCCCAGGTCCATTCCGAAGAGTTGTTAAAAAGCATATCCCATTCGACCAATTCTCTGGTTTGAGGTGGACCGCCGAAATATCCCCAAACGTTGGTTACGGCAATGACAGCGTTATCAGGATATGAACCGAACGAAGCCGTATTTACTCCATCGAGATTGCCCTCGTTATAGCTTGCGCTCGCATCAACGTTTCCGTTTCCGAACACGTTTCCTGCATAATTCTCCCATTCACCAACTCCAGTGGTAACTGCATTCTCGACAAATGAGGAACTTAGACCGGAGTCTGTTGGGTTTACATAATACGGCTCCTGGATTTTCCATTTTGCACCTCTTGCCAAAAAACCGTAACACTTTACCGCTGTTGTGTTGTTCCCGCCTGCCCAAGGCGGTTTGGCAAACGCTTTCTTGTAATGAATAAAGGTAATCTTGGTTAATGGTCCGCGACCAACTTGTTCTTTTGGATTTTCAGCCCTAACACCGGTTGCGACATAAAAAAGAAGAATAAATGAAGTAAGGAGAGATGTTAATAAAACTAATTTACCTTTCATAACTGAAACTTTTATATAAAAAGTCATTATATAGAAATAAATCAACTAATGTCAAATTTGCTGGAAATCGGCTTAAAAAAACTTTAGGAAGAATGAAGCATTTTATGTGGGGTTAAATTTCTACTACAACCGATTATTAGGAATTATGGAACCAATTAAGATATAATACAGCTTAAGGTTACGAATCCATTCTGATAGGCACTAAATCGATACTTCAGGTATAGGTTTCACGGGCTTCTAGGTGGAGCAGTTTCCATTAAATGAAAGGAGGTGAAAAAATATGGCAAAAAGATTATTTATAGGAGGTCTTTCCTACACTACAACTTCTGACGAGCTTAGGGAACTTTTTTCGAAAATAGGAGAAGTTACTACGGCTGACGTTATTACCGACAAGTTTACGAATCAAGGAAAGGGGTTTGCTTTTGTTGAGTTTGCAGACGATGCAAATGCAGATAAAGCAATAAAAGAGTTAAACGGTACGGAGCTTGGCGGAAGAAAAATAGTTGTTAACGAAGCAAGACCGCGAGAAGAGAGATCTTCGGGCGGAAACGACAACAGAGGAGGAGGCGGTTCGAGACGCGATTAAATAACTTCACCAATAGTTTCAACAACTCTCATAATAGGGCGCGTGAAAGAAACGGCTGGGGGTTTTGTGGTCAAACTACAGTCCTGAATAATACTGAAGGATTTGGAGAGCATATTTAAATATGTGCTTGAATCTGAAGTTTTTTCTCAACTTTAGTAACCCGCTTTTCTAATTCATCATGTTCCTCCCAGGTCGGTGTGTCGTCTTCAAGAAAAGCAACACTCTTTCCAATCATATCAAGATGTTTGTTTACTTTCTTAAACCCTTCTTTCATTTCTGTAGTTAAACTATCAATTCTGCCGCTCAAGCTCTTGTCTACTTTCTTAATTTCCGAAAGCAACTCTTGCTTTATTGCACTCTGCCCGTTAACAATTACTCTAAACATTTTCTTAACGTCGTCCATAATCCCTATTAAACTATATGAAAGACTCACCGTCAACGCAAATTATTCCTAAATACTAGATACCAAAAGTAGGGTCAAATTTGAAGGATATTTCACGGATGAATAATCTCAATTGTTACAAATCTTAAGTCATTTTTCAAACAATTTCTCGTATTCAATACCGCACTTACCATTAACACAATAAGCATTTTTGGGAAAAGAGCTTCCAGGAGTACAAGCAATAAGACATTCTTCGGAGGGAGTAATAGGAAAATTATTATACAGCTCAGGGGAATCTTTATATTTCTTATTCACAACAACACTGGTCGGACACTGGCATGAATCATAACTGTAAATATAACAATCAAAATTGGACGAACAATAATTAAGTGGAGAATTCGTAAATTTCAGTTCCTTATTCTTAGGAACATAATTCATACTAAATAAAAAATACAGAAAAATTAAAATTGCTATAAATAAAATAAAAATAATAATATACGGCAATCTGCGTTTCATTAGTTAATCTTAACATAGAATATTCAAACGAAACTATCGTTTAATTTCTACGGTCGGGGGTCAAATTTGCAAAATCTTAATTCTATCCTTATAATACGAACAACTAATGACTTTAAGAATTGAAGCTCCTCTTACAAGAGAAGTAATCCAAAGATACCAACACGTTCAACCGGAAGACCCGAGAGATTCCGCAGAGCTAGCCAAGTTAGATGTAATTCAAGCCTTAACTCCCGAACCTTTCAGTGTAGATGAAGTTATAGGTGCAGTTGGTAATGCAACTAACCCCAATGCCGTATCGAGAGCCACTCGTGCCAGGTTACCCCATCGACCAATAGTATAAACTCATCCAGTTGAGCTATAATCGCCTTATTCTGGTGAAGCAATATGGGGTCAAATTTGAAGAATCACCTCGCCATCTTTATGATGGACTTTGTAACTTCCGGAATAGAAAGACAGCTGTCTTCATTGTCTATTGGTCCTGAGAAATGCTTCATATTATGCTTTATTATCGATATCGCTCCGAGTTTTTCTTTCAAAATATCAGCGTATTTAAGAGAAACGTATGGGTCGTCATCGGAATTTATTGCATAAAAACTATCAGATTTTTCTCTAATCTTTTCAAAATCAATCGTTTCAGTGAAAAAGTTTGTGAGTTCCTTATAACCCAAATCATCCGTAAATCCCGCCACAAAAACTACTCCTCCCACTTTCTTGCCCTCTTTTAAGCTTTCCAAATATCTCATTATGGTTATACAGCCTAAACTGTGCCCGACTAAAAAGAGATTTTTATCAGGAGTTTGAACTATATCTTTAAGCTTGGAAAGCCACCCAGAAAGTTTAGGATTTGCAGTTTCAGGCATCTCTGGAACTTCTACTTCAAAACCTTCCTCTTCTAACTCCTTTTTAGTTTGAGGATACCAACAATACTTAGGATACCCTTCCCAACAGTGAACAATTATTGCCCTCTTCATAGGCTAAAGTATATCACCCACAACATTCCATAACTACGATATACTCAATATTTAATACTAATAATGTGGGGTCAAATTTGGAGATAATACTACTCTTCTAAGTCTTTTTGTGCTCTGACTATTTCTTTGAAAAGGCCAACCAATTCTACTTTTTTATCGCCAAAGTCTCTGTTTTGCTTTTCGGCGTTCTCTATATCTAATCCTAAAAGATCGGTATTTGTATGAACATTTAACCTTTCTAAAATATTTAAAGTCGAGACAACCAAACCATATCCCTGAACGTACGGTGTTTCGAAAGTATGGTAAAGAGATTCCTGCCCGTACTCTTCAACCTCTTGTCGTACCGTTTCTTGCCTCATACGTCCTTTATACGACCTTGCAACACCATGATTCAAACCGTCTAAATACCTACCAAGGTTTTGACATGCCTCTTTATATATTTCTGCCAGTCCCTGATTTATGGACGATTTTGATTCCAACATTCTATGGCGATTATACTGCTTCAATAAATAAAAGTCGAAGAATCGTGATCCTGAGTAAAACCGAAGGACTATAGTCCTGAGCAGTTCGACAACGCTCACTGTTATAACTTGCCGAAGGATTTGAAGAAAATATTACTACTAATACGTTGTGAGTGGTGGGTTTTCGTTTCCAGATAGTTGCGGGGGAACAGCGGGTGGCGTCTCTGTTGTGAGCGATGCTGCGACAGGCGGATTTATAGGAGGAACGACTTCGGGTGGTCGCACAAGCTCGGCGTTGATTCTGCCTCCTGCGCCGATATACCCTCCCCTATCAACAATTGTGTTTTTAGGAATGCGGTGCTCTCCTACCCTTTCGTCGTTCATTGTAAAACTTTAAAACTTATTTCAGGGCTTGTCAACAAAACAGGGGTTGCGGAGTTTGTAGAAAAAAACGCTCTAAAAAATTGCAGGGTCAAATTTGAAGAAACTGGAGTTTATCGAAAAATGAATCTACAAGTGCTAAAATTGTATGATGAAAACTATAAAGGACTTGTACTCAATCATTTCAGTTTTAAAGAAGACCAAGCGCCAGGGTTGGATTTACAAAGGAATGGATTCGGATGATCTGGCCTCTCACATTTTTGGGGCAATGTGCATTGGTCTCTACTTGGCAAAACTTGAGAAGGTAAATTCAGAGAAAGTAGTCAAGATATTATTAGTTCACGATTGGGTGATGGCAAAAATGGATGACGTTATTCCCCCCTCCGGTAATTATGACAAGAAGCGATTAATGGAAGAGAAAGCAAAAAGGACTGTTTTCAACGAACTACCTTCCGTAATTAAAAAAGAATATATGAATTTATTCAATGAATTTAATTCTATGAAGACTAAAGAATCCCAAATTGCGAGGGAAGCCGATAAGCTTGAAACCTTACTTCAGGGAGAAGTATTTGAAGAAGAAACACAAGATACAAAAGTTTTGGATACTTTTTTTGAAAATTATAAACCTGTTTTTAAATCCAAAAACGGCAGCAAGATATTTAAGGAACTTGAGAAAAGAGATTTGAAAAGAGCAAAGAAAATTTAAAAATATTTCGGAGCTTGTCGAATGGATTATGGGCTTGCACTTAGTCACGTCTAAGTGTCGAATTTGGAGAAAAATCCTGATTTACTTACTTGTATCATACTTTGAAGGTGACATAAGAATGCCACATTAAGTCAAGTTCCTTTCAAAATGGCATTAAATTGTTAATCAAGGGGTAATATTGGGATATCTTGAGAATAAATCGCACGAATATATTCCGCTTTTTGTTGTGCAACATCGGCGATATCAGATCTTAATCCGATGGCGGCAAAATTTAGTGCGATTGTATACACTACTACTCTATGATTTAATTCTTCTTTGCTTACAGCGTCAAGAAATAAATCATTCAAGGAAATAAAATTTTCATCTGACAATCTACCCCTAAACTTTCCCGGTTCAATAGACCGTGACTGTTCCTGAAGTACACCTATAAAACGCTTCCCCGAAACATTATCTAATAATCGAAATTCAAAATCATATGCCTCTGCTTCAGAACGGTAAAATGAATTCTCATCCGGACCTTCTATCTGCATAATATCGTCATAAGCGTGTTTCAGTTCATGTGCGAGCAAGGTTCCCTTGAAGTCATCAGTTGATTCAAAGGATCTAACTCTCAATAAATTATTATCTTGGCTATATTCTGAAATTCCCGTAACTCTATTTGATTTAAATTCTCCACCTCTATCCACCACCACCCAGAAGTTACTATCTAAGTCCCCTTCTTCATCAGCATAAATAACATCGCCCTCTATATGGGCGTCCCGCTTCCTGTCTCTGTAAAAATCAAGTAATTTTTCTCCCTCTGAATCGCCTTCGACAACAGAATTTAATGCCTTCTCATATCCGGTAACAACCTCTTCATCACTTTCACTCTTTGTCAAATTTTCTACAATTTTATAAGCTGCACCACCGCCAATTACGGTTAGAGCTGCACCACCGGTTAAAACTCCGGCCCGTTTAAAAAATTGTCGTCTTGTAATTTTTTTAGCTTTATCTAATCTATCTTCTTCTTTGGATGTAAGATGCTCTTTTCTTCCAAGATGCGCGATTGTACTTCTGGCATTTACAATTTTTTTATCTTTTCCTCTCTCACTCATAATATGGGCTAGTATAATTTCGAATAACTCTGTAGTCAAATTTGCGAAGTCCTGAGCGAAGCCGAATGGATTATGAGATCAAATTTAAAGAGTTATTAAAAAGGAATGTCTTCTTGGTTATCTTTAACCTTTGTCGTACAAAGTCGATAATAACACCATTTGCAATTGTCAGAGTTTTCCGGCGGTTCAGGTCCATTCACCAATTTAGATACTTCAGAAATAAATGCAAAAAACCTATCCATGTCTTCCTCGATCTCAAACAATAGGGGCTTTGCCGTAAAGACTACTTTCTCGCCAGGAAAAGATATCTCTTCAGGATTAATTGCGATAACTCCCATTTTGCTCACCTTTTTCGCCTCACCAAACGCCGGATTTTCCAGGGCAAATTTGTAAGCATGCAATTGCGGAAAGAACTTTTGGATTTTGTCTTCTGTAGGATCAGTAATTTTAAAATCTATGACTGAATAAGTTCCGTCGTCAAGGCGTGAGGCAATATCAAATCTTCCTCCTATAAAGCAATCGTTGGTTGGAGGAATTGTTTTGGATTTCAAAAAACCTTCTTTAACCTCGATTTTACCTGCGGGAAGTTTGGAATTAATTTCCCGTAAATCCATGCCGATAATTGTGTTTTGCAAAAGAGTATTCATCTTCGTAAATACCCCCGGCATACCAATCGAGGGGAGCTCTTTAATTACCCCCCGAACTTTTTGGTAATAGCAATGCTTACAGTCCTCATACAAATACTTAAAGTCGGAAGGAGATAGTTTATACATTTGCAATAATTATATCTCAAACCCAAACAAAAATCGAAGAATTATGATTCTGAGTAAAACCGAAGGACTATGTCCTGAGCAGTTCGACAACGCTCACTGTTATAACTTGTCGAATGGACTATAGTCCTGAGCGAAGCCGAATGGATTATGGGGTCAAATTGGAAGGATATATCAAGGTGTAAACTTATTTCACTTCTAAGGCGCAATTTATTAATTAATAATTATCTTAAAACTAATCGGCAATTAAAAGCGAAGCCGGCAATATTTTATAGTACTTCAATAAATAAAAGACTAAAGTATTTACCGTCAGGAATAATATCAAAATAAAAATCATATACATTACTCTCTTTTTAGCATCAAACTTTTCAACAAATTTTGTATAAAAAACTGACATTAAAACGGGAAGAATAATAAAAGTGACAAAAGACTGGAAATTTTGCCAAAGCCAATAGTTATAAACGACCCGATCAGATTTATACCAAAAAAGAAATGAAAAGCTCATAATCGAAGTTATATTTATTAGAGGAGGTAAAAATGATAAACCGGTATAACATTTAAATTTATTAACCCCCCTATAGGATCCATCTATACATTCCGGAAACGGAGCAATTAAAAAAGTTAGCAAAAAAAATAAAAAGAAGTTTTTAAAATACTTCACACTACCAGTATAGAACATGCACTACTTTCTTATCAATAATTTGGGGTCAAACTATAGTCCTGAGCAGTTCGACAACGCTCACTGTTATAACATGCCGAAGGATTTGAAGAAAATATTACTACTAATACGTTGTAGGTGGTGGGTTTTCGGTTCCAGTTGATTGCGGGGAAACTGCGGGTGGAATCTCTGTTGTGGGCGATGCTGCAACAGGTGGCCGCACAAGCTCGGCGTTGATTCTGCCTCCTGGGCCGATATACCCTCCCCTATCAACAATTGTGTTTTGAGGGATGCGGTGCTCTCTTACCCTTTCGTCGTTCATGGTAAAACTTTAAAACTTATTTCAGGGCTTGTCAACAAAACAGGGGTTGCGGAGTCTGTAGAAAAAAACGCTCTAAAAAATTGTGGGGTCAAATTTGCCTTTCCTGAGACATTTCAGTCCAACCCTATGTTGTTTAATTTTCTTTAATATACAAGTGCTACGAACTACACAATATCTCTAATATTGGGGACTAACCCTAAAACGTAAGCTACCAAAGAGAGAATTAAAAGAGCAGCCATTCCAAAAAAAACATACTTAACCCTTTTCTTGACTATCTTTATAACACTTTTATCTTTTATCGACCTAATTAACCAATAAATCATCAAAAATAAGTTAAAAATAACCCAAACTATAAAAAGTAGATATGCTATTTTTATAAAAGCTATTAGATAAAAAAACCAAAGTGGAATATCAAAGTTAGGATCATCTATTATCATATTTAACCTTAATCTAATATTGAGGTTCAAAAGTAACAAAGTCAAGAAACCGCAGTTTGATACAAAAAAATAACCGTGGGGTCAAACTATAGTCCTGAGCAGTTCGACTACACTCACTGTTATAATTTATCGAAGGATTTGGAGATTCTTATTTAATATCCTGCCACATATAATAATATCTGCTCTTAGATTTTTTAAAGCCTCTTTTGCTGTAATAGGCTAACAATTTAGAATTGTCTGCATCAGCATATAAACCCACTTCATTTACCCCATTTTTTCTTGCAATATCAACTGCAGAATTAATTAACTGTGTTGCTATTCCCTGATTACGATAATCTTTATCTACAGCCAAACGGAAAAGATATTGAAGTTTTGACCCGTAATTAATGATACATACATTTCCAACAATTACACCATCTTTTACCGCAACAAGTATTGATTCAGGATTGGCTTTAATCTTACCTGATAAATTTTCTTCCGAATCCCAAACTCCATCAAAAAGACTGGCTTCTTCTAAAATTTCTTTGACTTTCGTGTAATCACTAATTTTATAATTCCTAATCTTAACCATAACTAATTATATATTTTAAAATAGAAAAAGATGGGGTCAAGTTTGGAGAAAATATTTAAACAGGTGCTTGAATTTGAAGTTTTCTTTCTACTTTAGAAACGCGTTTTTCTAATTTATCATGTTCTTCTCTAGTCGGTGTATCATCCTCAAGAAAGGCGACTGATTTCCCTATTAAATCTAAACGTTTGTTTACTTTCTTAAACCCGTCTTTCATTTCTGTAGTTAAACTATCAATTCTGCCGCTCAAGCTCTTGTCTACTTTCTTAATTTCCGAAAGCAACTCTTGCTTTATTACACTCTGCCCGTTAACAATTACTCTAAACATTTTCTTAACGTCGTCCATAATCCCTATTAAACTATATGAAAGACTCACTGTCAACGCAAATTATTCCTAAATACTAAATACGAGACACCAAAAGAGTGGGGTCAAATTTGCTTGTCCTTCGAAGTCTTGATGAAGGAGGAAAGAAAAATCCCGAGGCGTCAATTCATCCCGCCCGGGAGATGTCATTAATTTATAAATTTCTCAATTTTTATCATCCAATTAGTTTTCATTTAAGAATATCATTTGCATTAACATAGATTCTTGAATGTGTTTGTGCAAATCTAATTTTTTCTTCCAGAAGACTAACTAATGATATACGTTCCTCGAGAACGGCGATTATATCGACGGCATCAAATAAAATTAGTTGAGCCTTTTTGTTGTAAGTTATTCTATTTAATGCATCTTCAGAGTATCCATTTATAGAAAAAAACACACCCCTAGGATACAAAGAATTGCTCTCTATTTTGTAAGCAAAAGCATAAAGATCATTGACTGCACTTTCTTTATCCTGCCATTTCGACTCAAATATATAGTTATCTCCATCGTGTTTAAAGGAACCATCTATTTGCTCCCCTTTTAGTTTAAATGGTTTGAAAACGTCAAAGCCGAAAAAACTAAACATTTTATTTAGTAAATCTTCTAACTCGTAACCTCGTTTTTGCGTCTGATCGCTATCCTGACACATTCGATAAAATTTATCTCTTAAATCAGTTATTAGCTGAGACCTAGCTTTTATTTTTTCGTATTCTTGTTCTTTCTCGCGTAATTTCAGTCTCTCCTCTTCTATTTTTGTTTTCTTACCTAAAAGCTTGTTCAATTGCCCAATCCTACTTTTTGCATAACCTGCATCTAGACTGCCATTCCGAAACCAATAAGAGTCAAAATCGTCCCAATCAATAATTTGTCTCATCAAACTATGATACTGAGCTGTTCCATTGTCTAACCTCTGTTCGAGGTTGCCAAAATAAGTGTCAACAATTCGGGACTTTGTCATTAATTCTCCTATATTAATCAAATCAGAAGATGTGGAACCGCAACTTTTTAAAAATTGAATCAAATCGTTCTTTCGGTAAAATAAACTCAAAAGACAATCTTTAACGCTGTTCTTTGTGTCTTGCGTAATTTTACTAACATATATCTTCTCGCTCATAAACTTCCTTTAGTCCACCAGTCTGGATTTTTAATTTGTATAAATCCTTGTTCCCTAGATTCAAACTCGAAAGTATATTCCTTTAAATTCTTTATTAGCTTTTGGTTTATAAAATACTTGATTTTTGACAATGCTAGATTTTCTAGATCTTGCGATTTAACATCTGGCTCTGCAAAAAGTTTCAGACCCGCAACTGCAAAAGCAAAACCTGCAACTACCAAATTATTACTTACTACAAATTTAGCTATGGAACCAAACCTATCTGGAAACATTTCAAAACCTGGACTGTAGTGAGTTATTTTAAATCCCTTGTATTCTATTGTTCCGTAACTTCCTAGAATTCTCATAACATCTCCATATCGATATCTCCTATCTCCTCTCTCGTTGACTTTAATTGCTGATAACTTGTCCTCTCTGTCCCAACGTCTTAAAGTTTCAGGGTGGACTCCTAATAGTTCAGAAACCTCCTGTAGCGAAAGTAACGAGTTTAAATCCTTTATCATATTAAACAAAGTTATATACCCAGCTATGGAATTTGTCAATATGAAGCTAAATAAATGAAGTCAACTTTTCTCCACAATTTCAATTTCTTTAGCCGTGAGGTTGTAGAGTTTGTAAACTTCTTCATCAATTTTATTATCAGTTTTCTCGATTTCTGATTTTATATAATTCCATTTTTCTGAGTTTTCTTGTACTTTTAACAACTTATTGTTGAGATGTAACATAACCCGTGCTTTACTAGCCAAAGACCTCTTTGGGTTAACACCAACAACTGGAAAAGGTAGTTTTTTCAGACCCTTTAGCCTGATTTGTGGTTGTTTTTTATTACCCATTAAAATTACATTTTCCTCTTTAGCATATAAGGTCATTGGTTTAGAATTTAGAATTGCCAGAATGAAATGAGTATCGTGCTTCTGGAAAGGTCTTATCATAAAGGCAGAATACTCTGAAATTTGCCTTGGCTGACCTACAGTTGCAACAATCGATGAAGAAGATTGTCTGACAAAAATTTTTTCCTTGTTTATAAATGGTTTTGCTTTCGTAACTGCAATGTTACATTTTTTTACGTTTCTATTTATTTTAGACGCTAATTTTTCATCCAAATTCAGGTAATTCTTTGTTTTGGGTGGACAATATTGAAAGAAATCTTTTGGATTCAGCGATATATTTTCAAAATGTTTCTCCGATTTTTTAGATTCAGAATAAAACAATTTTTCAATGTTTTGTCCGTCATATGCCCTTGTTCCACCTATTCCGATCTGTACACCCGTCGAAACCAGCGCCAATTCCTTAAGTGGTAATATACCAACTTTATAAAGATTAATTTTCTTTGGATTTAGATTCACCACATCCTCTTTGAACTTTTCAGAAAGAACTTTGATTTTGGAGTTCGTAAAGTTTCCGACATTTCCATCAAAACTTAATACTTCAAAAGGAAGCTCTGACTTAGATTTTTTAACAAACAGAAGATTTTGATCGCTAGCCACTTCGTTAAAAGCAGAAAACTTTTGTGAAATTTTAACTACGAACTTCTTTTCCACTAACCATGACCTAAGTGCCCTGAAAGGTTTTTCCAAAAAGTTTGCATCTATCACAAAACCCAAGTTCCCATGAGCTCTCAGTATCTGCAGAGACCTTTCAATAAAAAACATAACGGTATTTAGTCTTCTGTCAGAATATATTTGAGTTAACTCATATTTGTCTGTAAGAAACTGTACATCTTGTATATATTGGTCTAAGTGGGATTCCCTCGAATAAAAACTTATATATGGCGGATTTCCTATAATTACGTCAAAACCACCTTGTTTGAATACTTCCGGAAATTCTTCTTGCCAATTGAATGGTTTTTTATCTCTGAAGTTTTCTCCAAAATATCTTTTAAGCTCTTCATCTGTTCCTGAAATAAGAGAATTGCCGTTTTTAATGTTTTTATCAAGTAAAGGAAGTTTTATTTTTTCTTCAAGAATATTAAGTAAAAGATTTAACCTGGCTATTTCAACTGCCTGTGGATCAAGGTCAACACCATAAATATTGTCTAACAGGATGGCTAATTTAGTATATGTCCCTCCTCGATTGCCAAATTCTTCATATTTTTTGTAAATTAAATCCATCGCTTTAATTAAAAAGGAGCCTGAACCACAAGCGGGATCTAAAACCTTAATCTTCTTTAACTCTGCTACTGAATTACATTTGTCCAGAACCGGTTTAAGTGCATTTTTAACAATATAGTCAACAATATAATCTGGAGTATAGTAGATTCCGTGTTCTTTTCTCTTTTTAGCGTCTTTACTGAGAGTGAGTCCTTTTTTGGATTTTGAAAGTCTATAGCCTAGATAATTTTCATAAACGCTTCCTAAAACATCCGAGGGAATAGCTTTGAAGTCATATTCGTAATAGCCCGGCTTTCCTTGGAGAATTTTTACAACTTGTTCAGTTATATTGCTCCAATCTTCCCAATCTTCCAATGGGTGTTTAGTGAAAAGGTTCGAATTGTAAGTTTCATCTAGCTCTCTAAACTTTGAAACCATCGACTTATAAAGAGGAATTTCGTTTGGGTTTTTGCTATTTTTCCACGCACGAATAAGAGGAATTAATGTTGGTGGCTCTATTCCCCGATCTTCTGCAACTCTTATAAATATAAGTCTATCCAGTAATTTCTGAACACCCTCGTCTAACAATTCACTATCTATCCCAGGATTCATTTTTCCAAGCTTGTCGGTTAAGATATCTCTGCACAAGGTTAAATCTTTATATAGTGATATTCCTACCGAAACTCTTTGAATTTTTTTACCGACTTTTTCAGCTTCTTTATCAATTAAATTTTCTTCGAAAGCACCTTTGGAGAGTAACCAAAGCTGATCAAACCTTTCAACATATTGGTTTGAAAGTATTTCAAAATAAAGCTTGTCCGTAAGTTTTCTATCGATAATTTGAGCGTTGAAAACTTTCAAGCCCTCGAAATCTGTCAAAATTGCCCAGGTTGCGCCCTTATTCCAAGAATATTTGATGGCTTGATTAGCAAATTCTTCCCTATTAAGATCAGTTCGTAAAGATTTTGCCTCAAGATAAAATTTGAGTCTGCCCTTAAAATAAAAACCAAAATCAACTCGTCCTCCCGACTGTGATTCTTCTGCACTAACCTCGTTTTTATCAAAAATATTCCAGCCTAAAGCTTGAAATAATGGAAGTATAAAGTCTTTTTTTGTTTCTTCCTCTGTATATTTAGAAATTGAACGAGAAAGTTTTGCTTTCTCATATTTATCGACCAACTCTTGGATTTTTTGTTTGGTTTCCTCTTTGCTCATTCTGTCCGTATTTTATCCGATTTTCGGGCATAAAGCGAATGCGGGTGAGCCTAGTTTTGCCTTTGACTCGAGTTGCGGGGGTTGGTATAATATATTTAATCACGATGAGAGGGCACGCCTAAGGTTCGTCCGAAGGATAATCCCTCTCTTTTTTTTACTTCTTTCTTTCAACCTTCGCCCTAAAATCCCTAACGTATACAACATATTTTCTAAACTTTCTTAGTAAACTTGAAAAACTTGCTTTGTTTGGAACAATAACCTTCTCAAGTTTTCTTTTCTTATCCAAATATTCAATAATACAGTAGAAATCTCCATCACCACTTACAATAATAGCTTTGTCGTATCTAGGGAACTCAATCATGGTATGGAGCACAAGTTCTGCATCAACGTTTCCCTTTGTTTTAACTTTAGGCCTTTTCGATTCCAAAACAGGTTTATAAATTAACTTATAACCTGCTTTATCAAGAAAATCATAAAGTTTTCTATTTTTTGGTATATAACCGATAAAAAGATAGGCTTTCTGTACATGATATTTGTCTTTGAGATAAATTCGGAAGCGTGCAAAATCCAGCCTCCAGCCTTGCGATTGAACTCCCAAATTGAGGTTTTGGCTGTCGATGAAAGCATAAATAATATTTCTTGAAGTTCTTTTGGACAGTTTTTTCATTATGCCTGTATTTTACAATAGATTTAAGAAGGAAATTAGAGCTTTTGAGTTAGTTGAATCTGTTTGAAAGTTGAATAAATCCGAAGTTTGATAGATCAAACCAGAAAGATGGTCCAATTTTGCCGTCTTTGTAATTTGTATTAACTACAATCAAACTGTAGCCGCCCCAACCGGTTACGTCCGTAATCACAAATTCGTCATATTTTTCGTAAAAAAGACTAGTTATCTCGACTAACTTTTCTTCACCTCTTATATTTTTTCCATCGGTTCTTAATACAATATACTGCGGCCTTTCGGGATCGTCAATTTTGAGAAAAATGTATTTATTGTCGGGAGAAAAGGTGTTATAAGGAATCAAAACCTGATAAGAGGGATTTGATTCATGCAAGTAGATTTCAACACTTTCTTTAGCCGCATCTAACGAAATAAAAAATGTTTGGCTAAGTGTCCCGTCTAATTTTCTTAAAGCCTTCATTGTAAGCGTAGCTTTCTCATTAGGTGCAAGAACATCGACTGAAGTTTGTCTTTCTTCTTCAGGCATGACGCTTGAGGCAAAGCTTTCGGGTTGTGGAGTACCTTCTTTTATCCTTAAAGAACCAAAAAATACTAAACCCGCCAAAAGAAAGGTTCCTGTTAGTATAAAAGTTAAAAATAATTTACTACGGCGCTTCTCCATAGATAGTTATCAGCGTACCCGGCGAATCTTTGCTAGCAGGCTTTGACTCGTTCTCAGAAGTATATGGTTCGGCCCAATAATATAGCTTTCTGGCATCAGTAATTCGCAAGTTTACACAACCATGGCTCATTGCGTGGCCGAAATTATTATGCCAGTAGGTCCCGTGTAACGCGAAACCGCGTGAAGAGGCAACTTGGGAATTTGAAAAAAACATAATATATAGTACGTTAGGCAAATAATAATAATCGGCACCCTTCCCGCCCGACATTTTCGCTGCACGAATCTTTGTCCAAATCCTAAAATCCCCTGTGGGTGTGGGAGCCCATTTACCTGTGGATACTTTTGTTTCCATAAAAAGAGTGTCTCCCTCGTATGCTTTTAACGTTTGCGTGGTTAAATCAACATAAATATGCTTATCACCCATTGAGCTTTCACTTCCCAAGACATGCGGTTCCGTTGACTTTTGGGCAAGATCAATGTCCGGCGGATCAATTACTTTGCCATTGAAAATTGCCTGTTCATCGTTATTAACAGAAACTATAAAACTTTCCTTACAGCTTAAGGTATTAGCACAACGATTGTTTTCAAAGGACTTTTTCAATACAAACCCGCCCAGGCTAATTACTGCGATAAAAATCCCGATAAAAAGAAATTTATTGAGTTTTTTGCGAGTCATTCCTCAGACTAGCAAAAATTCCTGAAGATTTGAAGGTACCAATATTTTACTCCAACCTTGAATCTAAAGCGAATTTTGCGAGAAGACGCTTTTTGCACATAAATTTGTGTTTCCTTGCTATAATAGTATTAGATGAACCTTACAGATCGCGGAAAAGTATTCTTCGTCATTTCTCTCCTTTCTCTAGTTTTTTCGTACCTAATTATTACACTTAACTATTTTCCTCATCTGGGTTTCACAGTATCTCTTGTACTATTTTCACTTCTTTCTTACAAATTCAAGAAAGATAAAAGTAAAGAAACTAAGCTATATCTAACATTTACTCTTGTGTTTTCACTACTTCTTTCTGTAAGAAGTGAAGGAGCTATTACTTTTTTAAACTTAGTGGCAGCACTTTTCTTCGGCTCGCTAATGCTTGTTTCTAATGATAAGGAAAAAAAGGGTTTTATAGACTATATCTATGCACAACTTCTCTTTATTATAAAAAGTGTTTTCGCCAGAAATGATTATTACCTTGAATTTAAAGAAAAAAAGACAAGCTTCAATACGGTCAAGGCAACTGAAATAGTTTTTGGCATCCTGATAACGATTTTTTTGTTGGTAATTATTTTGCCTCTCCTGTCGTCAACCAATCCGTTTTTTCTAAGACTTATTGAAAATGTTTGGAATTTTCTCAGCCTTGAAAATCTGTTTAAAAACATCGTTCTGGAAAGCGTTTTTATTTGGTCGTTAAGACTTGTATTTTTTCTTATCTTTATTTTTATCATTCCCAAAATCATAACTTTAATCAATAAAAGTAATAACTATACCCTTCCTTCTTTTTTCAAAATTGATGCGCTACCTCTCCATATTCCCAAATTGGTTTTGGCCATCATCCTTTTTGTATTTTTTATCACTCAGCTTCAGTTTTATTTTGCCAGCGATGAAATTCTGAAAAGCATGGGCATCAGCTATTCCCAGCATACAAGAGAAGTGTTTGGTCAGCTGTCGCTGGTCGCGGGCATAGTTTTAGTTTTGATATATAACGACAAGGGTAAAAGTACATTAGGTACGATTTTGACTTACATTCTTGGGGTGCAAGGCATCTTTCTAACCTTGATGGCTTATAAAAGCGTCTTCGAATATATAAACGCTTGGGGGCTGAGTTATAAAAGACTTTACGGCCTGACTTTTGCGACATGGGTAACCGGTATATTTTTTCACTTTTTTAGAAACTACCGGCAGAATAAGGGAGTCGCTATGTTTGTCAAAAAAACCATTATTTTTTCAGGGGTAATACTGTTTCTTGTTAACGTCCTTAATTTTGACTACCTCATCTACCACTTTCAAAAAGCAAAAACCGGCCAGGGAGTTGATTATACCTTTCTTTCAACTCTATCACCCGATTCGCTTTCTTATCACGATCAGTTCTTGAATCTTAAAGAAGTAACTGAGAAAGGTGATTATTCGCTTGAGGTTTACAATAATATAAACCCGCTTATCATACTTTATAAAATAGAGAGCCTTCAGCGCAAATATTCAAAATTTGATTTTCGCACGGTAACTTTTTTAGACTACCTGCAATATAAACAAATCAAATCGGTAGACACAGGTAAGTTGAGAGCATATTACGAAAACAAATTCCGTTTTCCAAATAATTAAGCCTTTGGAGTTACTTTTTACTTTTTCTGACTTTGAAAAACTTTATTAAAACGGCCGCAACTGATCCGATAATCACAACCGCTTCCAAAATCTTCATTAACCCCGAAGTTTGTCTTTTAACTTTTTTCTTGCTTTTCACCTTTCTCGCCATATCTATACATCTAGAATAGTCATTTAAAGTATTACAAGTCAAGGCCGTAAAATAATCCAAGAAATACTTTTTATATTTTCTCGTTTATATAGTTTTGCTTGACAAATAGGGTCCCAATCTTTATTATCATCCCATATTTGATAACTATGTTGGAATTTCTATTAGCATTAATCCTGACCATTTTTTCCGTACAGGCCGTTTCCGCTCCCGGTGATGTTAGTGAAAAAATAATTGCTCAGCTCGAAGAAAATCTACCCGAAGTCATTCTTTCGGTTACGCCTCCTGCAAATCCTACTCAAGTCGCCCAATCCGAGGGTGAATCCCAATCGGAAAATCCGCAACAGGAAGAAGGGGAAAATCCCGATCCGGATACAAGTAAACAAGATGCTTATAATACCAGAAGCGAAAAACCGGTGGGTAATGTTGCGGGAATTGCCATCGAAAATTCACCAGCCATCATTGCCTGTTCTGATTATCCAAGTTTATGCTTAACGCCTACTCCAAGACCAACACTTACTCCTACTCCAACCCCTGCGCCTGAACCGACAGCTCCTCCAATAATCATAGATCCACCCAAACCAGTTCCCCCAATATGTATTCATTCACAAACCCCCTGTCCGCAAATTTATTGCCTGGATCAACCCGTATCAATCTCTGACCCTTGTTCCTGCAGTTGTGGATCTCTTACAAATTGAAGTAAGTGAAGCCTCCCCGCACAGAGGCTTGGGGCTTCTTTCACAAAGATAGTCGCCTTCGGCGACAGGCTTCTAGCCTAGGTTCATTCATCCCCGAGCGCGGAGGCTCGGGGAATTCTGAATCTAGTCTTAAGTTATTTTTCTCAAAAAAGCGGGGATTTCGAATTTCTCCCCAAACACATCCTGGTCTCCCCTACCCGACATCGGTTCTTCATCTTCCTCGTCTTTTATTCTTTCCTCCTCTTCCTCCTGTTTCTGAATTTGAATCGGTTCGCTAACAACCCCTTGAATAGGTGGTGTAACGCCGGGTTGTGCAAAGCCGGCAATCCTTGCTCTCGTCTCGTCAAAACCGGTTGCAACAACCGTAATTCTTATCTGATCCGCCAATTCATCCCTAATGACGGCGCCAAAGATTATATTGGCATCGGCATCAGTGGACGCAGAGATAATCCGAGCGGCTTCATCAACCTCAAACATTGTTAAGTCGCGTCCTCCGGTAATATTGAAGAGAACTCCTGTTGCGCCCTCAATTGACAAATCAAGGAGTGGAGATGATATTGCGGCCCGTGCTGCCATCTGAGCTCTGTTCTCTCCGACGCCTGTTCCTATTCCGAGAAGCGCAGTTCCAGCGTCTTTCATTACGGTTTTTATATCTGCAAAATCGACGTTTATGAGTCCCGGGGTCGTTATGATATCGGCAATGCCTGATACTGCCTGCCCAAGAACAGAATCAGCAACTTTAAAAGCCTCCAGAAGAGTCATTTTCCGGTCAATTACGTCCATCAGCCTTTGGTTTGGAATGACTATCAGAGTATCTACCTGCTCTCTTAACTTTTCAATTCCGTCGTCAGCAACAACCGAACGCCTTGTTCCTTCAAAGTGAAAAGGCTTGGTTACAATTGCAACCGTCAGAGCACCAGTCTCTTTGGCGATTTGTGCAACCACCGGCGAAGCACCTGTCCCGGTACCACCACCCATACCCGAAGTTATAAATACCATGTCGCTATCAATCAATAAATCCTTTATTTTTTCTTTCGATTCTTCAGCAGCCTGAAAACCGATATCAGGATCTCCTCCGGAGCCTAAGCCTTTTGTTAATTTTTCTCCAATTTGAAGTTTCGTGGGAGCTTTATTGGCAAGAAGTACCTGAGCGTCGGTATTGACCGCAATAAATTCAACGCCGAGTATCTCGTTCGAATCAATCATTGAGCCTACGGCATTACTACCCCCGCCACCTATTCCAATAACCTTAATTTTTGCAATTCTTGCCGAATCCGGCTTAACAAGTGCCATATATTTTGTCTGATGATTCTACTACTTGAAAATCCTGAAAACAAGGCATTCTAGCACAAAACAACACTATTTTAGTGGGTAGTATTCCTTATTCAGGGCAGAAGATCCTTTATTGTTGCTAAGAGTTTGCCAATCAGGCCTTTTGAAGGCAGTTTAATCTTCTTCGAAAAAGATGTCAATGATTCGCCCTCCGCTAATTTTGCAGAATGAAGCACTAATCCAATCGGAACAGCAAAGGCAGGGTTCATAACATCATCTATCAGACCTCCTATACCCCTGGGAACTCCAATTCGGATAGGAAGGGAAAGCATTCTCTTTGCGGCTTCCACAGCTCCTACTGTTTCGGCACCTCCGCCAGTAAGAATTGCCCCGGCAGGAACTCTTGCAGACAAACCTTCTCTATCAAGCGCTATCTTGACCATCGAAAAAATCTCGTTTAAACGGGGTTTTATTATTCCTTCGGTCAAAGTTTTTTTGGAAACTCTCTTAATTTCACCGATACCCAGAGACTCCAGGTCAAACTCATCGGAAACACTTTGGTCTTTTGCTTTCTTGTTTTTTTTATCGTCTATCGAGAGAGCAAGTTTTATTTTTTCAGCACTTTCCAGCGAAACCCGTAAACCTATCGCCAAATCATTACTGACATTTTTGGCGCCTATTGGAAGAACGCCGGAGTAGCTTAGAGCCCCGTCAACAAAGACAGCAATCGATGTTGTCCCACCGCCAACGTCGATTAGCACACATCCCAGTTCTTTCTCCGTCTTTGTCAAAACCGATTCGGCAGCAGCAAGTCCGCTATAGATAAGTTCGTTGACTTTAATACCCACCTCGCCAACGGCTTTTTTTAAATTTTTAACCGCTGCACCTGAGGCGGTGATGAGGTGTGTTTGAACTTCAAGTCTTACTCCGCTCATTCCGACGGGGTCTCTTACGCCCTCCTCACCATCAACGATAAATTCTCTCGGTAAAACGTGTATCAGCTCTCTTGAAGAAGGAAGCGATACTGCACTTGCAGCTTCAATTACCCTGTCCACATCGTCGTAGTTTATTTCTCCGCCCGGATCCGAAACCGCAACTATCCCTTGGGAATTCTGCGAGGCCATGTGTGCTCCCCCCAATGCAATATACGCGTTATCAAGGTTATACCCCGCCATTCTCTCAGCAGCTTCAACACTGGCAATAGTCGCTTCGACCGCTTCTTCTATATCTACAATTTGCCCTTTCTTAATGCCTCTACTTTCAACTGAAGAAACCCCAACGAGATTAACCGCTTTCTCACCTGTCACCTCATCAAAGTTAACCTGCGCAATTATTGTCGCTATTTTTGAAGATCCAAGTTCAATTCCGGAAACTATTTTGGTTTTTGTCATATTACTTAATTACGGGGTTTTTAAATCTCAAATCTACCACCTTTTTGGAAACATCCGGAAAACTCGTTTCCGAACCAGACTTTTTAAGCTCGTTTGTAATCAGAACGAAAGATCCCAAAAGTAAATCCCTATCCCCTTCAACTGGAAATATTACAGTGGGACCACCATCTACTTCAATGACCAATTTCTCACCCTCCATGAAAGAACTCGTCAATTTAATATCATTTGTCAATTCCAAAACGATATTTAATGAAAATAAAATATTTGGACTAACCTTTTTACCTATGTCCGGCGGGTTTTCCTCAATGATTAATCGCGGCAGGCTAGATACCTGAGCAACTTCTAAAACATCGCCCTCTTCCGAAACCAAAGAAATTAATTTTTCGTCTTTTTTTGCTATGGCAAACTTTGGCTTCTGTAGAAGGAGTTTAACCTCAATTCTTGGAGGAAGTTTAAAGGAAATTGAGTACTGCCTGACCAAAATGTTATCTTCAAGGTAAGCTTTAATATTTCTTTTGGAAGCGTAATAACTTTTCCCTTTTTCTTTTGAAAGCTCCTTTTGGATTATTTCGCTACACTCCCCATACTGACTTAAACAAACGACTTCTCTGATCTTAATTATCCTTGGTAAACTGAGAACAAACCCTACAGCTAAAAATAGTATTAACAGTAAAAGAAATTTCTTTATCATTTTTTGCCAACAAATTCTTCGATAAGCGCGACCAGCTTCTTAGCCGCATCTTTATCCGGGCTCTCCTTTCCGCTTACGCTTTGTAAAATTTTATTCCAATTGGCCGTTATGTATCTTATCTGGGCAACCAAATTTTCAGGCGTCAACGCGTCCTGATTTAAAATTCTCGCAATCCCGAATTCTTCGGCAAAAAGTGCATTTCTTTTCTGCTCGTCAAGATAAGAAATTGGAAGCGGTATAAGGATTGAGAGTTTCTTGGCAGCAATAATTTTAGAAACAGTATTCGCACCAGCCCTGGAAATTACAATATCAGAAAACTTAAAAAGGTCGTTAAACTTTTTTGGACTGACTAAGCCGTAAACTTTGTACCTCTTTTTTAGGTCACGGACCAGTCTTTCCCTAATACCAATGAATTTCTTTTCATTTTTAATGCCGGTTAAATGAACTAGGCAAAAATCTTTAAGAATAATCGTGAGTGCATCTTCAATTACCTTATTAATGGCAAGGGAACCCGACTGACCACCGGTTACAAAAATGGTCGGAATTTTACTTAAAAATCTGCGGGGCTTCGTCGTAAAAACGGTGCTCGGAGTCGGATTACCTGTTAGTGTGGTTTTATTTTTGGGAAAATAATCATAACTTGACTCTCTTGATATAGCAATTTTTTTGGCAAAGAACGCAGAATATTTATTAGCTCTGCCGACTACGGAGGTTTGTTCATGAATTATTACCGGTATTCCCAACAAATAACCTATGACAACAACCGGGAATGCGGCAAATCCACCAAAAGATAATATTAAATCAGGTTTAATTCCGGTAAGGAGAATAAATGCATGAATAAAACCTAGCGGTATCTTCAGTATCGAAGGCAGCGTATGAATTGTTAATTTTCTCTGAATTCGCCCGGCCGTAATCCCGTACGTCTTAATGTGATATTTCGGGAAATAAATCGAAGAGAGTGAAGGTACTTTTTCTCCTTCGAGCGAACTTCTGAATCCAACCCAACTTATATCCCAGCTCTTATTTTGTCTTCTTATTTCCTCGATAACAACAAAGGCTGTAGAACCGGCATGACCACCACTAAGTACAATTTTTACTTTTTCATTTTTCTTTACCATAGCGAGAAATATTTAAAAGTATACCGCAGGCAATGAGAATTGTTACCAAAGAGCTCCCTCCGTATGAAAAAAACGGCAAAGGTATTCCCGTCAGGGGAACGAGTGCAAGCATTGAGGAAATATTTAAAAAAGTCTGGCCGCCTATCCAGGAAACGATGCCTATGGCAAGTATTTGAGAAAATCTATCGGGTGCACGCCTGGCAATCTTAAGTCCTCTAATTATAAAATAGATAAAAACCAAGATCAAAAGTGCTGCACCAAGAAAACCTACTTCTTCCGAAATTACCGCAAATATGGAATCAGTCGCTGTTTCTGGTAAAAAAAGGTATTTTTGCCTTGAATGACCTAATCCAACGCCAAACAAACCTCCCGACCCCAGTGCAAGTAAGATTTGTCTAATGTGATAGGATTTATCCAAGGGATCTCTTGTTTCATAAAAAAAAGTAAGAAGCCGTTCTCTCCTGTAGTCCGAAAAAATAATTAAAACTATTCCGAGAATCAGCCCCCCGGCGAGAGTCAACGCAAAAAAGGCTAAAGGTATTCCACTGACAAAAATCTGTACCATTGCCATACCTACTACAACTATTGTCGTGCCCAAATCCGGTTGAAGCATGATAAGAAAAGAAGAAAGAATAATCGGCAAAAGATAGGCAAAGAGCTTTTTATCTCGCGTCGCGAGTTTGGCAATATAGACGGCAAGAGTTAACTTTATAAATTCGGAAGGTTGAAAAGTTAGAGGACCTAAAATAACCCACCTTCTTGCTCCCAAAAATTTTGCTCCGATATTTGGTACAAAAACTAATAAAAGTCCAAAGAGACTTGCAAAAAAAAGTAGGCTTGCAATTTTTTCCCAGAATTTATAATTTACTTTACTGATAACAAAAAGTGAGACTACGCCGAAAAATGCCCAGACGAGCTGCTGCTTTATGAAAAAAAATTTATCGGAGAAACTCCTTTGAGCAAGTGGGGCCGAAGCGTCAGTCAAAGCAATCAACCCAACCAACGTCAAAAGAAGAGTCAGAACTAGAAATTTCTTATCAAAAGTAACCTTATCTTTTTGCGCTTTATATTTTTGCACATTTATGACATTTCAAATTGTAGCTAGCCATAGACCAAATATGGCAAGCATAAGTCCGGCCAGCCATGCACGCATTACAATCTTAGGTTCTTCCCAACCAATTGCAAGAAATGTGTTATGAAGAGGAGCTAAAGGCAGAATAGGTTTTTTGAGAATTTTCCAACCGACGATTTGCAAAAAAGATGAAGAAGCTTCAAGTACAAAAAGGCCGCCGATAATGACAAGAGCTGCAATACTTCCCGTAACCAAACCAATAACAGCAAGCATTGCTCCGAAAGAAAGTGCCCCCACGTCTCCGAGATGAATTCTTGCCGGCCAGATATTAAAATAGCCAAACGCCAGAAGTGATCCCAACCAAAGAGTAATAAAAAGTGAAAGTGGTGTATCAAGACTTCCTGCCGCAATTGCTCCGAAAGCAACTAAACAGATAACCAGAAGGCCACTTGCCAAACCGTCGAGCCCATCAGTTATGTTAAATGCGTTTGAAAAAGCAACGACTACAAAAGCCGCAAAAGGAATATACCAATAACCCAAATATAAAGTCTTTTCAAAAAGTGGAATGTGAACAATTTCTATTCCTAATTTCTTAAATAAAACAAAACCTATAATAAATCCTAAAATCCACTGCAATACAAATTTATGTCTTCTGGTAAGTCCAAACCATTGGCCCAAAAACCCAGGCTTTGGTTTAACCAATATTTTAATAAGGTCGTCATACAATCCCAGTAAGCCGAAGGATAAAAATGCAAAATATATTACGAAAAGTTCTGTTGTGAAATCATAAGAGCTTCTGATGTAGACGCCCATTCTCGATGCAAATGGGAAAAGAAATGTAAAAAGGACAGTTACTACTAAGATTATTAAAATTCCTCCACCAACCGGAGTTCCGGCTTTTATATCGTGCAATTTATCAAAAAGAGGAACTTTGCCGGATTTTGGAGCCTCCTTTCTCCTGGTAAACCTTAAACGATATAACAAATCTATAAAAGGAACTACCAAAAGACTTGTGACGGAAAAAGAGAAAAGTAGGAGACCCAAAGCCAAGGGCAGAATATTCGGCATATTCATATAGTAGATGTATTATAATAATATAGCTGAGTTTTCACAATCGCCTTACAACTCTTCTTACTGTTTCAAAAATAAATGTTAACCAATAAAAAGGGCTAATCGCTAAATCTTGTGCGTGTACCCAATCAACTTTTTCTCCCCCAAAGCCTTTTTTGAATATTGTAACTCCCGAGAAACGGTGTTTTGGATCATCCGTTGGTGCAATTCCCCAAAAATCATAATATTTATATCCCAGCTCTTTGGCTTTTCTTATAATCTGCCATTGTGTAAAGTATGATGCGTTTGTTTCCCTTGCTACATTCGCTGAACCGCTATGATGATAAAATGCCTTTTCGCCGTAAAATATTACAATCGCTGCAACTAGAGGTTTTCCGTTTTTCTCGCAGACAAAAAGTAAGGACTGATCGTTTTTTCCGAAAGTTTCAAGTTGTGCCTCAAATAGTCGTGGTGTAAAGCCAACAAATCTATGTCTCTTTACGGTTTCTTTTTGAAGATCAAAAAGAATTTGGGTATCTTTAGGGTTTGTTGAAATTCTGATTTTGTATCCTTCGTTCAAACTCTTTTTTATCAAATATCTAGTAGTCTTTCTCATATTTTTTAGGATTTCCTCTTCATCCTTCGAAACGTCCAAAATAAGAGTATGTTCGCCGTGCAGGTGCATTGGAGCCGAAAAGAGTCCAAGTTCAGAAAAAGAGAGTCTTAATTTTTCGGAATCAATAACATCAGGTCTAATCCTTATAAACCAAATATTTTCTTTTCGTGCAATTTCTTTGATAGAATCAATCGTAAATTTCAAAAGTCTTTTATTTTCATAGTCTATAACCGGCCCTCCAGGAATAAGATAGTGTTGACCCCTTTTTGCAGGTTGATGTATAAGTTGGACTGCTCCGACTAATTTACTTCCATCGTAAATTCCAAATCTTTTAACTTTGAACCCAACCAATCTATTGGCTTCCCCCCAATTCCAAGATTGCAAAAATGTTCCTGGATTTTGAGAAAGTAAAAAACTTTCCCATACGGACTTATCCGATATCTCTCTTAATGCTAATTTAGACATGATTCAATTAAATGAACTACTTTCTCTGCATCTTTTTTACTTAAAGACGGATATGTTGGAAGATTTAATATTTTACCAACAAGTTTTTGGGCGTTAGGACAGCTTCCCCTCTCATAACCAACCATAGACAAATTCTTAACAGGAACAACGATATCTTTGTACCAATCACCCACAAGCACTCCGTTTTTCTTCAGACATTCGAAAATTTTCATCGCTTTTTCACTTATGATAGGAAATCTTACCCAAACGGCTCCTTCCCTTTTATTCGGTAATTTGATATTAGGGACTTTAAGTTTTTTAAAATAAAAATTGGCAATTTCCTTTCTATGATTATTGAACTTATCGAGCTTGTAGAGTTGGTTCAAGGCTAAAATTGAAAGTGCACCCGGAAGTTTTGTGGGAAAAACCTTAGGCTGCTTTCCAATTTCTTCTTGTCTATAAACAGACTTTGAAAGAAGCCCAAATTTTTGAAAAAGAAAAAGCATCATTTTACCAAAAGTTGTTTTACCAAGGCCAAAGTTGTAAAGCGGTAAAATTATACTGAAAAGAATTGGGTGTAAAAGCTGCTGAATGACCCACCGTGCACCGGGATAATTGAGTTTATCTCTTTCCTCCAACAACTTCTTACATAATTTTTTATCTTTGCAAAGAATAAACCCGCCAAAAATACTCGAAATTACTTTGTCGCGCCCGAAACTAAAAAAGGACACATCTCCGATAGTACCAAGTAATTTATTGTTAAACTTTCCGCCTAAGGATAAAGCACAATCTTCAATTAAAGTAATCTTTCTTCCTTGAGTAAATTTTTTAATCTTATCTAAGTCTGCCGGAATTCCAAAAGAATGTTGAACAATAATTGCCCTCGTATTTTCACTGAGCTTTTCACTAAGATCTTTTGGCTCCAGATTAAAAGAATTATCGACGTCGATATAGACAGGTTTAGCTTTCAACCAAAGTATTGAGTTTGGAACTGCTACACAAGTAAGAGCTTGAAGACAAACTTCATCCCCTTGACCAATGCCAAGCGTTTTTAAAATAAGGTATAACGCGCTTCGACCACTATTGACTGCAATGGCTTTATAATCCGATCCGAAAATTTTAGAAAGCTGTTTCTCTAGATCCTCTGTTTTCCTAAAATTAAACCATTGGATCGGAGAAAATAGTAATTTTAAAGCCAAAATTACATCATCTTTTTCACTATTTGGTGATAGTGAAATTGCAATAGGTCTTTTCATTTTTGTTTTTGTATCACCTCAAGTATTATGGTCGGTAAGCGACCTTCCAGTAAAATAACGGATTTCTCAGAAGTAATTATTTTTGCAATCTCAGAATCTAAAGACCTATCATTACCTAATATAAGTCTATTTGACTTATCTCCCAAACCTGACTTTATACTCTCGTAAAAATCGGAGTTAGTAAGAATTATTTTATCAATATTTTCAGACATAATATTTCCAATACGTTCATGAACCGACTCACTTGTAACCCCCAATTCTATAATACCGCTTGTAATAACGACTTTCTTTTTGTCTTTAAAATAAGACAAATATTTTAGGGCTGATTCGAAAGCCAAAGGAGTCGAGTTATGAGTGTCGTCAATGATTATACTACCTGATTTTAACTTATAAACATCCATCGTATTTTCAGGAACGGCAATACTTTTGCACCCTTTCTCAATATCTTTCCAGGAAACTCCCAAAAATTTTGCGACTAAAACTGCGCAGGTCAAGTTTTCTAGAAAGTGCAAACCAGGGAGGTTAGCTGATAGTTTTTTCTGTTCCTCTCCGAGAGCGACTTTGAAAGAAATTTTTTCGCGATTAACCGACAGCACTTCCGAAAAAATATCGGTATTTATATCTTCTTTATTACCTTTATTTTTTACATAATATCCCAAGACCTCTAATTTTGTCGGTAGTTTTGTAGCCCAGCCGGCAAGTTCTCTACAATACTTATTGGAATAATTAAATATTGCAACTCCTCCTTTAGGCAGGCTCTCGATTAATTCAAACTTTGCTTTCTTAATATTTTCTAAACTTCCAAATAAAGAAAGATGTTGTTCCTCTATGCCTGTTATTATTCCTATTGTAGGACGAACTATCCCTGCAAGCTTTTTAATTTCGCCAGCTTTATATGCACCCATTTCTACCACAAAAAATTTGGTTCCTTTTACAACATTTTTGAAAGTTTTCCTTGCAATTCCAAACTCCGTATTCTCACTTCCTTCCGTTTTGGCGGTGGTATATTTCTGCGATAAAAGATGGGCTACAAATTCTTTGGTCGTTGTTTTACCATAACTACCGGTAATTCCAACTACTGTTGGGTTTACTAAAGATAAAACCTTCTTAGCTTTTTCAATCTCTTTTCTTTTGATTTTATTTACGATAGGAATGGTCCACAATATTCCAACATAAGGAGTAATAAGCAGCAACATTTCGCCAAATAAAAGTGAACCTAAAACTTTTCGAGGATCTAGTAAGACAAAAATTGTTATCACCATAGCGAAGAAACTTGTCACAAAAATTTTTTCGACTCTTTCTGTTACAACCGGTATTCTTACACGCCTAAGAAACACGTTTCTTAAAAAAAGGATGTCTTGAAATGCAAAAATGAAGAAGGGGATGGGGAGATAAAATACTCCTAAAATCAACGCCAAGAATTTAAGGCAAATTGAGTATAAACCTAATTTCTCTCTGCCATAGGACGTTTTGAGAAATACCCAAAATCTGTCAAATCTATATTCTTTAATTTGCCACCAATATGTCCAGGTTAAGATTTGATACACTGCCTGAGGCAGCCACAAAAGAATGATTATCAAATAGATAATTATTATTGTTGTAAAGTCGACCATAAATTAATTTCCTTAGCTAATTCTTTTGGTTTTTCGTAAGGAAGTCTGTGTCCTTGGTTTTTATATGTAACTAGCTTACTTTCCGGAAGAACAGATTTTATAAAATAGGCGTCTTTAACTGGCGTCATTTTGTCTTCTTCTCCCCACAAAATTAGGGTAGGAACTTTTATTTTGGGTAACAATGGTTTTAAATCTTCCGCAATCACCTTTTTGAAAACATCTTTCATAACCCCTTGGGTTTTTTCATAATCATGTTCGCGGGCAGCTTTATACAGAAGTTTTCGAAAACCTTGGGCTAACTGTGGAGTAATAAGAAGCACTTTCCCTGTTTTTGCTAGCATACTAAAAACCAATCGTTTAAGAGTCTTGCTGCGAGAAATACCCCGAGAAGCACAAAGAATAAGCGCTTCAAGATTCCCAGGAGAACTCACTGCAAGCTTAATGGCTATTCCACCGCCGAATGAATGACCAAATACATAATATGTGCTATTTCCGAAATTTCTTCTTATTTCTTCGTACACATAATCAGAAAATTCTTTTATCCCCCACACATCTTTTGGTGCAGGTTTCTCAAAACCTGCAAGTTTGGGTAGCAAAACTTGCCACCCCAATTTTTCGAGTTCTTTTTTCAAAGGTTCAAGTTTTTTCGTTTCCGCACCCCAGCCATGCAAGAGAACAATTCTTTTTCCTGACATTAGTTAATTTTACCATCAAAATAGCTATATTTTGTAAATTTGCTTCATTTCCTATACAATTCAAAAATCTTGTATGAAAAAGCAGGAACCTATTTACTACTTAAACGGCAAGTTTGTTGCCAAAAGCAAAGCAAAAATAAGTTTATGGGATTTAGGATTTCTCCGAGGTTATGGTGTTTTTGACTATATAGTAACCTATAAAGGTGGAAAGCCGTTTTTACTCAAAAAACATCTGAAAAGACTCAATAATTCAGCGAAAATTATTGGATTGAAAATACCATGGAGCTCGAATACATTAGAAAAATTAATTGTCAAAACTCTATTTAAAAATAAAAACGGAAAAGAAAAAATTATCAGAATTATTGTAACCGGCGGGGAAACTATGGATGGAATTAGTTTGGGTTCCAAGCCGACTCTTGCGATTATGGTTTATGACAGAAAACGTTACCCCGCGTCATTATACAAAAGAGGCGTCAACGTAATAACTTTCAATTATAATCGTGAGTCTCCTCAGGCAAAAAGTCTTAATTATATTCAAGCAGTAAAGGCGATGAATATTGCGAAAAAGAAAAAGGCAGCTGAAGCAGTATACGTCTATAAGAATCTTGATAAGGTATATGAGGGAACACAAAGTAGCTTGTTTATAATCAAAAAGGGGACTATTTTTACACCCGACGGCGAAACACTTCCAGGCATCACCCGCGAACTAATCAATAATATCTGTAAAAAGTTCTACCCAACATTTATGAAAGAGGTTAAAATTGATGAGCTTTTTAATGCCGATGAAGTTTTTCTTTCAGCCAGTAACAAAGAGATCCTTCCGGTTGTAAAGGTTGACAATAAAGTTATCGGGAATGGTAAACCGGGTGATATTACAAAGCAAATAATGAGCGAGTTTAGAAAGTTTGTAGAAAGCGGACGTTGGTAAATCTCTTCTGTACCTTTGTGCACCTTAGAGGTGAAACAGATTCACACCTTGGAGATTATAACACCTTAACGGCTTCTTTAAACTGATTTCCTCTGTCTTTATAATCTTTAAACATGTCAAATGAGGCTGCGGCGGGGGATAATAACACTATTCCACCCTTGGGAGTTACTTTAACCGCTTCTTCTATTATCTTTTTTGTTTTTGGATAACCAAGCTCGGTTATGTTTTGTTTGTAACCAGATTTTTGAAGTGATCTTTTTATTTTTTTAGAAATATCACCTATTATAATACTATTCAGAACAGTTGATTTTGTAATTTCTCTTGCCATCTCGTCATAATTTAAACCCTTATCAGATCCACCCAAGATAAGGGTAATCGGCTCTGAAAATGATTTAATTGCTGCAATGGTGGTCTGGGGGTTTGTGGAAAACGAGTCATTATAAAACTTAACACCGCCAACTTCTCCAACAAGTTCAAGTCTATGTTCCAATCCTTTGAAGGAAAATACAGTTTCTTTAATTGAATCTATGCTTGCTCCTACAAGGTAGGATGCACAAACTGCCGCACACACATTTTCCCAATTATGTCGGCCTTTAAGCAACAATTTCTCTGCTCTTCCAATCTCTATCTTCTTGTTTCTAACTTCAAGTAATATTCTTCCATCCTTAACATACGATCCGTTTACTTTTTGTGCATTACTAAAATAGAATACCTTTCCTCGTGTCAACTTCAAAAAACCTCTAACGTCTTCATAATCGTATGCTAGCACTGCAATATCATTGGATTTTTGATGACGAATAATCTGTGTCTTAGCCTCAAGATACTCTTCTCTATCCTTATGCCAGTCTAGATGATCTGTGGTTATATTTAAAACAACTGCGATGTGCGGGCTTTTGTGTAAGTCTGTAAGTTGAGTGGAAGATAATTCTAATACAACCCAGCTAGTTGATTTCAATCGCGGTAATAAATCCAGCCGAGGAAGACCAATGTTCCCGGCCAGATAGACGTCGTAGCCGGTACTTTCTAATATATTAGAAATTAAGGTGCTTGTTGTCCCCTTACCTTTAGTACCTGTAACGCCGATTATCTTTGATGGTGATAAATCAAAAAAAAGTTTGATTTCGCTCGATATCTCAACACCAACTTCCTCTGCTTCCAAAATTTGGAGCAGATTCCGCTTTACTCCTTGGGAACGGAAAATGATATCAAACTCCTTAAACCCCCGAGACAAGTACTTTTCTCCACAAACTGTTTTTATTTTACTTTTGTCAATGCCCTTGAAGTCCAACTCGCTTTCCTTTTTCCTATCAAATATTGTTATCTGGGCATCCTTATCTTGTAAAAATCTTACAACGCTTGAGCCTTCTATTCCTAGACCAATAACTGCTACCTTCTTGTCTTTGAAATCTTTCGTAATCACAATCACTTGGGGGAAAATAATTTCTTACTGTCTTTGTAAATAGTTCTTATTTCGTATAATCTTTTTTTACGGAGTTCGAGTTGTCTTGGGTGTCTGAACTCTTTAATTTCATCTTCACTAAACCCAAGTAAGAAAATTTCCGGCACCAACTCTATCCCCAATTCCTTCTTGGCTTTATTGTAAATAGTCTTCATTACTTCAAGATAATTTTTGGCAGTCGCTTTGCCCTCATTGACAATAAAGTTATGGTGGTCTTTGGAAATAGCTGCATCTCCAATTTTAAAACCTGTCATTTTCAAAAGGTGCTCAATTACAAAACCTGCACTGGTTGTCGGAATTCCCAATTTTTCTTTTTGTTCCTGAGTTAAATTATGAAAAGCACAACCGGGAGCGTTTCGGGGTTGCAAGCTTTTTCTTTTAGCCCATTCAAAGCGGACATATTTAGCTTTATCAACGTCCCCCTTGAAAAGCAAAAAAGTGGCGTCAAGTATTATTTCACCGGTATCCTGAAAACGACTTTTATCGTAATCTACTCCAAGATCCTCAATTCTTAATGTGTTACTGCCTCCTTGTAAATCAAGAACGGTAACGCTATCCAATACTTCACTCATAAAGTGAGTCCCACCATGGATGTTATTAAAAATAGCTCCCCCAATTGTTCCCGGAATTCCGGCGTACCATTGCAATCCCGTTATACCTTTGTCCAAAAGAAAGTCGATTGCTTTTGGAAGGTTAACGCCGCTATCCATTTGAACCCGGACCCGGGATTTCTCGCTTTCATCATAGTCCAGATCCTTAAATTCATATTTAAAGGTTCCTTGCTTTTTGTCAGACTCCCAGCGATATATTGGCTTTTTTATTTTTTTTAGATTAATTCCCTCCTTGTCTTCATCCAAAATTTCGATCTTATCCGAACGATCAATTAGGACTAGTCCCTTGATTCCATTGTCCGAAATTAATACATTGCTTCCATCTCCAAGTATGGTTATTGGAATCTCAAGCTTCCTAGCTTCAACAACTGCCTTTTTAAAATCATCCGTCGTTTCCGCTTCGTAAAAAATATCCGAAGTCCCACCGATTTTTAAGAAGGTGTGGCCAGAAAGAGGTTCACCCAACCGGGCTTTCTTACCTAATATGTCCCTAAGTTTATTAATATCACCCACTAGGTATATTATCTCATATCAATTCATAAAATGTCATGCTCAAGAAAAGTTATATACTTACATTGTGAAAAATATCTTGATAAAAGGACCTTCGAAGCTAAGTGGAAAGGTGAAAGCTCAAGGGGCCAAAAATTCCGCGATGAAGCATATTTTTATACCGCTTATAACAAACGATACCTTCGTTCTTGAAAATATCCCTAGGATAGGAAGCACTGAAAAGCACACCGATATATTAAAAATGCAAGGCGCTAAATTAGAGTGGTCGGGCAGAAATACATTAATAATAAATACGAAAAATGTTATAAAACCCCAAACAGTTCCAAAAGAACTTTTATATTTCACAAGTGATGCCAATAAAGTAATACCAATCCTTGCTTCCAAATTTGGAAAATGTTTGGTCGAAATCGACCCGGAGAGATCTGATCGGGGCGGAGATCAAATAGGTTCAAGGCGATTTAATGAAATCATTCCAACATTAAAGGAATTTGGAATCGGAGCAAAGTATAAAAACTCCCGATTGATTGAATTTTATCTTAATTCCAAAAGACCTTTCAAATACAAATCTCCTGTTTCTTCTTTCACAATCAGCGTCCTCGCACTTTTCAGTGCGCTATTTAAGAAAGGTAAAAGTCAAATCTCAAATTTTACATTAATTCCCGAATTTGATGATATTGTTGAATTCCTAATTGCTGCAGGCGCGAAAATAACAAAAGCAGAAAAGCTCTTACAAGTATTCGGCCCGGTTCAAATAAAAGGCATTACTTACAAAAATATGTATGACCCACACGACCTTGTAACTTGGATCTCTGCAGCGCTAACAACAAATTCTAAATTAACAATTGAAGGAATTGAATATGAAAAAATGAAATTACAAACTCTTGAGAGAACCTTTGATAAAATGAATATAGGTATGGATTTGCACAAATTCACAGCTAGACTTAATCCACAGCTAACGAGCATCAAACCTTTAAACATTTACGCCGGACAATATCCATTATTTACTTCCGAATGGCAAGTCCTTATTTCACCCTTATTGACCCAAATTCAAGGAAAATCGGAGGTTATCGAAACAATATTCGCCAACAGAATGCAGCATTGGAATGAAATGGCAAAAATGGGTGTCAAGTTTGAATTTTTCAAAGATCCTAAATATCCTGAGGTAGATGATAATCCGCGTGCTGTGAAAGTTACCGGTCCTCAAAAACTCTACGGCGCTAAAGTTGATGCGCGAGACGTTCGAACTGGTGCCGCACTCGTTATTGCAGGATTAGCTGCAAAAGGAAAAACCGAAATCACAAATACAGAACACATTGAAAGAGGTTATGAGAATTTAGTAGAAAGACTAAAATCCTTGGGCGCAAATATTAACTATCTTTGAATAGCTGATTATATATATGGAATATATCGCCCGCTCCCAACGTCAGGACAATGTCACCTTTTTTAACATTTTTGTTCATCCACTCTAAAGTTCTTTTATGACTTCCAAGATAGTAAACTTCAGGATTGTTTTTTCTAGTTTCCTTTGCAAGTAGTTCAGATGAGACAGAAGAATCTTTTGATTCTCGGGCAGAAGAGTAGATATCCATAAAACCAACTATGTCTGCGTCATCAAAGGCTTCTGAAAATTCCTTAAACAAAGCCTTTGTTCTCGAATAGGTATGGGGTTGAAAAATAGACACAATTCTTTTTTTAGGAAACCATTCCCTAGCTGCCATCAGTACAGACTTAATTTCTTTTGGATGATGTGCGTAATCATCATAAAACAAAGCATTTTTATAAATACCCATTTTTTCAAATCTCCTCCTACACCCCAAGTAAGATGATAACCCTTTCCTTAAACCTAACTCATTTATGCCTAAATAGTTTCCAACTATGAATGCGGCTGTTGCATTTTGTACATTGAATCTACCGGGAATTTCCAATTCTAAATTGTCATAAGTTCTGTTTTCTTTCTTGGAATATAAAGAGAAAAATGTTTTCTCATCTTTAAATTTAATGTCCTTTATTTGCCAGTCAGCCTCTTTATTAAAACCATAAGTTATCACCGGTTTTCTTAACCCTTTGATTGTGTCGGAAACGTTGGAATTATCAATGCAGGCGATAAGCAAGCCACCATCCGGGAGTTTCTCAAATAATTCTCTAAACGTTTTTTTTGTTTCTTTGAACGAGGAGTAAATGTCCGGATGGTCGTATTCAATATTTGTAACAACGAGGACTTTAGGATCGAGAAGCATAAATTTCGGCGTATTATCTACTCCCGGAGAAACTACATAGTCATCAGCCTCACAAACGTAGTTTTTCCCCTTCTTGTCAAATCTTCCTGAAACACCGATGGGATAAATATTACCAACACCTATTGCAAAGGAAGGATGTAGCCCCGCTTCATTCAATAAAACTGTTATCATTGATGCCGTAGTTGTTTTACCTCCCACTCCGCAAACTCCAATAACTTCCTTCGTATTTGCAAGTTCGGCTAAAAACTCTGCAAAAGTTGTTATTTGAATACCTAGATTTTTTGCCCTTTGAACCTCGGGGTTTAAAAGTCCACCATGGGCTGCAGTTGTAACAACTAAATCTGGCCTAGGGTTTAAATTTTTTTCTCCAAATCCAATCTTCCATTCTATACTATTTTCTTTAAGAACTTCGTCTGTTACAAAAATCTCATCAACATCACTTCCCGTTACTTTAATTCCCAAGTCACGCAAGCATAATGCCAATGCAGTCATTCCGACACCTTTTACGCCGGTAAAATGAATGTGTTTTAATTTTGTTATATCCATTGATCTATCTTGCAGGGTCGTACCCTTCAATTTGATCGAGTTATTTCTTTAACATCGCCCTTTAAAGCTAACTTTACAGCTTCTTCGTCGGACCAGTCGTATTCGACACCGTTATAAGCCATGCTTTTTTCGTGCCCTTTGCCGCAAATAACAATCGTATCGCCTTTTCGGGCAAGTTTTTGTAAGGCAAAAGATATTGCCTCACCGCGTTCAGGAATTCTGAAAAATACGTGGCCTTTTTTTAAATTTTCCACTATCCGAGGAGTCCATTCGGCCACCTCGGAGGTGTATTTAACTCCTTTAGCTTTCGACCTCTTTGCGCCAATAACCATTTGGCCGATAATCTTTTCCAATTCCTCGCTTCTTGGATCCTCAGCAGTAAAAATCGAAATATCTGCAATGGTAGACGAAATTTCCCCCATTATCGGCCTTTTTACTTTATCTCGTTCTCCGGCACAACCGAATATAGTTATTAGTTTTCCTTTTTTTTCTCTTAGGTCTATACGCTTTTTTAAAAGACTCAATACCTGTTCTAAAGAATTCGGCGTATGTGCAAAGTCTATGTAAATTTCAAATCCTTTGTTATTCTCTATCTTCTCCAAACGACCTTTTGGTGCTTTAAATAATTGAAGTGCCTTTTTAATCGAATCTACTTCTATACCATATTCTAAACCAACAGCAATGGCAGCAAGGCTATTGGAAACATTATATTCTCCAGGCAGCTTAGTCTGAACACTAAATGAATTTACACCGCTGATTACTTCGAAAATGGTATTACCACCTTCCTCTCGAATATTTTGTGCACAAAAATCAGAGGATCTATCTTTTAGACTATAAAAAATATTTCGCACGGTAGTTGCTTTTAAGATATAGTCGGAAGATTCATCGTCTTTATTGAGAACGATAAAATTCTTTGCTGACTGAAAAAGCTTCGTTTTTGTGTCTCGGTATTCTTCAAAATTTTTATGGTAATCAAGGTGTTCGTGGGTAATATTGGTAAGAACAGCGGAATCAAAATTGACTCCTGAAACTCTTTCCTGATCAAGTCCATGAGAAGTAACTTCAACTACAGCAAATTCACAGCCTGCTTTTGTCATATCTACAAGGAACAACTGCAAAGTCATCGGATCAGGATTAGTGACATGTAACCCAGTATCGACCTCTTTACTACCTATTTTCGCGGCAACCGTGCTTACTAATCCCACTTTCTTGCCGGCTGTTGCCAAAATATGATAGATCAAGAAAGCCGTGGTTGTTTTTCCGTCGGTTCCCGTTACTCCAATAACTTTTAGTTTTTCTGAAGGGTCTCCGTAAAATTTAGAAGCCAAATGGCCTAATGCCTTTCGGGAGCTTTCAACTTTTACGTAAGTTACCCTTCTTGGAATTTTAACTTTTGTTTTATCAATTTCTCCAACAATTACCGAGGCCCCATTTTCGATCGCTTGAGGAATAAATTTATGGCCGTCTACTGTTAGCCCCCTTACGGCAACAAACAAATTTCTCTTTTTAACTTGTCTTGAATCCTCAGTTATTGAAGCTATGTTAACATCTCTATTTCCATAAATTTTGTAGTCGAGTAAACCTTCAAGAAGTCGGGTAAGATTCATTATTTTAATTGTGCCCAAATTATTTTATTTCTTCAATCTTTGCTCCCAAGCGACGAAGATTCTCAGCAAAGTCAGGGTGCCCACGATACAAAGAATCGGCATTTAGTATCACTGTCTCTCCTTCTGAAATCATGGCTGCCATGACCATGGCAACCGTTGCGCGAATTATAAAAGGAGCTTCTAGGGTGTCGCCTTTTAACTTATTTCCGGCTAAAACAATAATTCTGTGAGGATCGCACATTACAATATTTGCACCAAGCTTGGCTAGTTCCGATGTCCAGAAAAGTCCCGCCTCGTACATCCAGTTGTGAAAAAGAACCTGGCCGTCTTTTGCAGCCAATGATATGGCAATAAAAAGGGGTAACATGTCAACAGGAAGGCCTGGCCAGGGCTGAGCTTTAATTGTCAAAAGATTTCTTTCCTCCTCGCACGTCAACCGTATTTTCTGATTTTTCGCAACGATTGCGGTATCCCCCTCATAATTAATCTCTATGCCAAAATTTCGGAAAATTTCGTTTACTTTGACAAAAAGATCGGCTTGGGCGTGGTAAACTTTCATCCCACCGCCGGTTATCGCACCCATCGCCAAAAATGTGGCTATTTCATAATGATCACTAAAAAGGCTATGTTCGTGGGAAGACAGATATTTACCTCCATTAATGGTCAGAATTGATGAACCAACGCCCTCTATACTGGCACCGGCTCCGTTAAGAAAGTTACACAAGTCCTGTACCTGTGGTTCTGATGCAGCGCCCACAATTTTAGTTATGCCGTTAATGGATGTTGCCAGCATTACTGCATTTTCAGTAGCTGTTGGACTCATCTCGGTCAGCCAAAATTCACTCGCATGAGCACTCTTCGCATCCATCTTAATTCCCTTCTCGTTATCGCTAATTTCGACTCCCATGGCGCGAAAGGCATTGTAGTGAGGAGAAAGAGTCCTAAATCCCAGAGTACATCCTCCGGGTAGTCCTCCAAAATCAACTTTTCCGAAACGAGCAAGCATCGGTCCCCACAAAAGCGAAGTTCCTCTCATTGTATTCCAATCTTCCCTTTCTACTTGATTAAACGATAACTTGGAATTATCAATTTTCATCTCGCGCTTACTTCTATCCCAGGTAATTTTGCTTCCAAGTTTGGTCATTATATTCATAAGTTTTGTGACATCAGTTATTTCGGGAACATTTTTTAGGACAACCGGTTTGTCAAAAAGAAGAGTAGAAGGAAGAAGGGCGACTGCGGAATTTTTGCTTCCGGATGGAGTAATTTCTCCAGTGAGAACCTGTTTTCCCTTGACTTTTATATTCATACTCGCACTATATTCTACCACTAATACGCTAGTTTTCAGGTTGAATTCCGAAATAGACAAACAGATCACTCGCAATTTCATACCAAAGAGGAGCCGCTGTTTCAGACGCCCAAGGTGACGATTTCGGTTCTCTCAAACTTATAAGCATCACAAATTTTGGATCATCATAAGGGGCAAAGCCAACATATGAGGCAATGGTCTTCTCTTCGTCATAATGTCCCTCAATCGGAATTTGAGCTGTTCCTGTTTTTCCTGCTACTTTAAATCCCCTTTTATATGTCCATTTCGCTTCACCATTTTTTGCTGCCTCAACCATCATTCCCGTGATTTCACCTGCAGCTTTTTCGGAAATCACCCGTTTTCCAATTACCGGCTTTATATCCTCTTCCCAAGCATCCTGTCTAATTTTGTCAACAACCTGTGGTGAAACCTTTAATCCTTTATTCGCAATTACCGAAACTGCTGTAATCATTTGAATCGGCGTTACTGCTACTCCTTGACCAAAGGCGGAAGTTGCTAAGTCGATTAAACCCCATTTACCCTTATCTCTTAAGCCCGGATTGGCTTCTCCCTGAAGATCTATACCAGTTCCCTCTCCTATCCCAAAACCAGAAAGGTAGTCATACAACTTATCGCTTCCAAGTTTTTGAGCAACGTATACCATGCCCACATTATCCGAGTGAACAATAACATCAACCATTGAAGTATTAGGGTAATAAACCTGATTCCAAGTTTCGATAACGTATTTGTCTATATTTACAGGGCCGCTACACTTATCACACTGTGTTTCCGGTTTCACAACTCCCGCGTCAAGTGCTGATGCCATCACCAAAACCTTAAAAATGGACCCGGGTTCAAAAGTTTGCGAAATCGCCGGATTTGTAAAAAATTCATTGCCGAAATCCCAGTATTTTGCAGGGTCGTAAGAAGGATACGAACTAATTGCCAGAATAGCACCGTTTTCCGGGTTAACTACAATTCCAATACCGCTTTCTGCTTGGTATTTATCAAGACCATTCTGAAGTTCTCTATCCAGAGTAATCTGAATAAACTTGTCTATGTGAGTCAACAAACTTACTCCTTTGATAGCACTTGATTCACGGGCGGTTTCAATAAGGATTGGAAGACCACCCGCATCTTTTTCCTGAAGAGAATATCCGGGTCTTCCTGATAATGTAACGTCGTAAAAACCCTCTAATCCGAAGTAACCGACGTCGCTACCTTCCTTGTCCTTGCCAACAAATCCCAGAAGATGTGCTGCCGTAGAGGCTTCCGGATATACGCGCTTTTCTTCTTTCTCAAATCCGATTCCTTCGAGGCCTAAACTTTCTATTTTTTCTTTTATATCTCTTTCAACTTTATGCTTTAGAGGCACCCAAATAAGATCCTCTTTAGCCAAAAGCAGAGTAAGCCTATCAATCTCGATTAAAATTTCCTTTTTATCGTCCGGGTTCTCTATAAAAAAAGGTGCAAGTTTTTCGGAAAGTTTTTTCGGTTCTAATTTAATATCGGAGGGATTGGCAAAAACAAGATAGGCCTCGCTACTTGCGGCAAGCCAACTGCCGTCCGTTGCTAGGATATCTCCTCTTGTAGCCTCAAAGAGTGATTGGCTTTGGTGTTGACTGCGCGCCTGTATTGAAAGCTCCTTTCCTTTTAAAATTTGCCAGTAAAAAAGCTTTCCAAGAAGGGTCAAAAAGGCGATTAAAAACAAGAAAAATATTATTTTTAGCCGAATAACCATTTGTCATCGTAAGACTTGTGCAAACGATTCTCCAATTTTTATGTAAAGCGTCTCACTGCTTTTTGAATAACCTAGGGCCTCGACTTTCTCGTTAAGGGAAAGAAGTGAAGTAGATCTGACCAAATCGTCTCCCAGCTTTCTGTTTTCATCAAGAAGTTCATTAGATTGGGCTTCTAAATCAGAAAATTCAGCACCAAAAGTTCCCTGCTGAACGCTGAACAATACTTGCATGAATAGAAATAAACCCAGCAAGAACAATAGAGATCTAGCTCCGAGTCTTATTCTTTTTTGATTGTTTTTTATTTTGAAATAATTTCTTTTCATTTTTTTTGTAAAATTCTCATTTTTGCGCTTCTTGCTCTCGGGTTTGTTGCAATCTCTTTTTTTTCTGGAAAGATAGGCTTTTTAGTTATAATCAAACCCCGTTCTGAATCCTGAGATTCTTTAAAAAAGTTTTTTACCAGTCCGTCTTCTCCTGAATGAAAACTAATTACGACAAGTCTTCCGCCTGCTTTAAGTAGTTCCAAAGCTTGGGGAAGTGCTTGTCTTAAATTATCAAGCTCGCTGTTGACGGCAATCCTAAGCGCCAAAAATGGTAAGGTCGACGGATTAAGTTTTGGCTTAGACCTAAATTTTGGCTTAATGATCTCCAAAAAATCTCCAACAGTTTTTATTTCCCTTATCTTTCTGGCTTCAACAATCCTTTTTGACAAAGCTCTTGCGACACCTTTGGGCATGGTTACCCTAAAAAGTTCGATGAGCTGACCTACGTTAAGAACTTTTAACAGGTCCTGTGCAGTAACTTCTTGGGAAATTCTATCAAACCTCATGTCCAAATACGCATCCAGATCCTGAAAAGAAAATCCCTTAACCTTTGTGGCCAACTGATAACTGGAAATTCCCAGGTCAAAAAGTATTCCGTCAACCCGATCAAATCTTTCCTTTAATGCGATTTCTTTTAAATCTCTGAAGTTTCCATGAACGAGAGTAAATGACCCACGTTCATGTGAACTGAACGTGGGAGGGCAAACTTTCATTAATCTCTTTCTGGCAATCTCCAAAGATTCTTCATCCGCTTCAATGCCAAGAACATTTCCACCGGCTTTACAAATTTCCAGACTGTGACCTCCTAAACCAAGTGTTGCGTCAATAAAATGAGCTTTTTTTAAATGTGCTAAATCTTTAACTCTTAAGGCATCAACAACTTCACCTAAAAGAACGGGTTCATGTATTTTCTCCAATCCATCCTGACCTGGCATATTTAATTCTTTACTTCTCTCTTTTGGCAATTTTTTCAATAGCTTTTGCAGCTTTCTCCTCGGAAAGTTTCTCCAAATCACGCCACCTTGCCAGTTGCCATATTTCTACTCTCTCGCCCAATCCCACAAAGATAAGATCATTCTCGAAAGAGGCGTAATCAATCAGGCTTTCGGGAAGAACAAATCTTCCCTGGCCGTCAAGACTGACTTCAAATGCCGATGCCAAAATAAACCTGTCAATATCTCTTACGGGTGAGATTATTAGTTCCGTGTTACCGATAAGACGAGTGATTAGTTTCTGCCAATTTACTATTGAGACCAATACCAGGCAACTTTCGTACCACTTGGCAACGACCATCTCAACACCTAATTCTTCTCTAATTTTTTTTGGTACGGCGACTCTATTTCCTTCTGTTAATTTGCTTATGTACTGCCCTATTAACATCTAAATATTGGGCAGTATCTAAAATGTTATATATTTCACCAGTAATCACCAATCTTTACCATTTTGATATGTTTTCACGACGGTGTCAAGGCCAAAATTACCCGAAACTTGAAGCTCGCTTGAATCTGTGTAAAAACGGTAAGTTATTGAGTAGCACCGAAGAAAATTCCTATATCAGAAGCTTTATTCTCCGTAAGCCTTTGCCATTTATCACCATCCCACCAGTAAACATTATCAAATCCTAAGTCAACAACTCCCGAAACTTTTTTGGGAGAAGAAGAAAAAATTCCATAGGGGCCTGTCTCAATATCGGTAGACGTTTCTCCAAGATATCCAATCGTATTCATTGTTACAAAAAACTCCTCTGATTCTTCGGGAAGCTCGTAATTAAACACTTTATCAATCGAGGTTAAAAGATCGGTGGAAGATTGAAAGTGAAACTCGCTTACGAATTTTGCCAGTAGTTTTCCTTCGGAATTTCTAAATTTTAGACCGATTGTTCCTTCTTCCACTCCCTCGTCATATCTAAATTTACCTGAAGACTCGCTTCCCAATAGAAGTTCTGCTTCAAAACTATCTTCCCCTTCCAAATCTACACTTCCCGGAACTCCCTGAAGTACACCGTCTTTAGTCTTATATAAAAGTTCATAGTCAAGGTTTTTTGCATCGATCACTATCTTTTCAATCTTGAGATTTAAATAGTGCCCGTCAGTCGTGGGTGTAAGAGAAACAACCGGCCTTTCCGGCAGGGCAACGTCCAAAAGTGCAATCTCTTCTTCAGGTTCTTCAGATTCTCCTTGTCTTTTTCCCTTAACGAACAAAAAGGCACCAACAACGACCAAAATTCCTACACCCAGTAATATTATTGGCAGTAAACGTTTCATTCTTTCAATCTATTTTGGAAGTATTCCACTAACTTGTCAACCGACACTCTCTCCTGTTTTGCCGTATCCCGATCTCTCACCGTCACTGAATCATCTTCCAGCGTTTGAAAATCAATTGTCACACACCACGGAGTTCCTATTTCGTCTTGCGCGAAGTAACGCTTCCCTATATTTCCGCGTTCATCCCAAGTCGAGCTTAGCGAGAGTCTGAGCTTGTCGAAAACCTTTCGTGCCTTCTCAACAAGTTGTGTCTTATTCGCAAGAAGCGGGAAAACTGCAATTTTATAAGGCGACAACTGGGACTTAATTTTAATAACAACTCTTTTTTTCTCACTATCTTCCTCGTAACCATTAAAAAGAACGGCCAAAAGTGGCCTGTCCATACCAAAAGTGGGTTCTATAACATGCGGAATAAACTTTTTGCCAGTATCTGGATCCGTATATCGTAAATCCACCCCCGACTTTTCCATGTGGTTTTTAATGTCAAAATCAGTTCTATATGCAATTGCAAACATCTCTTTGAATCCCCAAGGGTACTCAAAGTCCAAGTCTTCGGTTTTTTTTGAGTAATGAGCACGTTCTTTGTCCGTATGTTCCCTCCACCTTAACTTCTTCTCATCAAGACCAAGTATTTTTGTCGCAAAATTCCATATCTCACCTTTCCAGAAGTTGTAAACGTCTTCCCATTTTTTTGTCTCGGGATCAAAAAAGTATTCAAATTCGCTCAAATTAAACTGCAAAGTTCTAAAGGTAAGTTTCCCTTTCGTAATCTCGTTTCTGAAAGCTGCACCTGACTGGGCTAAACCAAATGGGAGTCTGGGTGACATAGAATCCAATACATTCTTAAAATTAACAAACATTCCCTGGGCAATTTCACCACGTAAATATGCCAAAGATTTCTCTCCCGGAATAATTCCAATATGAGTTTCAAATAAATTATTAAACATCCGAGGTTTTGTCCAATTGAATTTCCCACAATTCGGGCAAGATATTTTTTCTTCGTTAATAATTTTTTCAATTTCTTCGTTCGTAAAACCTTCAACTGATTTCTTTTCACCTTTTCCCTCGTAATATTCCTCCACCAGATAATCCCCCCTTGCTCTATATTGACAGCTCCTGCAATCAATCATTACTTCGGCAAAATGAGCAACATGGCCTGAAGCTTCCCAAACTTTCGGACTCATCAAGATATTGGTATCAAGACCGTAGATATCTCCTCTGGTCGTCACAAAATAATTCCACCAGAGGTTTTTTATATTTCTCAGAAGCTCAACACCAAGAGGTCCATAATCGTAAGTATTCGCCAATCCGCCATAAATTTCACTTCCGGGATAAATAAACCCCCGCCTCTTAGCTAAAGCCGTAATTTTCTCCATCATATCCATACTTCAGATTTTATCTCAATATACAAAAGAATCCAAGAAGATAAACAATTGTACTTATTGATTTAGAAGCTATCATTTGTTTTAATGAGTTATGCCAAAGCAAATTCTTACAGAAAAGGATCTAGATTTAATAGAGGAGCGTTTGAAAGACACCTTTGTTACAAAAGAGGAATTTACGGAGTACAAGAGTGAGTATTTTGATAAACTAGACAAAATCGTTAAATTATGGGACTAACAGAAAATCCACAATATATTGAAGGACAAGAGGTTATAGTAAACTTGAAATCAAATATTGATCCAGCTTGGCTCAAGGCCACAGTTACAGATAGTTCTCCCCGAAGAAGTCGAGTTGGAAGATTGATAGATAAAGCGTTTGGTTTGAAACCGGTTACAGTAACTATAGACCAAAACGCTGAAGAATTGCCGGGCGCAGAAGTTACGATATACAGTAGTGGAAATAAAGGTATAATCCAGCCAAGATCCTAGAGTTATCCTTAAAAACTCACCTTCACACTTTGTAAGGATGTTCTTTGTAGGGGGTAGTAGCACTCTTATTCTCCGCTATCTAACTCGAGAGTTTTAATATCTGGAAGTTTGTTATCCATGACTCCCTGCAATTCACCAAACATTCTCGAAGTATTAAGTTGCATCCTTTTAAGTTCCGTTTCTCGTTTTTTCCAAATCCTCTCCATTGATCTTCTTTCCGTCAGTAAATCCTCCTCCATTGCTTTAACCCCGTCCGCAAAGGCTTCAAAGCGGTGTCTGAAAGCATCACTTTGGATATATTCGTAAAGCATTTCTAATTTCTCGTCCTTATTTACGGATGCTGATTTTGCCTGAGCAATAAGCATTAAATTACGTCTTAACACGCTGGCAATAGACAAACAATATGTTATAGACGTAACAATTACTCCTTCAATTACCTTAAAATTATCGATTTCAGCGGGCGGGTTTTCGCAGACCAGAACAATCATAGTTGCATCATTTTTCCGCCCGTCCTCTTTCAATTTCGGAATCCATGACTTTGTCCATTTTGCCCTTTTAGTTTCCCATAAAATTACGCCAGCCAATTTTCCATTTTGATTTCTGACATTTTGCAAAATATCGGCTCCTTGTACACCTTTCCCGATCGGAGTTATTTCATCGTAAACAAACGCGTTTTTCAGTTTTTCCTCCAAGTCAAGTTCAAGCACTTCACCCTGGAGTTGCTGAGATTTTTGTGTTCCTTTGGCTTTAGCTTCTTCCAGAGCTCTCTGCATATCATCGTTTTTCTTCTTTAGTTCGGCAATTTCGAGAGAAACTGCTTCGCGTTCTTGTTTGGAAGCCTCTTTTCTAATTTTTTCTTCGTCCTCTGCAAGTTTTCTCTTCATATCCAATTCTCTTTCCTCATCCCGTCTTCGTAGCATCCTCATTTGATCGTTCATTTGTTCCAATTCCTTTAATAATTTATTGTTTCTTATAACCTCTTCTTCTTTTTCTTTTTCCAAACGCCCAATTTGAAGATCAAAATCTTTTCTTAGTTTTTCGAAAGCCTCGTCTTCAGCTTTTTTTGAAACCTCTAGCAATTCCTTTTGATGCTGCACTTTTAAAGACTCAAGAACCTGCTCTTCTATCTGATGAGTCAAAGCTTCGGAAATCTCAATTTGCTCGCCGCAATGCGGACATTTAAAGGTTGTTGTCATACTTCAGTGATTTTACCATCAATTTCATTTCTAGGTTAGGAGTTTCTTACCAACACGAATGGTCGATATGTCTCGCTCGGCAATCTCAGCTAAAATTCTGTCTGAATCAGTCATAATTTTTCCCTTCGGCCAAAAGCCCAAAAGCACCAAACAATCGTAGACAAAATCGCTTCTTAATTTCTTCAAGGATACTCCTTGTAGGAACTGAAGTTTTCCCATATACAAAAGAATAAGCTCATAAAGAGGTTCGTTTTTTTCTTCATCATGAGTAACTCTTCCCGTAGCTTCCATAAAAAAATATGCAACTGTTACTTTTTTGAGGCTTTTTCGAATTTCGGAAAAATTCTGAATTATCTCGGCCTCTGTTATCAAATCCATTCCCTTCCCCCGAGATACTTGGAATTTAAGTCTGCTAAAAACTTCTATGTGTCCTCTTTTACGACTTTTTGGTCTTCTTACGCCTTTTGCCAAAAGTCTAAGTTTTCCAAAATGTTTGCTGTAGATAACAACAATCCTGTCTGCCTCACCGTAATTTTTTCTGGCAAGAACAATTCCCTCTGAAGAATAATTTCGGGGTTTCATCTAAATAGTGAACTTTAGTTCCTTGTCTACCCTTAAGAAAAATTCCTCCTTGTGTTTTTTAAGACTGACAGAATATAAAGGAGTATCACTGCCGGGCTGTTTTTGAATAAATAATTTATACTCCTTACTTGTCTTGAAAGGCAACTTATACTTGAGTGTTACTTTCGCAATTCCCTCGGGTCTTAATTTGAAAAAGCCTGCAAAAACCGTTTTACCCAATTCTTCATATGGATCTACCTTCTCTTCAACGCCCGCAAAGTCTATGAGTTCGCTTCCTTTCGGAACATAAATCCTTACCCAGTTCGGAAGAACAGAATTGAGCCAGCCGTCGTGTTTTTCGGGATTTTTGTAAGTAATTATGACGGTTTTTACAATACTACCGTCTTTCCCAACTTCCATTTCTTGTGAAATTTCTTCTTTAATATAAAGGTTTGATTTTCTGCCTCCAAGGTTTGCATTATTTATGTGAAGATAATCACCTTCATAGTCTTTAAGGGTTCCGGCAATTCCAAAAGCATCAAGCGCCTCCTGGGCTTTAGCATTCGAAGCATAAAAAAGGACGTGTTTTTCAATAAATGACTTAAAAACAGCTTCAAAAAGGGGAGCCAACTTTTCTTTGGGTTGCCCCAAAGCATTGGCCAAAATTGAATTCATCAATGGACCGATTATCTTTTTCCTATTGTCATAATTAGGAGGCGCATAGACAATTTTACCGGGCTCGTTTTCACTCCAGACAATGGGACCTTCTATATCCGCAAAGCTTTCAAGCTCATAAATTACCTGCGGGCATTTACAGTCAGGAACTTCTTTTGTTGAGTATTCACCAAAACCGGAAACGCCAATTGGTCCAATTACATCAAGGATGTTAACCAAAACCTGAGTATCAACGGCAATTATTCCGTCTATATTTTTGATGCCGACACTCTCCACCTCTTTGCCGAAAAGTTTCATCGCCTCGCCAAAATCAGGCGACCAGTTCATGTCTCTGAGACGTAAATTTGTTGATAAAAGGTATGGCCCCTTAATATATTTGATGAGGGGACCGGGAGCCTCAACTTTGGGCTTATATTTATTATCCAAATTATAAATATCATCCGATAATACGGGTTCGAACCTGCCTTTATTGACTTTGGCAATAGAGTAAGCCGTTATAAATCCGCCAGTGGGTCTAAGCTCCTTGTCGTTCTGAAAAATCACCAAGTATCTTTTTTCATCCTTGATTCCTAAAAGATCCGGGGCAACCTCCATTAAAGGCTTAGAGTTTGCGACCAACTCGCTGGCTACGTCAACCAGGTCTTTTCCTTCCTTAAGTTTTTCTCTTACCGCAAAACCAAAAGCATTTTCGGGATAGCGCTCCGCATCAATCAAATCTACTTCTTTTTTTATCAACTCTGCCTTTTCGGAAAGTAAATCAATCTTTGGAATAAGATCAGGAATCGTCTTTATGACAAAATCAATTCTATCCTGAGTTGTCTCTTCGGGACTACCGGACTGCTTTACATCGGAAGAAAAGCCAATTATGTCAGCATACGGCTCAATGGTTTCAATAACAACGTCGGCTGCTTCAAATCCATATTTAGCAGCAGAAATAGCATTTTGCCCATCTCTTACATATGACCCCAAAAAAGGAACTATTCCAAGCCAAGAAATCCCTTTATAAGTTGAATCAAGATCTCTTAAAGATGTTTGTGAAGTTTTAAGTTCTTTTTTAATCTTTTCCAAATCCTGCTGGCTAACTGCCTGTTTTACATTCTCCAAGGATTTCCTAAAAGCCTGTGCTTTTGTATATACCCTAAAAGTTAAGAAACCCAAAAGGCTTACAATAATAATTAAAGCCAAAAGTAAAAGACCCACAAACTTAACCCATTTGCCTTTTGGAAAATTTATCGAAAAACGTCTCATCCTTTTAATCGCCACGTCGAACTCTTTCTCGGAATGTTCGGATAGAGAAATTTTAGGAATTAAAATGGATCCACTATCTTCTGTATTAAAATTTTCAGACATACTAAATATATTACACTAAACGGCCCCTTTTCCTGAAATCATTGCCCAAGGAGTTTTAAGAAGAATCAGTATATCAAATAAAATTGACTTTTTCCTCGCATAATAGGCATCCATTTCAATTCTTTTGTCAAAATTCACCTCACTTCGACCCGAAACCTGCCAGTAACCGGTTACGCCGGGTTTAACAGTATGCACTTCCTTCACATACTTTTCGGTGCCCTGATACTTTTGCTGCTGTTCTTTTAGTTCATCAGGCAAATATGGTCTCGGACCTACTATGCTCATTTCTCCTTTTAATACATTCACCAGTTGCGGTGTCTCATCAATAGAAAACTTGCGGATAATTTTACCCAACTTTGTAACTCTGGTGTCTTTAAAAGACTTATAACTTCCGCTTGTCCTTTTTTCGATATATACGCTTCTAAACCTGGGATCTGTTTTCTCAAGCACGTCTGCGTTAACCATCATGGAACGGAATTTGTAGAGCCTAAATATTTTTCCATTCTTACCTACGCGCTTCATATGCAAATTCTCTTTTTCGACCAAAATCGGTCCGGGTGAGGTTATTGCAATAAGAACTGCGGTTATTAACATTACAGGAGAAAAAAATATAAGAAGGAATATTGAACCAGCAATATCGATCGTTCTTTTTATGGTATCGTAATACATACCCGGGCAGGATTATAACTTATTTACACCTTCTTTTACAAAAAGAAAGTATTGTAAAGAAAAATTTATTTTACAAACTCAGGATTTTCACCCTCTAAAATCTTAAACATTTCTTTGACTTTTTGTGTCTCGTCGATATCGCAAATCAAAAGCACATCGTCCGTATCGATAACGGCTATATTTTTAAGTCCAATTAGTGCAATTAGCTTTCTATTACCCCCAAGAATTAAGTTTTTGTGAGAATCAATAAACTTTGTTTTAATGTCTCCTTCGACAACATCTACTTCCCCCTTCTCAACCATAGCATCATAAAAAAGCTGCCATGTTCCGGCATCCTCCCACCCAGTTTCAACAGGGATAGTAACTCTCAAGTCTTGAGGTAATTTTTCATATAATCCAAATTCCACAGATATCTTTTCAAGTTTTTTGTATTCTCTTCTTAGAACTGCATCTTGGGATTTCGTTCCCCAAGCCGTCATAATTTTCATAAGGCCAGAATATTCTTTCGGTCTGTATTCTTTGTAATAGGAAAGCATCAAATCAGATCTCCATGCACCATAACCCGTGTGAATGAGATAATCACCGGAATTCAAGTACTTTTTGGCCGTTGGTTCATCGGGCTTTTCCACGTGTCTTTTAATTTCATAAATCGGATATTTACCTTGTTTGTCAATTTTTTTACCTAATTGGAGCCAACCGTTATGCACCGAGGGAAACGTAGGCTTCTCGTTTATCGAAGTTGGTTTACCAGTTTTTAGTGTATACTCCCCAGCAGCTTTTACTGCCTTTATAAATTCATTGTTATCAGTAATAAAATGATCAGACCAAGAAAAAAACATTACTTCCCCGGGCGATTTTTTTTCAATAACTACCGAAACTAATCCGATAGCACCTAATAAATCTCTTCTCTCTGGTTCAACAATTATATTTTCCTTAGGAATTTCAGGTGTTTGTTCTCTTACAAAATGAACATAAGCTTCTTCGGTAGAAACGTATATATCTTCAGGGTTAAACCCGTTTTTAAAACGTGCTACTGTTCGTTCATAAAAAGATCTGCCTCTAACTATTTTACTAAACTGTTTTGGACGTGTCTTACGACTTACCGGCCACATCCTTGTGCCATATCCACCGCAAAATATTACTATCTTCATATATTCATATTAGTTATATATCAGTGCGAAAAGTGTAGCAGATATTATTATAACTAACCACTTACATATTTTTCAACAAGTTTTGCAAACTCCTTCTTAAATCGTTCCTTCGAAAACTTTTTTGCATTTTTAATACATTCTCTACTCATTTCACTACGTTGATTCGAATCATCGTAGTGTTTAACCGCTTTGATTAAAGACTCCTTTGTCTGCTCCTTAAAAAATATTCCTGTCGCGAAGCGTCCTGAGCCCACCGAAGGATCTATCACCGTATCTAACGCTCCACCTTTTTTGTAAGCGATAACTGGAGCTCCTACCGCTTGGGCTTCAACCGCAACTATTCCGAAATCTTCTTCTTGGGGAAATATCAGAGCTTTTGCATTTTGGTAATAACTAACCAACTCTTCTTCGCTGACAAATCCTCTAAAAGTAATGTTATTCTTGGACATAGACTTCAGCTTATTTTCCTCGCTTCCTGTTCCAACAACTACTAAAGAATAACCAAGTTCATTAAAAGCCTCGATCGCCAAATCAACCTTCTTGTATGGAACCAGTCTCGAAACAATCAAAAAATAGTCCTTATCTTCAATTTGGAATTTACTTGCCCGCCGAAGCCTTGGCGAAGGAGGGGAATTTGGAATTTGGAATTTTTCGATCTCAACCGGAGGGAAAATAACCTCAGACTCTCTTTCATAATATTTCCTGACTCTATCTTTAACGGCAGTTGAGATCGAAATTATTATATCCGGTCTTTGAGCTGCAATCCTATCCCAATACCTTAGATAACTAACAACGGGTTTTGAGATGGTTTTCAGGGTCGTACCCTTAAAATACTCATCACGGTGGCTCCAGAGATATCGGGTGGGGGTTAGACAGTAACAGACATGCTTTGCCGGCGGTCTTGTAATAACTCCCTTTGCTGCCTCGCTAGTTACGGAAATTACAAGGTCGTACCCTGTAAAATCTAGAGTCTCAAACGCGATAGGCATCATTGCCGCAAGCCATTCGTGTCTCGAATTTGCGCCAGGAATTTTCTGCAAAAAAGAGGGGATTACTCTAGGAAAAACTTTCGCCCAGGGAGCACGCTTTTCATCATAGACCGAGGTATAAAGAGGAGCATCAGGAAACATTTCGTGCAAGGCTAGAAGTACTCTTTCCGCCCCTCCCCACTTATTCACCCGGTCATAAACCAGTGCAACTTTCATTAAGGTGATTGTAACAGAATTAGATTACGCAAATCTAAATTTGTTGAAGTTTATTTAGGAAGTCACAAAAGCTTTCGTTTCTAACCCCTTAATTCTTTTTCCGTGATTGTCAATTCTATTTCCATACCTTTCAAGTCTACCGTCAATTTTCTCCAGCTTCATTTCAACATTATCTAACCTTTTATCGAGTCCTCCCGATTCTCCCTCTAATCTCTTAATATCCTGTTTGGTAACCATCTTTGCATCCATATCCTCAAGTACGGGAATAACTACTTCGTGAAATGCATCTGTAAAGAATTTATATTGTTCTTCTTTCTGCTTATTGCTCATTAATAAGATAATAAAATTGTTTGTATTCTAAATCAATGACCAGTTCCTAGTTTTCTTACAATCCCCTTTCCCTGCCCCACACCCTCCGCGGTGCTGGGGTCCGCATCAACTTCGACCAAATCCCCATATTCACAGGTTCCGTTACAAGTATAATACCAAGATTTAAAACTCAAAATGTCTCTTTCTTAAAAGATAAATTATTGGAATCCCGATAACCAGCAATACAACTGTAAAAATAATATTTTTAGTATCGAATACACTACGGATAAAATAAAAAGTAGGCACCCCTATAGCAATATGAGAAAGAGCGGCCCCAATTAAAAAATTTCTAAATGTTATACGCAAAAAACCTGCACTATAATATACGCCTTCTAGTAACGACATACCCAAAAATAGGCGATATAGAAAAACAGTTTCAATCTCTTTATTCTCCTTCACTTTAACCTTCTGGATTTTTCTCACAACACTTTCATCAAACAATTTATTTAAAATCCATAAACCATATTTTCTGCCAAGATGGTAATCGATCACTCCGGCAATTAGACTACCTGAAAAATCGACAAAATATGCTGCTTCCCATCCTATTAAAGGAATCGAACCAAGCGTCACAAGACCTCCAGTCAAGGGTGGCCAGACGGTTGCAACTATCTTCCAAACAAGCAAGTAAACAATAAAGCTTAGTCTGTTGGTTTCGACCCAACTTGAAAGACGATGAAAATAAGAAGTTTTAATGAAAAATGCGTATCCAATAATAAAAATGACAGTTATCAAGATAATAAGAAAAGTATTACCTAATTTCATCTTTTTCATACAGTATGAGCTGGTAAAAGTAACAGGTACGAAACTAAACCACCCGTCGGGTGGATTATATTGACACCCGTTACTTCTTTTCTAAAATCTGCTTGTAAATTTCTAGAGTTTCTTTAGCCATTTCTTGCCAGGAATATTTTTTAATAAAGTCTTTTGCTCTACTTATCATCTGCGTTTTTTCTTCTCCAGAGATTTTCATGACCTTTTTCATAGCTTCAACCAGAGAGTTTACATCATTTGGGTTAAAATACAGAACATTTTCTTCATATATTTCCTTAAATACGGGAATGTCAGATGCTATAACCAATGATCCGGAAGCTATCGCTTCCAAACCCTGCAGGCCGAAGCCTTCAGATAAAGAAGGATAAACAAAAGCTATTGAACTTTTGTACAGAACCGAAAGCTCTTCATCCGAAGCATAGCCTAATGTTTTTACATACTTCTCGGCATTTTCTTGTCTAACTAAATTTTGTAATCTTTCTTTAAATACGTCTTTTGAACCGGCGATGGCTAACTTAATATTCAAGTCTTTTTCTGCATTCAATTTTTTAATTGCTTTTACAACTATTCCAAGATTCTTGTGAGGATATGCATTTCCTACATACAAGAAATATTTTGCGGTTTGCAGATTCCACCGTCCGAGGAGCCCCTCCGGGTCACCTCGGAGGTGATTTTCGAACTTGCCAAAATCTACTCCCTCATAGGTTACAAAAATATTATTTTTATCGATGTTATAGTACTCGGAAACATCATTTTTAACTGTATCTGACGGGGTTATTATTGCGACCGCGGATTTTATACCAATTCTCGAGGCCAGTAGAAATGGAAGCCTTTTAAGATAGTAAACAGGCAAGGGAAGCGTTGTTGCACTAATTCCTTGTCGCTGCATAGTTAAGTCGTGAACAGTGATAACATGCATACCTCGATATAAAATCGGAAAATTAATGTGAGGAAAATGAACCAAATCAGGTCTCTCTTTTTTTATTATTCCTGGAATTTTAAACTGTTCCTCAAAAGTATAATGCCTAAAATTTGCCAGTACTTTTTTCCAATTTGAGGGTAAGTTTAATTGATCGAAGTACTTTTTTCTGAGAAGAACCACAAACTGTTCTTTATTTCCTAATTTTTTTAATCCTTCAATTAAATTAATAATGTATCTTCCAATCCCAGAGTGTTCCAATCCATACATTCTTGCATCAATCAATAATTTCATAAGTTAAATTGACGATTTCGAAACTCTAAAACTTTCCAGTAAACTAATTCCCAGATAAACCATCCAGTTAACATAGAAGGGGTAATTTTGAGCAAGATGTTTTTTATAAAACAAACGCATTACTTGCGTACTCGAAAGAGCCGCTTTCTTTTTTACAAATTTTGCAGGTTTTAATACCCCTGTTTTTCTAAGTCCGGATGCAGATCCTTTAAAATGTGTGATTTTGACATCCGGAATGTAAATAATCTTCCACTTCCTTTCCTTTAACTTGTAGCAAAAGTCTATATCCTCACCATTCCAAAAATAATCCTCATCAAACCATCCCACCTGCCTACCGGCTTTTGTCCTAATCATAGCGAAGGCACCTGTTAAAGCGTCGACTTCGTGAATACTATTTAAATCTTTATAGGTAGCGGTATATCCGCTAAAAAACTTAGAGCCAGGGAATATATTTGACAATCCTGAAAAATAACACAAAGCATTCCAAGGTGTTGGAAATCCACGATGACAAGAATAATCAAGTTTACCGTTTGGTAACTCCACCCGACACGTCGCGGCCCCGACATCAGCGTTATCTTCCATATAGTTTAGTACTCTTCTGATTGTATTCGGATAAACTATTGTATCTGGATTTAAAAGAAGTACAAATTCACTTTTGACTGCCTTTAAAGCCCTGTTGTTACCTGCAGCAAAACCAATATTTTTACCGATTCTAATAATCTTTTTAATCCACGGAAACTCTTTCTCCACCATTTCAGGAGAGCTGTCAGTTGAACCATTATCGGGAACTATTACATCAAAATCGGCCTCTGTTTTCACTTTCTTTAATGAAAGTAGGCAATCCCGTAATAAATCTTTAGTGTTATAGCTTAAAATTACAATTGAAAGCTTCGGTTTCATTTTCTTTTTGCTAACTCTCTGTAAACAGGATCGTGAAGTTTAACTATAGATTCCCAATCAAAATTCTTCTGAACATGTTTACGACCAGCTTCTCCAATGATTTCAGACAACCTTTCGTCTTTCAAAAGCATTATTGTGCGCTCTGCAATTTCCTCAGGGGTGTCGGCAATTAATACATTTACTTTATCCGTCAACTTTAAACCTGCCACCCCAACGCTCGTCGATATTACAGGAAGCCCTGCTGCCATAGCTTCGAGAATTTTTAACCTTGTACCCCCGGCTCCTTTTATTGGTGCCACCATAACGCTTGCGCGCCTATATGCATCTCTTGCATCAGGAATGTTTTCAGTTACTTCAATATCCTCATTTTTAGAAAGATTCTTTAACCAATACGGCATTTTTCTCCCAACAATCCAAACTTTAGCATTAGGATTAACCTTTTTTATTCTGGGCCAAACCTCCTCAATCAATATCTTTGTAGCCTCCTGATTCTGTAACCACTCAAAATTAGTCACGCCATATAAAATCCTGGGAGGTAACCTCTTTTCCCTTCTTTTCTCCGTAAAAAAATGGCAGTCGACTCCGTTTGGGATAATCCCAACTTCTTTTTTGGGAACAAGAGCCAGCATGGCGTCTCTATCTTCTTCCGATACAGCAAATAGTCTATCTGCTTTACTCCAATAATATTTCTCCCAAAACTTAACTTTTAAAACGTCCTGCATAAAAAATGGCCGCAAAAAAAACGGGATTTCATTTACAACATGATGCTTATAAACATCATGCCAAATAGTCTGCTCAACTAAGATAGTCGGAACATTAGTCTTACCCAAATGCGGCATTACATAGAAAGTTTCAGCATGGATTAAATCATATTTTTCTTTTAAGAGTTCTTTCTTTATTGCCCTTCTTTCCTCGAGTGACGAATTCCTAACTACAAGAAGCGGGAAAGGACCAAAAACCGATAGCAGGATATTACGCACTGTCCAAGGTTTTTTAGGTCTATAAAATACTTCAACCTTTTTGCAATATTTCTTGAGTTCCGGTATAAACTGCCTTTCGCTTTCATCTTTAATTAAAGAAAAAAGAGTAATATCATGCTTTTTAGCTAAATACTTAATAATGTTATACCAACGAGTTTGTCCGCCGCTCATGGTTATTGTAGGTAAATATGGCACCAACATTAATATTTTCATAATTTCACTATCACATACTGACTAGTTCTCTCTACTACCTCAAATTTTTCCATAAACTCCTTAGTCTGAGGATGGTCCAAGTTTACAGATACATAATACTGGACACCTCTTTCAATAAGCTCATTAATCGGCCTGTCTACAACCGGCCAGCCTTTACGTCTTGTTTGATATAAAAAAGCAGTATCGCCGTTATAAGCCGCAATAATTACCGCGTCCTTCGGAGTTAACCTGTCAACTGCTTTCCCAGCAGCGATAATCTCCGGGTGATTTATTTTATAAAATTCCTTAACTTGAAAAGACCCAACAAGAAAAAACATAAGAAGCGAAAATATCAAGATTCCTCTTACTGCCATTTTATTAAAAACTTTCAAATTCCACATCTCAATAACGCCTACTCCAAGAAATAATGAAGTTGCCGGAATTAAAAGTGTTTGGTAATAATCATGTCTTACATTTGCCGTGGCAATCACACCCATATAAAGAAGCATTCCAACAAGTAGAAAATAAAAAAAAGCTCTTGTTTTCTTATATGCCATTACTCCGAATGCGAGGGGAATAAGTCCCCAATATCCCAAGATCAACTTTGTAATTCTTTCTCCAAATAACCAATACCAAAAAGCGGGCTTAAATCTAATTCCATCCCCGTTAAGCGTCCATTGCCAAAAGGGGATGCCTTCTGGAAAGTTTTGCATCCAAATTCGCCAGAGTATGAATGGCAACGTTGCGACAAGTCCTGCGGCGAGTAGTTTTTTTTGTGCAAAGATTTTCTTTATCCCATATTTTTGCCAAGCCAAATAAAAAATAGGGGGTGTATAAAAAAAGGCGTAAGGTTTTATTAGAAGTGCTAGAGCCATAAAAACTACTGTACCAAGAAGATACAAAGTTTCATCATTCTCACTAAATTTTATGAATGTCCATAGGGCCAAAAGTGCAAAAGCAACCATTATCGGCTCCGGCAAAATAACACGCGTGAAGTAAATATTAAAAGGTATAAAAAGAAAGAAAAAAGCCGAAAATAGTCCTCCCCATCTTGAAATAAACTTTCTTCCTATCAAATAAATAATATATGCCGAGACAAGGGCTGAAAAGACGGATACAAGCCTTCCCCAAACCTCAAGTGAAAATACCGGAAAAATTTTAACCATTAAAAGATGAACTACATTGTAAACAGGAAACTCTACAAACCTGTAACCTTTGAGATTAAACATACCGCTTTGGGTTGTCGAATAATCGTGATATCGGGGATATAAAAGATTCAAACCTTCCTCCAGATAAACTCTGGTAACAGAAGCCGTATCCGCTTGTCTGAAAGAATGCCAGTCGGCCAAAGGGTTCGTGATTCCGTAAAGCCTTACCAAAAACCCCAATACTAAAATAAAGACTAAAACTAAGTTACCCATCCTCTCTGATGGACCTCGATCAATAATTTTGTTCAGTTTTATTAAGATCTTTTTCTTTTTGAGAACTTTTTGATAAAGAACGACAAATGAAACTACGACTAATAGAAAAAATAAAAATATATAATCGTAATATCTAATGACAAAGAGTTTTATGGCCAAACTATTCATGATTTTTATCAATAAGGGAAATCGTCATTCCGATTAATAGCCAGAAGATGATAGCAAATTTTGAGGCCTCAAAGATATCTATAAAAACTGCATTTAAGAAAAGCCCTGGTAAACTTCCGCTAATTCCTGCCACAAATGCTAACTCTAAACCTTCGAAATTCTTGGGAAATGGCCAAACTTTTAACAAAGCTGTGCAAAAATTGACGAAAATGAGTAAGAAAGCCAAAAAACCCAACAGTCCCACTTCTCCCAACAATCTTAGAAAGTCGTTATCCGTTGCTAAAGTAATCGATGAATAACCGGTTCCCAGAAGCGGATTTTTAGAAAAAGCGCGTAATGCTCGTGGCCATTCTACGTTTAGTCTGATCGAGCTTGACCTGTCTTCAAAAACGGGGACAGGAGTAGGTGTGGGAGAAGGTTTATCTTTCTTGAATAAAAATTCCTCGCTATCTTGAGCATAAACATCATCGGCTACCAAATTGTCCAAAATCTTAATTTCCAAAACTCTTTCTCTCACAACATTCCAAAGGCGTCCGTAGCGTTCTTGCAAGTTTGATGAAAAACCAATAAAGCCAATAGATATCAAGATAACAATCGGTATTGCCTTATATTTTTTTATAAGGACTAAAGAAAAAGTACTGGCTATAAGATAGGAGACCAGAGATATACGTGAGGCTGTATTGACTAAAAGCCAAAGTGAGATAAGCCAAGTGCCCGCCAAAAATACCTTTGTAAGTTTACCCTTGAGAATAAAAAGACTAGTTATCACTAACGGTAATACTAATACAAGAAAGGTCGCGAGATCGTAATGTCCTGCGAACGTTGAATTTATATGGCTTCCAGACATCCATCTTAACGCAACACCCTTAGAATATTCCTGATTTTGGGTTATTATTATCGGCCACGACAGATATCTTTGTCCAAAACCGTAAATAAAAGCAAAGAAAATAATCAAAAGAATTATTTTAAAAAAAAAGTTTAAATTTCCAGCAAGTTTTTTAATAACCGTCATACCCAAAACCAGAGGTACAAAATACTCTATACGACGAAACCAATGCAAAATTCCAATATGGGGGGTAATGGTCTGGGTTACAAATATTGCAGAAAAGAGCGAAATTACACCGACGCCCAAAAATATAATAATTGCTCTAAGAATATCGTTTTTGAAAAAGTTCTTTATTCCGGGAAAAAAGAAGATCAACCAGAAAATGAAACTCAGAATTAGTAAGAGGTCTTCTAACCTTACCGAAACAAACGTTCCGGGAATCCTAATAAAGGGGAATTTCGGATATAGAGGGACTGCAATAAGTATTCCTGCAACTAAATATTTCAAAAGCGTCTCAGGCGACTTTATAAGCTTTTGCATAAATTATTGCTGCCTCCTTTCCTTTCATTACTCCGAAAAGAACAACTCTTCCTAATGCTCCAACTTTGAGTAATATTCTTAAAATCGGATATTGCCAATTTTGTTTATGTTTTCTATAAAATATCTTGATTCCTTCATACTCTTTGATTAAAGGATATTCTTTATTACTGCTCGATCCGCCTAAATGAATAATACTCCAATTTGGAAGATACCAAATCTTCCAGCCTAGTTTTTTTATTCGATAACACAAATCAACGTCTTCCGTGTACATAAAATATCCTTCGTCAAATCCTCCGATTTTATTTAGAGCTTCAGCCCGTGCAAGTATAAACGCACCGGTTATCCAATCGACTTCTTTTGTCTTTTTAAAATGGCCTACGTTTTTGTAAAAGGGAGAACTTGAATGCATCGGGTGAAAAGGTTTTATTAGCAAGTCAAGATAAGGAATGTCATCGATAAAAAACATCCATGTTAGAACCCGCAATAGATTTGGAAAGTAACCTCCCGTACCCTGTAAACTGCCATCTTTATTTTTCAATGCACAAGTAGCAGCACCAACCTCTGGGTGCTCCTCCATCCATCGAACCATTTCACCCAGGATATTATCTTTAATCAAAGTATCTGAATTTAAAAAAAGAATATACTTACCTATCGCCTTTTTTATACCCTGATTATTCGCTTTTCCAAAACCTACGTTCGCTCTATTGAATATCGGTTTTAAATTTGTTCCCTTTTTGGCTAGTCTAAGAAGTAACTTTACGCTGCCATCGCTGGATGCGTTGTCAACAACTATGATTTCGTAATCCAAGCCTACTGTATTTTGAAAAACAGAAAAAAGACATGAGTTTAATAACTTCTTGGTATTGTAGCTTACAATAACTATTGAAAGGTCAGTCATGATTTATTAGTGCTTCGTTTCCTTCAATGACGTCCTCCCCGCCTTACCAGGCGGGGTTTCCTTCCTAAAGAGGACGACATATCAGAGTTCAATTCATCCACGGGCTCACGCCCGTGGTTTTCTTGAAATCTGTTATAAAATTCTAAGACATTTAGTCCAATAAATGTATAAAATCGGAATTATCGAAAGCGTAAGGATACCAACTAAAAGTCTATGGTAAAGACTACTTGGAAGATATCTTACTATTATTTTTTGCCTCCACTTTTTTCCTTCTATCTCTATCATATCTTTATCTTGTTTTGGCTCGAATCCATTTACAAAAAATGACTCTCTCATTGGGTGTGCGATCTCCTCTAAAAAAGTACTTCTTGCCTGATCACGAATAAGCGTTTGGGCTTCTTCCGGCGGATAATTAAGTTTATAAGTAGGAATTGGAATATTTTTAAAGGGAGACTTATTAACCTGAGAGATGTAGAAATTCATCACTTCATTTCTTGTTAAGTCTGTATAGTATCCACGACGTAATGGGGTTTCTATATCGGCCGGCTCAAAGGATTGTATCGAGCCCGAAAGCTGTTCTGGAAATTCCGGATTCGGAAGAATTAAATAAAATAGAAATATAATTGAGAATATTATGTATACATATTTCACAAATTGTTTCATGAGTAAAATTACTAAACGTTATTGAAAGAGTCTAGCTCTACCAAGTTTATAATTGAGGTCTTTTTGTTTTCGTTCACCTATCGTTTTTGCCGGAACTCCTCCGACAATTTCAAACTCTCCTATATTTTTGGTTACAACAGCTCCAGCGGCTACCACCGCTCCACGAGAAATTCTTACTCCTGGTAATATTATCGCCCTTGGACCTACAAACACATAGTCACCAATCTCAACTGGTGCTGTTTTAGCTTCAAAGCTAGAACTTTCTAAATCATGTTCTGAATTGTAAATCATAACTTCTGAAGCTAAATCAACGTGGCTACCGATTTTTAACAAATTTCTCCCGTCTAAAAACGAGTTATTTCCTATTGTTGTATCCTCGCCGATCTCAATGTTCTTGGGTTGGAAAAAATTTGCCCACATATGGATAGTTGAACCAGTTCCTATTTTTAAGCCTGCCAGCTTGTAGATGATCTTCCTAACTGTGTGAAAAGGTATATGTCCTACCCAACGCAAAACCATAAGTTCAAAATCAAGTAAGTAGTTATATAATCTATTGATTATTTTGGGAAGAGCTTCTGAAAACCCTAAGGGTCTACCAATTTTATCCCGAAAAATAGCCATAATTTTATCTAACCTTTATTATTAGCATTTTCTAGCACTTTTAAAGTTTCTCTGGCAGTTTTGTCCCAGGAAAATTTCTGAGCCTGTCTCAAACCTAATTCTACTTGTCTATTATACTCTTTTTCGTTCATTTTTAGGATTATTTGCAAGCCATTTGCAATACTTTCCGGACTTCCCGGATCAACGTAGATTCCAGCATTACCAACTATCTCAGGCAAACTTGCAACCTTACTCACTACAACCGGTGTAGCGCATGCCATAGAGTTTATAGCTTCCATTCCGAAACCTTCCCAATAAGACGGTAGTACAAACACCTTCGCCCCTCTTATTAATGCAGGTTTATCTTCTTCCGAGACATAGCCGGTAAAAATCACGTCTTTTTCCAATCCTAAGGTTTTTACTTTTTGAAAAATTGACTCGTATAACCATCCCTTTCTCCCAGCTATTACTAATTCAACACCTTCTTTTGAAATATCAGACTTTAACAGTTTATAGGCGTCTAGTAATCCTTCTACATTCTTACTTGGTTTTAAAGTAGAAATGTAAAGTATATAGTTTTTTGTTATCCTATATTTATTAGTGACTCGTCGCACAAATTTTTGAGAAATTTTGGGATGAAATTTTGAGTTATCGTAACCGTGGGGAACAACTTTTATCTTTTTTCTGGCAAAAGGATAGTGTCGTACAATATCTCGACCTGTCGATTCTGAAGGACAGATGATATATTTTGATATAATTATAGAAATGGCACTCCAATACTTTAATTGCCAAAAATCGTATTTTTTAAATTGTTCCGAAAATTTGAGATAACCAAGATCATGAATCATACAAACCCTTGGACATCTACTAAAAGGAGGTAAATAATGGCTTGGCGAGTAAAAAACATCTATTTTTTCAGTAATCATAAGAGCGGGCATTAACTTTGTCAGTATCCAAACCTTACCGCCGTATATAATTTTATACTTCCAATGTGAATTTTCAGGTGGTAAGTCCGATTGTGGCGCATTCTTTAAGTAAATCATAAAGGTGATGTCAGAAGTTTCGGTATCCTGTAGTTTGTATAATCCCCATAAAAGTGCGAGAGCATATTGATGCACTCCAACCCGCTCATTTTGGTTTGCCTCGTTACCGTCAATTCCAATAATCATAGTTTTTTAACACTCTTTTAACTTTATCATTACCTCAAAAACGTTATTTTTCCGCTTCTTTATATACTTTCAAGGTTTCCTTAGCTGTTTTTTCCCAAGAGTACTGTTTAACTCTCTTTGAACCTAATTTTACAAGTTTTTCTCTGCCTTTAATTGCCGATATTATACCTTCTGCAATAGAGTTTAAATCATAGGGGTCAACCAAAACTGCAGCGTTTCCTGCTACTTCCGCCATACTTCCGATATCAGAAGTCACAACAGGGGTTTTACAGGCAAAAGCGTCCAATATCGGAATCCCAAACCCTTCGTAAATGGAGGGGTATATCAAAGCTTCCGCCCCTGAATAGAATAAAGGCAAATCCGCATCGGGTATGTGACCTGTAAAAATCACTCCCCTACTTGGTTTTATATTAAAGTAGGGATTACCAATAATGACGAGTTTTAGAGCTTTATCTGCTTTTACTTTCTCGTAACTTTGTATTATTCTTTCAGTATTCTTTCTGGGATTAACCCCCACGGCTAAAAGATATTTCCCGGAGATCCTATATTTCTTTTTGAGTTTTTCGATTTGATATTTTTTCGCCGGCTTGAAATTTGAATTAGTAGCTTCTGGAATAATTCTAATCTTATCCGAGCTTATTCCGAGTTTTTGGACGTCTTCTGCTGTTACCCGGGAAGGAACGATCACCCTATCAACTTCTTTTATGACCCATTTGAGCCTTGCCTTATGAACCGATATAATTTTTTGGTCCGTTAATCTGGGAAATTTTAAGGGTACCAAATCATGAATGGTTGTAACTTTAAAAGCGCTTGAGGGTGGTTGTGTCCAATCTGAAGAATGAAAAATGTCATTTCTCCCAATCAATTTCTCAATCGGTAAAACGTGCAACTTATTCCAAAAAATATCGGCAAGGGTTGGAGGAATCGGAAAAATCTTACCCTGAAAAGAATATTTTTTCAGAGTATTAAGAAATATTCTTAAATCGCTCATTCTTCTAAGGGACCCTCCAAACAATATATAATCGTTTTCCATGTCCTCCTTAATAAGGTTCGTAACCAGATTCCTGGTGTAAATAGAGACGCCGGTTCCGTAAACAATGGAAGAAATATCTATGGCAATTTTCATATTAATTAGTTAGGAACCATGATTTCGACCCCGTCAACCTCCTCAACAACTCCATAATATCGACTTATATAATCATTAATTCTTGGCATATAGTCAACTAATTTCATATCCTGCACTTCTGCCTTATTGTCTCTTATTATTACTTTCGGCGGATCAGATATTATACCCTTAAAAATTTTTTCTTCTGTAACTTTCATAAACCAGGGAAACTGAAAAACAAACACTTTGCCGGGTGGAAGAGTGTTTGTCAACTGATATAAGTGGAAAGTCGTACCAAAGGCAAAAATAGAGTCACCGCTATCTGCATAATTCAAAACCTTTACGGAAACTCTCTTTTCAAAATCTCCGTAAAATATTATTTTGTCTTCAATAATTATCCTGTAAAAAGGCATAAGCAGGTAAAGCGAAAAAAGGACATAAATTCCAATAAAAGGAACTAACTTCTTCATCTTAATGCCTCTAATCGCCCAAGTTATGATAAGAATAGCGAAAGGCAATGCAGGCTGAAGGTGTATAAAGTCAAATCGGGCATAGGAAAACGCCAAGGATCCAACAAAAAATATTACTAAAATAAAAATGTCTTTGAATTTTCTTTTCGTCCAAAAATACAAGAGGAAAAAGGTAGATAAGCCGAATATTGGCATCGATTTTAGTATTCCCGCCAAATCCGGATACTTTCTACCCATTTCTGCGAATGTCGTTAGGTTAAAAGTTATAGTCCAATATAAAAAATCTTTCCAAATTCCTAATTTAGTTACCCAAAAAATAAGTATCATTACGGGTATCGCCAAACCAGAAATAAAATTAATTACTCCTTTTAATTTTATTGAACCTCTTCTTAGTGAATTGATTAAATATAAAATAATGAGAAAAATAAGCGGTCCAACAACCTGTTTAAAAAGTAGTCCAATTCCCAAAAAAAGTCCCGAATAAAAATAGCTCTTGGAATTTGTTTTCACTATCAAAAAATAAAAAGCAGGCAGCAATAATAATGGTAAAAATGAATCTATCCAAAATACATAACCTTCAAAAAAAGGTTGCCAAATAAAAAACAAGAGATTGGAAATAAGGGCATAGAGATTGGATTTAAAGAGCTTCCTACCGATAACAAAAAGAATAACCTGAGTCAAAACAACTATTCCCAAATGCAGCATTTGTGCTTCCTGTGGCGTATCAATTCCCAAAGTTGCTAGATTGACTGGAAAAAACATTATTCCGGGGAAATGCTGATCAAAAATTTGCTTATATGGTATTAAGCCCTGCTTTGTGAGGTAAGAATATATAAAAAGTTCTGGATAAGGAAAAAACACTGAACGACTTAATATTAAAAGATGAAAACCAATGATTACCAATAGCATGATAAGCCAATATTTTTTAAGTTTTAGTGATATTTTTTGCATCTATATTTATCTTGTCCAATAATATATCTGACCGACACCTACATAATTATAAATCTTGTTGACCGAAAAACCCTGGTTTTTAAGGGTACCTTCAACGACCCTTTGAGGATCAGATAAATCTCTCAAATATTCAAAATAGTAAACGCCCTTTTTGTCTTTTATGGTGTCTGATGTTAACTGACTTGTACTTTCCGGATTAGCAGATATTGAATCAGTTACTCCCCTTGCCGCAACCAGTCCTCTTGCATACCACTTATAAGGTGCAAAAGGCTCTGTAAACTCAAATATTATAATTTCAGCATCTTTTGCATTATCCTCAACGAATTGTGTCGCTTCCCTCCACATTTCTCTTTGTTGATGCGGATCAAGGATATAAACAAAATAACTGAAAATATTGACAAACAACAAACTTGCCATTAAAACTACCTTTACTATTTTTTTTCTGAAACCCTGAACCCCAATAGAAACCAAAAGGTAAAACGCGGGAACAATATAGAGGTATCTAAAATAAATAAAAGCTGGAAATAAAAAGGAGACAATGAAGCCTAATAATAATGGAATAGTTAACCACAGCCAAATCAATAAAAATCTACCTTTTCTCAGAGCACTAAATAAACTACCGATGGCTAATAGCCCTCGGTATTCTCGCCCTTTGGGCTCAACAAGTTTGTTTCTTTGCGTTCGCTTCATCCGAGCGTTAAAATGCTCGGTATTCGTGAATGCTCGAAATAAAGCAATAATAAATGGAGTTGAAGCAACAAAAATTAAAGAATAATAGAAATATTTATCTAAGAAAGTTATCCGCCCCAAACTAAATTTGGTCCATACTAAGGCCAGTTGTTTTAGAGTGGCACCCCCTGCGACATTTTTCCAACTCGGTAACGTTTCCAAGAGCCACTTGCCCTTTGAGAATTGAATCAATAAAGTTGGAAGCCATAAAAAACCTAAGAACAAGATCGGCACAAAGGTAAGAAAATATTTCTTCCACCATTGCCAATCCTTTTTTCGAAAAATCGGATAAACAAAAAATACCGGCAGAAGAAAAACCGGCATATAGTCTGTAAAAATAAGGGTAGTAGTTGCGATGGAAAAAATTACCCAATATTTCAATTTTTTTGTACTCTCGACAATAAACAAAAATGCGTAGATGGAAAGAGTTGAAAAAAATGTAGCCATTGAGTACATTCGAGCCTCTTGTGAATAATATATGTGAAACTGAGAAGTAGCCAGAAGAATGGCAGAAAAAAGGGAAATGGAATTGGTGGTTGGTGATTGGTAGGTTATTTTTTTAGAAATTAAATAAACAAAATAAATTGTAGCAACACCAAAAAGTACGGAAGGCATCCTCAATGAAATTTCGGAGTACCCAAAAATATCTGTCCAAAATCTGAGAGTGAGGTAGTAAAGCGGAGGATGGTTGTCAAAGTGCATAAAATTAGTTAATATGCCACCATAAGAAAAATCTCTTGCCGCCAAAGCTCCTATTGCCTCATCAAGCCATAAAGACTGATTAATAACAATCAATCTAAGTATCAGTCCAAGTATAAGAATTAAATATATAACTTTGTTATTTCTAGTTAACAAATCATCTCCTTCCTTTTTCCCAAATTTTTATCCAAAGTTCCAGGTGATAAACTGCCATCAAATACGAAAGGGTAAAACCTCTCCAGCCATCCAAAACACCCAATCTATAAAAATATCTTACTGAAAAATTGTAAATTGGTTGAAAAAACAATTGTAGATAAGAAAATTTCACACCATTTTTCAGAGATTCCTCTGCGTCTAATCCCGAATATCTATTCATCATATCCATAAATTCGGAAACAGTCTCATATTGATGATGAATTTTTGCACTCTTAAGTCTCCCAACTTCGCCTTCGACAATCACTTCTTCGTGCACGTCCCCTTCCCATTTCCCTTTATCTTTTCGCCAAAGCCAAACGTGTCTATCAAGTTCAGGCTGCCAGCGAGTGTATTTTATAAATTTACCGAAAATTATATTCTTTCTAGGAATAGTGAATGCAACAAACTTGGAATTTGTAATTTGGATTTTGGATTTTATCTCCTGAGCTAGCTCTGGAGATATCTCTTCATCAGCGTCTATTGATAAAATCCACCCTCCTTTAGCTTTTGATGCCGCAAAATTCTTCTGATTGGTATAATTGTCAAATTTCCTGAAATAGACTTTTGCTCCGAATTTTCTTGCTATTTCAACTGTCCCATCAGTACTGCCGCAATCCACAACAATTATTTCATCAGCAACTTCTTTTATCGAATCAAGGCACCGAGGCAAATCTTTTTCCTCATTTAGAGTTATTACTGTAACTGTAAGTGCTTTCATAACTTCCCGAATATCTCCTCATACTTCTCAGCAATAGTATCCCACGAAAACTTCTCGGCTTGTTTGCAAGGTTTATTGTTCCAATTGGCATTTAGCGCTTTTCCTAAAGCTTTTGCGTAACTATCAGTATCTCTTGGATTAACTAAAATTCCAGCATTTCCAACAATTTCTCGCCTTATAGGATCATCATCGGCGACGACCGGTAAATTTGTGGCCATTGCTTCTGTTAAAACTATTTCAAAAGAATAATACGATTCAGAAACGAGGGTAAAAAGGTTTGCTGTTCTATACGCTTTTGGCATTTGTTCAAATGGCAGTTTAATTAATTGAAATCTATTTTTCATCAGATCTTCTCCAATTCTAGTTAGTTCGTCTTTCTGTTCACCGTCTCCAACCACCAACAATCTTACATTTTTCAATTTTGAGACCGCCTTAATTACTAAATCAATCCTTTTACTCGGAGTTAATGCTCCGACAGTAAGAATAATTGGCTTTTTAAGATTTATTTTTAATTTATCCCCTTTTTGATTAAACTTCTGTATATCTACACCGTTCGGAATATATTCTGTCTTGACAAAGGGATTAACCCTTTTAGCCCAATTCTTTGCATAAGAAGATAATGCAACAAAGTAGTTAGGAAAACACCACAAATTATTTCTGTCATCCCAACCTATTCCGGATTGACCCGATATAATCATTTTTCCGCCATACAGCCACGTAACTATCCTAATCAATGCAGGTTGCCAACCACTGTTAAGGGGAACAATCATCTCAAATTTCTCTTTGATGATTTTTCGTATTGACTTTAGAGTAAACAAAAGTATTAATAAACTCCAATAATCTATAAACAATCTTCTCCTTATAGTTCCCGTCATGTCTTTACTATTCCAATTAATTCTCATAGGTATGGAAATAACGTTGTAACTCTCTCTTCCCCTTTTATCACCAAACTGAAAAAGAGTTACGTCGTTCCGTTTTGATAGTCTTTGTGCGATTTCATGAACAAAAGTTTCAGCTCCCCTATTAACTACTCCGCTATACATATTTAAAAAAGCAATCTTCATCCTTCGACTCGCTTTGCTCGCTCAGGACAAGTAATCCTTAGTCTACAAAGCGATATTTAATTAAAATCCAAACAGCCCTGAATCCGTCTCTCCAAGTAATTTTTTTGCCCTCATCATACCCACGAGGCTTAACTTTTATAGGAATTTCAAGGATTTTATGACCCATTTTTAATACTTTTGCTGTGAATTCGGGTTCGAAATCAAATCTTTTCGAGTGAATTTTCATTCCAGCAATTATTGACTTTTTGAATGCTTTATGCCCAGTTTCCATATCACTTAGGTAATTCCCATATAAAAAACTCGTAATAAAAGATAATAATTTATTTCCCAGATAGTGAGTTATTAGCGGTGTTTTTCTCTTTCCAGATAATCTCAACGGATAGTTTTTCAACCTGCTTCCATAAACGGCCTGAGCCTTATTTTGTAAAATTGGTGTGATTAAACGAGTAATATCATCTGGATCATATTCTAAGTCAGCGTCCTGAATCACGACAACATCACCTTTAGAATATTTAACGCCTGTCATTACAGCAGCGCCTTTACCTTGATTTGTCCCATGGGTATAAATTTTAATTCCATCAATTTTCTTAAGAATTTTACCAGTTTTATCAATTGAAGCATCGTTAACAACAATTACTTCCCTCGAAATATTTGCAGGGAATTTTACCTTCTTTACACGTTTAATAACCTCAGCAACTGTTCTTTCTTCGTTGTAAACCGGGATTATTATTGAAAGTTTCATTTTTATTTCTTGGCAACTACAAGCACTGACAAACCAAAAGGGAGTTTAACAAATTTTTCGGGCCACAAAAATAATCTCCCAAGATAGTTAAATATGCCAACCTCACTTCCTGGCATCTTTCTCCATCCAGTCAGTTTGAGGAAAACAAACCACCCAACAGCAGCCCACCAATTCAAGTAACGATTAGTAACTCCCACAAATCCTACACTTTCAAGCTTCTGAGTAAGTTCGCCAGTTGTATAACGTCTAAAGTGTCCTAAGGTTTTATCGAAATTACTGAAAAGAATCTGGTGGGCCGGAACAAGTAGTATCAGTGTCCCGCCTTCTTTTAATAATTTAAAGGCATTTTTCAGAGCTTTAAAATCATTGGAGATGTGTTCGAGTACGTTTAAACAAACAATCGAATCGAATTTTTTGGCGTGAAAAAAATATCGACCTTCTTCTATATCTCCAAATCCCGAAGATATATTTTTATTTTTTTTCAGATCCTTTATATATCTTTCTTCTATATCAATTACGGTTACTTCCCCAATTTTCGATAAAATTCTTGTAAAATTTCCTGTTCCAGCACCAATTTCTAAGATTTCCTTTCCTAAATAAGGTTCAATCATCTTAAAAAGCCACTGGTTATACCATCTGGCTTCTTTCATAACTTCCAGAGTTTCCTTTCCTACCAAATCCATATCTAAATTATATCTTAATTTCAAGTATAATTGACAAAGTAATATGTGTGGAATTGCAGGAAAGATTTATCTCGGTCAAGGTTTTGTAAGCCATTCTGAACTCGAGCTAATGGCCGAAAAGATTGCTCACCGAGGACCGGATGACGAAGGATTATTTATATCAAATGACAGAAAAGTAGGACTTGCAAATAGACGTCTGGCAATTATCGATTTATCTCCAAAAGGTCACCAACCGATGAGTTACAAAGGCAGATATTGGATTACTTTCAACGGCGAAATCTATAACTTCCAAACCGAGCGAAAGATTCTCGAGAAACAAGGTTACCGATTCCATTCAAATACGGATACAGAAGTAATCCTTGCTCTTTATGACAGATACAAAACAAAGTGCCTCGAACACTTACGGGGGATGTTTGCATTTGCGATCTACGATAAATTAGAAAATACACTCTTTTTAGCAAGAGATAGGATCGGCAAAAAACCTTTGAAATATTTTTTTGATAATAACGTTTTCATTTTTGCATCAGAATTAAAAAGTATCCTTACTCAAAGTCAGGTTAAGAAAGAACCTGATTTAACTGCAATACATAATTATCTTACGTATGGTTATGTTCCATCACCAAATACTGGTTTTAAAAATATATATAAACTCGAGCCGGGTCATTATTTAACATTAGATCTCAAAAGTAAAAAGCTTAAAAAAAACATCTACTGGAAACCAGACTTTAGCGAAAAACTTAATATTGACGAAAGCGAGTGGTGTAATCGAATACTTGCAGAACTTGAAGAAAGTACAAAACTTCGCATGATAGCCGACGTACCAATAGGAGCCTTTCTGTCGGGCGGAGTTGATTCTTCTGCTGTTGTCGCAATAATGGCACGCTTATCCAGTAAGCCGGTAAAAACTTTCACAATAGGTTTTGCTAACCAAAAAAGTGATGAAAGACATCACGCAGAAAGAATAGCGAAGCTTTATAATACTGAACACACTACTCTTACTGCTAAACCCGAATCGATTGAAGAATTATTACCTCAGCTAGTTTACCAATACGAAGAGCCATTCGCGGATTCAAGCGCACTGATTACCTACATGGTTTGCAAGATGGCCAGAAAATACGTGACTGTGGTACTAACAGGAGACGGTGGAGACGAAAACTTTGCCGGATATGATCACCGAATGAAAAAGTTACAAAGAGATGTCAGTTTTGATAAATTTCAGTGGTTGGCGAAACCCATAGGCATACCGGCTTCGTCGCTTCTTTCAAAAATTACAAATTACACATTAGCAAAAAGAATTAATATGTTTCTGGAGAAGTCAAAAATGAACTTAGCCGACCGATATGTTACTTATAATTCTTATTTTACAAATGAAGATAAAAACCTACTTTATTCAAATGAATTCATGAATGATATAAATAATACCAATTCTTATAGAATCGCCAGAAATAAATTTCAAGAGTCCAAGGCTATTGATCCAAGAGACCAGGCACTTTATTTTGATCTAATAAGTTGGCTTCCAGATAGTCAGCTCGTCAAGGTTGACATTGCAAGTATGAGCGCATCGCTTGAGGCACGTTCGCCCTTTTTAGACCAAGACATGATTGAGCTTGCTGCAAAAATTCCATTTGACTTGAAGGTTCGCGGAGGTGAATTTAAATATATCTTGAAAAAAGCAGTCGAAAAGATTGTACCCAAAGAAAATCTTTACAGAAAAAAAATGGGGTTTTCAATACCTCTGGACAGATGGTTTACCGGAAAGCTTAACAAATACACAAGCAGTAAGTTATTATCAAGAAAAGCTTTTTTAAGAAAAACTTTTAATCGAGATTATATAAAGAAGATGCTTAATACTCATAGCGAGAAATCAGACTTCGGTCCGAAACTATGGTCCCTTCTTACTCTAGAAATGTGGGCAGAAAAATATTTTGACTAATTTAATATCCACTTTTAGTTCTCAGAACTCTTCTTTTAAACTTTCTCAAGGGTGTTTCAATTAAAGCTCTCAGTATATAATTTTTATTCATTTTTTCCCAAGGAGAGGGCACTATAGTCGGCCTAGGTCTAAATAAGACTTCGGGATAATAGAAGTCTAAAGGAAATCTGAAACCCAATTCGTGCTTGAACTTTATGTCCCTTTTCATTACTTTTAAATTTTCTGAAAAATCTTTTGAACGAATCATGTGGGTGAAGTGCAAATATAAACTTTCGTCAATAGACATTCTTTTTTTTATATCACGCTCCTGGATTAATCTATCACCTTTGTCAAAAATGCCCTGTATTCCATGAGGTTTACCAAAATGAAGTCCTGGGATACTCCTATTTATAGCGCGGATTGTTAAATGTCCTTCTTTCCCGTCTATTTTGTATTTCCCTGCTTTTTCTTCTTGATAATGATAGATGTCACCAATTATATTAAAGTATCCGTTTACTATAGTTTCTAAATTATTACCGTGTTTTCGTATTATTTGGGTTACCTTTGAAATACCTCCGTCCCACCATACTTCATCACCATCTACAATCAAAAACCAGTCGCTTTTGGTAATATCCAGCATTTCCTGCCGGACTTTGGTGAACTTTTGAGCATCAACTTTGCCGACTTTCATAAAATCAATTTTCCCCGGATACTTCTTTTTAATCTCCTGGATAATTTTAACCGTATTATCGGTACTTCCGGTATCCCAGATCAGCATCTTGTCAATATAATCAATCACACTCATCACCGAAAACCAGAGATATCTCTCTTCATTACGGACCAATGTATGTGCCCAAATTTTCATACTTAAATGGTTAAATGGCTAAATTGTTAGATTGTTATTTGCCTCGATCAATATTCTCGGCAACCATGTAACCACATAGCTATATAGCTATTTTCTAATTTTTCTTAATACCCAAATCAGCGGAACTATAAAATTAAATAGTTGTCCGATCAGAACCGTTATTGCCGCCCCCATTACACCCATTGACAAAATTAAGTTCCATCCGACGACTCCAATAAGTGTTGCGTGCGCAATGGATAAGTAAAAGAAAAGTTTTGGATAGGAAAAATAATAAAAAACCGAATTATGAATCGGAACGGAAATGAGAAAAATAAGATATGCGAGAAGTAGAATTATAAATACAGGAACAGAAGCTAGATAACTCTGACCATAAATCAACGGAATAAGGTAAACAACAAAAGGTATCGAAACTATGCCTAAAATCGCAAGGCCCAAAACCAAGACTTGAACCTTCTTCATATACCTGACCAGTTCCCCAATTGATGACATTCCAGCCATTTTCGGCGCAACCACCGTTGATATGGCAACCACTATTTGAGGGACAATTTGTATTAGTTGGTTTGCTGCCGAGTAAATACCAACTTCTGTTGCTGACAATAACCTTGCGGAGATAAAAGTATCAAGTCTTGCTCCTACGGCGGCGGCGACCAGAAAAATGGCCACCCATTTGTTATATTTAAAAAAATCCCTGGCAACTGAAGATTCCTCCTTCACCTTCAGAAAACTAACCGGAATAAGTCTGAGACCTACAAAAAAGCCTATAAAGGGAATAAGTACATAAATTAGTAAAACGTTGTCTGACGTCAATATGCCCACCCAGAGCATTGCTAGCACAAAAACCAATCGTATTAGATTAGTTCCGATTTGAATAATGCTCCAACTGTAATATTTTTGGAAAGATTGAAGAGAGCTGACTATAAACGAAAATAAAAGATAAGAAGAAACGCCTACAAAAGCAATTCTAAGAGATGTAACAAGTTCTTTTTTGGAAAAAATTGTATTTGCAAGAAAAGGACTCAAAATATATCCCAGACTAATTACCAATAATGCAACAAAGACCTTAACTTCCAACCCAAGTTTTAAAAATTTTTTTGCTTTGTCGAGATTTTTACTAGAATATTTTCCGACGAATCTGACAATTCCCGTATTTACACCAAGATCACCAACGTCACCGATTAGAGTCAACACTGTAATAGCAACCATCATCAGACCGAATGAGGAAGGCCCTAAAAATCTGGCTGAGATTATGTAAAACAAAGCTCCCAATGCTCCATTAATTACGGTTCCTATAAAAGTTATTGAAGATTGACGAAATGTAGAAGTTACAACGACATTTCTTAAAAAATTTCGCATCGCAAACAAATTATACCTTAAATTTTTTCTCTTTTTTGAACCGTGATTGTACCGAATTCTTTTTCTTCAACTACTCTTGTAAAATAACTCTCTTCTGCAAAGAATTTAGCCTTATCCACATCCCGTATTCCATTCAGGGGCTCAATAATCACAAATTGTGTATCAGGAAGTTTAGATCTACTCGATTCGTAAACCAAATTACCGGGAAATCCTTCCGCAGGTTTCACAGACCAAATAGGTAGGTAACCATAATTCTCTTTACCATACCACTCAAAAATATAGCTCCAAGTCGTGTTTATGTTTAGAGGCACCGTTAGCGCATTCACTGTGAATGGTTTTTGGTTTGCGTTTTGATATATATAATCGAGAGCTTTTTTCTCTTCTGGTAAAAGCATGCCTGGTTGTATAACAATCTCTAAGTTAGGACCTTTGGGATTCTGATCTACCATTAGAAAGTAATTATTAAATAAAATCGCAAGAAATAAAATACTGGCGAGGATTTTGTGGCTGCGATAGGCAATTACTACAATTGTAGAAAAAAATATTAATAAAGATACAGACGCGGAAGCACTGTAATAATAACCCTTTGTTCCCGAAATTAGGGAAGGCAAGATTCCTCCGACAAACCACAAAAGTAAAAACAGACCTTTTTCTTTAAATTTAGTTTTGAAAATAACGTAAGCGAAAATAGCCAGTATCAAAATTAAAACGTAAATAGTGTATTTATAATCTGCTAAGAACGAATCGTAAATAAATCTATTAGCAACGTAAAATGCTTCATTTAAATGAAGCATTGAGTTTGTGCTACTCGAAAATAAGGTAGTGATAAATCTGAAATTAAATCTCAGTTCCGAAATGATGTACGTTAATAAGCAAGCCAAGAATAAAAATACCGCTTTTAAAATATATTTAGGAGTTAACTTCGGTATTTGTTTCCTTAATAAATACACCAACGCTAAAACTGACGTAATTATAAAAATATAAACATAGTGAAATTGAATAGATAATCCAAGTCCAAGTGCGGCAATTATCAAACCTTTAACTTTTTTTTCAAAAAGAAGCATCGTTAATCCCAAATACATAAAAAGTACGGATAAAACCGCCAGGGGCTGATGACTCATCAAAAGTGTGTACTGAGACTGTTCGTAAGAAAAGGCGTATAAACTCGCAGACAATACTCCTACCTTTTTATTAAAAAGCTTTGTTCCGATTACATAGACCAAAAAAATGCCTAAAGCGTTATATAAACGAAAAAAGATAGAATATATTTCGGGATCTTTACCAAACAAAAATTGAATAAAAGCATAAATATATAGGGAAAGAGGTCCCGGAAAAAGTTTGTCGCTCGCGGCAGACGGCGGGCCAATTATCCTTAAATCACCTTTTAAAATATCCTCGGCAAAATAAAAATCCCTAGCCTGATCATAGGAAAAATATACATTTCTAGGAAAGTATGCAAATCTTACTATGATCGCGACTATAAAAATTGCGGCCAATAAAAGGAATATAAATTTATTCTTTCTGAAAAGCTTTTCGATGTGTTTCATTTTCGAACAAATATTTTCGAAGAGTACATATTAGCTTTATTTAAAAGAAAAAAAGTCAGGTCTTTCAATATTTCTATACCATATTTAAAAGATCTTCGAAAATTTATCGAAGAGGCGTCGGGAAAGTAGCGCACAGGAACCTGAATTTCTCCGATTCTAAAACCTTCTTTGATAGCAGAAATCAAAATATCCTGATCAAAAATAAAGTCATCAGAAAATTTGTGAAAAGGTAATGCCAATAAGACTTTCCTGCTGAAAGCTCTAAAACCAGTATGATATTCGGAAAGATTTTGATCTAAAATAATGTTTTCAAGTATTGTCAAAAACCGATTTGAGTAATATTTATAAACCGGCATTCCTCCTTCCAGAGCTTCTGTTCGACTTCTTATTCTTGATCCCAAAACTATATCAAAACGCTTTTGTTGAATCGGTCTTATGATTTCACCAAGAAGAGAACTATCATACTGATAATCCGGATGAATCATTACGATAATATCCGCCCCTGCGTTCAGTGCCAAGCTATAGCAAGTCTTTTGATTTCCTCCATAACCTCTATTTTGAGGATGAACAAAAGTTTTTAATCCCAGCTTATCTGCAAGAGCAACCGTTTTGTCATGACTACCATCATCGACCAAAATTATTCCGTCAGCAATGTTGGGCGACATATCACCAAGCGTCTTTTTTAGCGTTTTCTCCGCATTATAAGCAGGCATAACTACGATAATCTTCTCTTTCATAATTAATACTTCTTTTTCCTCGAAATGATAAGTGTAGAAACGGCCAAAAAGAGCGTTAGACCACTACCAATCATACCCGGGTAAACATATTTTTGAGGAGAAAAGTAAATATCATACTCGCCATCTTTTTCGATATAGAAACCGTTGATTAAACTATATAAAGGGTAGGAACTTTCCTTTTCGCCGGTTTGGACATTTTCAATCCGCCATAAGGAGTCATATGATTCAGAAAACACCAACGTGGCTGAACCTTCAAGTCCTTTAATACTAACTTTGTAGTGTGCAGGAGATATTTTTGTATAACTTAACCCAGATCTTTTATTATTTGTAAAGCGAGAATCATCAATACTGGAGTCTGAAAACCCTGTAAATAGTTCACTTTTTTGCTCGCTATCAAGATCATTCCAGCTATAAACTTCATATTGATTAATTTTGTCACGATAGAGATTAAGTTCTTCTTCTGGAATGCTAATCAGCGCGTTTACTACATTAAGATCCCCTCGAGTTTTTATAGTTATTTCACCGTCTTTGTCAATTTTCCCAACGTAGATCCAAAACAAAAACGCGCAATCATATTCAAAAAACTTATCCGGTATTTTTTTATATCCAGTGAGTTTAATAAAAGTTTTTCTCAAACACTCTCCGTTAGTTGCGATTGACCCATTTAGTTCGGTTTCACCTTGTGCGAATTCCAATACTCCCCCTCTTTTACTGTTCATGACCCTCGCAAACACCATATCACCCGAATGTAGATTGTCACTTCTGACTGTTAACTCTCGATCGCCTTCTCCCACAACCCAACCTCCACCGTAGTCAAACTCCTGATAATCTAAAGCATACTTTTCCTGCAAAAAGTTACGCCACCAAAGAAAGCCTGCTGTATCACGCATCCACCAACCCATCTCGTCGGGATTAGGGCTTAAATATTTTGCCGGAAATATAAATTTATCTTCAGTTATAGTTGACATCAGGAAGTCCAGGTCATCTTTTTCAAATAAAATTATTTTCGTATTTGGATTGCCTAAATTTTCAAAATACGCTTTAGGTGCCTCTTCAGCAAATAAAATGGCGTTTTGGGGAAGATTAAATCCCTCGATACCGACCAACTCGTCATAAATCCTGTCCGAGCCAACAATAAGAAAAGTATTCTCGGCTAGATAAAAATGCTCGACGTCTTTTTTGGTTTTCAAAACGGAAACAGGTGGATTCGTTACTGACCCTTTAATCCAAGGAAGATTCGATAACTGATCTAAGAATGCATAGTAATAATCAATACTGTCTGGTTTTAGTTCTTCGCGTCTTGTATCTGGATATGGATAGGCAATGTACTCAATTCCTGATATTTTAAAAAGTTCCCCCATATATGACGCTTCTCTTAAAAAATTAAATATTTCGTAAGTACCAACATTACCAATTGCAAAAGGTCGCTTGCTAAAAAATCTCGAGGCTTCCGCCGAAGGATGATCAGGGGATACAAATCCAAGAGGAGCGCGTGATGGAATCCAAAATACCCTACCGAAATTTTTATCATTTTTTAAGGCTTCAGCAACTCTTATGAATTCTTCTTTGTAGATTGGATCTGAAAAAGTACCTGTCATTCGATTTGTCCATACGGGACGAATTAGAAGTAGGAAGTAAGTAGTTAGCAGCAAGGGAATTACAGATAATTTCCAGTTCATCTTTTTCACTATTCCGTCGACGGTGAAGCCTATCAACACTGAATAGGAAAGGGAAATTAAAAAGAAAAATTTTGTAGAGTCCCTAAAAAGAGAAAACCCGGGGATATTTTCATAAAGCCATGGATAAATATGGCCAAACGGAGGATTACTTCCCTTAACAAGAAATATACTAACTATTGCAATAAATAACCAAAAAGGTAGGATACGTAATTTTTTAATTCTTTCTTTCGATTTATTCAAATAAATTACCAAAGGGGCAGAAAAAACTAAAAGTGGGATAAGTAGAAACTCTTTGTAGTCATCAACAGCCGCAACTTTACCAAAAACATTTTTATACCAGTGCGGTTGAAGTAAAAGTAGAGCATGTTTCCAAGTCGCAAAACTTAAAAAGGAGGTTTCGGTTAGTCTATTAAAAGTTGAGGTAACTGAATTAGACTTAATAAGAAATAACGGCAAAATCCAGTAAAAGTTTAGACCCAAAAAGGTTAAAGTAATAACTACTCCTGTCAAGAATATGTTTTTAACTAAAGCAAATTTGTTTTCTGTCAAAATTATAAATTCATACAAATTCCAAAAGACAGATAGCACCAAAAGAACATAGACAAAACGAATATCTAAAAACCCCATGAGGGAAACCCCGAGGCCGGCTTTAATTTTTTGCACAAGATTTCCGGACACTCCCTCTTGTATCAATAAAAAAGACAAAGGCATTAAGACGTAGGCGAGTGCAATTTGCATTTGCCCACCATCAATCAGAAGTATTAGGTATGAAGTTGTTAAATAAAAAAATGACGATACGAAGATTGCAGAGTTAGTAAGTTCATACTTTTTTAACAACTTATTTATCGAAAAGATCCCGATTATTAGGATTGCTAGGGGGCCAAAAATTCTTTCTAACATATCAAAGGTTAAGCCTAGGCTTGCCCCCAAACCATAAAAGAAGTCAATCGGCCAAGCCCACATTGTAAGAAGAGCCTGTTCACCCATTCCTTCTCCTCCCCTTGCCGACCAAGTTGAAGGCCAAGCAAATCCTTCTTTCAAACTCTCTGTAAAAACATATGGAAAATCATTAGCTACTTTCGGACCCGGTGCAAAAAATTTCCAAAACACCAAAATCAGAAGTATAAAAAGTAGAATTTTACCTTTAAGCAGCGTCATTTTGCGTGGTAGAATCATTTTAGATTATGTTTAAGAAAATTTTGCCTTTCCTTATGGTGAAACCAAAATATATTTATATATTTATTATATATTCAGCCGTACTTATACTCTACTACCCAGCTCTCACAACCTTTTTTTCTCATGATGACTTTTTTCATTTTAAAGTTAGTCTCACAGACGGGAGTTTAAGACAATTAATAAACTTCTTTGGCTTCCATCCGTTCGAGCAAAGACTGATCGCATTCTATCGGCCAATCTTTAGAGAAGTTTTATATAACACTTTCTATAATCTTTTTGGATTAAACCAACTCCCTTTCAGATTTCTGTCTTTTGCAATACATTTTATCAATATCTATCTGGTTTTTAATTTAATACAATTAATCTTCAAAAAGAAGTTCATTTCCTACTTCGTTTCCTTTTTCTTTGCAATCACCGCCGCCAATGTTTCGCCTTTTTATTATCTTGCCGGAGGAATCCAGACTCAGGGGGCAACAATGTTTGTTTTGCTCACAATCATCTTTTATTTGAAATGTCTGAACAATAACAAATCAATATTTAGGTATTTATCATATATTACATTCTTACTTGCTCTCGCGTCTCACGAACAATCTGCAATTCTTCCTATCCTTTTATCCGGACTTATTTTAATTAAATACAAATTTGACAAAGCACTAAAACAATTATTTAATCTCTGGCCGTTATTTTTAATAGTCGCTGTCTATATTTATTTGAATGTAACAGTCATCGGCTACTCTTCTACAGAAACACAGTATCGAATGGTTTTTGGTATAAAAACCACCATTCAGACAGTCTTATGGTATATGGTTTGGGCGCTGGGCTTACCTGAAACTTTTATTGATTTCTTACAACCAGGATTCACGCTTAACCCAAGCCTAATGCGGTATTGGGGAAATTACTACAGAATAATTTTCCCGTCATTTGCAATGGCATTAGTTCTGATAATTGCATCGGTCGCATATCTATTCTTCAAAAGTAGAGAGTTTCTGTTTAATAAAAAATTACTATTTTTAATTGTCTGGTTTCCCCTCGGTATTTTACCCGTACTCTTTCTACCCGCCCACAAATCCACTCATTATCTATACCCATCCCTGCCTGCATTTTGGGGAACAATAGGCTTTCTAGTTTTCAATGGTTATCAAAAACTCCGAAGAAAATACGTAAAACTTTCAAACATAATCTTGAGTGTCTTACTGACTTCCCTAACGCTACTTTCATCAACATCCGCAGTATTAGGCCGAAATACATATTGGGCCGCACAAAGAGGAAGATTGGCAGGCAAATTAGTTCAAGACGTCAAATCCAAGTATCCGACATTGCCAAAAGGCGCGGTAATTTACTTCACAAATGACCCAAGTTACCCTTTTATTTCCGAAGATTGGGGTTCAACATCAAAACAAGCTTCCCTTGCACTTAACGGTGAAGATGCTCTCCAACTTTTGTATAACGACCCCACGTTTCATGTCTTTTATGAAGATCTGGGAGAAATTCCGGATGATATCCAAGAAAGCTCAGTTTATCAAATCGAGGCAAAAGTAATATAATCCAAAACATATGATAGTACAAGAAAAATCATCACTAAAATTGTGGAAAAAATTTTACAGACTTAATAATTACTACCACAAAGATATTCAAAAATTAGTCAGCAATCTTATTCCGAAAGATTTGTCCGTCATTGAAATTGAACCAAGAGGCGGAGAACTATTATCGTCACTTCCCAATATCGCAAAGGCCGGGGTATATATCAAAAACTTTTCTCAAAAAAAAATGCCTAAAGTAAAGTATGACTATGTTATTTTATCCAACACTCTATCTGAAGTTGACAATATTCAGGATTTCATAAAAGAAATAAAAAAAGTTGTACATGAAAACACGCGTGTTGTTGTCATCTTCTTTGACTTCTTCTGGAAACCAATATTAGATCTGGGAGAAAAAATCGGACTAAAACTTCCGCAAGTAAAAGAACCAAACTGGCTATCTGAAATAGATGTTGACAACTTTTTCTTCCTTGAAGGGTTTGAAAAAATAAAGTCGGGAAAAAGATTTTTAATTCCTTACAAAATTCCCTATTTATCGGATTTTATTAACAGATACTTAGCACCCTTACCTTTAATAAACTCTTTCTGTCTGACAAACTTCGCAATATATAAACCAGTCAAAGAAAGAAAAGAATATAGCGTATCCATTATAATTCCGGCACGAAACGAAGAAGGAAATATGAAAGGAATATTCGAAAAAATTCCGGAGCTTGGCAAAAAAATGGAAATAATATTTGTCGAGGGCCACTCAAAAGACAATACCTATAAAGTTATCCAAGAAGAAATTAAAAAATACAAAGGTCCCATAAAAGCAAGCCTTTATAAACAAAAAGGTAAGGGTAAAGGTGATGCGGTAAGGCTCGGTTTTTCAAAAGCAAAAAACGAACTTTTGATAATACTGGATGCCGACCTAACAGTTGAACCAAAAGAACTGCCAAAGTTTTACGAAGTCGCAGCACTTGGCTTAGGAGACCTCGTCAATGGTTCCAGACTTGTTTATCCAATGGAAAAACAAGCTATGAGGGTTCTTAATTATCTAGGTAATAAATTTTTCAGCGCTGCATTCACTTTTCTACTGGGGCAGAAAATAAAAGATACTTTATGCGGTACAAAGGTGATCCTTAAGGAAAATTATCAAAAAATTGAAAAAAACCGGAAACTATTTGGGAACTTTGATCCTTTCGGAGATTTTGATCTAATATTTGGAGCCTCAAAATTAAACTTAAAAATAATAGAAATACCAATAAGATACAAAGAAAGATCTTATGGAAAAACTAACATTTCCAGGTCCACCCACGGCTGGCTTCTTTTAAAAATGGTAGGATTTGCTGCGAAAAACTTAAAGTTTAAATAATTATGAATCCCGATTTAGATTCCCCTGAAACGACAATAAAAAGAATTAATATAATTAAGAAAAAGAAGTTCCTTTATCAAATTTATTTAGATTTTTACAAAACATTTAAAAGACACTCACGAACTATTCCTCCTGGGAAAAAAGTTGAAATAGGTTCAGGCGCAGGATTTTTAAAAGAAATAATTCCTGAAGTTGTTACCTCGGACGTCATGAAACTACCCAATTGCGATATACAATTCTCAGCCGAGAAAATGCCTTTTAAAGATGGTTCCGTTTCTGTCTTTTATATGCTTAATACTTTCCATCATATTAAAAACCCCGAAAAGGCGTTATCGGAATTTTCAAGGTGTTTAAAAAAGAAAGGCAAGATAATAATGGTCGAACCTTATAATTCTACTTGGGGTCGATTTGTTTATAAAAATTTCCATCACGAGATTTTCAATCCAAAAGCGGGATGGAAAATAAAAGGTAAGGGTGATTTATCAAGAGCGAATGGAGCAATACCCTGGATAATTTTTAAAAGAGATGGGTTAATCTTTAAAAAGAAATTTCCTGATTTGAAAATTAAGTTATTTCAACCTCACACTCCTTTCAGATATTTAGTAAGCGGAGGTTTTACCTTACCGCAATTCCTACCGAACTTTTCCTGTAAAATTATCGCCTCTATTGAAAAGCTATTGTCCCCTTTAAACCATAAACTCGGTATGTTTGTAACTATCGTTATTAAAAAAGTTTAAATCGAATTTTCCTTAACCTCATATAAAACCAAGCCTGTACTACTCCAAATCTTATTTACAATACGACAATCGCAAACTGAGTATGGATCTGTCAATTCAGCGAGTACTAAATAATCATATTTGTCCCCATCCTCGGGCGTTGTAGTTTTAATCTCCGTCTCAATATAATTAAAAGCACCTCCCATCCAGTGCGTATAAACGTGCGGATAATCCTTTAATAAAAGTAAGACCGCTGCGCGTAACGCTGCAACAATGTTCGGAGGATAATCAACATATACACTCGATTCTCTTGGAAGCACTGAAGCGATATCGCTTAATCCTCTGGGAACATCTGATATTTCTTCTCTATATTTATCCTTAATTTTATACAGCTTCCCTTCCTCATCTTCATAGAGAACGTCAAAATAGTTTTTATTGCTCAATTGATTTATCCGTTCTTCTGGATAATACTTCACCTGATCACTACCAATATAAATCAGGTCCAACTTTAATTTCTTAATAGGCGTAGGATTCAAAGTCATAATAATATCAAATGCTTCAACACCAAAATCGGGCGTGTGTACCTTAATATAAGCCGGACTTACTGGGACCATAAAACCAAAATTTTGAATAGCTTGCAAATTATATGGACTATGAAGCAGTCCTCTTAGATATCCTTCGACAAAAAATACCCTTTCATCCCTTATATTTTTATCCATCCAACTGAGTACTGATGTAGTCGGTCGACCACCATAGAGATTTGGATAATCGGGCTTTTTCGCTTGAAAATATAAATAACGGAGAGAGAATATGATTGAAGGAATAATAAAAAAAAGAATCGAAGCTGATGCAAAGTATTTCAAATACGTTCTCTTTCTATACAAAATCGATAAAAGATTATAAGAGATCAAGAGTCCGCTAAATAAGTAGATCTGGTGCAAGAACCGAGCATAATTCTGAGGATATAATGTGTGATCCAAAAATAACGTCGCGGCAACCGATCCCAAAATAGCAAATAAAAGCATATAAGATAATACACTTCCCTCGATAACGCTCAACACAATTCCCACGATTATCAATACCCTAGCGTCGGCAAGATACCAAAAGTACCCATCACCTTCATTAACTTTCAAAACCACGCTTCGCATTTCGTTCATGCGGGTAATGATATCGTTTTTTAGATAAACTATCCTGAACCTAGATGTCTCGGATATTGATACAAAAAGGGAGTCTCTGAGAGCGCTATCGACAATAAAAAACAAGAAGGTAAATATCAATCCGGCAAAAACAAAATAGCGTAAAATTACTTTTCTATCATTGTTTTGGGCTCTCTTTAATAATAAAATTAACCAACCAACAGCAATAGTTCCCAAAACTGGTAAAAACGATTCATCTGACGAAATCACGGCAATCGATAATACAGAGACGATTAAAGCTTTATATCTTTCTTTAATTCTCAATCCAAGTACAATCAAACCGATTATCAAAAAGGTTCCGGCCTGAGCAGCAGCACGGTGATTAATATATATTAAATCCGGAAGAACTGAAGCTCCCCCCAAACGAATTTTAGCATCGACAAATAGAGGAAGCCTTGAGGTAACACGTTCAACTTCGGGAGTGATGTATTGTCTCAATAAATTTGGCAAAGGGATGAAAAATGCACCAAAAGATATATAGGTGAATAGGGCAGGGATAATTGACAAGATATCCTTTTTCAAAAAATGTCTGACCAGTCCCCAAAGAAAAAATATCCCTGCGGCTATTACAAAATATGATTGGAATGTATGTATCAAGCTAATATTCGATTTAGTCAGGACATCGATAACCCCCTCGACCATGAATGTACCCTTATGATGAACTGACAGTAGATCGGGTTGCCAAGGAGAATGTATCGGGTAATTACCCCTGGCAAACGAGGTCGCAAATCCCCAGTAAGCAATTACATCTCCACCATACTCATTAGTACCAACCAGAAAGAGAAGGAAACCCAATATGGTTAGACTAATAATCGTTACTACTACGTTATTTAATTTCATTTTGTTCTCAATTTTCGGTATGAGGCGAATATTTTTTGCAAATAAATATATCCCCGAAAGAAGATACGCTAAAAAAATGATGAGTATACCGTTTTTCCCTTTTAAAAAATGACTTAAAATACCCAAAAAAATGATAAGTATAAGTTGACCTAAAATCATTCCGCCAGAAAGAGATAACATCCAGCTTTTATTCTTTACAAAACTTATGAAGTAAGAAAATCCTACAAAGCAAATCAGAAGATATAAAAAGACAACAGGAAAAATATAATTAAAATTATTCAAAACAATTTTTAGAAGTATAGAAACTGTATCCATGTTAAGAAGATCGCCATTTTTCGTATAACGATTGTCCAATCCCCACCATCCAACCAACAAAGCTTATTTTCATCAATATTTCGCCTATTTCCCTAACACCAAATATTATTAATAATGAAGCTACTACTAAAAGTGTCATTGCCGGCTTAAGAGAAAAGCCGCTATTGCCTTTGAAACGATAAACTATTGCCAACCAACCGACAAATATCAGCCAATACAAATAGGGTGACATTTGCGTATTTCTCCCACTGAATTTATTCCATAAATCCAAGCCAAGTATGCTTAGCACAGCCATAAAGTAAACAACTATTAAAAATGTGTAAATTAGTTTGAGTGTTTTGCTTTTTTCCATTTAGCAATTCCTAAATATACTAATCCGCCAAGAATCGAATATAATGACACTTGTTTTCCCATATCTAAGAAATTCTGCGGCTCAAATTGAAGTGTAATTGTATAATCTCCCTGCTTTTTCAAAAGCCAACCGTTAGCATAATTATTTACCAAATAGTGTTCTTCATTCGGAATTACCGTACCATCATCATAAGTCGCCGCCCAATTTAAATCAAAAAGTTCGGAAAAAACCAGCATTTCATTTCTATCATCATATTTTTTAATGTTAACCTTATATTTCGTAGGTTTTATTTGCTCAAAATCAACTTCCGTGTCAGAAACAGGAATATTTGGATTTTCCATGATTAAGGAAATTTCAGGCATAATAATTTGTTGTACATTTAAATTTCTAATTTCCACTTCAATGTCCTGAAATTCCAAACTACATTCTTTTTTAAACATACCTACCTTCTTGCAGTCCTCGTATTCTTTTGGTGCCAATTTAACATTCCCCCCTTCAGCTCCTGGTGATGTAGTAAATATTCTTTCATACGTTCTCCAGCCATGAAATTCTTCATCTTCTTCTATGCTTGAAGTAAATATGGGGGTTTTACTCGAATCTATATTTTGAGCAAAAGTTAAGTTAAAAACACTATTCCTGATAAAGCGGTAGTCAAAACTGACTTTAAAAGTAGTTGGTACATCAGGAATATCAATTTTCCATGATGGTAAATTATCATTATCAATAACTATACTTTCTACTTTTATATAAGTCGTTTGATAGTCTGCTGGATTAATTTTGACAGCCAACTCGTGAGACCCTTTATCCAAAAATATACCTTCTTTATTTTCTAATGCAGTAGTGTCAATTATAACTTCAGAAACCTGACCTAACTCTGTCAAATCGGGTTTATAAAAACCAGGGGTCATAATATCAAACTTAAAAACCACAAATTCATCGACTTGTGATGGTTCAAATCTCGGTTTTATTCCCTTGTCTTCTATAGCCCTGGACAAATATTCTGCTTGACTCGATTCAACTTTTCTGAAAAGTTCTTGCTGATATAAAAGTGAGTTGATTACTACTCCAGACACGGGGTTTGTAGATTTGACAATTTCCGATATAGTTGGGAGCATTTTTTCTAAAGATTCTTTATAGTTTTGCTCGGCATTTTTTATAATTACAGGGTTCGCATTTTTCTGATATAATTTGTAAACTTCTACTGCACGTTTTCCTAGCAAACCAGTTTGATAAAGTACCAAACTATAGTAATCCTTGTGGGTTGTTAATTCTATATCTTCCTTTAAGCGTATAAAAGGATAATACCACCTGTCGGGTAGATGTTCTGCGTGAAATAAATTCGAAAGCAATACGTCTTCTGACAAACCATAAGCAGATGACTTACTCAACTTTGGTGAAACTATAACTTTGTCAAAATCAAGTTTATGATCAACATAATTTTCGCGGAGTATACCAACTTTTCGTTCCGGATAGTCGTTTATATATTTAGATATTTTTGTAATATCTGATACGTCAGATATGTATAAGTTTCTAGTCGAGTATATTTTAGGCCAAAAATATTTATCGTCAATTTCAAAAACAATCAACTTTTCCGCGTTAAAAACTTTCTTTAAAACACCCTCATTTTCCCATTTATACAGAATTGATAACACCGAGTCCGGATTTGCCATTCTTCGCTCCTTATAATCAATGTCTCCCCGCCAGAGCAGAAATCTGGAATTAGTGTAAGGAAAAAAATTAAGAAATCCACGGTTCAGTTGATATTTGATAAGATTGTTAACTACACCATTGAACAACGGAATAGCCGTGTTAAATGATATGTTTGATCCACCAATTAAAGAATTAGTCGCATCGATGCCAGAATAAGAAAATTCCCAATCATAAGTATTACCTTCACCTCCGATCGGAGATGATATAAATCTGAAGTCACCGTGTTGGTTGTTAAAAAAATTACTTACATCTCTGTAGTAATCCGGAACCTTTACATAGTAATATCTTAAATCTTTCCCTACTAAGTCAGTCGACGAAAACACTAATCCGGTAAAAAATGGATAAGCGTAAAACATCGAAACAATAACGAGCAACAGGTTATAAAAATATCTATATTTAACATTCTTCAAAAGCAGCTCAAGCTTTGAGGCACCAAATGCCACAAGAGGCGCGGAGGATAAAAGTGTTATAAAACCAAACTTTTCAAACGGATTTCTAAATACCTGCAGTATCGTAAAACGGTTGAAGAAAAACGAGAAAATACTTCCGGCCGGATCAGAGCTTCCTTTAATTAAATATATAGATAAAATAAAAAGGGTTCCGAATAAAAGTACTCTTTTGTCTATTTTAAACCTTAGAATTGTCCAAAATATAACAATGGGTGACAAAAACCCCAAAAGCAAAAGTGGAAATTCATCAAAATATTTGGCCCAACTCGGGCCGGTTGTCACAAAAGTATAATGTAAAAAACGAACGGAATAACTTATTTTCCCCAGTAAATCGCTTAATATATTTAGAGTCACAATATTGTCCGGAGAAGAAAAAAATTCGTTTACTGAAGACTGATAACCGCTTGAAAAAGAAAATATAAATGCCTGTACTATCCACCAAAAATTAAAAATAAAAAAACTTATTGCTGCTACAAAAAAATATTTCAAGTAAAAAAATTTGTCCTTATTGAAAAACATACTAAAAATAGTCAAATAAATAAAAACAGACCAAATCAATATACTAAAAACAACCGAGGATATTCCGTAGGAAAATACCGCCGTGAGAAGCGTTGTTGTTATTGCCAAATGGTAACTTTTCTTATTTAACCCTTTAACAAAAAAATAAGTCGCAAGCGGAAGAAGTGCCCAAAAAAACATGTAGTTATAAAGAAACCGGTTCCAGACATTAACAAGTGAAATTGGATTAAACCAATAAAATATTACTGCCAAAAATAAATATTTATCCCCGATTTTGGAGAAAAACTCTTTTGTAAAAAAATATATTGACAATCCCGAAACAATAAAAAGAAAGGATATTAATCCTGCTTCCAACATATAAGCCGATATACCCGAATCTTGAAGAATTGACAGAAATTTATAAAGAGGTGCTGTACCTACAATAATACCGTTAGTGCTGCCCAATCCGGAGTAATTCCAGGCATTTGCGGTAATATCGTAAATATGCGACAAATTGTAGAAAGGAATACCACCTTCACCTCCGGCCATTATCAAGCCGTATCTAAACCAAATCGCTGCAAGTATTATCGGAATTGTTATTATAAATTTAATTACCACGCTTTTATTTTATTTTTTTAACGCAAAACATATATGTTGCCCAATCAGGTTTAAACCACAGTATGGGTTGAAGTAAAAACGAAATAAAAAATAGAACATAGGAAAACGATTTAAACTTTTCGACAACATTTAGATCACCATAAATAAATTTCGAACCTTGTCCGATGACCTTATATCCCCTCTTCTTAAAATAGGCAGGTTGCCATTGAGATAAATGCCTTTGATATAGATTATCGTCATACTCCTCCTGCGGCAGATTACCGACAGGAATCACCAAAATAATTTCATTTTTTGCGATAGTTTCCATTTTTTTTATTAACCTCTCTGCATCTTTTTTTTCCAAATGCTCTAAAAGGTGAAAGCAAATTACTGCGTCGAAACTTTTTGGACCGAAATTAATTTTTCTGACGTCTTTGTGAACAAGCTTTTTGAAGACGTTTTTTCTTTTACAAATTTCTATGTAAGGCTTATATATATCTATCCCTACCACTTTGTACTTTTTGTCCTTATTTATTATTTCGACAGGAAACCCTGTTCCGCAACCGACATCTAAGATCGTCCTTAAATTACCTGATACCAATTTTTGTAATAGCCAGTTATATGTAAAAGGTACATAAGACAGAAAATAATCCATTTTGCCAGCTTTTCTGTCATATAAAGACATTGTCATAATAAACCTGAAGTAGAGTAATATCTTTTGTATATAGATAGCCAATTGTCTTTTAGGAGAATCTTATTAAATAGCATGTTGTCGCTTAGTTTTCTTTTTGATTGAACTTTTTTTCTCATTTTTGTTATCGTCGATAGATTTGCAATTATCCATGCTAGGCCTTTTACTGTCCCAATCAAACTACTAAAGGACCGTCTTTTTATTACAATTAGCAAACTTCTCGAAAGGGATATAACACATGAAGCAAATAAATATTTTATCATATTAACCAGTTCGTAATTTTTATATATACTCAAAATTGAGTTTTTAGTCAGATGAAAATAAATTTTGACGTAGTCTTGTCCTAAATTTTCTCTCATGTCAACAGACTTAGTCCAATGGAAAATTTTCGCATCAGGTACAAGAACTATTTTATATCCGGACAACCACATTCTCCAACTGAAATCCAAATCTTCCGTTACAACCGCTTCTAATTCATCAAAACCGTTTATATAATTAAAAGCTTCTTTGCGAACCATAAGTGCTGCCGAAATAGCCGCAATATCATAGTCTTTTGTTTTTTTTAACTCTTTTTTTGTTCTTGCTATCGGTAAACCCCAACCCGAAGCCGCCCATAATTTTACTCCCGGGTTTTGAATTTTGCGACGATCAAGAAAATCATAGATTAAAGCTTGACAGCCACCTATGTCGTTATGAGTCCCCATGAATTCCACCAGACGTTTCAAACAATTTTTATCTACTTCTGTATCGTTATCAAGGAAAAATAAATACCTACCTTTCACTAACCCGAAAGCTATGTTTCTGCTTGCCGCCGCACCTTTATTTACCTTATTCCGTAATAATTTGATGCGGCTATCCTTCTTGGCAAATCTTTTAATGACAGAGGAGCTCGCATCGGTTGAACCGTCATCAACAAGAAATACTTCAAAGTTTCTATATGTCGATGCAAGTACTGCTTTTAGGCAGGTTTTCAGATAATTTTCACCGTTATAATTAGCAATAATTATCGAAACAAGAGGATCTTTACTCATACTTTTTTCCAACATACTAAATATGTTCCTAAATAAGGGAATAAATAAGGTAACGGAGAAAACAGATAACCGAGAATTGACCACAAAGGCAGTAATTTAGGATACACTCGTAAGATTCCTTTTTGACCATAAATTAATCTTAAACCCTGACCTCTAACTACATAACCCCTTTTTTCGAAAAAATCAGGATCGAAACCGGTCAAGTGCTTCTGGTAGGGATTATCGTCTCCTTTGATGCCGCTTTCAATCGGTTCATAGGGTGTATAACCCATTGTCGTCGTTATCACTATCCGCTTTTTAGCTAATTTTTCCCAAACAGAAAGACTTTCTTTAACTTTGTGCAAATTTAAGTGTTCTACAACCTGCGAACAAAAAACAACGTCATACCTTTTATTTAAAATGTCCCTTTTCAGATTGGTAATAGAACCGTTAATTATTTTTTTATATACGCCGCTTTTTTTTGCCAGACTTATATACTTTTTGTAAATTTCAACCCCAGTTACAGTCCAATTTTCATTGTCCGATAATATTTTCATTAAAAAACCGTCTCCGCATCCAAGATCTAGCATTGTCTTTACTTTTCCACCAACAGCCTGCTTTATAATCCATTGATAAGTAAAGGGGATTTTTTTAAGCGGTATCATTTTGTATATAATCCTGAAACAGTACCTTTTAGAAAGTCGGTGACTGACTTAACCTCCAGATATTTAAGGGATAAATAAAGATAGTATGCAAAAAATACCGGAATAAAGAACGTAAATATAATAAAGCTTTTTCCATACCTTTTCATAAAGATAATTCTGTTTCTGGCTACATGGTAAGTTCTTTTAATTAGCCTGATATTTGCGTCATCCTTATCGTAAGGTATTTTATGATAAGCAATTGCCTTTGGAGTATAAAAAGTGAAAAAGCCGTTCTTTTTAGCTCTAAAACAAAAATCGGTATCTTCGTAGGTGGCAAAATAGGTTGTATCAAATCCGCCGATTTTGTCTACCACTTTTCTCTTAACTAAAATTGCCGCCGGTGCAACACCCACTTCCCGAACTTCATTGTATTGTCCTTTATCCTCACCGCCGTAAAAAATCGTCTGGCCGGTCCAAAGATTAACATCGGTTCCTGCTGACCAAATTATATTTTTATTATCCCAGTAGTATATCTTAGGGGTCACAATTCCGATATTTTCTTTATTCTCAGCAACTCTGACCAACTCTTCGAGCATTTTTGACTCAGCTACCATATCGTGATCAAAGAAAAAAATGTAATCAGAGTTTTTATCCGCTTCCTTAATTCCCCTATTTCTCCCTCCAGTCACGCCAAGATTTTTATTATTCTTAAAGTACTTAATTAACTTAGTTAACTTGATTAACTTTTTAACTTCTTCTCCTGTTTCATCAATAGATGCATTATCAACAATGATAATCTCAGTCGGTTTTAGAGATTGTTGCATTAATGACCTGATACATTCTTTTAAGGTTCCCCAACTATTGTAGGTCGGAATAATAGCGGAAATTTTAGGTATATTCCTCATTTCTCAAGATTACTAAGTCTGGCTCTGGTTGAGTCTGTGATATTTTCAATACCCCCATCACTCATCCTGAAACCATAGACATTTTTTACATCAGGCATTTCTTTATATCCAAGAATATCCGTAAAAGATTTATCGGAGACTGCTTTTTCCAGGTCGTTAAAGTTGGCAACACTAAAAGGCAAAATCTGCTCGTCAAATTTGGAGTTATAAATCAACTGCATATGATAACCAAAACTCGCCCGTAAAAGATTTTCGTACACCCATGGATCAAAATTTTCAAAATAAAATACCGTCACCTTATCAGAGGGCAGTTGGGGAACATAGCTTTGTATCTGTGTAAATATATACTGATTAAGTCTGGTATTTCTTCCTTTAAGCTGATACCTAAAATAGTTATTAACTGAAAAAACATGAACAAGAATAATTAAACTTAATAAAGCAGTCTGTGCATATATTTTTAACTTTTGGGATGTTTGTGCCGGCGATAAAGTTATTGCCAGTAATATAGAAAAACCTACACTTGATAAAACAAGATATCTGTGTTGGGGTTCAAAAATAACCCCAGGAATATAAAGCCAAGGAAACATAAATGCAATAAGAAATACAATCCCGATTAAAAAAAGTAATAACTTTTTAGTATTCTTTTTGGCCAGAAGGTAAATAAAGTGAATAATAAAGATTACCGACATTATAAGCCCAAAATAAGTCCAACTAAAAAATGCAAAATCTTTTAAGTTATAGGTATTTTGATATCTGACAAAAAATTTCAGGAATATAAGTAAAACTGTAGCAATCAAAATGGATAAAAAAACAGCACTTTTTCGAAAATAGCTTATAAAAAATAAAAATCCCAACACTAACAATACGAAGCCATACCTTATAAAATTGAATATTGGGTAGACCAACCAACCTTTTTCCTGCATCATATTAGGACCAAGAGGGATAATCATTTTCCCCAATGTCGTAAACGGAGTCAATAAAAAATCATATTTCCCTTGAGTAATCATATTTAAACCGGAACCAGTACCTTCCCTAATCATAAAAGTCAAATTTGTCTGCCAACCCAAAAAAGGATCAACAACTTTCAAAATTAAGAAAGGAAATAGGCCGAAAGACGACAACAATAATATCGTCGGCAAATTTTTTATCTTAACTGATTTTCTGGTAGTAAACTCCCTGAAAAAAATCAATAAAAACATCAAAAAAGGCAGGATAAAAAGCCTTATCGGTACAAGGATATATCCTATTAACATCAAAACCCAAGCTTTTAATTTACTTCTTAATGACTTTGACTCCAGAAAAATCTTTAACCCTAAAAGTGCAGCTGTAATCCCCCAATAACTGTTAAAATTGTATACAAAATCGGTAGTTTCAGCTCCAATTAATGTGATGGCGAAAAAGGTCGCTCCAAATAATGCAGTTTTAAAATTATAAATTCCTGAAATAAATAAAAATATTGTAAACGCAAGTACTGCGCGTGAGATGAGCGAAACTATAAAATAAAATATGTAGTTTTCGCCAAAAATTTTATAAAGCAAACTTATTGAATACTGAAACCCGTAGTTACTGATCCATACTCGCGGATCGAAATAGCCAAAAGCCTTTCCCGGACCATATCCTCCCAAATATTTTGAAATTACAAGCCAATCATCGCCATAAAGAGTTAAACCTAAACTTTTTCTGTAAACAATAAAAGTTAAAATTAATAGCCATAAAAACACAGCTAACCTTTTATCTTTTTCGGTTAAATATTTCTTAATAGTCTTTGACATTTATCAAAAGTCCACTTATGGAAGGAAAAAAGTAACTAATAGGAGTTATCAGATAATACAAGGCTTGCTTGATTTTAATCAACTTATCACTTGGAAGAATAGTTGTTCTTAAACCTATTCCATAAGACTTATAACCTCTTTTCCGAAAATCATTAGAAGTCCATAGAGATTTGTGAGAATCCTCGTCTTCACCTGGATGAGTCTGAAAAAATACATTCGGCGTTGTGATTAAAGCACGACCTCGGGTTACTCGATCAACTTCATTTAATAATTCATTTCCTTGTTTTTTTGTCATATGCTCAATAACTTCGGTACATAATAAAAAATCCACACTTTTGTCTCTTATTGGAATTTTAGGAACTTTTCTTTTATAAAGCTTATCGTATATATTATGTACCTTACAAAAATTCAAATAATTCTCGTTTATATCTATACCTATCATCTTAGATCCACTAAGATCTCTGGTTGTTCTAATTAGAAAACCGTTAAGACCCTTACCGCAACCTATATCAACTATTGTTTTATTGCTAAGATCAGATGGTGTGAACGAAGATAAGAAAGAATGGTAAAAAAACGGATGTATTCCGCCCCACTTAAATCCGGTTTGTAATTTTGTATTTTTGCGATTTCCCATTATAAAATTAAGAATTTATCAATTTTAACACTTCTTGCGCTCTTTTTTTCCATGACCAATTATTTTCAATCATTTTTTTTGCTTCCAAACCTACCCTTTTTCTCAAATTATCATCCTCCAACATATTAATAATCCCCTGGGCGAATTGGTCCAAGTTTCCTGTTTTAATCTTTAACATGCCTTTGGGATAGTACGACCCATAAGCTTTTAAGTTAAACCCGATCGCAGGTATCCCGAATGCCATTGCTTCGGCTGATGCCATTCCCCCGGAATCGTAAAAGGCCGGATGGACAACTAATTTACTCGAGGCAAAAATTGAATACTTTTTAGACCCATCGAATAAATAGCCGAATAATTTAACATTATTTTGTAATTTGTGATTTGTGATTTGTGATTTGACTTTCTCCATAAGCGGTCCGTCTCCAATCATTGCTAGTTTAGCGCCTGGTTTTTTCTCAACAACTTTTTTCCAGATATCAATTAATTCAACAACCCCTTTTTGAGGATGAAAGCGGCCTTGGAAAACGGCGTCAAATTGATGGCCAGTAATCTGTGGTCGGTGATCAGTGAGAAATTTTTTGATCTGATCAAGAGGAACAGCACCAAGTAATACTTTAGTATCGCCACGCTTAGTGTGTTCGGGAAATTGTTTCTTTTCGTCTTCGTTATTTACGACAACCTTCCCTGCATATTTTGTAATAAGAGGTTTTGCAATTAGCTGACTCAGCCAATACAAAAAGGCCGGAAATTTGTATGTTAGGACTCTCTCCTTAGTATGTTTATTGTTTGTTACTTTTTGCTCGCTGAACCCCCGTAAGGGTTTGGGTGCCGTTTGATACCAAGTTGCAATCCATCTTACCTTCTCACCAAACCGTATTTTAAGAATTACTGCGGGGAAAACGTCCATCCAAAAGTCGGAAGAAGAATATATAAAGGTGATCAGTGATCGGTGATCAGTGATCGGTAGCGAATAACCAAGCTTAATTCCCAAGTATATTTTATAAAAATATTTCAGGAAGAAGTTATTCGGTAACTTGCCTCTTTCAACTTTTTCTAATTTCAAATACTTTCCAGATAGTTTTTGACGTTTCACCATGTCAAAGCCCTCCTGGGTCGTATAAATGGTAATAGGAATAGATTTAGACCACTCACGAGCAAGTTCAATGAAGATTCTATCGCTTCCGGAAATTCCACTCCCGGTTGGCGCCATTGCAAAAAAATAAAATTTTTTGATACTAACTTCTTTTTTGAGCATAAACTCTAATGATATCTCCTCTTTTTATAAGGGAGAAAAAAACGGATATTAAAACAGAAAAAGGAAGAATAAGTGGTAATAAAATAAACATATATTTATCAGCCTTTATGATACTTGATGCAAAAATAAATGGAAAATGTATTGGATATTCAATTTTTTTGATCTCATAGCCAAATTTTTTTAAAATTAATCTTAATGAATCTTCATTCCAAAAGTGTAGGTGTTGTGGCACCATTAAAAGTGTCCATTTATTTTTGAATAATTTAAAATTAAGCGATTCTGAATGTGGTACTTCGAGTGTTAACCATCCCTTAATTTGTAATATTTTATTCAAATTTTTTAGAGTACTCTCAATATCGTATATGTGCTCAAATACATGCCATAATGTAATCTGATTAATCTTAAGTTTTTCCAGTTTAGATACTAATTTGTTTATTTTACCTTTATAAATATTTTTTTTACCAATCTTTGACTGAGCTTGAATAACCAAATTATCTCCAATTTCAGTACCATATACATGCCAATGATTTTTTTGCATCTCATTTAAAAAATCTCCCGGTCCGCAACCTACATCCAAAAGATCCTTTTTACTTTTAAATATTTTACATATTGCCCTAGCCCTATCTTTGTTAATGTAATTTCCCCAAAAATAAGCCGGCTTCATTAAAACACTATGTCGCCTGAATTTTCCAAGAAGAGGATTGACTTTCGATATCTCGTCCTGAAGTTTATCGTTATCCGTATATGAATAAAACCGATTCATCTGTCTTTCGCTCGGTGGATTAGCAAATAAAACCAAGCCACATCTCCTGCATTTATAAAAAACATATTTTCCTAAGCGACAATATTTATATAAGTCGGTAGAACCGCAAGCATTGCATTCATTGGTTTTTAGCATAAGTATCCACTTATCTTATCAAAAAAACACTTAACTTAAATAATCTGTTATAATGTCAGAGTTAAATGATGAAAACATTATTTAAAATAACTCTTATACTTCTGGCATTTTTTAGCTTCAGCGGAGTATTTTTTTCTGTTTACTCTCAAGAAAATGCGCCTGATGTAAAAATCGTATATGAAGATGTAAACCCCGATACCTTCGTCCGGTATGGTTTAAAGAGGCTCACAGAAAAAGGGCGGGGGTTTGTTACACTTTACATATTTAAGAATAAAAGACCGGAGTACCTTACAGAAATTCTAGAAAGAAGGGTAAACGAGCTGGCATTTACCGTAATCAAGGAAAAAAGAAGCAGTCTGGAAGAAAGTTCATCGAGATATTCTACCTACACAGGTATCATAAACAATGAACTTAATAATTTTGACGAAGAAAATAAAAGTAACTTGAGCCAAAAACTAAAAAGACACTTAACAATAATTAACTATCTTAAAACAAAATTTAGTCACGAGACCGCAGAATGGAGATTTTTGCAACAAGACTACGAATCTGCTGAAGTCTTATTATCAAAACTTAATTGATAGGCTTTCACGGATCTTATGGACGCAGTATTCTCACCCTCCCACAAAAATAATTTTACTTCCTTCGGCTTCTAGTGATATTGGCAATGGTATTAAATTTGGAAGTGCATTAATTATTTTAGAGTGTTTTTGGTGTGGTGCATAAAGTAGTAAAAATCCTCCGCCGCCAGCACCAGTAATTTTACCTCCAATTGCGCCATTTCTACGAGCAACACTATACCATTTATCAATTTTGTCATTACTAATTCCATCTCCAAGCTTTTTTTTCAGGAGCCAGTTTGCATGCAATAATTCTCCAAATGAGTTTAAATTATTGTTTTCTAAACCTTTTTTCATTTCATGAGCTATCCTAACCATTTGTCTCATTAAATTAAGTTTTCGTTCATTAAGCGCAACTTTATTTTTCTGGTTAAGCAAGACATCCGAAGCCGATCGTGTCAAGCCGGTATATAACATCAGCAAGTTTTTTGACAAAAGCTTTATTGTCATTGGGTTACAAATAACTAAATCTGTTCGGACACTACTATCAGTATTAAATCGGATAAATCTTAAACCACCATATGCTGCTATGTACTGATCTTGTTTTCCTACTGGCTTCGCCAATAAATCAATCTCGATTTTACAAGCCTGTTTTGCTAAAACTTCTGCCGGTATAAACTTGTTCTTATAAGCATAAAGTGCCTGAAGAAGACCGACTGTATACGTGCTTGAGGATCCTAGCCCGGTTCCTTCTGAAGGGATATCTGATATTGAGGTAATCTCAATTCCGCCGTCAATTTTTAATAACTTCATACACTCTCTAATTAGATCGTGTTTTAAATAATTGACGTTTTCAACAATTTCAGTCTTTGAATAACTTGCACGGATCTTATGATCAAATTTTTTATTAACTGTAATGTAGATATATTTATCTATTGCGGAGGAAACCACCGCACCTGGGTTCTTAGCGTAAAACCAGTTTATGTCACTCCCTCCACCTGCAAAGCTTATCCGTAATGGTGTTTTTGAAATTATCATACACTCTACATTAGCAAAAAGGTCATTAAAATCAAGCTAATGAACCTCTAATGCCTAATTTACGAATCGAGGAAGTTGAATTCTAGTGGAAGCAAGCACATCTTTATCATTGTAATTCGGGCCATAATCTCTTTATTTCTTTGAAAATCGATATCGGCACCTCCGGTTTCACCAAAGCAAATGCTTTGCTTCTTCCTATTTCGTAAATCGTTTTACCTTTTGTGCGGGGAAAATGCGATACTCCAACTTGAGTAACTTTAAAACCTTTTTTCCTGGCTTTAATAAAAATTTCCGCATCGATAAAACCAGTTTCAGAATTTAATTTGATATCCTCGAATACCTTTCTTTTGTATAATTTAAATGAACAATCAATATCTTTTATTTTAATATTGAAAAGAATTCTGATAATTAGATTGTAGACAAAGGCGATAAAAATTCGCATCAAAGGATCTTGCCGGTTTCGTCTATAGCCCGCTACGATATCATATTCATTAATAAATGGCATCAATTTTGTTAGGTCAGTTATGTCGAATTGATTATCAGAATCGGTATAAAAAATGAGATCATAACTTGCACGCTTGAAACCTCTTCGCAACGTTCTGCCGTAGAGTCCCCTATTTCTAGTAAATGAAGTAAGTTTAACTCTTTTGATTTTCTTGGCTAAAATTTCGACTATTTCTTTAGTTCTATCAGTGCTCCCATCATTAACTACAATAATCTCATAATTTTTAAAGTGTTTAGAAACATATTCAACTATACTTGAAACAGCCTTGTGGATATTTTCCTCCTCATTATAGGCAGGTAAAACTATCGAAATACTTTGACGATACATAATGAGATTTATTCTAACACCGCATCACTTGATACAGGAAGTATGAATGAAATAATTTAAATGATTGAATTATTCAGTAGCCTCCTTTTCAACATTTTGCCAAAGCACCACATACGGAATTTCAGCAAGCTTTACAAACCTTCCTTCTAAACTTTCATTGGGATTTATCTTGTCGCCTGTAATAGCATAATCGATAGTATGCAATTCAGGAACAATATTTTCAACATTCTTAATATCAGTTCTAATAATTGGTAAGTCTGTTTCTATATAAAAAAAGTAATCCCGACCAATTGATGGTAACGGTCCTAGAAGTTTTGTTCGATTTGCAAGTAATAATAATAGTGACTTGCGCGCATCGGGTATGGGTAGTTTATCTATATATACTATTTCCCCATCAGGAATCATTTCTGAAATTTTAGTCAAAGTTATTTCTTCATCGGCTAAGTTTTTATAGGAATCTTTTACTTCATAAAATGTACCTTCTCCATTTGAATAAAGAGGATAGAAAAGATCTCTATTCTGTAATTGCTGAACTCTTTTTTCGGAAAATTTTTCTGTTGATTTATTTTTGACAAATATATAGTCTACCTTCAACTCACGTAATGCGCGGGGGCTTAACTTTGTTACGGCGTCATACCATTCTCCTGCATAGTCAATGCTTACCATTTTGTAGTTCACCGGGCCCGTCGGAACAAAAATACCGTGATAAACCATCGCATCATGTGTAAAAGATGAAAGCATAACCGGATATTCGTCAATAAAAATTATTCTTTTTTTAAACGGGATATTTTTCTCAATCCAGTCAAGGGTTACGGGTTTGTTGTATACAAATCTTACCAAGTTATCATCATTTCTTGTTATAGCTCGGTAAAAAAATTTATAATTTCTTACTAAAATTTGTGGCACCAATAATAACAGAAATACTGTAAATACTAACTTGGAATATTTTTTTCTACTTTGGTATATGCTGATTACCAAAAATCCTATCGCAAAAAAAAGCATATGGTAAGCTTGATTTATAAACCTCAAGGACGCAGGTCTCCAAAAAGCATTTACAAATAAAAATGAAGAAATTATGCAAGTGAGCGAAATAAGGCTAAAAAGCAACCCGTATCTGGATCTGTAAATTAACGATAATAAAAAGACAATAATTATCAACAACCTTAAATCAGGTAAAAACCACGATATACCTCCACCTAAATCAACACTCCTTTGCTTCATATAACTTATTCTTTCTCGAAAGTCGCTACTCATAAAATCAGTCACAGGAGACCATGTATTATTAATATTTGTTGAAACAATTGAATCTCTAACCATATTTTGAAGCGTAAAAAAAAGTAACAAGAATAAGACAGCCAAGATAATCGATCTTAAAATATATTTTTTAATCGAGACTTTTCGACCCTCAATTAAGTAGGAAACTGCCACAATTACAAGCTCCGGAATAAAAAAAACTTCCGCAACTGAAAGAGTAAGTACTAAAAGAAAGATTAATATTATATATTTTTTCAAGAAATATTTGGTTGAAAAGAATAAAGTCGTGTAAATTACTATTAATAAACTAACTAAACCCAGAGAATAAAAATTGAAGTAGTATAAAGCATCTACACTATTAGCGCTTGTTCCCAAACTTAATACCATATCTTCGAAATTTACCGGCATATTTTTCGCCATATTAGTAAAATTAACTATAAAAGTTGGTATACTTCCTGCAAAGATAACCGGACCTCCAAAAACAACGGTTACTAAAATCGCGGGTATAAAACCAAAAATACTTCTGGTCTCTTCTCTTGCCATTCCTAATACAAAAAGAAAGAGAGATGATATTACATAAGTTGAGAAAAAGTAGTGAATGATAGAAATATTTACCCGGGCAACTGCATGTAAAGCTCCTTCAGCGACAAAAGCTCCATGATGATAAGCAGTTAAATAATCAGGTTGTGAAGGAAGAACGGTAGGATAATTACCTCTGGCAAAAGATGTGGCAATTGCCCAATGTGTTGATGCATCTCCTCCGGTTGGGGAACCCCTGGAAAAAAGAAAGAAAATAATAAGAAACAACGCTATGACTAGAATCTGTAAAAGATTTCTTGGTGAGCGATTTATTATTAAAAGTTTCCTAACATCACCTCTCTTTCTACGAAGAATAACTAGGCATATAAATGTATATAAGATAAATATTATAGTAATTGCCAAGGGTCCTTTAAATACATAAGACAATGTTTCCATTAATAATATAAGGACCAATACACCGACCGTCATTCCTCCTCCGACTAGTAAAGATTTATTTCTTGTTTTAAAAAAGTAATGAAATATTACGAGGCCATTAAGAAATAAGGCACTAAAAATCAAAAATACCGATGAATAAACCCTGATATAACTTAAGACTATTGCTAACATATTAATTATTAATAATTAGTCCCATGGCCAAATCTTTAAATCAACTTTAATTGTGTAATCGCCGATTTTATTAATTCTCCAAGCATTTGCATAATCATAAACCACAAAATGTTCCTTCTGGATTTCGCCCTCTATTTTAGCCTGCCACAACTTGTTATAAGTCGACTTAAAAATTAGAATATATGGCTTTTTTGCGTCCTTTATTTCAACCGCATATTGTGTCGAACTAATTTTAGAGTAGATCAATGTTGGTTTTTCATCATCCTTAATTACAAAAATATAACCTTCTTTGTTTGGTACAAATTCATATATCGACAGTTCACCAATATCTTTCAAGAAACTGGTGTTTTCATTCTCCGTCAGGGTTTCTTTAACCTCGGCCGAAGAACTGGCACTCGAAACTTCTTCGTCTTGGTCATGATGAAGAACTATATGACTTATGTTCATTTGTTTTAGATTTTCATCATAATCTTTTTGCGAGACAAACTCCGCATAAAGATTCATATACTTATCATCGAAATATTGAGCTCTCAAAACTTTGGATATTGATGGTCTGTCGAATAAAAACTCGCTTGGTTCTATACCTTGATAGCCCCAAGTATATTTGACACCGTCTCCTGGAATTATAGGTAAAACTAGAATTCTCCCATCACCCATCCTTTCCTTTAAATAGTCGTTTGTTTGATTATAATAATCCGGTACTTCAACCCTAACACTTTTTCCATAAACCTTACCCGTCCACATTGGTAAGACTAAGATTCCACAACAAATAACCAAAGCCAAACTCGCAACTACCGTCCCGAATGGTTTTTTTGTCTTCGTGTACAACCAGTTGATTCCGTAACCAAAAAAAATCGAGTAGGGTAAAACAAATAATAAACCAAGCTTCTCGTATGGATTTCGTAAGATTGCGGTGAAAGGCAAGTACGAAAAAAGAGATTTATAAAATGTATATCCAAAAGGCGGATTACTGCCTTTATTTAAAAACAAGCCAATCAAAAGTAATTCAATTAAAAAAAGAAAATATTTATTTTTCCTAGAGGTAAAAATGCCAATTGCCACTACTGCCAAGATTAAAATACTAATAACCCAAATAACGACACTTTGATAAAATGGGTACCAAGGCCCATCCACACCAAAAAACGAAGCTTGTCTCAAAAATAGTATTTGTAGGGCGGGGAATGACTTGCTTACTCCTGTTAACGAAGAAAAGTTTGCCGACCAATCGGAGATTTCGGAAAACGACGCTCCTGCAATTTTGACATACGGATAAATCCACCATAGGTTAGTTAATATCCATATAACAAATGCGGCAGAAAATCTCCCAAGATAATTTTTTATAACTTTTTTATTTCGGACATTAAAAAGAAGTATTATTATTAGAAACAGTAAAGCGGAAAACCATAAATTTATTAATAAAGCAGGATGTCCATAAGAATTCGAAGCAAAAAATCCTGTTAATATAAAAAACAATAAAAAAATAGTCTTTTTTTCAACTAACCATACTATCAAGAAATATAAAAAGAAAGGCAAAAAAACCCACAAAGTTATACTTGCATACAAATATCTATTCCAGATCTGGGACTGAACATACAGGTTAAAAAGATAAAAAAGTGCTGATATAAAAGAGGTTTCAACACTTTGGGTTAAGTATTTAACCAACAGAAACGTGCCAAAAAGACCCAGGAATAAAAATACAAAATAGACAAAAGCTTGTAATTTATAACCATCCAAAAACTGACTGCCAAATGAAAGTGCCGCAAAAAATGTCACACGCGGTAAATAAACCGGCGACGGAGCTCCGGTACCGGTTTCATACCATACACTATTATATAGTTCCAAAGTCCTGGAAGGATTATAGATAGTTAGTCCTTCTTCACCGGTTGCAATAAATTTTCCGGATTTAAACCACTGGAGTGTCAGAAATATCGATATTACAAAAAATAGTAAAAGGGTTCTTTTCACTTTTCAATTTTTATTAATCTAAAGCTTGTTCCAATATCAATTTCTGACGTTTTATATGACTCCAAATATCTATCCAGCTCTTGCGGCAGAGGAACAACTTCCGGCTGTTTGTAGGTTACTATATAATCTATTTTGGCCATATTTAAATCTGACTCCCATATTTGCCAACCATTTGGGTAACTGTCCTGAATATAAAACTGCATAAAATATATTGGGGAAACTTGCTTGGAAAAAAAATATATCTGTGCTTCGTTCCCCCACATATACACGTTTTGTTCTTTACTCATATTATTAGCTAAATATTTACCAACATCATCGCTGTCAGCAAACCACTGCATTTGAGTCTCGCCAAATTGCTTCCTGCTTATCTCTAACCCGTTTGTTGTGGAGGCAGTAATCAATTTATAAGTAAAGGCTAACACGAGAAATAATAGAATTAATTTTCTATTAATTTTTAAATCCAGATAAAAAATACCCGCGCTCCCAAATACAGCTCCCCAGACGAGAGGTAAGTAGTAATGTCCTACGTGACGACCACCCGCCAATTTAACGCCCAAAAATAATCCCAAAGTAAGTGCAGAATACAAAAAGAGATCTGTGTATTTTTTCTTTTGCAGGTAGCCAATAAAACTTATGACAAAAAGCACCAAACTTGCAGTAACTTCTACCGCACGAGTTGTAAAAAGAAGTTTGATATATCCAAAAATTGCGCCTTTGGCATTAGCGAACCGCTTAATATTATCTAATTCATATCCATAAGAGATATATTTTCTATTAGCCACCCAATTAGCTAAATAAAAATCCTGGAGTGCATCGTGTTGATAAAAATAAAGCAAAAATATTCCCAAAGGTATAAAAGCTCCCGACAAAAAAAGAATGATGTTCTTTAGGTTATAACCCTTCTTTGTAATCCAAAGCATTACAAGATATAGCCCTATTAATATTCCAGGCAAATAAGCAATTTGTTTTATCATGCCTGCAATACCAAATAGCAAACCGCCAGCAAAAAAATATAAATTATTTTGCCTTTTTAATGCTATATTTATTAAACCAGTAGCCAATAAAACCCAGGGAATAAATAACGCTTCAGTATTAAATCCCCAACCTTCAATATTTGTTGTGCTAATGAGAGTAAGAACGACTATGCTAAGAATAAATGCTGCAAATCCCCCGCTAAAACGCCTCAATAAAAAATAGAGTATTAAAAGAGTAAAGATGAAATAAATAATCGAAAACGTCCTTATATTTATTGCGCTGTTTCCTCCGAATATAGAAACTAATCCATATATAACATAAGTCAATGGTGGTTTGTGATCAAAATGATCTTTATAAATGATGAATCTATCGGTCAACCAACCCCAACCAAGATAACCATACGCACCTTCGTCCCGGTCGAGCGGTAAACTCAACGAAGGAATCCTCATTATCAAACCAAGAAGTATTACAAAAACAACAGGAAGAACTTTGTCTTTCTTTAACCAACTAGAAAGTTGGTTAAGCGTCTTTTTGCTCTTTTTCACCCTTGTCAGAGAAATCATATTTCCATAATAAATTAATTTCGAGGCTTTACCTCCGCTGCCCAAAATTTCCGAAAACCTATGTTTTCCTCTTATAAAGTATTCAAAATAAACACTAAAAGGCTTCATGTCCCCTTCTGCCTTGCATTTTTCTTTTCTTCTACCCAACAAATATCTAATTTCCTTGGGGATTAAGTTTATAAAGGAAATATAAGCTTTTAATACCGAAAAAGAATAATTAACCGGTCCAGTTAACGCATAAAATATAACACTCAATAAATCAAGAATAATTCTAATAGGCAGTACGAACGTAAGTTTCTCAAGTGATAAATTTCTTATAAGCAACAAAAGATTGTTGCGGTGAACGTAAAAAATCCTTTTATCCATCTGCTTTTTGGAAGATGAAGCTCCCTTGTGGTATATCCAAGATTTCGGAGTATAAATAATTTTATAGCCACTATTTTTTAACCGCCAACACAAATCTGTTTCCTCATGATAAAAAAAGAAGTCTTCCGGAAGCCCACCAGCCTTATTGAAAATACTACGTCTAATGATAAAACAAGTGCCAGACCCCCAAAATATTTCGGCTTCGTCATCATACTGGCCAACATCTTCTTCCAAATGAAAGCCAACCCTACCCCGTGCATATGGGTATCCCAATTTATCTAGATACCCTCCGGCCGCGCCTGCATAGTCAAAAAAGTTTTTGTTTTGATAGGAAAGTATTTTGGGTTGGCAAGCTGCGATCTTATGATCTTTTTCCAGCAAGTTTATCGGCTCTGACAACCAGCCAGCATCAACCGTCGTGTCGTTGTTTAGTAAAACCACATACTTGGATTTACTTTTGGCAATCAACCTATTGTTTCCACCGGCAAATCCATGATTTTTATTAAATCTAAAAAAACTTAAGCGCTTGTCATTAAATTCTCGTTTAAGAAGCTCTGATTCATTTATCTTTGAACCGTTGTCTCCTATATAGACACGGAAATTTTTATACTTTGTTTTTTGAAGCGAGCGTAAACAATCTCTAGTATCTTCTATGCCGTTATAATTAAGGATCATTATGTCAACACTTGGTTGTTTTTTCATTTTTTTGCTACCAATATCAACCCCCCACCCAACTTTGTCCAGTTAAAAAGTTCATCAAGCCAAAATATATGCGATAAAACGTTTTTAAGCCACCCCTTTTGAAGTAGTTTTCCTAAAAAAGTTTTGCTTCCCGAATATTTCTTTTTCATATGAATTTTGTTTTTTATTATTTTAAGATATATAAGCCTATGCCAAATTAGCGAAAGCGGAAATCCCCAATAATAGGCTTTAAGGATTTTGAAACCACTTTTCCTAAATAATTCAACCAGTTCATTTTTTGAATATCTTCGATAGTGACCGGAAAAGTCATCATTAATATCCCAATATATCTTGTTCGCAGGAACCGACACAACACAAATTCCGTCTCTTTTTAATATTTTAAAAAAACCTTCAATGGCCCTAGCCTCATTTTTAATATGTTCCAAAACTTCCCCGGAAACTACAACATCAAATTTTTGTGTCAACTTAAAAAGTTTTTTATCATCACCCTTTATAGTAGTTACTTTATTGCCAAACTTTCCTTTTACTTTTTCCTCCAAAACATCAATTACTACTTTGGAAGTATCAATCCCCCAGCAAGTATTTCCTTTTTCCAACAATCTCAATATTAGATGTCCGCTTCCCGCACCAAAATCAAGAATTTTTTTGCCTTTTTGATTTTTTTCAATCTCTCTTAGTAGAAGTGAATTTCTGAAGTAATCCCGGGGACCGGAAAGCTCCGGTTCTTCTCCCCACATCATCTTTGTCTCCATTGCTCACATTTTACAGGAAATCTCACTGAAAATTTAGTCAATATACGAAGAAGTTATCATTTTTATATTTTTGTCTGAATAATTTTTTTCAGCAAATTTTCTTGCATTTTTAGACAATTTTTTTAGTTCATCAGGATTTTTGTAAAAGTTCTCGACTTCTTTTCTAATATTTTGAGGTGTGACTTTTATCAGTTTGCCTACGGTTTCATCCATTGCCTCTGGAATTGCTCCGCGATTCGATCCGATAACTGGCGTACCGCAGGCTAATGATTCCAAAATTACCCTTCCGAATCCTTCTTCATGAATCGAGGGAACGATTGTCACATCAGCTGCGTTATAAATTCTCGGCAATTCTTCTTGCTCAACATTCCCAAGATACATCACATTTAATCCTGAGTCCACTGATTCTCTGACTTTTTCTTCTAGCGGCCCAACACCACAAACAACAAGGTGTATATTTCTACCAAAATTACCTTTGGCCAAGCTTTGCTTATCCCAAATCTTTACAGCTTCCAGAAGTTGTAGAACCCCTTTCTCGACAACCAGCCTTCCAACATATAAAACAATAAATTTATCTTCCCACCCAAAATTCTTTTTCTGTTGTAATTTGGAATTTGTAATTTGGAATTTCTTCAGGTCAATCCAGTAAGTAAAAACCGTAATCTTTTTTTCCTCAACCCCTAATTCCATAATTTCTCTTTTTGATTGTTTAGATAATGTGAGAATAGCGTCTGAGTTGCTAAATATCCATTTAGCAAAATTGTGATATAGTCCCTTCTCGGGAAAATGGTAAATCGAATGAGTTGTTGCAATTACCCGAACTTTGAATATTTTGCCCCAAAAAACAGCTACAAAACCTGCAACCAAGCCATGACTATGAATTACTTCAGGTCGTTTAATTAATAAAACTGCAGGAGTAACAAGAAATAATCCCGGCACTAAATATAGAAATTCAAGTAAAGGAGTTCGAATAAATTTATAAAAAAATCCCGTTACCCATGGAATTCGTAAAACTTCAAGTTTGTCGTTCTTTTCAGATATCTTTGCCGAAATTTTTGCAGTTAGGGGTTTGTATGTAAGTACAAAAACATCGTTATCCTTCTTTGTAAGTATTGAAACTAAATCATTTAAATGCGTCTCGACACCTCCGACGTTAGGCTGATAATGTGCAGTAAGTTGCAATATTTTCATAATAGTTTCATTTATTTGTAAATTTACCGATAAAAAATCCTACCCCGCCATAAACTAATTCGAGTGATAACACAAGAAACATTCCTAGACTTAAAACCGGATGTGTAAGGATTCGCTTCCATTCCCGATAAAAAATCGGCCTTAAAAAATAAACAGTTTTTGGTCCGAAAGTCGATATTTTTTGTTTTTTTAGATATCTATGGCTTTTTAGCGCGTAGTAATATTTCTTTCTAGCGACAGAAAAAGGAGAATTTATCCTTTCATGGTGATAAATAATGGATTTTATTCTTTCAATCATGTAACCGGACTTTCCGATGCTATCGGGCAAGTCCCAATCTTCAGGACCAGTAATAGTTTCATCGTAACCTCCGACTTTATCAAAAGCATCCTTAGAAAAAAACCTGGCAGCATCAACTTTCTCGTCTCCCTCTAAATTATAAAAAGAGCGTTCAAATGCTTTTACTTCTTCCCAGAAATTAGTTGCAATCGACTCCTCTGGAACCACAATTGCACCAATTTTATCGTTATTTACTAAAAGCCCGACACACTCTTTAACCACATCTTCGGAAAGTTCCATATCAGCATCCAAAAAAAATAGATATTTTCCCTTTGCCATTGAGGCACCGAAATTTCTTTGAATGCTTCTTTCAGCATGAAGACGGGTAAAAACTTTATCTGTATATTTTTTGGCTATTTCGGCAGTTTTATCTGTTGAAGCATCATCAACTACGACTATTTCAATTCTCTTGTGGCTTTGATTTTTAATGGACCCAAGAAGCCTTCCAATAACTTTTTCTTCATTATATGCAGGAATTATAACTGAAACTAAAGGCTTTCGATTAATTGGGTACTTTCTTTTATTGTTTTTTCCCATGTAAATCGTTTACTCCATTTCCTGGCTTTTTCCTGAAATATAGCGTACTTATGTCTATCCTTCACTAATTTTATCGCATTCTCGGCCAAGCTTCTATAATCTCCTTTCTCGACTAAAATTCCTGTTTCTCCGTCCTTCACAGAATCTTTTATTCCATGCACGTTATAGGCAATAACTGGTGTTTCAACTGAATTAGCCTCAATATTAACTAAACCCCAACCTTCGTGGACAGACGGATTAATTAAAACGTGAGCTCTTGCCAAAAGCTCAAATTTCTTTTTATCAGTAACAAATCCCCAAAATTTTAGTTTCCCGATTATCTCGAGTTCTTCAGCGAGAGCCTTAAGTTTATCAATTAAATCTTTAACTCCCGGACCGACAATCCAAAATTGCCACTCCTCGTCTTTCCGGTTTATCTCGGCAAACGCTCTCACAGCATCCTCGGTTCCTTTATCTTCGCTAATTGCACCCAAGTACATGGCAGTATATTTACTTTCTTTAAGAAATGACTTTTGAGGTAAATCTACGCTTATCCCGTTGTGAACTATTGTTATGTTGCGGCGAGGTATTTTCCATAAGACTAAATCATTTCTTGTCGACTCGGAAACTGTCATAAAAGGTACTTTTCGGTAAAAAAGAAAAATCACAGGTTCAAATAGAGTGCCTAAAATCGAGGGGATTAAATTAAACGGCCTCGGCCAAGGATTAAGTTTCCAGACTTCCCCCGCAACTTCATGGATAAAACCAAGTTTTCTGACCCTGACGTAAAAAGGCGTGAAAAAAGGAAGACCATGAAATTCGTCGATTACAAGGTCAATTTTGGCGTGTTTTCCGAATAGATACCAGAAAAATGCGTTAATCTGAACCCCAAAGAATTGCCAGCCGCTCCTTTTAATTCTTACTCCCCCAATCATCTCATCCTTTTTGGCTCCTGGGTAAAATGAAGTAAATAAGGTAACCTCGTGACCAGCGCTAACCCAGGCTTTGGCATGAGTTAGTGTTACGATTTCTGCTCCTCCTGCGCTAGGATGGCCAGGACCCTTCCACGATAAGATTAAAATATTCATATCAAAACTAATTGCTTTTTAGAGTTAGATATTCTGGAGTAATCCAATTTTTCTTATTCTTGTCATCATAATAGTGAAGAATTTTTAATCTGTAAAAAACCGCTAATGTGTCCCAGAGCATTAAAAAACTCATTCTCAGATAGCCTTTTGACAGAAAAGATGAAATTCCTTGCCCAAATTCCATGTCCAGCTCAACCGGTCCTTCAAAAATTCTTTTATAACCTAAATAGTTTGCCACGGCCAAAAGTTCTATGTCAAAGGCATACTCTTTCACTAAAAGCCTTGGTAAAGTTTCCTCTAATACTTTTCTTTTATAAAATTTTAAACCAACCTGTGTGTCATGAATCTTTAAACCGAAAAGAATTTTAGCTATTAAATAATATAGTAAAGAAATTACTTTTCTTTGAAATGGGTAATCAACTTTTGAAACCGGATGCCTCTTCGATCCGACAATAATATCGGCATCGTACCATTCAAAATGTTCCAAGAGCATTGAAATACTGTTAGGATCCAAATCCATCCCGGCATCAATGTAACCAACTATTTCCCCTTTTGCCTCAGCCATCCCAAATTTCACAGCGTGACCCTTACCCATATTTGTTAGGTACCCCGTAACCTTAATCTCTCTGGGATACTTTTTCGCAACTTTTTCAGCCTCTTCATAGGTCCTGTCCATTTTCCCGTCTACTACACAAATAATCTCATAAGGGTAGCGTATCTGATCCAACACCTTTTTGACCATTAGAAGATTTTTTGCAATAAATTTCTCGGCTTTGTAGGCCGGGATTACAACCGAGATTAGTTTTTTACTATAACTTGGCATAATTTCTCCTTTTATCATAATAAAAATATATTAATAAGGATATTAAAAGAAATAAAGCGGATAGGGTGGAAATCTGAATTATATTAATTATGCTACCGTGATAAAAAATTATCCCCACAACTTGAAACAATGCAAAAATAACCGGAAAGGCGACAATTCTTGTTCTCTCTATGGATAAGTAAAAAGATATTAAAACGTTTGCCAAAGTATAAAAAGTCATAAAAAGTCCAAACCAGACCAAATTCGACGCCGCTTCCAGAAAGCCGCTTCCAAAAAGTACTTTAACCATGAGAACCGGAAAGAATGCATAAAGGCCAAGTACAGAAAAAGCTAAACCCGCCGTTATTATTAAGCTTAACATTAATATTTTCTGGTAGTTTTTACCTTCAGAATAGCGTTTGGAAATCATGGGAAACATAACGGATGCAACGGGAGCAGTACCATAGAAAATAATTTTACCTAAAGTGGATAACGAAGCATAAATTCCGGCTATATGCGGAATAAAATAATGTTTTGCCAAAATAACATCCGATGATATGAAGGAATTATTGGCAATCGAAACTATTATTATCGGAAGCGCGTATTTTAAAACCTTTTTTGAATCTTTGAACTCTTTTTTTGTTTTATCCAGTCTAAATTCGCGTAAAAGATACAAACCCATCATAGAACTAAAGAAAGCTCCCAAAAAAATTGCAAAGGTTGCACCGAATGCTGAAAATCCCAAATAAACGAATGTCATTCCAAGTACGAGGCGCGATCCTATATCAACAATTGTCAGAAGTACAGTGCTTCCGAATTTTAATAACCCCTGTAGGAACGAGCGAAAAAGAAATGAGAGAAGGAAGAAAAAAAGTGTCGGACCGACTAGAATACTTGTTTTAAGCGGTAGACGCAAAAAATTTGAAATTAAAGGACTTGCTAAACCTAAAATTACCACCATTACTATTCCCAATTTGAGAGATTTTTGCGTAAGCCATTTATATAAAATTCCTTTTTCTTCATTTTTAGCACTGGAAACAAATTTAACAACAACCATGCCCAAAAACACAAAAGCAGTTGAAAAAAGGGACAAAGCCGCAAGAGCAGCAGCCAGTTCCGAATAAGCCGAGGGTCCCAACATCCTTGCTAAAACGAGATGGTAAAGATAGGCTAAAAAATTAGCAAAATTAGTCCCCACTATCATTACAGCACTTCCAGAAAAAAGCGGATGCTTGACATAATTTGAAATTTGAAATTTGAAATTTGAAATTTTCTTTTTCATGCTATCCAGTATCCTCTAACAAAAAGTGCTGTTGCAATACCAAGTAGTATAAATAAAATGGCGAAGAAAAAATATCTGTACGAAGATTTCAGTTTATTCAAGTAAACTGCCATCAGGATGAAACCCGGAAATAAAATTAACACATAACGCGGGAGTGAAGAAAAACTTCCGGTTAGTGTAGGAATTAAATACCCTAGCACTAAATAAACAGTATAACTCGATCTAATTTTAGCTAGCTCAAATATCCTCGAAGACCCTGAGCGCAACCACATACCATACGATATGTGGTGGAGTCGAAGGGCCAATATCCCTAGTAACCCCAATCCACCGAATAAAACCGCCACCAAAAACTCAAACCAAGTACTGAATACAACCGGAAAGTAACTATAATTTATGTTTGGCAGAATTTTAAAAATATATCTGTAAAAAACCTGGGGGAGAAAAATTAATATCTGAGACCTCTGCTCACCAAAAACTTGGTTCAATGAATTAAAGAAAGCCAAAGGATCACCAGCATCTTGCCGTAAAAATGTCGCGTAGGTTATCAATCCCAGTAATACACAAAATGACGAAACGATAGGTAAGAACAGGTGGGTTTTTTTCTCTTTAGCTTGAATCAAAGCCTCGACAACCAATGCGGGAAAAAGGGCAACTCCGACAATCCTTGTCGCGCTTGCGATGGCACCAAGTAATCCGACTAAAACCCATCTTTTTTTCCTAGCAAAATAAAAAGTCCAAACACTAAGAGCTAGAAACAAACTCTCGCTATATACGCTCGCAAAATAAAATGAAGTTGGAAAAAGTAAAACTAGTATTATCGTTAAAAAAACAATGTTTCCCTTGTAGTCCAATCTTATAAGTCTTACTAGACCCATAAGTCCTATAAAAAATGCAGAGTGTGAAAGAAAAAGGCCGCTTACGAGGTACGAATAAAAAGAACCGCCAATTAATCCCGCGAACAGTCTTGTCAATATCGGATATACCGGAAAAAAGAAGTAGGTTAACGGTCTATAACCTTCTTTTGCAATTGCGAGAAAATGTTCTCCGTCAAAATTCGCCCAAGCCCAAAGATACGGTTTTTCAAGATAATTCTCCAATCCTCCGCCAAGGAAATTTTTTTGAAGAGGTAAATAATATAGTGCAAAAAAAAGAAATATAAAAAGTAAAATCCTCCAGACTAAAAAAAAAGTTAATAGTTTTTTTATTCCCATATTTCCCTAATCTATACCTAATCACCCTAATCCTTTGTAAATCTCAATCATTTCCTCCGCCGTTTTTTCCCAGGAGAATTTTTTAACATTCTCAAAGCCTTTTTTAATTAATTGTTCTCTAATTTTTTTGTTTCTCATTGCCTCATTTATCTTTTTTGCCATATCTTTTGGATCTTTTGGATCTGCAACCAAAGCGGCGCTATTTGCGATTTCGACTAGCGCATTTGTTTTTGCAATTACAACGGGTATCCCACTAGCCATTGCTTCAAGAACAGGCAAACCAAATCCTTCATAAAATGAAGGTTGCACATAAACACTGGCCAAGTTAAAAATCTCAAACAATTCTTCCTCAGTTGTAAAACCCGTCCGTATAATATTAGGATTTCCTTTAAACTCGTCCACCAATCCTTTGAAGTGAGCAAGTTCAGGATGTGGTATGTTAAAAATAAATCTAAACCAGTCTCTTGGACCTTTGAGATGTTTAAGATTGAGTCCAAGCTCTTCAACCTCAAGTGCATGTTTTCCGACAATAACTAGTGGAATTTTTGCCGTATTGCATGCTTTAATTAAGTTGGGAATATTTTTGTTGTAATTAACATCTCCGACGTAAAGTACAAAAGTCGATGGTAAACCAAACTTCTTTTGCACAGTTTTCAGTGATTGGTGATTAGTGATCTGTTTAAATATTTTTCTCGGAGCCAGATAAACTACATGAATTTTTTGGGCAGATATCCCCAAAAACCTAACAATGTCCTTTTTGGATGTTTCGGAAATAGTTAAAACTGCGTCAAAATTCCTAAGGCGCATCTTTTGCTTTAGTAAGTTTAGTTTTCCGCGAATTCCCGAAGGGTAATGCTTTGGGTAAATTAAATGAATAAGGTCTTGAATGGTAACAACCGTCTTCTTGCCCTGCTTCTGAGTTGGGAGCGTCAAAGAGTAAGGGAAAAAGTAAGGATAATGAACAATGTCATATTTTCCATTTTCAATTTTCCTTTTCCCATCTTCACTCTGAAAATCGAAAGTTTCTAACTTAATATCTTTATGTCTTAATCTCTTCATCGCTTCTATCTGCCCGCCAACCATCTTTCCGATTCCACGTACTGCATGTCCACCTGATAATGGACCCGTATCAATAGCAACTTTGATCATTGAAGTAATTATAAATCAGAAGCATATCCTACACCATACACCGAACACTGAACACTAATCACCAAACTTCGTTCCTTCTTCAATCGGCACTGAATCTTCTCCAGTCCATGCGGGTTCTGAAGTAACTTTTACCCACGTTTCTTTCCCACTTGCTAAATGAAACTCTTCTGGTTCAAGTCGAATTTTTTGTCCTTCAGAAAGGAAAAATGATTTACCTCCCTTTGACGTCTCAAGAATTCCTTTCAAAACTTCATATGTAACTTTGGCAAGCCTATGAAAATGTTTAATCTTTCCGTCTAAAACAGCGATTGAAACACTTCTTTGGGGATCAAGACTGGCTGGTTCAAGTTCACAAATAATCTCCGTGGGATTATCAGGATCATTAATAATAATATTCTTCCCCGGATATTTCTTCTTTAATTCGTTAACTACTTTTTGTGCATTCATATACTTTTCTTAAAAAATTCTACTATATATTTATTTACCTTATCCAAAATTTCTCGGTCGTTCTTATAAAAATGATCCATCCCTTTTATTTCTAAAAGCTCTTTTGGTTCTGCTGCCGCCCGAAACACATCTCTTGTTTGCCCGGGATCAATAGTGATATCTGCTAAACCCAGAATAAACATCTTTGACGCTTTTACTTTTTTAGCATAAGCTCTGATATCATACTTTTTAGCATCCAACGCGTATTCGTATGGAACCTTAAGTTTACCCATTCTTGAACTATCAATTTCAATATATCCTTTCTCCTTCCACTCATTTAACCTTTTTCCAAAATCGTCCCTAGTAGCAAATATATCAGGCGGAGAAATTGAAACAACTGCCTTAATTTCTGGAAATTTGGAGGCCAAAATAATTGCAAGCGCTCCACCCATACTTTGCCCCATCACTCCCATTCGATCTTCATCAACATATCTTTGCTCTAAGAGCCACTGATAGACCGCTTCTGTATCACTTACATAATTAGTCAGTCTGTATTCTTTCTGAAAATCCCCCTCACTTTCTCCGAAACCCGAAGCATCAAATCTTATCGAACCAATACCTATCTTCAATAGTTCATTTGCTAATTTTGAATAGGTGGGTTCTTCTTTGTATCCCTTAAAACCATGAAGTAAAATAACAAAAGGAAATTTTCCTTTACTTTTCGGTTTTTCGATAATTGCAGCAAGTTTCAAACCTGTTTTGTTTGGAATAAAAACCTTTTCTTGCATAGATTAAATCCCTACCTCGGTTAAAACTCTTGTCAAAATTCTATGAGTTGTACCTTTTAAAACATATTCATTCTCTTTAGAGAATTCAGCAATTTTTCTAAAATTGATCCACCCAACATCTTCGATTTCTTCTTTATCAAAGTTCACAGAGGATTCACCGTTAACAAGTACATAATAAATCCAAAAAATCCTTGACTCTTTGTTATCTTGAGCAAATATCTTACCTAAAAACTTAATTTCATTTTTCCAACCCAACTCTTCGAAAAGTTCTCTTTTGGCCGCGTGCTCAGGTTCTTCACCGGCTCCCACATGACCCGCAGTAATTGCCCACCTTCCTGGGTGATGTTCTTTTTTTAAACTTCTCTTCTGAAGCAATACTTCACCTTGCTTATTAAATACAGCAACAGCTACTTCTCTGTGAATTTTCGAAGGATCTTTATGGGCATCACTCTTCCAAACAGTACCAATCACTTCATCTTTTTCATTTACCAAATCCAAAAGTTCATCGTTTTTAATTCTTTTCGCCTTCATAATTTTTTATGCACTCATTAATTTTATCGAAAACTTTATCATACACACTCGGTTTACAAATTAATACTTTATATAAACTTTCAAAATCATGGCTGTTAAAATACACGACTTTATGTCCCAGCTCTTTTGCTAGAAAACTAATTGCATCAACATCATAAAGTTCCAGTTTATAAGCCAACATGAAATCATAACCGCCTCTTAACATATTGTAACCGTTAAATACATATGAACCGGTCGACATAACTGAAGATTTTGTTCCAAAGTCCAACTCCCAAATCAATTTTCTTAATTCCCTATCAGGGGTATCTACAGATAATTTGATTTTAAAACTCAGGGAATTAACAATATCCAATTTTTTCCCTTTTTCATCAAAAACACCTTTACCCTTAAAACCATAATATATTTTATTCATTGAAGTGGGGTAAAGAATAGCAGCATAAATAGTTTCATTTTTATGCTTGAGAGAAATTGCAATCCCCCACATATCTACCCCTCTTTGATAATTTCCTGTTCCATCAATTGGGTCAATTATCCAGTTATAGTCTTCTGATAGTTCCTTGGTACCTTCCTCCGAAAATACGCTTGAACCTGGAATAAGTTTTCTTAGTTTTTCTGTTAAATGGTCGTTAATGAGTTTATCAGCCTCGGTAACAATGCTTTTGACTCCGTATTCTTCTTTCACTTTATAGTCTAAATATCCCCGTCCAAAATTTTCTAAAGCAATAAGACTTGCCTTTCTGTAAATAGGTAATGCCTTTTTATGAAGCTGTTCTAAACCCAAAAGTTCATCATTTTTCATATAAGTGAATTATATCTTAAAAATTATTTAAAGTAGATATTGTCACATCTTTCTGATTAGTTTATTATTAATCCATGAATGTATCAAAAAAGGGGCTAAATATGACGGCGACTAAAAAATTTGTAATAGAAGCTGCAGACACCATCCTCGAAGGTATACAAAAAATGATTAATGATCTTGGTAATAATATCGAAAAGAGATTTAATACCATTGACTCCAAATTAACAAATGTAGAAACCGAATTAAGGCACGTAAAAGACGACGTTAGAGGATTAAAATCCGATCTCTCTGTTACCGTATCCTTGGAAAAATTCAATCAACTCAAAGCCAAAGTTGATCGTCACTATTCTTCAAATTAATCCTACAATTATACAAACTTATTCTTTTGGGCGTAAAAAAGTGGTTCGATTTGTCTTAGGGCTTCTTTCGGTTCGTTTTTAAACCTATCTTCAATTATTTCTCCATTTAAAGGATCTTCAAAGATCAGAGTCCAATAGCGCGAGTCTTTACTGAACATACAGTCGGGAAACAATAAGTGGTGATGCCAAGCAAAGCCTTTGTTATTTAGTTCAATGGCCCGTTCAATCATTTGATTAGTCTTTGGAGATAACTTCAATCCTGAGCGATCCCGAGCTTGTCGAGGGAGAGCCGAAGGAGTTTCTGTGTTAACTCCATGAAGCATTTCAACTAATTTCTGTCCGGTTTTCGCGGGTTTCTTAAGTGAAAAGTGTACAAATTGCTCCTTGTCGCTAGTATTTTCCAAAATGAGCGCAAATCTCTTGTCTCTGTTAAAAGTGCAGCCCGGAGTCAGTATATGAAAATGCCACTTCTTCTCATCTTTTCTTAACTTCACAGCAGTTTTTAAAATTTTCTTCGCCGTTACCTTTTTCATCTAATATCTTTTTTACTTTCGTTAAAATAGTGGCGGGGATAGATTGGGGTTTCGGGATCTAAAGTTTCGTTTTCAAGGCGGACTAAAATATGATGGGCAAGCCAAGTCGGGTCAAGATAACCTTTTCCTTGCGCATTCTTTCTTTTCTTTTCAGCTAAAGATAGAGGACCGAAAGAAGTCAAGACGCTCCCAAGAGTAAGATGTACGAAATTAATATTTGTCTTTTTATATTCTTTTGCCAAAGATTGCATTAAACCTCGGAGAGCAAATTTAGAAGCACAGTACGGGCTTCTGCCGGATAATGCGACTTTTCCCATTCCCGAACCGCTGGCAATAACATAAGCTTTATCCGATTTTTCCAAAAGGGGCAAGATTTGCTGGGTAATGTAAAAAACGGAAGTTACATTAATATCAAAAGATGCTTTCCATTCTTCGTAAGAAATATCGGGTAACTTTTTATAAACACCAATGCCTGCCAAATGAAAAAGGAAATCGACCCCCTTAGACTTATACTTAAGACTTAAACTTCTTCCCAGTTTTTCAATTGAGTCAGGACTGGTTACGTCGCAGGCAAATTTATCAATTTTCACTCCGAATTTTGAAAGATCTTTTTCCAAAACATTCAACGAATCCATCCTTCTTGCAACCAGAATTAGGTTTACCTTTGCTTCCGCGAGTGCCAGACTAACCTCTCTCCCAATTCCCCCCGAAGCCCCAATCACCACAGCTGTTTTATTTTTCAGGTTCATATTTACCATCCATTATATCATCAAAAATATTAGGCAATTGATGTACAGGAACTCCCTCTCCTGTTCTATCCCAATCAATTTTTGGAGATTTATAGTTCGGCACTCTAAAATCATCCAGCTCTTTTATATCTTCAGAAGCCAACATAAAGTCGAGTGAAGCCAAATGTTCATCTATGTGGTCGGTTGTTTCTGATTTAGTAATAGGTAAAAAACCTCTTGAAACAAGCCAGTTCAATAAAATCTGATTCTGAGTTTTACCGTACTTTTTGGAAAGCTGTACTAAAAGAGGCCAATTTCTTTGAGTAGTTTTATTTCTTCTCAATGGCTGAAAAATAACATTAATTATTTCTTTATTGTCAGCAAATCCAATTAGACCACCTACTTCATTTTCCCTTATCTCAAAACTAAAGTGAATTTCCTGAGATAACAATTTCTTTCCGAATTCTTTATAAAGTAATTTTAAAGTGCTGAGGTTTTCATTTGTAATGCTTACATATTCTGTTAATTTTTCATCGAGGAGTTGTTTATAAAACTTGATGGAATCTTTAACTCCCCATTTCAGAAATCCACTAAACGTAAACTGGATTGAATCAGTTTTATTTCTTCCGAGCATTTTTAATAATTTTTCCAGCTCATATCTCGCATCTTTTAATTTCTCGTTCTTATATGGATATATGGAAGAAACTATAAAAATATTGTTGATATTTATTTTCGAGTCCTTCACAGCATCAACAAACAATTCGATTGATTTCCAATCGGCATACCAAGGACATAACTCAACAAAGTTCATTCCCTTTTGAAGCATATATGAGAGCGCTTTAATTTGTTTTTCGTCATTATTATTAGGATCCCTCTTATCTAATCCCCCAATTCCCCACGTCCCGATCCCAATCGGATGAACTTCAGCACCGTTTGAAAATTTTTTGACTTTCGAAATCATTTTTTTCCACCTCGTCTAATTACCTTTTATATATTTCCTAATTATTTCCTTAAGCTCTTTGTCCTTCATTTTTTCCCCATCTAAATTTACCTCCTCGTTCCACTTATTCCAAAACTCCTCACCTTTTTTCTTTAAATCGGGCGTTAACCCTAACTTCTTGGCAAAACTTACCAGTTCCGAGTCTTTCTTTGTTGCTTCTACTTCAAAAGGATACTTAGAAGTTTTTCCAAATTGATGGCTTAACTTAATTTCATAGCCGTCAGTTTTAAAAGTAAAATTTTTATGTTGAATAATTACAACTTGGTATCTTCTCTTTTTTAATAAATTTTTTATTATTACGAAAGTCCTCCAAACAGTCTCTAAGTCGGGTGATAATGACACCGAAATTTCCTTCTGCTCTCCAATGTCCCAACTCCCAACCTTTTGCATAATCTCGGCCTTACCATCAGTAATTCTTATACGAGTCCAAAGCGAAGTATCATCGACGTCTAATATTTGGATAGCAAGCCTTTCTTGAATTTTTGGATTGCCATATTTCTTGGTGAACTCATCCAATTTAGAATCGAATTCCTTTTTATTTAAAACGCCCCAGATTTCAACTTCATTCATATTTTCAATTCACCACATTAATCGGTTTAGACAACAATGTGGTCTTCTTTTGTCCAGCCTGGTTCTGAATATATTTCCAACCAACACTCATTTTCGCTTTCTGCCCAGTGAATATTATTCGGTTTAATGACAAATTTATCGCCAGGTTTAAGTGTGGTTTCATCATCTCCTATATGCAACCTAAGTGTGCCTTTGAGAATAGTGTAGTTTTGTGTCATTTTGAGGTGTTTATGTGGCTTACTTGAAATAATTACTTCAATCGCTCGGTCGTATTCTGGGTGTTCACCAACTGGCTCTACTTCGCAAACAAAATGCATCCCCCTGCCATCAAGGTCGTATGACTTAGAGTTAGGATATTTCTCTCTTAACTGGTCAAGAATACGCTTAGCTCGCTGTTTATCTGTCTCTACTATCTTCATAAAATATACTAATTCACAACATTAGTCGGCTGGGTTTATTACAAAAGTAAGTTTATATACTTCTTTCAAAAACCAAGTATCCAATTTTAGTACCATCGGGCTTAAGACTCTCTGAATTAATCATTGGAAAAGGTATTGGTTTGGGAATATCTCCAGAATGATTACTTAAACTATTGATATCTTCAATAATCTGCTCTGCAGTAGGATTTACTCTTTCTATTGAGGCTGTTTTTACTAGTAAATCACTTCTGTCAATTAAGGTTTTTTGTAAAAGTTCTTGTAAAACCGTCCAGCGAAATTCCAACGCTTGCTGCCAGTCTCTTCCAAAACTTCGCTTTAACCATTCAATTGTTGAACTACCCGGCATCGCTAAACTTACATCTAATCCAAGTCGTTCATCAGCATAAGCTACCATTGTGCAACCCATATCGTTAAGTAGTTGTTGAACCTCTGGAGTTATTTCTCTTTCCGACATAGTTTTAGAAAAATTTAACTATACTTTAATAACTCAGGAATTTTTGTTACACCAAATTTTTCTGTAAAATGACCCTTTCCTTTTAATAAAATAAATTTTCCACTCAATCTTTTGCTCATTTGCTCAGTTACGACAGCTGTTGTATATGGGTCATTATCTGAAGATATACAATAAATTTCCTTAACATTTTGTTTTATTTTTGAGTGATTAATTTTACTCTGCCAGAACAGTTTGTGTTCGGGAACTGTTAAATCATCAAAATCCCACCCAGCAACCAAAAACATGCTTTTATATTTATGCTTCTCAGCCAATCGCATCGCAAGAAGCGTCCCCAAACTGTGGCCAAATACTAAAGTGTCTTTGTCAAATTTGAAGTTCTTTTCAATAAATGCCAACTGCTTTTTCATATCAGGTAAATCAGTATGAATAGTCGGCAAATCAGGAAGATAAACCTCGTAACCCCTCTTCTCTAATTCTTTTTTTAGCCACGGATACCAATGTTTATCTGGCTTCTGATACCAACCTTGAAGTATTAGTGCTTTTTTCATCTTAATTCACCACATTAATCGATTTTAGTTTTTTAAAACGAGGACCGATCTAAGATTCTTAAACTCTTTAGGAAATAAGCCAACTTTCTCTTCTTTCAGTTTGGGTTGTAATTTAATGTATTGGTTGTAAGTAAGACTCGAAGGAATAAAATCACCATTCTTACCTTTCAAAACACCGACACCAACCCAAAATTGGTTAGTTGAAGATCTTGTTGACTTAACATGAATCCCCCAAGAACCTGTATATCTATTTCCAAGAGCAATCATAAGCTCTCCAAAAGCCCAAGGAGTATCCTTATCCCAATCACCAAAAATAAATGCATCGTGCACAAGCGTGGATTCAAGCAATATTTTGTCCTTTTCAGGTTTTGACAATTTGCTTAAATCTCCTTTGTAATTCCTCTCGGATTTCTTTAGTCTAAAGTTGCGCTCTTTTTCAGGAAGACCACTCCATTCTTCTCTAAACTTGTTTATATCCTTTTCAAATCTTTTTAGAATTTCTTCTTGGCTGATAAAATCACGAATTTTTGATGATTTAATTTCAAAATTTGATGGCAAATAATTACTAAACCATTTAACAATTTCGCTAAATTGTTCATTATACTCATCTAAATCTTTTTGTGAAATGTTGTTCATTCTCGAAACAAAAATCTCGTCCGAGAAAAATTCCAATAGAACACCATTATCGTAACCTGCTACAATCGGTGAAAGATAATCTCGAAGAAGAGCTAAATAAAAAACCTCCGACCAATCAGGATATGGGTACGTCGGCAACTGCCACTTTTTATATCCCCCAAAAGGAACTGTGATATGAATCGGTTTCTTCTGCTTAACTGATTTTTGAATTTTATCTTTAACCTTTTGTTCCAAAGCCTCTGACATTGATGAAGCTTTATATTTTGAAGAGTTAAGTTTATTGAATATGTATTTTTGAATTCCCTCAAAAGTTATAGTTTTCTTTTCTTCGTCACTTAGTTTGTATTCCGAAATAGTAGTTACCAGATCTTTTAAGTATTTGTTAATATCCATAGTAAGTGGAGGTGGAAGGTATTGGGCCTTCATCAACCGCAAGCGGTTATTTTGCTTAAACTACACCCCCAAGTTTCACCTTATTATAGCAACTTTTTTACCATCTGCTAATGTATTAATTAGTCTTTACGCAAATTTCTCGTTAATTCGAGGGCAAAGAAATGTCTTAACCTTTTGTTTGCTTTGCGACGAAGCCATTTTCCAACATGTCTATTCCAGCCGGCTCCACCAGCTCTTTGTCCCCAACGAAGATATTTTGCAGTCAATTTTTCCATAGGTCATTGACATTTTACCTCTGATTTGATAAATTATCATTAGAAATTCCCTGAACGAAGTTTATATACTTCAACCTGTTTAGGGAATTTCTCATTTAAAAGGAAAAATAGACATTAAAAACTTCTTACCAGTTCTCTTATTTTCCTTTATCTGAACCATAAACAATTCTTTTTCTTTAGTCAAACCAGCAAAACGGTGGAGTATCTCGTCTATATTATTTGGATTATCTTTACTCTCGGGTGCATTTTTGGAATTTTTTATTAAATCCAAAGTCGCTTCAAAATATTTCAAGCGCTCGATTCTTACTTTATGGGAATAATCAAACAAGTGTTTCCAGAAGAATGTAAAAAATATTTTTTGTTTGTTGAAATAAGCCGATCTCGCATAGGGTTGTCTTTTAGTTTTTCTTTTTACCTGACTGTAAACTGCTAAGGCGTTTCTGTAAATGTCTTTATATGACCTTGTTCCAGCAAGTTTGCTTACATGGGTATGATAGGGAATCATGATTTTTGTGCTTGCCAATATTTAAAATACGATAAGGGATAATGTAACGAAGAAAAAAAAGACCAGATGAAGCCGCGCATGCCGTCTAAATACCCGCGATGCCTTATGTATAATTTTAAAAATGTAATCGCGGGTCTGTAGCATGTATAAAGTAGCATGTAGAATGCGTTAACAGGAACTTCGTTCCGTCTCAATTCTTCTGCTTGAAGATCAGTATAACGATTCATGCGTTCTAAATATCTCTGAAGAGTCGGGGAATCGTGGTGTTCCAAATCGTTAAATAACCATCCGACTTCGCCATCAACTTCCATGACTTCGTGGACGGATTTCCCAGGAAGCCTTGCCTTACCCCGTTTAATCAATCGAATCACCCCGTCCGGATAAACTCCCGCATGAATTAAGGGTTTTCCCAAAAAGAAATTGCGACGGGGAATGAAAAAGGCGACAATTTGGCCGTTATGAATACCCAGTCTACCCTCTCTTTGCTCGATTAAACGCTGGTGTCGGGAAAAAAGTTTAAGATTTTTTGTGGACGGTGAATCCAAGACTCTTTTTAGCAGTTCGTCATTTGGTGAATTGACAACCTCTACAATTTCCTTAGCAAGTTCAGGAGAAACCCGTTCATCGGCGTCAAGCTGTAGAATCCAGTCACCGGTTGCAGTTTCAATCGCTTTTTGTTTGTTAATATGGAAGTTCTCCTTGTGTTTAACTTTTATAACTTTAGCCCCATACTTTTCTGCTATTTCGCGTGTTTTGTCGGTCGAGCTTTCATCGACAATAATTATTTCGTCAGCAATTGTTTTTATAGATTCCAAGCAAGATCCAATGTTTTGCTCTTCGTTTAGAGTAGCCAGAACAACTGAAAGTGTTTGGTGTGTAGTGGATGGTGTATAGTGCATTTTCATTTTTTCCTTAGCGAGTTAATCATCGCAGTTATCTTCCTTATCAAAATATTGTAATCGTTTCTCAATTTTTCATAATCATTTCTTGAAATATACTTTAAATCTCGGGATAATATGAGAAAATATATAACTTCTCCACACGATCCTCTGGCATGGTATAAAAATTGTATCAATTCCTTCGTAGTATTTCTGAAATAACCTTCCACTATGTTTGCAGGAATGGAAATGGCAGCTCTTCTCAATTGCGAAACCAAACCAAAAAGCTCAGTTCGCGGGTATCTAATTGTAAGCTCATAAATAATCAACGACAACTCATGGCTTAATTGCCAAATCTCCAAATCTTCAAAACTTTTTATTTTGTTTTTCACCATACACCGTACACTATTCACCAAACACAAGCCGTGCAACGGCTTCGCCGTTCTCCACCGCATAATTCGTTCCCCTGTCCCAGGGATAAACCTGCTGGATATTAGACAAATACAAACCTTTGATGGGTGTTTCAAAACCCGGTAACCTTTTGGAGTAGTTCAAAGGAATTATCGGCTGAGCATACTGTGCTTTAAAAAGATTCAAATTATTAACCCAGGATTTATCAAACTTAGGATTAATAGTTTTTAAGAATGGATAAAATTCCCTGTAAAGATCAATTGCTTCCTTTTTATAAAATGAGTGCTCGTGGGGAAGATAATTACCGACGTAAAGGAGATGTTCATTGTTGTAGTATTTTTTATCCATAAAGTTGGTATGCTCGACAACAGCTAAAAAGGGGAAATGGGCAGCATTGATATTTAACCAATACGTCCCGTCTTCCAAGAATTGTTTCGACAAGGATAAGACTAAATTAACCGCTCCGATGGATTTTAAATCTAGAAGGTCATCTATGTAACTTTGGGGAAGTCCTTCAGTAATTTTTACAAAAAGGGGAGAAGGAAGAGTACAAATAACTTTATCGAATTCACTTTCATATTTTGAAGTTTTTACCAAGTCAGACTTGGTTTTTAAAATAATCTTTCCACCTTTTTCAAATATTTTTTCTATTTTAGTTTTGTAAAAAATCTTTCCTCCATTTTTTTTGACAGCGTCATTTAGTGATAAGGCAAAGTTAAGAAACCCGCCTTCGGGATAACCTAACGAGGCACTTCTTTTTTTAATTCTAGTCCAAAACCAGGAAGCAGGAATTTCGTTTGCATAATTGCCAAATTTTTTCTCAAAAAGAGGTTGCCATAAAACATTCCACGATTTTTCTCCCGTGTATTTTTTTAAAAAATCCTTTGCAGGATATGCCTCCAATTGTTTCCAGAAAGGAGTCAATCTTAAATAAGAAAGAACCAGACCGGTTCTCAATTTGTCGGCTAAAGGCAATTTAGGAAAAAGAAGTAAGTTTAAGGGAGAATCAAGTTGATATACTTCGCCGTCAATAAAGGTAGAAGTTTTTGGGCGTGTAAATATTACATTATGTCCAATTTCCTTAGCCAAATTTCTAACTGCCCAATCTGAGACAAACCAGTGATGGTAATGTTTTTCAATGGACCATTTCCATTCAGGCTCTTTAAAGCCAATAGCAAGTCCACCGGGTGCATTATCACTTTCAAAAACAGTTACATCGACTCCACTTCTTGCCAACCTATATGCAGCGGCTAATCCCCCGAATCCAGCGCCAATAATTGCAACTTTCATAAATAATTTGTCATGCTGAATTAATTTCAGCATCTACCTATATTGAGATCCTGAAACAAGTTCAGGATGACCTAAAGGTCAATTTGCTACTATTTGAAAATATTTATATCCGTTAGACCCATAAATTTCCTTTACAATATTTGCTTCATCAGGAATCTCTTCATCGGTTCCTATTATTAAAGAATTCGGATTCTTCGGTTGATCAACATCCCATTCTACAGATTTAAACACATATTTGTCGAAATTTCTGACAGTTGAAAAGCCAAATTTATCTCTTGGTGTTAAAATATGATCTCTTTGAAACTTTTCGGGTGAATATTTTAAGTAAAAAAGAAAGAGAATATAAGGTTGATCATACCTGTCCGTAACTATAATTTTCTCGTATTTATTCTGATTCTCTCCGACATACGTAACTAATTCTTTTACTCCATACTGTGAAGAAAATGGATATTCCTTCGCCATATGGAGGTAGTACATGTGCTCATACCTCGCAAAATTCCAAATGATAAATAAACCAATAATCAAATATCCAAATAATTTTAAATAGTATTTACTTAAACCATTTAGCCATTCAACAATCTTAACCATTCCCGCTGCGCTTATTATCATTAAAGGAATAACCATATTTTGTGCACGTAGCGCGTGAGGAGACTGAAAAGTTAAAGCGGCAGCAGTTGGCGCAACCAGTAGCCACAATAAAACTAATTGTATTTCTTTTCTTTTTAACCATTTAACCATTGCAGCTATACCAACAATTAGCAAGATGAAATCTTGCAGATACATTTCGCCCATTTCAGGTACCCGATTCCGCTGGATTAAATCTCCTGACAAAAATAAAAATTCACCATGAAAGTGTTCTGACCAATTCTTCAAGAATGCCAAGGTATGGTTAAGCGCTTTATTATGTAAAACTATCGCCGGAAAACTTGTGAAGTCTCCATGTTCTCCCCTTTGCTCGTTAATACGGGATAAAGGTCCGGGATCTGCAAAAAGCCCAACTCCCGCGGCTCTTGAAGCGACATCTGACTTCGTAAAATCCTTTACAAGCGGCAAAATCGCTACCAACCCGATTAAACCCGCCAGAAGAAAGTTTTTCAAGTTTTTCTTTACAGACTCTCTATAAATGAAAAGAATTCCTAAACCAAGAAGAGGAACAATAATTCGTGCGGCATGGTAAGTATAGAGTGACAACACAAAAACTAAAGAACTAAAAAATAGATATTTGTCATGCTGAACTTGCTTCAGCAACGCAGATCCTGAAATGAATTCAGGATGACTTTCTTTGTTGCTCCATTTTAAAAATAGCCAGAGACCAAGGACGATTAAAAATGTTGCAACGTTTACTTCCCAACCTCCCCGGGAAAAATGGATATGCCAGGGCGAAATCGCGAGCATAAAGCTCGCGAAAATCCCAAATCCCAAATTCCAAATTCCAAACTTTTCTTTACTAAACAACTTGTTACTCAATAGGTATACAAGTAATACTGTCCCTACTCCTAACAACGCTCCGGGAATTCTAACTGCCGATTCGTTTAGACCTAAGACTTTTACAAAAGGCAGGACCATATAAAAATAGAGTCCTGGCTTATAATCGTTGAAAGACTGAAAGTGGATTGGCCAGAAATTTCCATGTTCGTCGTGCCCCGTCTGAATTAAGGAGTATGCGTTATAACCGATTGCCGCCTCATCAGCATTCAATGCAGGATAACTATCCAGATTCCAAAACCTCAATAAAAATGCGAGTGTTAATATTAGAAAAAGAATTATTTTCCTCATAGTTCTCTATCTACCAAAAACTATTCTACTTCCACAACTCTAAAAGCAGTATTTCCATCTAAATATCTAATTTCTTTAATTAAATTAACCGACTCGCTATCCAATTCACTTTCCGGAATCCTTATATCATCGGCAACAACTAAACTTCCATGCTCTTTTTTGTTTTGCGGGAAGTCAATTGCACAAAAACAAATATTGTCCAGTTTCTCAATATAGCCAACGTCGTATTTATATTCGCTTTCAACCAACTGGGCTTGCTCTTGATATTTTGCCGGATCATATTTTTGATAGAAAAGAAAATAAATATAAGGTTGAGCAAAAGACTGCTGTATCTTTATGGTCTTATACTTAGACTGATTTTTTGTTACTTCTTCAACAATTTGTTTGTAACCGTATCCCCATTCTTTGGAATTATGCTTCGGTAGGTGGACGAAGTATGCATCCAGAAAGTAAATGAAGCTCACTAAAAAGAAAGAAGTTAATAATAAATAATCTGTAGTTAAAACAAGTCCTTTTTTGAAATTTTTAATCCATAAAATAAGCTGCATTAAACCAAAAGATGAAATTATTACCAAGGGAATCACCATATTTAAAGATCGAACCGCATGTACCTGATCCCGAGACAACACCGCAGGAAGTGGAGCTAAAACCAACCATAATATTATAAAAGTTTTCAGTTTTCGACCTTTAGACTTCAGTAATGATACTGTTCCAACTATTAACAGGATTAAATCAGATAAAAGCATCATTCCTGAGTTCGGTGCAGAATGCCTTGGATTTTGCCAGTCGCCTTCAAAAAATAAAAAGCGCCCGGAAAAATGATTAAACCATCTGCCCATTATTCCTCTTGCAAAGTTAAGATTTTCTGAATGGAAAAGATAGTAAGACAAACTTGAAATTTTTTCCTGACCCTGACTTAGTAAACTTTCGATGTCAGCCTCTTTCCTTGGGTAAGAAAAAACGCTGAATACTTCTAATCTCCCCGTTTCTCCTCTAACAAAACTAAATAAAATTGGGTAAACTACGACCATTCCAATGATCAGCGAGCTTGAAATGAGCTTTCTTTCAGTGTGTAACCAGTTTTTAACCTCTCTCCAAAACGTAATGGTTAAAATTAGGATAACAATAGCCGTTGAAAGTTTTGCGCCTTGGTAAGTCAGAAGTGTAAGAGAAAAGAAGACAGAAGATAGAAGCAGGAATTTAGACTTTTCCAATGCTTTGAGGAAAAAATAGATACCGGCGAGTGTTAAGGTCAAAGACAAATTTACTTCCCATGCACCGCGGGAAAAATGAATGTGCCAAGGGCTGATCGCCAGCAAAGCTGGCGCCAGAATTTCCAATTTCCAATTTCCAATTTCCATTGACGAAGTCTTAAGCTTCGCTTCTGAATTTCCTTTTTTCAATTTTCTAATTATCAAATGCAAAAAATAAACAGCAAATACTCCGGCTATTGCACTTGGCAGTCTTACGGAATATTCGTTAAGTCCAAATATGGCGACAAACGGAACTGTTGCATAGACATAAAGTCCTGGCTTATAATCCCCAAAGGATTTAAATATCATCGGCAAAAATTGCCCGTATTCATCTCTTCCTGTTTTTAAAATAGAGAAGGCATTATAGCCAAGTGAAGCTTCGTCAGATGTTAAACTTGGCGGAATACTTCCAAGCTGCCACAACCTTAAAAATGCAGCTATTAGTAAAACCGACAGAACTATTAAATTGTTAAGTTTATTAGTTTTTAAGTTCTTTAGTTTTTCAGTTATTCTCATATAATTCGAAAGCGGGTTTACCATCTAAAAAATTTATCGTTTCTAATTTAGTCCAGGTTTTTGGATAATTGCCCGGACTTGTTATCAATAAACACCGTTCACTGTCCACTGTACACTGTACACTTTCACCACTTTCCAATTTAAAACTTTCCCACTCTTGACTCGGAATATTCCAGTCATTTACAAAATAAAATTTGTCGAATCTATCAACCCAGAACCAATTTGATTGATTGAAGCGAATTAAATTTGGATCATTTTGATAAGCTCTCGGATTCCATTGCCAGAAAAATAGGAAAAACTCGTGCGGTTCGCCGTACTTTTTAGTAACTATTATCTTGTCGTATTTATCATAATTATGTTTTGCGTAGTCCACTACCTCCTTATATCCATATTGCCAACTCCAAGAATACAAGCTGCGATATTCTTCAAAATACTTCTGTAAATAATTACCTGAATATATAAATAACAATATTAAATAGCCTAGGATCAGGAAGTAGCGCAGCTTAGTGAATGGTGAATAGTGAAAGGTGAATAGTGAAGAGATACCGATTGCCGATAATATCATAGGAATTGGGATCATTACGATCGACCGTAGAACATGGGGTGCTTCGCGGGTCAAAGAAGACGGAACCGGCGCTAAGATTAGCCAAGTTAATAAAAAAAGTGAGGCTTTATCCTTTTTGAGCACTCTTTTAAGCAAAATTAAAAGTCCCAAAAAGAAAAACGGGAGATTTACAATATACAATAGTCCGTGTCCGGTAACACTGAATTGGTAATGAGATCCTCCTCTGAAAAATAAAAAGCTACACGTAAAATGTGATCCCCAGTTTTCAACAAATCTTTGAGTAAAATATGTCGGTCTGTTATAGATCAAGCGCGTGAGTAATGGTCCGAAAGAAGAATTTTCTCTTGCCTCAATAATTTGAGCAATAGCACCATCGTCGATAATTCCCACTTTTCCATAACGCGCTTGTCCGATAGGATTTATTAACTGGTAAAACATAGGAAGAAATAACAAAGATGTAAGAATTAAGATATAAGATGTAAGTTTTCGATTCTCTTTGAAAACCCTTAAAAGCTCCTCTTTAAATAATAAAACAAGTGTCACAATTAGAAGCGGAACAAAAATGCGGGCGGAGTTGTAAGTCCATACAGAGAGACCAAGTAAAGTTGTAGCTGGTAGCAAGTAGCTTGTAGCACGCAATCCTCTTAAAAAGAAATAAACTCCGGCAACAATTAGAAATAAAGCTAAGTTCGCTTCAAATGCTCCGCGGGATAAAAAAAGGCTCCAAGGCTCAAGCGCAACCAATAAAGAGGAGAGGAGTGCCACCATTTCAGAGTTATTCTGCGTATTGATCAGCGTTTTTCCGCGATATAGAAATAATTCTTTCACTAAAAAATACGTAAAAATCACTGTTCCAATACCGGCCAATACAGATGGAAGACGAACCGCAAAGGCGTTTAGTCCAAAAAATAATTCCGAAACTGCGGTCAAATAAATATAGATAGGAAGTTTGTAATCGCCATATGCTTTGAAAATAATCGGGAAAAAGTCTCCCCACTCATCCCTACCACTTTTTAAAATTGAATATGCGTTATAACCATGGCTTACTTCGTCCCAATTGAGAGACGGCGGAGTGTGAGTTATTGCAATAAATCTTAAACCTGTCGCAAAAAGAACGATTATTACAAGTATGGAATTTTTTTTAAGGAAGTTAATAAGTTTTCGCATATTCTTGCCTTTGCGGCGTGACAATATAGATTGCAGGATCGCTGTTGGGATAACTAACTATTATTCTCTGAGTTAAACTTTCGGGAAATTCTTCCGGTTTACCTACAAGAAATCTATCTTTATCTTCGGAAACCCAATTTATCGGCCTGAAAGTATAATTTCCTAATGTATACTCGGGCATTTGGTCCAACCAACCTAAACCCAACTTTTGATAGTTCCAGGATTTGGTTGCCTCCTGATACAAAATCGGATCCCATTTTTCGGCAAAGGCAATATAAATGTGGGGTTCAGATAACCTTGTACTTACTACTACTTTATCCTTATCCGTAACATTTTCATTCAACCAATATGCCACTTCCAAATTTCCATAATTTCTAACCTTTGCTGTTTTATACGGAGACTGGATAAAGTAATCGTCCAAAAACATTAAAAATAAATATGCTGAAAAAAATAAAAACAGCACCAAAATAAGTTTTCTAAAGCTTTTTAAAAAACCCTTACTCAAAAAAGAAAGACATTTTACACAACCTATCGCCAAAAATATTTGTAAGACCGGTAGCATTACAACCGCCCTATTGGCAGCGTACCCTGGACCTGTCGTAAGTGCGGCAGGAATGGGGGCAACCAACAACCATACCAATAACGGTAAAAAATAACGGTTCAATTTTCTTTCTAAAATAAAAGCCAACGCACCAATAAGAAATGGTAATTCAAACCAATAGAGTACTCCCCTTCCGGGAATCATCCCGTAAGTTCCTTCGGCAGGACCTTGGGAAAATAAAAATAGCGGGGAAAAATATTGTAGATAATTTGCCGCAAACCATCTAGAGCTAACCTGATATTTATTATGTATTGTCCTTGCAAGACTCTCCGGCATTCCGCTTAAGATATCGTTCAATCTTTCTTGCGACGAGGCTCCTAGAGAACTCTTGAATATATTGACGTCAAGCGCTCTGGTTGAAGATCCAAGAAATAAAGTATATACAAATATTGCCAGAAAAAATAAGAAAATTATTATAGGTAGGAGGATTTCCTTTTTAGTCAATCTTTTAATGTCTTTCAAAAAGACCAGTACAAGAGATGCAAAAACTATTGGAGTTACTAACTTTGCTGCATGATAAGTGAACATATTTAATCCGAAGATAATCGATGAACCTATAAAAAATTTTGGTCTTTGTAAACCTTTTAAAAAAAGATAAATCCCCAAAGGCAATAAAAACGTTGTTAAATTTGCTTCAAAAGCACCCCTACTCATCATGATGTGCCAGGGAGAGATTGCTAGCAGCAATGCTGCTAGAATTTCCAAATTCCAAATTCCAATTTCCAATTTGTCCTTACTAATATTTTTAAGTTGTTTTACAAGGAGATATGTAATATAGACAGCTAATGTTCCCAATAGAGCGTTTGGAAAACGGACGCTGAATTTATTCAGATCAAACATAGCCACAGAAGGCATTGCCAGATACGTATATAAAGGTGATTTGAAATCCCCAAACGATTCCAGTACTAAAGGCCAAGAATGCCCCCACTGATCTTTGCCTGTTTTCAAGATTGAATACGCGTCATACCCAAAAGAGGCTTCATCGGGATTGAATCCAACCGGTATTACTGAAAGCAGGTAGAAGCGAAGAAAAAAAGCCAAAACGACAATTATAAAGAGTTTCTTATCCATTTAAACTTATTATACAAGTTTTCCCGATTAATAGCCTTGGGAATCCCGACATAATTCTTTATAAGATTAAAAAATAATAATATATTGAGGATCGCCAATAACTTTTCTACAAGATTCTGCGAAAGTATATTAATCAGGAATGCAACTTTTGGCATCCACCAAAAATGATAAAGATTTATAAAAAAAAGTAGTGAATCAAGATAATAAATATTCCTTAATTTCTTATCTACCCCGGAAAGAAGGGCTAAAAAAATAAAGGTTAAAAAATAATATCTCTCATGCATTTTGGTAAGAATGAGAAATGCCCCTAATGATAGGATTAAAAAAGAGTAAAGAATAGACTTGTGGTCCTTTACCTTAACTTTGAAAATGACGAAGACAGTAAGAATGAAATACAGGATTTCCCCCAAGCGAAATGCGGGAATCCCCAAAATTTTAGTGGAATCTGAAATTGGGGCAAGACCATACACCAAACTCCACAGATTAAAAGAGTTGGCTGTCAGATAGCCGGTAACTTCTCTAATATTATTTTTATAAAGATCTAAAATGTTCCTGACGCTAACTTCATCTAAAAAGGGAAAAGCAAACAAGGTGAGTAAAAAAAGCGATAAAAACGAGGTGTAAACAAAGTTTCTAAAACTAAAGTTTTTGAAATAAATAAAAATAAAAAGCGGCAATACGATTACCGCAGTTGGTTTAATTAGAAAAGACAACAAATATAAAATTCCAAGCCCGGTCCATTTCCTTTTTATAAGAGCTAAAAAGCTTGCGAGAATAAAGAATATGTATAAACTATCTGTCTGGCCCCAAACAGCCGATAAATACCAGGAAGGGGGTAAAAATAAAAAAAGTGCCGCTGATTTCTCCGCTTTCTTTTGATCTTTCAATTCTTTAACAATTTTATATATCAAAAATGAAATACCGATATCGGCAAATATCGCAGGCAACTTATTAAAAAATATATTCCCAGATTTTGATTCAAACCAGAGATATAAATTTGAAGGGAAAGCGGGTACGGTCAAATTAATTTTCCATAAAACACCTTTAACATTCTCATAAAAAAGTTGATTAGTAAGATTAATGTAATAATACAAAGGGGGATAATTTGGAGGTCCTGCATCGGGAATATCCCTTTGATAAAAACCTTTTAAACCGTTGGCTCGCAAGTCTTTTCCCCAATTCAGGTTATCAATAACGTCCGGATGCTGGGTCAACGGCGCCAAAACCAACCTAAAAATAAATGCACTTATAAAAATAATTTTTATCTTTTTACTCACGTCATTACAAAAACTGTATAATTACATAAAGATGAGAATACCAAAATTGACTCTGATAATCTTCGGTTTATTTATATTAATCCAGTTTTTATTAATATCCAAAAGCCAAATCCCAATGTCTATAAACGAAGCCGAATACTATCTTTCAGCGAAAACTTTAAGCCTAAAAACATTTTTCCCGGTTCCGGTATTTTATATCATTCCCTTTTCTATTTTTCCTAATACAATTTATCTTCTAAGAATTCCCCAACTATTAGCAGGCCTATTCCTTTTATCAACCTTATGGTTATTAATGCAAAAAATAGCAGATAAAAACTTAAAAGAAAAACTAATAGTCATCTGCCTTCCGTTAATTCTTGTAATATCTCCTTGGCTACAATCCTTAATCTTATTTCATTTGCCTGAAACACTCTCGCTTATCTTCTTTTGCTTGGCAATGATTTTACTAAAAAAAATTATTGAAAATCCTGATAATGAAAAATACTGGATCCTTCTTGAAATAAGAATGCTACTTCTTGCTTTCAGCTCTTGGCCGGGATTGATTGTATCATTTATCTTTCCAATTTTTATATTTTTTTTCTTTCGGAAAATTTCTCGAAAATACTTTTTCTTATTTTCCTTAATATTTTACACAATTATCGGGATCCACACCGTTAAAAATTTTAATTATATTAGAACGTTCGCTTTGGAAAAAACTTTTATCAATCAAATTACCCCAAAAAAATTGGCCGAGGAAATTAATGACAGACAAAAGATGGACTTTCTAGCTTCAAATAGGGAGTTTATTCTTCCCAATTACATAAGGAAATTTATTTACAATAAACCTTTTCTGGCTTTCGAAAAAACATTTAAAAAAACAGTTTCATTTTTTGATCTTGAGCAATTTGCCTATCCTTCAATATCATATGATATTATCTCACTTTCGGGTATACTTCCAAAAGGAAATCTCCCTCTGGGATATTTTTGGGAAATTCCGCTATTGTTCCTAGGCTTGTATACTTTCCTGACTGAAAAAATTAAACACAAATCCTTAATAATATTAATCCCATTATCCCTATTACCTGCTCTTTTTTTTGAAAAAAGAGATTTATTAACCTCCGGATTTTTAATTATCCCATTTCTATTTTTTTTGGAAGTTTACGGTCTGCATCAAATCCTAAAAATTTCTAAAACCTTACCTAAAAAAGTTTTCAAGGCATTTTCAGTAACACTTTTAGTGTTAATTATTCTGACAATTTATGAACAATACAAACTAATATATTTAAATAAATTCTCTTATCAAACATCGGATTTGTATTTTTATAAGGAAATTGCACGGGCAGTAAAAAGCGAAAAAGACAACTTTTCAAAAATTATAATCACAGATAGAATTGGTCCCACAAATCTTATGACGGAGTTTTACTTAGACCTTCCTTCTGAAAATCCACAAGGTATCGAATTTAAATCTATAAAATTTCCTCAAGAAGACACTTCAGGAAACGTTTTGTTTATTGGATTACCCGGTGAATTCACTAAACCAGGAGAAAATTCGAATGATTTACCACTCCCATCAAACCTTACTTTAATCAATGAAATTATCGCACCTGATGAATTAGTTTATCATTATGGTAAGAACATCTGGATGGTTACGAGCAAACAATAAGTAGAAAACAATGAGCAATAAACTATTATCATTAATATTACTTTTAATTATCGTTCTCGGAGCAGGATTAAGGCTATTCTGGCTTCAGAAATCGCCACCGTCTCTTAATTGGGACGAAGCCGCTCTTGGCTATAATGCTTATTCTTTACTTAAAACCGGTAAAGATGAGTACGGATTTAAGCTACCAGTAACCTTCAGGTCTTTTGACGACTATAAACCGCCTCTTTACCCATATGCCGCCGTTCCTTTTGTTGCTATGTTTGGACTTAACGAGATATCTGTCCGATTACCTTCGGCTCTTTCAGGAATATCTATTATTGTCGTTGTATTTTTTATAGCATCACACCTTTTTAATAAAAAAATTGCAACTCTGGCTGCATTTTTTATTGCTATTGAACCCTGGTCTGTCCACTTCTCAAGAATAGCATTTGAAACAAATCTAGGTCTTTCTTTTTTACTTTGGTCGATCTATTTTGCACTAAAAGCGGGACAAAAACAGAAATATTTATACATATCCTTCTTTTTACTGTTTCTTTCAGCGTATTCCTACCATGCCTATAGAGCACTTTTACTGCCCCTCACTTTTTATTTCCTTTACTTCAATAAAAAAATATTAAAAGCAAAAAGCCGATCTTTCCCTCTCCTAATCTTTATTTCTCTTTTCCTAATCTCTTTTTTATTCATAATCAAATCGGGCGGAGGACTGGTAAGGTTTCAGACTACGAGCATACTCAAAGCAGTCGAATTTAATGAAACTCCCAACCCTGTTTCTTTTATTTACCAGTTTTACATTTTCGGAAAAAACATTATCGGAAGATACTTCGCATACTTTTCTCCCGTAAATCTTTTTGTCAGAGGAACAAACGAACCAAATCAACAAATCCCAGGTTTTGGCCCTTTTTATGCTATTGAGTTTATTTTCTTCCTATCGGGAATTGTCTTTCTTGCAAAAAATAAATTCAAACCAAGGGCCTTTATATTCCTAATTCTTTTAGCGCCTTTCCCTGCCATAATCACATGGAACTGGTTCTTACCTACCAGAGTTCTATTGATTTTTTCAATGTACTCGATACTAATCGGCCTAGGAGCATACAACTTCCTTATCTTTCTTAGAAAAAAAGGGAAAATTATTCTATTTACAAGTATCACGATCTTTTCAATCGTTCTTCTGAATAATCTCGGAAATCTGGCTACAACATTATTCTTGTATCTACCTTATGTACAAAAAGGCAACTGGCAATACGGCTTCAGAGAAATAATGGCCTATGTTGCGCCGATTCAGGATAACTACGACAAAATAATTTTTGAAACGGGGCACGCACAACCCCATATTTTCGTCCTTTTTTATGGCAATTACCCACCAGCGCGTTACCATAAGGATCTCGGTTCACCTGATGCGCTTGAAAAACCAAGAAAAAACTTCAATTTCGGTAACTACGTCTTTAGAAAAATTTATTGGCCGGAGGATAGAAATCTCAAAAAAACTCTTTTCATAGGAAGTGAATATAACCTTCCCGAGAAAGACGTTGCAACAGCTAAGAATGCAAAAATACTTAAGGATATTTACGATAAAAACGGGGACTTTATGGCACGAATAGTTGAAACTAAGTGAGCAAATTATTTTTTTTCACTCCAAGCTATCCTGACTGTTATTGTTAATAATAGAAACCAGGTAACAAAAAAGGCAAAATTATTTATAAATCTTTTCCCCCAAGCATTCGCCCACTCGTCAATAATCTCCTTTTTATTAATACTACGGTAATAGGCTCTAAATGAAGGTCTATTATTATCGGTATTAATAAGAATGGGATTTTGGTAATCATCAGAGCTTATTTCTATATCCAAATCCTCATTTTTGGTGTTGGTTATTGGCTCGAACTGAAATTTGACATCACTTGGGTCCCCTACGTTATATCCGGAAAAATTTATCTCTCTGATAATATTGTCTTCCGAAAATATTCTCAGATTAAATTCACTTTTATTAATTAAACCGGGATTCTTAAGGGGAATTATTAGAATATTTATATTGTCGTGATTTGGAGTAAAGCTAAATCTAAATGGTTTCTCGATCTTTACAAACCTTTCTCCGAAATATTGAGTATCCAGTCTGTTTCTGACCAGAAAAACTGTTACAAAAAGGCTCGAAAATATGAATAGACAAATTACTGACACTTCAAATATGAGAAGTTTTTTCATTATTCGTTCTCTTTGAAACTCTTTGAAACTAAATAAACTCCGCTTGCCAACATAAGTGTATGAAAAATACTCTGAGCTAAAAGTGGGTCAAAAAACCTATGTAGCAGTTCCGAAAGCGTTGGCAAAAACAAAATTCCGGGGTCAATAGGCGCCAATATTCCCCAACTTAAAAATTTATCGTCAAAGAGAAGAACGGTCCCAAGCCAGCCTAAAAATAGTAAAGCTAAAGCTACCCATACACTGGAATCTTTCGTTTTATTAATAACTAAAATTACTAAAAAGGGTAAAAACCATAACGCCCATTGTGGGTGAAAATGAACTAACGCAACAACTATAAAAAGGGTCGCAAGGAAGAAATTGGAAAGCTGACTTATATTTTCTAACTTTTTTGAAACCGCAAACAAAAATAATACTATTAAAATTGCAGGAACAATTAGTATATTTTCTCCAAAACCAACATACAATTTTAGTTCAAAAAGGCGTTGAGACAATCCAGAGACAAAAGTTGATGAGTAAAAGGCGGGTGTTGTAATAAAAGGAAGAATAAATAGTAGATATGTACCAAATCCCAAAACAAAAGACAGAAGTTTCTTACTCCAGGTTTTTCCCGAATAAATCGCTAAGAAAGGTAAAATCAAGAGTGGATAAGTCTTAAATGCAGCACCTAATCCCAAAAGTACTGTTGCATAAATTGATTTTTTCTTCGCTAAAAAAAGTGCCAAAACCGTGAGTAGAACAGCAATACTGTCAATCTGACCCATAAATCCTACTGTGTATAAACTGATTGGATTAAAAAACCAAAGGGCTAAAGCTTTATTCTGATTCTGCAAGGATACTCCTTGAAGGAGTTTAAAGATGAAATAGCCGGTTGTAAAATGAGCTATTATAGCTGGGAGTTTAATAACAAAAAGGTATTGAAAAATATGAGGCACAACCACGGAATCATTTCCCATTCCCAACCACTCGACAAAACCTGTACCAGCTAATAACTTAACAGGAATAAAAAAAATCCCAAAAAGAAAATAGGCTAAGGGTGGATAGACAAAGTTACCTAAAAAGGCTTTATCAGGATTGGCAGCAAAAAAAGAATAAATATTAAACCGTTCGACAAGCTCAGGTTTAATGCTGAGTGAAGTCGAAGCATTAAAAATTCCCTGGCTTAAAAACTGCGACTGATAAAAAATAGTCTTTATATCAGGGTGAAACGTAAATGGGGCAAGAAAAAGATAGACAAAAGCCGCCAATGCAAATATTTGTTTCTTAGTCATTTTAAAACTTATTTATAAAGAAGCTCTTCATCTTATATTTTACATCTTTAGCCGATAAATTGTTATAATTGCCTTATGCCTTGGTATTTATTTGCAGCGGCAACTCCAACTTTATATAGCGTTTCTAACTTTGTTGATAAATTCCTTATTGAAAAGAGAATTAAAGACCCAATGGCAATTACCGCATTAGCTTGTACAGCTTCTGGCATCCTTGGTATTGTGATAGGAATTTTTACAGGATTTGTCAACATAGGATTTGCTCAAATTTTAATTTTGATATTTGCAGGAATACTGCTAACTTTTTATTTAATTCCTTATTTCGAGGCTATGAAATTAGAAGATGCTTCTAGGGTTGTGCCGCTGTTTCAATTTATTCCCGTATTTACACTTATATTGTCTACCGTCATTCTAAAAGAGACTCTTTCCGCAAAACAGATCTTGGGATTACTTTTGGTTGTATCTGCGGGATTGTTCATTTCTGCTGAAAAGATCGAAGGTAGAATGTTTAGACCAAGAAAGTCGTTGTACTTTATGCTTCTTGCAAGTTTTATGTACGGATTAGTAGGGATTCTATTTCGCTTTGTAGTAAAAGAGGCAAGCTTTTGGACGACTTTATCTTACGAATATATTGGAACTGGGGTCGGCGGAATGTTATTGTTTTTAATACCCAAAGTAAGAAAAAACTTACAAAATCAAATAAGTTCTATCAAATCTTCGGCTGGAATCATAACTTTCAATAACGGAATAGCAATTGCAGCTCAAATGTCAGAATCATACGCTCTTTCTCTGGCAGCAGTTCCACTTGTAAATATTATTGGAAGTATTCAGCCCGCCATAAGTTTGGTTGAAGGAGTAATTCTAACTAAGAAATTTCCCCATTTAATACAAGAGGATATTACAAAAGCTGTTGTAACACACAAGTTTATCGCAATAATTATTATCTTTATTGGTTTGTATCTAGTCTATTTCTAGTGAAGAAGAATTTGGATAACTTCTTGCACGACTCTTTGTGTTCGGAAGAATCGTAGAAAAAAGTTTGCCAACCCAATTTCTTTGCAGCATCAATATTTTTCTGACTATTATCAACAAATAAAATTTCTTCGTTATCTACTCCGCATTGCTTCTGTGCAAGTTCATATATTTTTGGATCGGGCTTTTGCAAACCCACTCTCGTGGAATCAATAATTACATCCCATTCAATAGGAGGAAGTAAACGTTTATTTTTAATATCGTCCAACATCCCTATATACATAT
>Ga0209518_1000042_pt1 | contig 183069 bp, 197 predicted proteins | sample RifGroB1_FD_183993 | JGI IMG/M metagenome (GOLD analysis project Ga0209518, IMG submission 183993) | Groundwater microbial communities from Rifle, Colorado, USA - Groundwater B1 (SPAdes) (version 2) | ecosystem: Environmental > Aquatic > Deep subsurface > Groundwater | place: Rifle, Colorado...
CCGTTAAAATTGCGAAACCAATACCCAAACCAATTCCTTACGCTGCGCCGCCTGTTGTAATGAATAAAGAGGTTTCTACCAAAAGTTTTGAGGAACTGGTTAATAGTTCAATCATCCAACTTTATTGCGGCTATTTTAATAATAACAATGCGACATTTTCGGATATTGCGAGAGGGACGGGAGTTATTATAAATCCCGAGGGAGAAATTTTAACCAATCGCCATATTATTTTTGACGAAAATGCCAAAAAAATAAAAAGCGACTGTTTTGTTTTGAAAAGTCCGTTTCCTAATGCGAAATCCCAAAAACCGAAAATTTATTATACGGCAAATATTGTAAATTATCCGCTCGTTGAAAAATTTAGCGATTCTTTCAGCGAGGATAAATATTACAACGATTTTGCCGTTTTAAAAATCAGTTCCAAATCCGATAACGAGTCTAAAATCAATTTACTTTTAGGATTTGATTACGCGCTGCCGGAGGATTATTCGGTTATGTCCCCCTACGGGGGATCGCCCGAAGGGGGAGAAAATAATAATAAATTTAATTTTTTGCCGATTGATTGGAATTATCAACCCAAAGATGGCGACCATTTGATTACTTTGGGTTATGGCGTCGACGCTTCTCATCTGGCGAATCAAATCACTTCCACCGTGGGAAAACTTTTTGGCAATATCAGCGTGGACAAAAGTTTAAAACCGCAGATTCTTCTCATTAACAGCAATGCCACCACAGGATTTTCCGGAGGCGCCTTAGTCAATCCTCAATCAAAAGGCCTGGTCGGATTGATAAGCTGGATAACCAACGGCGATGAAGCCGGCAAATACACCGTAGCCATTTTCCGCGACTTTCTCAAAACCCAAATGCTCCGGGACTTAAATTTTGAATTAAAATAATGTATCATTAAATTATGAGTAATTTATTAAAATTTCCGGATAGATTTCTATGGGGCACATCTACTTCGGCTCATCAGGTTGAGGGTAATAATCACAATCAGTGGTCAAAATGGGAAAAGGAAAATGCGGAGCGATTATCTAAAGAAGCTAAAAATCATTGGCAATTATGGCAACGAGAAAAATTTCCGGGGATGTTTAACCCCCAAAATTATATTTCTGGCCGTGCCTGTGACCATTATAATCGTTATGAAGAAGATTTTGATTTGGCGAAAGCGATGAACAATAATGCCCACAGATTTTCAATTGAGTGGTCGCGAATTGAACCGGAAGAAGGAAAGTTTAATCAATCGGAAATAGAACATTATAAAAATGTCGTTAAAGCGCTCAAAATGCGCAATTTAGAACCTTTTATTTCTCTTTGGCATTGGACAATGCCGGTTTGGTTTACTGAAAAAGGCGGATTCGCAAAAAAAGATAATATAAAATATTTCGTCAAGTTTTGCGAAATCGTCGTTGAACATTTCAAAAATGAAGTTAATTTTTGGGTTGTTTTAAATGAGCCGGAAATTTATGCCGGACATTCTTATCTAAAAGGAATGTGGCCGCCGCAAAAAAAGAATTTTTGTTCTTATTTTTTAGTAATGCGGAATTTGATTTTGGCGCATCAAAAAGTTTATAAAAGCATTAAAAAAATTAATCCCTGCATTCAGGTAGGAATCGCGAAGAATAATATTTATTTTGAAGCGCATCAAAATAAATTTGTGAATATTTTTTTAAAAAAAATTATAGAATGGTGGTGGAATTTTTATTTTTTGAATCAAATCAAAAATCATCAGGATTTCATCGGGCTTAATCATTATTTCCACAATCGGATAAATTACGGATTCAATAAAAACGAAAATAAAATTGTTTCGGATTTAGGGTGGGAATTATATCCGGAAGCAATTTATTTTACTTTGAAAGATTTAAAAAAATACAATAAGCCGATTTATATCACAGAAAACGGTTTGGCAGATGCAACTGATAAAAATCGCGAATGGTTTGTTAAAGAATCATTAAAAAATATACACAGAGCTATTCAGGAAAACATTGATGTGCGAGGATATTTTTATTGGTCTCTTTTGGATAATTTTGAGTGGGACAAGGGTTTTTGGCCGAGATTCGGTTTAATTGAAGTTGATTATGGAATGCTTGAGAGAAAACCGCGACCATCAAGTAAATTTTATGGTAAAATTGTTAAAGAAAATGGCATACCAAAAGGAGATTTATTATGAAAGAAACTATGCCAATTTTAGAAGTTAAAAATCTTTCTGTCAGTTTTGATAAACAGGAGGTCTTGAAAGATGTTTCTTTTTCCGTAGACGAGGGTGATGTTTTGGCGATTATCGGGCCGAATGGCGCCGGGAAGTCGGTTCTTTTCAGGGCATTGCTGGGGTTGATTCCTTTTGGCGGAGAAATCAAATGGCGCGAAAACGCGCAAATCGGCTATGTGCCGCAGAAACTTTTTGAAAAAGCCGAATTACCGCTGACGGTCAAAGAATTTTTTATTTTAAAATCGCGAAATTTATTTTTTAGAGATAGGTGGATTATTGAATCCATATCTCATGAATTAAAATCAGTGGGTCTCAATCAGGAAATTCTCGGTCAACAACTTGCGAATCTTTCCAGAGGGCAGTTTCAGAGAGTATTGATCGCTTGGGCAATTCTTAAACATCCGAGCACTTTGTTGTTCGATGAGCCCACCGCCGGAATTGATTTGGCCGGCGAAGACACCGTCTATAATTTATTGCGCAGATTGAGAGACGAAAGGGGGATGACTATTTTAATAATTTCCCACGATCTGAATATCGTTTATCGTTATGCCGACAAGGTTTTGTGTTTGAATAAAGAAATGCTTTGTTTCGGCGCGCCTCAAGACGCGCTGACTGGCGAACAAATCGGGCGTCTTTATGGCGAAGGCGTTTTCAACCACCATGAACATTAATGAAATTTTAAATAATCAATTTTTACTGGTGTTTGTTTCTGGAATTTTTACCGCTCTGGCGGCCAGTTTTTTGGGAGCGTTTATCGTTGTAAAAAAAATGGCGCTTGTCGGAGATGTTTTGTCTCATGTCGCTTTGCCGGGCATTGGTCTGGCATTGTTGTTTAATGTCGATCCGATTTATGGCGCCGTAATCTTTCTTTTGTTTGCCGCTTTCGGCACTTGGTTTATTGAGAAAAAGACCAAACTCTCGGCGGATGCCATTATCGGAACTTTTTTCACCGCGACTCTTGCCCTCGGCGTTTTATTGGTGCCCGACCAGGAACTTTTTGAGAGTATGTTCGGCAATATTTTTATTATTAAACCCTATGACGCAATTGCCGTCATTATTGCTTCGATAATCATATTCGCGCTGACACTGGCTATCGCGCGCCGATTGACGCTTAGCATTGCCGCGCCGGATTTGGCAAAATCAATCGGCGCAAAACCGGACATTTTTTATCTCGCTTTTCTTCTTCTTTTTGCCATGAGCATTGCCTTGGGCATCAAGCTTATTGGATCGGTTCTTATGGGAGCGCTGACTATCTTACCGGCGATTTCGGCGCGCAATTTATCCTGGAGTTTAAAATCCTTTTTAGGATTAAGCGTAATCCTGGGGGTGCTCATAACGGGTTTGGGGATCTTACTCGCCAATGCGCTTAATTTCCCGCCGGGGCCGACCATTATTATTTTCGGAGTCGTGTTTTTTATCATTTCCTTGTTGTTTAAAAAAGCATGAAAAAAACTGTTAGTTTTCAAACCAAAGATAATGTGAAAATCGTTGGCGATTTTTACGATGCTAAATCTGACCGGTCAATTTTATTGTTGCACATTTTGCCCGGCAATCGCGGGGACTTAGATAATTTTGCGGAGTTTTTATGGCAGAACGATTATAATATTTTGAATATTGACGAAAGAGGGCATGGCGATTCGGAAGCGTGGCCCGGAGAAACAGGATCGTGGCAGGAATTTACTCAAGCCGACTATGATAAAATGATTTATGATGCCGAAGCGGCCGCGGAATGGCTGAAAAATAAAATTCCTGGCACAGCTATTGCATTAATCGGCGGTTCAATCGGCGCGAATATCGCGATGATTTTTGGCGCCAAACACCAACCGAAAATAGTCGTGGCATTATCTCCGGGGTTGGATTACAAGGGAATTAAAACGGAAATCGCCGCTCGAAATTATCGTCAGAATCTGCTGATAGTTGCCAGCCGCGACAACCTTAACGCCTTTGAATCGTCGGAGCGGCTTTTTGAAATTTCCAACGCTTCGCATAAGGAATTTGTAAAATATGAAAACGCCGGCCATGCCACGCGGATGCTGGAAGCCGAACCGGAATTGAAAAATAAAATTTTAGATTTTCTAAATAGCAATATAAACAAATGAAATTTTGGAGTATTTTTAGCGGATGTTTAATTCTTGTGGCAATTGTTGGTGCCATTCCGTCGAATACTTTTGAAGTGAGAAAAAAACTGATAGAAAAAAAATTAAATCAACATTTAAATATATTTCCTCAAAAAGGAATCTATTCAACTGTTTGGACGGCGCGCGCTAAGAGAATTAATGACCTAATTCGTATCGTCGGCGAAACAGAAATAAATTCCATCGTTATCGATGTCAAAGACAACAGTGTTTACATAGACGATTATTTAATAAATTTAGTCAAAATGCTTCGCGAAAAAAATATTTACACCATCGCGCGCATTGTTTTTTTTCAGGATGGGTCTCAAATTAATATTCACCCCGACTGGTATTTTAAAAAAAATGACGGAACGCTTTGGCAGGATAATCGGCATTGGTATTGGCTTGATCCGTCAAATCAAGAAACTTGGGCGTATAATGTCGCGATTGCCAAACAGGCGATTGATGCCGGTTTTGACGAAATAAATTTTGATTACATCCGTTATCCCGCCTTTACCAAAGATGAAGATGTTGATTTCCCGCCTGAAGATAAAATAGTGGTGAAAAGCCAAGTTATCAATGAATTCGCAAAATATCTGACCTCGGAGTTAAAAAATTACGATCCGAATATAAAACTTTCGGTGGATCTCTTTGCCTATAACATGTTGAGGTCTGATGATTTGGGGATCGGTCAAAATTTTAGGGAACTTTATGATTATTTTGATTACATCAGTCCGATGATTTATCCGTCGCATTATATTTCCGGCAATTTTGGATTTGAAAATCCGGCGGAACATCCGTATGAAGTGGTTTTTGGGACAATAGAAAAAGGGAAAGCGCAACTTCGGGATAAAATTATTTACGAAATTGGAACAAGCACCCTGGCGCTGGTTAATCCGATTTTTGAAAAGGATTTGAAAAAATTAAGGCCATGGCTTCAGGACTTTAATATCGGCGCGATGTATGACGGCGAAATGATCCGCAAAGAAAAACAGGCGGTCTACGATTCCGGCCTTACCGCCGGCTGGCTTCTCTGGAACCCCCGCAATGTCTACACCGAATCCGCATTGGACAAATAATGCCAAAGTTCTTTATAGTAAAGTACAGTCAATGTTCCTTAACATTATAAAAACAGGAGGTAAATATGGCAGAACAGGTGATTGTTCATAAAAGAGAACTTTGCGGAATGCCCAATGTCCCCAATAACACACCAAGAAGTGATGTTGAGAAAAATCCAGCACATTGTCTTTGCTGCGGTTCGGAAATGGTTATCAGAGAATGTTCTAGTACAGGTATGCAACAGTTGGATATGTACCTGTTGGTTTGCCAAACATGTTCCCAAGTCGGGGCATTACAACATTCATGAGGCACTCATTAGTTACGACATAGAAGGCGTCAAGCCCTATGTCGTTTTTTATTTTTTAGGGGGCTTGCATTGTGGATAAGCATTTGCTACAATCACTTCACATCATGGATAGAGTAGAAACATACAAAGAAAAAGGAGGCGGATCCGTGTAGTTCGTTTGTGTTATTTTTTTGACAGAATCCACCGCTTCCGAGCGGTTTTCTATTTATGAAAGTTCGTTAAAAATTTAAATAAGTAAATTAACAGGTATAAAAATTGTAAGCAAATAATAATGTAAGACCTCGTACTTATGTACGGGATGAATAGGTTATTAAGGGCGTATGGAGGATGCCTTGGCACAAAAAGGCGATGAAGGACGCGGCATGACTGCGATAAGCGTCGGGGAGCCGTCTAGCGGGCTTTGATCCGGCGGTGTCCGAATGGGGCAACCCATGGCGAGTAATGTCGCCATATCTTTATCCGTAAGAGATAAAGGAGCAAACCCGGGGAAGTAAAACATTTCAGTACCCGGAGGAAAAGAAAAAAAGAATCAATCTATTATTCATGGGTCCGGATAGTCGGGCTAATGAATAATATTTTGATAATATTCCCCCAGTAGCGGCGAGCGAAAAGGGAGGAGTCCAAACCCATCCGATACTTTCGCAAGAAAGTAACGGGTGGGGGTTGTAAGGAATAATCGTTCTTGTAGCAATACAAGAGGAAAGTCTATAAACTTCCACCCTTCGGGTGGTCGCCCGCAGGGGCGAAAAAATTGATTAGTTGAACGGTTTTGGAAAAGCCGACCAAAGGGGGTAATAGTCCCGTAAGCGAAAATCTTTTTAATACTTTCTGGTTATTTTCTTGAGTACCGCGGGGAAAGACTGCCCCGCGGGAAGCCGGGAGAACTACACTCCCAAGACTAAATACTTTTTGTGACCGATAGTGAACTAGTACCGTGAGGGAAAGGTGAAAAGCAGCCCGGTGAGGGCGATGAAATAGATCCTGAAACCATACGCTTACAAAGAGCGGGAGCCCGCAAGGGTGACCGTGTGCCTATTGAAGAATGAGCCAACGACTTTATAGGAACGGCTTGGGTAAACCTCGTTTGAGGCGGACCCGTAGGGAAACCAAGTCTGAATAGGGCGTTTTTGTCGTTCTTATAAGACCCGAAGCCAGGCGAGCTTACCATGGTCAGGTTGAACCCCGCAGAAATGCGGGGGGAGGACCGCACCCACTAGCCGTGCGACACTAGGGGATGAACTGTGGTAAGAAGTGAAAAGCTAATCGAGCCTGGGAATAGCTGGTTCTCTCCGAAATAGTTTTAGGACTAGCCCCGCGTGTTTTTTATTGGAGGTAGAGCACTGGTTGGTATTGATTGGCGCAAGCTAGCAAGACCAGTCAAACTCCGAATTCCATTAAAATAACTCGGGAGTCAGTATTCGGGGGCAAAGCTCCGAATACAAGAGAGCAAGAACTCGGACCATCGTCTAAGGTCCCTAAATTTTGGCTAAGTGTAGAAGGAAGTGATGCGTCGAAGACAAATAGGAGGTTGGCTTAGAGGTAGCCATCCTTTAAAGAGTGTGTAACAACTCACTATTATATTTCCCTTTGGGAGATTGACGCATCGCGCCGAAGATATAACGGGACTAAGCCAGATACCGAAGACATGGGTTTGCGAATTTTAATTCGCAAGCGGTAGGAGAGCGTTTTTAGCGCAGCGAAGATTGACCCGCGAGGGCGATTGGAGCGCTAAGAAGTGAAAATGTTGGCATGAGTAACCTGCAAGACAGATGAGAAATCTGTCCGCTGAAAGCCTGAGGTTTCCTTGGCAATGAAAATCAGCCAAGGGTTAGGCGGTCCTAAGGCAATGGAGAAATCCGCAGCCGATGGACAGACGGTTAATATTCCGTCCCTATCTCAAGCGCTTTTACGGAATGACGAAGTTTAGTATGCCGGGCGCCTTATTGGATTGGCGTTCTTTGCATCAGAGTTTTTGGAAGGCAAATCCTTCCAAATGCGTTTAATCGCAAACTTAAGTGTCGAGAAAATTTTCCCGTTCGCGGGAAGAAATTTGGCAAAGCAAGCTTCCAAGAAAACTTTCGTAAATTAGCTTGAGGTATCCGTACCGAAAACCGACACAGGTGGGCAGGGCGAGCAGCCCACAGCGAACGAGTGATCCGTGGTTAAGGAACTCGGCAAAAAAGCGGCCGTAAGTTAGCGATATGGCCTGCCCCGCTTAGCGGGGCCGCAGCTAAAGATTCCCTGGCGACTGTTTATCAAAAACACAGCTCCCTGCTAACTCGCGAGAGGATGTATAGGGGGTGATGCCTGACCTATGCGAGAAGGTTAACGGCGGATGTGGTATTCCCAGCAATGGAGATATTGCTGATGCCCGAAGCCCTCGTAAATGTCAGCGATAACTATAATCGTTCTAAGGTCATGCTTTTGTTGATTTATCAAGGAAGGCATGAGGACTGGAACGATTATAATAATGAAAAAAAACGCTGCCTATTCTAATGAAAATTAGAATGTCTAAAAATTTTCGGCTATATGCTGGAAAATCTGTGGATAAAATCCTCAAGTATCCGAAACTACTATGGTATAATGCGTCCATATAAATATGGCGAAAATATCAAGTAAAAAAGTTATCGGCGCAGATAATCAGCAGGAAAGGCTAAAAATTGCTTGGTGGATTTGCGGTTTTGTTGATGGAGAAGGTTGTTTTTCGGTAAGTATAATCAAAAACAAAACTACCAAATCGGGAATTCAAATTTTTCCAGAATTTGTCGTAACGCAAGGAGCAAAAAGTTTGTTCGCGCTCAAAAAAATTAAAAATTTCTTTGATTGCGGCAATATTTTTGTGAATAAGCGTTATGACAATCACAACGAAAATCTTTACAGATATTGTGTAAGATCTTTGGAGGACTTAAAGACCAAGATTATTCCATTTTTTATGGAAAATAATCTGAAAACTTATAAGCGAAAGGATTTTTCAATTTTTAAAGATGTTGTGAGAATAATGCTTCAGAAAAAGCACCTAAATGATTCCGGTAGAAATAAAATTCTTTCTTCAATCGGTAAAATGAACAGAAGAAAAAAGCGATTTTAGAATCCTCACAGACCATATGCCGAACCCTGAGTTTATCGAAGGGAAGATATGGTCGGGACTTTATGGCGACATAAAGATTAACAAAATCAAGCGTAATTCCTTGTCTGGTAAGTTCAGACGTGCACGAAAGGCCTAACGACTGGGGAACTGTCTCAACCACGAGCTCGGTGAAATTGCAATTCCAGCGAAGATGCTGGGTACCTGTAGCAAGACGAAAAGACCCCGGGAGCTTTACTGTAACTTAGTATTGGCTATAGGACTTTAATGCGTAGCATAGAAGGGAGGCTTTGAAACCGTGTTTTCGGATGCGGCGGAGCCGCCAGTGAAATACCTTTCTTTAAAGTTTTATAATCTAACCGGCGCGGCAAAAACGCGTTGGGACAGTGCTTGGTGGGCAGTTTTAGTGGGGCGCTATCCTCCAAAAGCGTAACGGAGGAGTCCATTAAGGTCGACTAGCTTCGGATGGAAATCGAAGCGATAGGGCAAATCCAAAAGTCGGCTTAACTGCAAGGCATACATGCCGCGCAGATGCGAAAGCAGGGATTAGTGAACTGTTTGTGGTTAGTAGAAACGCAAACAATCATCGGATAAAAGCTACCCCGGGGATAACAGGCTAGTCTGGTCCAAGAGTCCACATCGACGACCAGGTTCGGCACCTCGATGTCGGCTCATCTTATCCTGGGGCTGGAGAAGGTCCCAAGGGTTTGGCTGTTCGCCAATTAAAAAGGTACGTGAGCTGGGTTCAAACCGTTGAGAAGCGAAATAAATTTTGGCTTTTCAACAGTTTGAATCCGAGGTAAAAGACATCAGATTCATGGCGGCTTTCACGAGTAATCGTGATTGACAAATCGACTATATCGGTAAATTCCTATTGAATGACAAACTGTCATATGGTAGGATAATACCGAGGGAAGTTGTGTATGAATAATCTTTCGTTGACACAAAAATCTTATTTAGCGGGCTTTTTAGATGCTGATGGCAGCATCTATGTTCAAGCCAAGATAAATAAAACATATAAGTATGGCTATCAAATAGCTCCATATATTGTTTTATTTCAATCTAAAAAGGACAATAACTTCGAACAAATCTGTAAATTAATTGGAGCTGGTTATATTAGAGAAAGAAAAGACGGAATCACGGAATATATTATTGGCAGAATTGATGAAATTACTGAATTTCTAAGAATAATAGAACCGTATGTTCTGCTTAAGAAAAAACAAGTTCAATTAATGAAAAAAGTTATTGAGGTAAAGAAAAAAGTTAAAAATAAAAAAGATTTTGAAGTGTTAATAAAATTAGTAGATAAATTCAGAGAGCTGAATTATTCCAAAAAAAGAAAAATTCGTACATTAACCCCGTAGAGACTAGACGTCGATCTTCCTGTAAAAGGGAAGAAGATATAGTCCAATGCACATAGCAATATGTGGTAACATGCGTGAGACAGGTTGGTCTCTATCTGCTACAGGCGTTGATACTTGAGGAGCGTCATTCCTAGTAAATAAAATTGCTACTTTGCGGAGTAATCCGCATTGAAAATTCGGCTATAACGGTGAAATCTTCATAAATTATTAAGTCCATGTTAAAATTAAGATGCTTAGGGACCATAATTTTTAAGATAATACCGTGGGAAGTCGTCAGTATGTTGAAAAATGGTTTTGGTCACCGATGTCTATATGCGGTCGGAACAACATTGATATTTTTGGGGGAGCCTTTTTTTGGGGCGTTGAGCCTGAGATATCGTGCCGTAATGTGTATAGACTTTGGATTCCTCGCGCAGAATCCGAGAAGACCTTAATCAGGGGGTGGAAGTTTCCGGCCGGAAATTCTACCCCACCATTTTTCAGCATATTGATTGACCCCGTATCGACTGATCCCGAAAGGGGGAGATCTGTCAACTGGCGGATCACACGCCGACTCTTATCATAAAAAAGCGAAGCCATGGTTTATCCTAAAGCTCGCGATAAGACGAAGATATAGTCAGAGCCATAAGAAATTATGGAAGTACTCGACGAGAGGACCGGAATGACGGAACCTCTGGCGTACCGGCTGTCCTGCCAAGGGCACCGCCGGGTAACTATGTTCCGAATTGATAAGCGCTGAAAGCATCTAAGCGCGAAGCAATCTCCAAGATTAGGTATCGTTGTCCCGCTTGACGGGACGAGAGCTTCCTCGAAGATGACGAGGTTGATAGGCGATAGGTGTAAGCATAGCAATATGTTAAGCCGAGTCGTACTAATAAAGCGAAGTCCTATTCATCCCTTACATGAGCGCGGAGCGCTCAATTTACAATTTTTAATTTTCAAACCTGGAAAATTAATCCCATTGTCCTGGTGACAATAGCGCGGTGGAACCACCTTTTCCCATTCCGAACAGAGAAGTGAAACGCCGTGTCGACGATGATACTTAATCCTCGAAGGTTAGGGAAAGTAGTTATCGCCAGGACAATGGGATTAATACAAAAAATCCCCCTAAGGGGGATTTTTTGTTGGTGGATTTTATAAAATAAAAATTTGATGGAATATAGAATTTTGAGATATTCTCGATTAATTTGTGAAATTATTCTACAATATATTTATATGGAAAAAGATTTTGATAATTGGAACGAAAAGAAAAAGAAAACCCATTCGGAAACTACGCAAATAGTGTTCTATGAACGCGAAGTATGGTGGGCTTACACTGGAGTAAATGTTGGAGTTGAAATTGATGGCAAACACGAACTTTTTTCTCGGCCGGTAATTATAGTCAGAAAATTCAACAAAGATATGGCTCTTATTGTTCCGACAACCGCTCAAGACAAGAAAGAAAATAAATATTATCTAGTAGTTTCCGGCGATGATGGTAAGCACTATACAGTTTGTTTATCGCAAATCCGCGCCATAAGCACAAAACGATTTTTTAGAAAAATAGGCACTATAGATAAAACAAATTACGCGATATTGTTAGAAAAAATAGCAGATATGATAAAGGGCACTCTTTAAAAACAACGATCCCGCCTTGCGGCGGGATCTCAGAGGCCAAAGCCCATAATCACTTTTCATTATATCACTCTTATAAACCGTGTCAATAAAGTAGTTATCGCCAGGACAATGGGATTAATGCAAAGCCCCTCAAAATGCGGTTATTCAACCGATCGAAATTTCAACTGCATTTTGATAATTTGATAAAATTGATAAAATAGCGAAAATAATATCTATTGTTTCTTTTACTTTTTTCTCGTTGCAAACTATACTTATTTTGTATGAACGAAAGCAGGAGGGTATTAAAAAGAATTTTTATTGCTGTCGTTTACTTGGCGGTTTTTGCCGGTTTAGGGACCGGAGGATATTTTTTTTTCCGGCCGGCGTCAGAACCATCCGTTCCATCAACTCCCATCGCTACTTCTATTGAAATAATCTGGTCGGACGCCTTTGTTTCCGGGCCGAATTTATATTCCGCCGCCGCCCAAATCAAGAATCCCAATACGAATTTCGGCGCGAATTTTTTGCGGTACTCTTTTTATTTTTATGATGAAAACGAAACTTTACTTGACTCCGCAACAGGTGATTCTTTTATCTGGCCCGGCGAATCAAAATATATCGTTCTTGGCGGCATTAATTTGGCCAAAGCGCCGGCAAAAACAATTTTAAAAATAGAAAATCCGGCATGGCAAGAGATTGAGAATTTTAAAGGCATCAATTTAACGGTTGGCAATGTCAGTTTTAAAAAAGAAGCCGGCGGTTCCGATAAGTTTTTTTCGGTTAACTTTACGGCAAGCAACGACACCCTTTTTGATTTAAGCAGAGTTTACATTACGGCCATTGTCTTGGACGGAGATAAGATGCCAATAGCCGCGGCTTCGACCCTTTTGGAAAATTTAAAATCCAAAGAAAACCGCCCTTTTCTTATTCCTTGGTTTTCCGCTTTTCCCGGAATGCCCGCCGGCGTTATTTTGAATATTTCCGCCAATCTCCGAGAAACCCCGGCGCTTATAGGACAATAAATTTATGTTGCAAGCGCTGAAAAAACTGGATTGGATTTTAATGGGCGCTATTATTTTGCTTGTTGCCATCGGCCTGTTAAGCGTTGCCTCGGCGTCTCAAGCCAGAATAGGGGATTTCTCCAGTTTCAAAAAACAGCTTATTTTTTTTATAATCGGTCTGGCCTTGCTATTGATTTTTAGTTTTATCGATTATCGTTTTTTGAGAAATTATTCAACGGTGGTTTTGGCGCTGTATATTTTGTCCGTCTGTTTGCTCGTCGCGCTTCTATTGCTGGGCAATCGAGTCAGAGGATCGGTCTCTTGGTTTCAAATCGGGTCGCCTATCGGCGAACTGGGGATAGAGCCGGTTGAGGCGATGAAATTTATTTTAATCATTGTTTTGGCAAAATATTTTTCCGGACGCCATATAGATTTCGGCTTGGTTCGGCATGTATTTGTTTCCGGTTTTTACGCGCTGCTTCCCGTGGGGCTGGTTTTGCTTCAGCCGGATCTCGGTTCGGCTGTTTTAATGGTAACGATATGGGTTGGAATAATGTTGGTTTCCGGAATCAGAGCGAGACATCTTTTGGTTCTTTTTTTAATTTTCGCCATTATCGCGGGGCTGTCTTGGTTTTTTCTTTTTAAAGAATATCAGAGGGCGCGCGTTTTAACTTTTCTTCAGCCGCAAAGCGATCCGCTCGGCCAAGGATATAATGTTTTACAATCGATAATCGCTATCGGTTCAGGCGGATTTTGGGGCAAAGGACTAGGGCACGGCAGTCAATCGCAATTGAATTTCTTGCCGGAACAACACACGGATTTTATTTGGGCGACCATTGCAGAAGAATGGGGATTTTTTGGTGTATTTTTCGTTTTGGGTCTTTTTGGCATTATCTTTTGGCGGCTTTTTCTTATTGCCGTTAATGCTAACACTAATTTTGCGCGTCTTTTTATTTTCGGGCTTTCATTATTGCTTCTTACGCATATTACCATTAATATAGGAATGAATATGGGGTTTTTTCCGGTGACGGGCATTTCTTTGCCGCTGTTGAGTTATGGCGGGTCAAATTTAATTGCTACGATGCTGGCTTTCGGAATAGCGCAAAATATTAAATACAATTTATAAAATGTTGAAGAATAGAGCGATAATTTATACCGATGGCGGTTCTCGGGGCAACCCCGGGCCAAGCGCTTTGGGAGTCGTTATTGAAGACGAAAATGGGAAAATTTTAAAAGAATATTCCCGCTATCTTGGCGAAGCGACCAATAACCAAGCCGAATATGAAGCGGTAATTTTTGCTTTGCAAAAAGCCAAGCAGTTAAAAATAAAAGAACTGGAAATCAGAACAGATAGTGAATTAATCGGCAAACAGTTTATGGGGAAATACAAAATTAAAGACCCCGATCTCCAACAGCTTTTTATAAAGGCGTGGAATCTTCGATTGGATTATGACCGAGCCGATATAAAAATAATTCCGCGGGAGCGGAACAAAAAAGCCGATAAATTGGTCAATCAAGAACTTGATTTAAAGAACAAGCTGTTCTAATTGAAAACCCCCGCATGCGGGGGTTTTCAATTATTGACTTAATGAGAAAACTATAAGCCGGATTCTGTACCCCGCCAAAGCGGAGCGACAATTATCTCTCTGGTCCCAAGATTGCTCTCGGGATCTAGCGTCCATACGGACTTGCACCCAGCAAGGATTTAGCCGTTTCACTTTCATGTTGCCATGAAATTCGCCCCTTGACAAACTTGGGGCGCCTTAGTCCTTTCGAACTTTGGCGTCTCTGTTCGCACCTCTCGCGTTATGAATTCCGCGGCGGGTCGTTAACCCGTGCGCTTTTCACTTAACATTTCGAAATATCGATATATCAAGTTGGTGTCCGGACTTTCCTCCCTTCGATAAACTCAGGGCAATTGTCCGTTTTCTCTTGTGAAATTGTTAAAGCCAATAATGTCCTTTAGGGACTTTGCAAATATATCAGATATTGGTTTTTAGCGCAAATTCTGCTACTATGAGTCCAATCATTATGTTTGGCGCCTTAATCAGATTTCTGAATCAAAGATCTCAAAGAATATCTTCCGCCGCTCTAATAGTGGCATTTTTTAGCTTGATCAGCCGTCTTTTTGGACTCTGGCGCGATCGGCTTCTGGCCGGTCAGTTCGGCGCTTCCAGGACGCTCGATATTTATTTTGCCGCTTTTAAAGTTCCCGATTTGGTTTACAATCTGCTCATTGTCGGCGCCATTTCTTCGGCGTTCATTCCCATTTTTTATGAACGGCTGACCAAAGATAAAAACGAAGCATGGCAATTTGCTGCCAATGTATTGAATGTTTTGATTTTTGCGCTGATAATTTTTTCCGCGGTTTTAATGATATTCGCGCCTCAACTTATAAATTTGGTTGCCCCCGGATTTGATAGCGCGTCAAAAGAACTTGCCATTAAAATAAGCCGGATATTATTTTTAAGTCCGTTGCTTTTGGGGATTTCGGCTTTTGCCGCCGCATTATTGCAGGCCTTTTCCAAATTCTTGATAACGGCGCTGGCGCCTATTTTTTACAATTTAGGAATTATTTTCGGCATTGTATATTTGACGCCGCGATATGGAATTTGGGGGTTGGCGCATGGTGTGATCATTGGCGCGTTATTGCATTTTCTTATTCAGGTGCCGGCGCTGGCCGGTACGGGTTTTAGGTTGCGCGCGTTGTTAAATTTTAAAGAATCAGGGCTGATTAAAATGGCGAAACTTTGGCTTCCCAGAACCTTAAGTTTGTTGGCGTTTCAGATAAACGGAGTTTTTTTAACCGCCATCGCTTCAATTTTGGCCACCGGCAGCATTGCCATTTTTCATTTTGCCGATAATTTAAGGTGGGTGCCCATAGGCATTGTGGGGATAGCATTTTCCACCGCGGCTTTTCCGGCCATGAGTTTGTCCTACGCGCAGGGCAAAAAAGATTTATTTTTAAAACGATTTTCGCTGGCGGTAAAGCAAGCGATGTTTATTGTTATTCCTCTGTCTCTTTTCATTTTTGCCCTGCGCGCCCAGATAATAGGAATAGTTTTGAGGACCGGAAATTTTAGTGTGCAAGACGCGCGATTAACGGCGGCGATGCTGGGTATTTTTGCTTTCGGTATTTTTGCCGCCGCGCTTTTTCCTATCTTTACCCGCGCCTTTTTTGCTTTTCAAAACACCAGAACGCCGGTGATTATCAATGTGGTTTCGATGGTTATCAATATTGTTTTAGCGGTTGTTTTCGTATGGTTTTTTTCTAAATATACTTCTGTTTCGGGGATTCTGGGCTTGCCGCTTTCCGTAGTAATTTCAAGCATTATCAATGTCATCTGGCATTGGATTGATTTGAAAAAACATGTCGGCGATTTCGGAATCAACGGTATCAAAAAATCATTTCTTAAAATTCTTGTCGCCGGCGCCATTGCGGTTGCCTTTATTTATTTAGGACTTTATATTTTTTCTTTTATTTTTAATATGACCGGCGTCATCGGTTTGTTGTTAGCGACTCTTGGCGCCGGCTCTCTCGGAGTTATTGTTTATTTATTGGTTGTTTTCGCTTTTGGGATGGAAGAAATTTCAATGTTGAATATTCCGGCATCCTTGCTCAACTGGCGCGGCATCGAAAATCCCGAGTCGGAATTCGGCGGTCATTCTCTTGACGACCAATATTAAAATGAACATCAGAAACTTCGTAATCATCGCGCACATAGACCATGGGAAGTCGACTTTGGCCGACCGGTTTTTGGAGATAACCGGGACGGTGTCGCAAAGAAAAATGCGCGAACAATTTTTGGACCAGATGGACTTGGAGCGGGAAAGAGGGATTACCATAAAAATGCAGCCGGTGCGGATGAACTTTAAATATAATAGTGAAGATTATATTTTAAATCTGATAGATACCCCCGGCCATGTCGATTTTACCTATGAGGTTTCGAGAGCGCTGGCGGCGGTTGAGGGCGCCATTCTTTTGGTTGATGCTACGCAGGGCATCCAAGCGCAAACCATTGCCAATCTTTACTTGGCGAAAAAAGAAAATCTGAAAATCATCGGCGTCATCAACAAACTTGATCTGGTGGATGATCCGGAAAAAATTGAAATGCTCAAACAGGAAATCGCCAAATTGACCGATCAAAAACCGGAAGAAATTTTAGCGGTGTCGGCCAAGACCGGGCTGAACGCGGAAAAAATTTTGGAAAAAGTCATTGAAAAATTTCCTGAGCCGAAAATAAATATTGAAAAACCATTTCAAGCGCTGGTTTTCGATTCCCATTTTGACGCTTACAAAGGGGTATTGGCGTATATCAGGGTTGTGGAAGGAGAAATATCCAAACAAAAATTAATCAACGCGCTGGCAACCAAATCTAAAATTCAGATTTTGGAAACAGGCGTTTTCAAGCCGGAGCTTACAACTGTGGAAAAATTATCGTCGGGAGAAATCGGCTATATCGCCACCGGATTGAAAAACCCGACTCTGGTCAGAGTCGGAGATACTTTAGCAACCAATCCGAATGCCGAACCGCTGCCCGGATATACCGAGCCAAAATCAATGGTTTGGGCGAGTTTTTATCCGGAAGCGGCCGATGATTTTGATTTGCTGAAAGACGCGCTGTCGAAATTGAAACTGAATGACGCGGCTTTGCATTACGAACCGGAAACGCAGGAAGCGCTGGGGCGCGGTTTTCGTTTGGGTTTTTTGGGGATGCTTCATCTGGACATAACCGCCGAACGGTTAAAAAGGGAATATAACAGGCAGGTTATTATTACCACGCCGACCGTGTCGTATAGAATAAAAAATCGCCGCAAAGAAATACTGGAAATCTTTACACCGGCCGATTGGCCGGATTCGTCGCAAATCGAATCGATTGAAGAGCCGTGGATACGGCTGGGCATTCTTATGCCGACCAGATATTTGGGCGGGGTCATGAATCTGGTCGGCAATTATCGCGGCGTTTACAGACAAACGGATTATTTGGGCATGGATCATTTGATTCTTAATTTTGACATTCCGCTTTCCGATATTTTGGTGGATTTTCACGATCGCCTGAAAAGCGCATCCGAAGGATACGCGTCGATGAATTATGAATTTTTGGGATACAAACCGGGAAGTTTGGTAAAACTTCAAGTATTGATTGCCGGGGAGTCCGTTGAAGCGTTTTCAAAAATCGTGTCCAAAGAAAAAGCGTATAATGAAGGCAATGCCTTGGTTAAAAAATTAAAAGACATCGTCCCAAAACAATATTTTCCTGTCGCGCTTCAGGCAGCGATTGGCGGCAAAGTAATAGCCAGAGAAACCATTCCGGCGATGCGAAAAGATGTCACAGGATATTTATACGGCGGCGATGTGACGCGAAAAAATAAGCTTTTGGAAAAACAGAAAAAAGGCAAAAAAAGAAGAGCAACTTTCAACCGTGTTCAATTGGACAGCGAAGTTTATCTGAAAATGTTCAGGAATGCCCAATGATGTTAATATCTTAGAAGGGGGACAAACAAGAATATGACCATGGACAAAACCGCTAGAACGGTGATGACCAGCCACGCGACACCTAATCTTTTTTTAGTTTTGTTTTTCATAAATTTGTTTTATATCTGTTCAGTTTAATCAATATGCAAGAAAAAAACAATTCCAAAGTTTACAAAAAGCTTTTGGCATCAAGATTATTTTTTCTTTTTTTGATTCCGATTTGCTCGGCCTTGTTGATAGGCATTTTTCAGCAATTTTATTATTGGTATCAAATTGGCAAAGAGTCCAATGCGTTAAAAACGGAAATAGCGAATTATAATAAACAAAAAGAAGATCTCGGCAAGCTGATAGATTATTATAAAAATGAATCGAATCTTGCAAACGAGGCGCGGGTGCGGCTTAATTTGAAAAAAGAAGGCGAGAATGTCGTCATAATTTTGCCGGCGGCGACTTCAACGGAAAACGGTGAAGCGCTCTCGCTAAAGGATATTGAAAATATGCCGAATTACCAACAATGGTGGTATTATTTTTTTGGCAAATAATTTTGCGGGTATCGTATAGTGGTATTATGTATCCTTCCCAAGGATAAGACAGGGGTTCGATTCCCCTTACCCGCTTCAATGCGATACAATTGATTCAGGAATTAAGTTATAGGATGCATGGATAAATCAAAAATAATTTTTTATGGTGCGATCCATGCTTTCGGGGTCTTGGCATATATTTTTTTGCTGGTGTCGTTTATGAATAGCTCCAAAAATTTTTTTGGCAAAACGCCGGAAATTTTGATTGGCGCGGTAATGCTGTCAACTTTTGTTTTATCGGCCAGTATTACCGGCTTGTTGGTTTTGGGTCATCCGATTCATCTATATTTCAGCGGCCATAAAAAAGAGGGACTGATTTTATTATTTTTAATTCTCGCTTTTGCGAGTTCAAATATTTTTTTAACAAATTCTTTTCTGGCATAAAAAGCCCTGGTGATCGGTCGGCGTTCGCCAGTTCGTGGGTTAATTCCGCCCGTACCTTTTGTTCTGGCTTGAATCCACTTGCCGTCTTTGCCAGTTAGAGCGCTAAAGCCTTTTTTAATAAGTTTGGCTCTGATAAAATCGTAGTCCGCTTTTATCTCTTTAATCAATTCATCGTCTTCACTAAAATCCAAACTGGCGACTTTGATAAGTTGTCCGTCATCTGAATTTTTACCGTTCCATTTCACAGCGCAAAAAATAATAGCTTTTAATTTGCTCCAGCAATGGCTATTAAAAAATTCAGTTTCTTTCAGTTCTTTTGGATTAATCATCGTAATGGCCATCGTTTCCTTTGGTGTCAGTTTGCTCTTGACCTCGTAAAAGCTAACCGATTTTAATTCCCACGACAAGCCATTCGGCGCTTTGGAAATATTAGTTTCCAATCCCGCCAGTCTTTCCAAAATCAAACCTTTCCACCCTTTGTTTTGTTTACCAGTCTCGTAGGTTGTAATTTTATATTTTAAGGCAAGTTCTCTCAGGTTGCTACTAATATATTTTTTTAGATTATTTATTGCCACTGTACGAGTAATAATTTTCATAAAATTATTTTGATTTTTCTAAATCTTTTAATCTTTTTATTGATAAATCTAAATATTTTTTTTCTAAATCAATGCCAATGAATTTGCGGTCGTTCAGAAAAGAGGCGAGTCCTGTCGTTGACGAACCTGTAAATGGATCAATAATCAAGTCGCCTTTATCCGTGCTGGCTAAAACAATTCTAGCTAATAAATCAATCGGCTTTTGTGTTGGGTGCTTGCCGAATTTTTTTTCGCCGTTTCTCGGCGGATAAATTGCCCAAACGCTTCTCATTTGCAAACCGGGTTTTTTAATAAAATCTTCCGGCCAATTTCCCTCTTTCATCGCCTTGTAATTAAATTTGTGTTTGCTTTTTTGATCTTTGCGCGCCCAGATAAGCGTTTCGTGGCTGGCGGTAAAAAATCGGCAAGATAAATTAGGTGAGGCATTTGGTTTTAGCCATGCAATATCATTGAGGATGTGAAATTTAGCAACCTGTAGTGCAAAACCGCACTGATAGATTGAATGATAAGTTCCGCTAATCCAAATTGTGCCACCCGGCTTTAAAACACGTTTGCACGCTTCAATCCAAGAAAGATGAAATTCAAAATCTTTCTTAAGGCCGTTGCTGACATCCCATTGACCTTTATTTACGCTAACCATTTGACCAGCATGGCAAGTAAATCCACCATTCGAGAGTAAATAGGGCGGATCGGCAAAAATCATATCAACTGAATTTTCTGGAATTTCGGCTAATATATCAAGACTATTTCCGTGATATAGAGAAAAATTGCTGTATTTGTAATATGGTTTGGTTTTCATGCTTTCATTATATCAAAAATAAAAAAAAATTTCGCCCCCCAAATCGCCGAAGGCGATAAAAAAAGTTTTTGGAATTGTTTTTAAAATATTTCGCCTAACTGGTTATTATGCGAACCAATTGTTAATTAACAGCCAAAATTTGCGTATTATGCGAATAGATGATACAACTGTATTATCAATAGTCATAGAACCATTAAAAGTTATGTGGGTTGCGTGGCTGAATATTTGCGCGCCAAAGCAAAAAATTTTTAACAGTTTGATATGATTTTCTCCGCCATTTAAGGTGGTTTTTGTTTTTGAAGATTTTATGTATAATTACGGCAGTAACTTTTGCCGCCTTAGCTCAGTCGGCAGAGCGACGCATTCGTAACGCGTAGGTCCGCGGTTCGATTCCGCGAGGCGGCTTCAAATATTATGATTATAAAGAATATATCCGCCAGAGGCGGATCCGCCTTTGGCGGAAAGGAAAAAACTCAGGAATTGTTAAATCGGAGCCGCTTTTTGGCGGACCATCTTTGACTTTGCCGGAAAAAAGAAAAGAATTGAAGAATTAAAATTGCAAACGGAAAATTTCGATTTTTGGAAAAATCAGGAAGAGGCGAAAAATGTCCAAAAAGAAATTTCCGATTTGGAAAAGGAAATTAAAAATTGGAGCGATATCGAAACCGAAACGCAGAATTTGGCGGAATTTGCCGATTTGGCTGAAAAAGAAAACGATGAGGGAATCTTAAACGAAATGGCAGAAAAATTGAGAACTCTGGAATCCAAATTCGATAAACTGGAAATTCAAACATTTCTTTCCGAAAAATACGACAAAAACAATGCCCTTCTGACAATTTCATCCGGAGTGGGCGGGCGCGATTCGCAGGATTGGGCATCAATGCTTTTTAGAATGTATAACCGCTATTGCGAGTCCAAGGAATGGGAAATCACTATTTTGCATGAATCGCTTGGCGAAGAGGGGGGGATAAAAAGCGCTACTATAGAAGTGCGCGGATCATATGCTTACGGTTATTTAAAAAATGAAGCCGGCGTTCATCGCTTGGTCAGAATTTCGCCGTTTTCACCGACTAAACAACGGCACACTTCTTTTGCCGCTCTGGAGGTCTTGCCGGAAATAGAGGCCAAGGATGTGGAAATGAAAACCGAGGATTTGAAAATTGACACTTTTCGTTCTTCCGGACCGGGCGGTCAGAATGTCAACAAGCGGGAAACGGCCATAAGAATAACGCATTTGCCGACGGGCATCGTGGTGGCGGTTCAGTCGGAGCGCTCCCAACAACAAAATCGGGAAAAAGCCATGCAACTCTTGGCGTCAAAAGTGCATTCTTTGCAATTAAAAAAAGAGGAAACAGAACTGGCGAAATCTAAAAAAATAACCAAATCGGCTGAGTGGGGCGCACAAATCCGCTCATATGTTTTTCATCCGTACCAAATGGTCAAGGACCACCGCACCAACTACGAAACCTCCCAAATCGAAAAAGTCATGGACGGCGATCTGGAAGAATTTATTGAGGCGGAGTTGAAATTTACAAAATAAATTAATGATAGAAACAAAAGAAAATAATTTTGCTTTTATAGACGCACAGAATTTAAATTTAGGGCTACAAAGTCTCGGTTGGAAATTAGATTGGAAAAGATTCCGTATTTATCTTAAAGAAAAATATAATGTTTCAACCGCATATCTTTTTATAGGTTATTTGCAGGAGAGGCAGGATCTTTATTCTTCGCTACAAAAAGCTGGTTATGTTCTTATATTCAAACCAGTTTTTCCCGATGGCAATGGGGAAGTTAAAGGTAATGTTGACGCCGATTTAGTACTGCAGGCGATGATTGATTTTGTAAATTACGATAAAGCGATTATAGTTACTAGCGATGGGGATTTTTATTCTTTGGTTAAATATCTCTATGAGAAAAATAAATTGAAATTAGTAATGAGCCCCTATAATAAAACTTGCTCAATTTTGCTTAAAAAATCGGCAAAAGAGAAGGTTACATTTATGGATAATTTAAGAGAAAAGTTAGAATATAAGAAAATAAAATGAAAAAGCACCGCCGAAGGACGAAACCTTGAGAGGTGCTCTTTCCTGTGAATTCTAGTTAAATGATAGCAAATCAAAAAACAAAAGTCAATAGTTGTCCACAGGCATAAAAAATTCTTAAATGGTTAATAAAATCAACAAAAAATGACAAAGAATAAAATTACAAAAAGGTCAGAATTAAAAATCCCGCAAGAAAGCGCTCTTTCTGAAAAACAAAAGCGCGAAATCGAAAAATCGGTAAAAAGAACAATTAAAGAATACGGCGAAACATTGAGATTATTAGGAAAAGAATAAAATCAAAAAAATAAGTTTATGAAAAATATTTTAACTATAGCAATTATCATCTTGTTAATATTCGTTGCTTATAATTTTTTTAAAAAAGAAACATGGCTTGGATTTTATTATCCAAATGGTTGCTTGACTTGCCAAGAAGATTATATTTATAGTCCGACTTTTAAAGATAAGACATCTTGCTTATCATGGGCGACAACTTTAAAACAACAAAGAGGCAACCCGATTGATACATTTGAATGTGGGAAAAATTGTAAAATTCCAAGCACTAAATACGAAACATATGTGTGCGAGGAAACTGTAGATTATTAAATATTATGGAAAAATTAACGGAAGAAGAAATGTTGAGGATGCTTAAAGAGAACCCGGACGAATTGATTAAACATCTGGAAAAATGTCCAATTAATTTAGAGGAGTTAGGGCAAGAGATGGATATTGCCAGAAAGTTTGTTAAAGAAGGGTATAAAATAAACGATGAAGATATTCTCGCTGTTGAATTTGTTTTTTGGTTTGCTTATTTTGTTGAGAGATCAATTCAGGATTTTATCGTAGAACCGGAAGTTGGTATGGGCGGTAGGAGAGAGACAATACAATCTCTTACAGATAGATTAAGTTTCGGGGATAAAATCTCTGTAATTTCTGAGTTGTACAAAGAAGATCTTAAAAAAGGCGATCTCTTATCTCTATTGTGGAAAATCAATGAAATAAGAAACCATGTTGCACATGGTCGTTTTGATAAATTGAAATATAAAGAGTGCGAACTTTCAGATATTAGAGGCCAATTAAAAATTATTGTTGATTTTAAAGATGCCTTATTTGGAGTTAAAAATGATTAAATAAAATACATTTCAATTACTTTATAGAGTAATTGTTTTTTTGGTTCTGATTGTGATAAAATAATCGCAATGAAACGGATTTTTATTGAGGAGACGGTAAATAAAATAGGGGAGAAAGTAAAGGTTTCCGGATGGGTGAATGTTCGCCGCGATCACGGCAAGATTATTTTTATTGATTTGAGAGACCGTTCAGGATTATTACAAGTGGTTTTTTCCGGCGATATTGTAAAAAAAGCCGATCAACTGCGTTCGGAATGGGTTGTTTCAATTGAGGGAAAAATAAAAGAACGGCCGGAAAATTTAAAAAATTCCAAAATAGAAACCGGCAGTATTGAAATGGAAGCGGAAGAATTGGAAATTTTAAACGAAGCCAAAACATCGCCGTTCCCACCCTACGGGTGGTCCCCCGAAGGGGGAGAAATCGGGGAGAACGATAAGATAAATGAGGAGCTCCGCATGGAATATCGTTATCTTGATTTGCGCTCTCCTAGGATGCAGAAAAATCTGGCTAAACGTTCCGAAATTTTGCGTTTTTTGAATGATTATTTAAAAGACCAAAAGTTTATTGAAATAGAAACGCCTGCTTTAACCAAGGGGACGCCAGAAGGAGCGCGGGAATTCGTCGTTCCTTCGCGGAAACATCCGGGCGATTTTTATGTCCTGCCTCAGTCGCCACAGCAATTCAAACAACTTCTTATGGTTGCCGGATTTGAAAGATATTTCCAGATTGCCCGGTGTTTCCGCGATGAGGACTCGCGGGGCGACCGCCAGCCGGAATTTACCCAGTTGGATGTTGAAATGAGTTTTGTTGAGGAAAATGACGTGATGAAGCTTATTGAAAAAATGATGGTTGATTTGGTTAAAAATGTTTTTCCGGAAAAAAATATAACGGATTTTCCATTTCCAAAATTAGACTACGGCGAAACAATAAAAAAATATAATACAGATAAACCGGATTTAAGAAAGGATAAAAATGATCCGAATGAACTGGCTTTTGCGTGGATAGTGAATATGCCTCTTTTTGAATACTCAAAAACAGAGAAAAAACTAGTTTCCGCGCATCACCCGTTTACTATGCCTGTCGAAACTGATTTGGAAAATCCGGAAAAATTAAAAGCCGAAGCATATGATTTGGTTTTAAACGGCTACGAAATCGGCGGAGGTAGTATCAGAATTCATCAGCGTGAACTGCAAAATAAAATTTTTGAAATTTTGGGGCTGAAAGAGGCGGAAATCGAAGCGCGGTTTGGGCATATGCTTAAAGCGTTTGAATATGGGGCTCCGCCCCATGGCGGCATTGCCTTGGGTTTGGATCGGTTATTAATGATTCTGATGAATGAAACATCTATCCGAGAGGTTATCGCTTTTCCCAAAACCGGTGATGACAGGGATTTGCTTATGGGTGCGCCCTCGGATATATCGGAAAATCAATTGAAAGATATTCATATAAAATGTATCAAGTAAGTTTGGAAAAATTTAATGGGCCATTAGACCTTTTGCTTTCGCTGATAGAAGAAAGAAAGTTGGCAATCGGCGAAGTCGTTTTGAGCCAAGTTACCGGTCAATTCTTGGAGCATTTGAAAGAGGTTCAAGAAAGCGAGAATTATCAGAGAGTTCTGGCTGATTTTTTGGTGGTTGCCAGCCGTTTGATTTTAATCAAATCCCGTTCGCTTTTGCCAAATTTGGTTTTAAGCCAAGAAGAAGAAGGGGATATTAAAGAACTGGAAAATCGGCTTAATGCATATCGGGAAATTAAAATATGGGGTCGTGAATTGGGGAAGTGGGCAAAGGATCGACTCTCATATTTCGGCAGGGATTCGTATTTGAATATGCCGAAAATTTATTATCCGCCACAAAATATTTCAGCGAAAAGTTTATGTGAAAAGTATACAACATTCCTAAAAACTTTGCCGCAAATTGAGAAGTTGGAAGAACAAAATCTGCAAAGGGTGGTAACGCTCGATCAAAAAATGCTGGAATTGAAAACCAGAATAACCATCGCCGTGGAGGCGTCGTTTGCGGATCTTTCGGGCGGGATAAAAAATAAAATAGATGTCATTCTGAATTTCTTGGCGGTTTTGACGCTGTTTCGCGCGCGGGTCTTGGAACTTTTCCAAAACGAAATTTTCGGCGACATCAAAATTAAACAATGCGCTGAAATTTGATATAATCATCGATATGGATCAAAAGAACATTTTGGAAAGTTTGTTATTTGTTTCGGGGCATCCGTTGAGTTATAAAAAATTAGCCGAGATTTCGGGATTTTCAGGGGAAGAAATTACGAATTCATTGAAAGAATTGGCGTGCGAATATGAACAAAACAATAGGGGATTGCGGCTGATTTTTTTAGACGACAAAATTCAGCTGGTAGCGGCTCCGGAATCAAAAGAAGCAGTGGAGAAATTAATTAAAAGTGATCTCAACGAAGAATTGACGCCGGCGGCTTTGGAAACGCTGGCAATAATCGCGTACAATGGACCAGCGAGCCGCGCCGTGATTGAAAATTTGCGCGGCGTCAATTGCGGTTTCATTTTACAGAATTTGACGATTCGCGGTTTGATAGAAAAGAAAAATAATCCAAGCGACGGCCGCTCTTTCGTTTACAGCGTTTCGTTTGATTTTCTAAAACAGCTCGGATTGAGCCGACTCGAAGATTTACCAAATTATAATGAACTTAGAAAATAATGGAAGAAAATAAATTTTTTTATTTAAAAATATCATTAATTTTGGCGGCGGCTTTTTTTGTTTGGTTTTTTGGCTCTCCAAAAGATAAATTAGTGGTTTCAAAAGAAATTTCTCAAGAAAAACAATTTAATGCGCCGGCGGCGCTTACAAATTTCGCGCCGCCGGCGCTGATGATTTTCGGCGACTCTGAAAACATGACCCCCAGGCGCGATTGGACGGTCCCGTTTTTGGAGCTTGAAGCGCCGGCGGCGCTGGCGATAAAAACCGACGGCAGCAGGGTCTATTACAACAAAAATATCGAAACGCGCAGATCTATCGCCTCGCTGACAAAATTAATGACCGCAATCATTATTTTTGAAAATTATGATTTAAACGAAGTTATGGAAATTCCGTTAAGCGCCGTTAAAAGAGAGGGATCGATGGGCGATTTGAGGCCGTCGGAATCGATAACCGCGCGGTCGCTTTTGGACATTATGTTGATTGATTCTTCTAATGACGCCGCTTTTGCTTTTGCGAATCACAAGCCGGGTTTTATTTCGTTAATGAATCAAAAGGCGAAGGAACTGGGCTTGAATAATACCCGTTTCAGCAATGCCGACGGGCTTGATGACGCTAATAATCACTCTTCCGCGCTTGATGTTTCGAAAATTTTCAGCTATCTTGTAAGCAAGCATCCCGAAGCGTTGGAGATTATGAAAATTAATAATATGGTTGTCTATTCCGCCGACGGAAAAATCGCGCACCGCCTTCAAAACACTAACGAACTTTTAGAGAAAACGGATATTGTGATTGCCGGAAAAACCGGATATACCGAAAAAGCGGGCGGGTCTTTAGTTCTGTTGGCTAAAGGCGACATTATTACCGTTGTTTTGGGATCGCCGGATCGTTTTGGAGAATCGGAAAAATTAATTAATTGGTTAAAATCGGCTTATATATGGGAGAAATAACGCGGCTTTTAATTTTAACGGCAACATCTTTCGCGGTGGCGTTTTTTGCCGCGCCCCTGCTTACTCATTTTTTATTTAAATACAATTTAGGCAAACAAATCAGAACCGAGGGGGCGCCGATTTTCGCTAAAATTCACGGCGTCAAAGAAGGCACGCCGACAATGGGGGGAATTATTATTTGGGGCACGGTGTTATTTTTGGCGATCGGTTTTTGGCTTCTCTCACTTTTTTTTGACGGCATTTTCGGCCAGCTGAATTTCTTGAGCCGTTCCCAGACATTTTTACCGCTTGGCGTCTTAATTTTTTCCGCCGTTTTGGGATTTATGGATGATCTGCTCGGCGTCTTGAAAATCGGGCCGAAGGGCGGTGGCCTTGCGATGAAACACAAACTTGTTCTTTATACCGTTATCGCGGCGGTTGGCGCCTACTGGTTCTATTTTAAATTAGGATGGGACATCTTCCACATTCCGTTTTTGGGGAATTTTATTGTCGGATTTTGGTATATTCCTATTTTTATTTTCATTATCGTGGCCGCGGCTTTTTCCACCAATGAGACCGACGGTTTAGATGGCCTTGCCGGCGGTGTTCTCCTATTCGCTTTTGCGGCGCTTGGGGCGCTCGCCTTTACCCAACGGCACTATGATCTTACCGCTTTCACCGGCGTTATCGTCGGGGCGTTATTGGCATTTTTGTGGTTCAATATCTATCCGGCGCGATTTTTTATGGGTGATACCGGCGCCATGTCATTGGGCGTCACTCTGGGCGTTATCGCCATGCTGACCAACTCGGCTATGTTGTTGCCCCTTTTTGCCTCCATTTTGGTTTTGGAATCCGGTTCGGTGATTATTCAGGTTTTGTCAAAAAAATTCCGAAAAAAGAAAATATTTCTTTCAACGCCAATCCATCATCATTTTGAAGCGCTGGGCTGGCCGGAGACCAAAGTCACGATGCGCTTTTGGATTATTTCCGCTGTCACCGCCACCGTCGGCCTCATTATCGGCCTTTTGGGGAAATAAAATAAAATTGTTGATAAATTGGTTATAAGCTGTTTAAAAGCGTTTTTTTACGCTTGAAAAAAATACTTGACCAAAAACTTGCATTGTGATAGGGATTAAGGCAATAAGTGTTGCGGCAAGCAATCATGCGCCGCAAAGTTGGCTTTTTTAGTAAAAAATTACAAGTAAATAAAAATTTAATAAATATGAAAAATATCATTTGGGGGGGGGCGTTAAAAGGTAAGGAATCTTTTTACAATAAGAAAGGAATAGTTTTAGCCGTTGCCGCAATCGTTTTGGTTAGCGGTTTTTTTGCGCCTAGTTTAGCTTTGGCAGCGGCAACGGTTACACCCGCGAGCGGAGGCACAAATATTTCAATTGATACAACTTCTGCTCCGCTAGGAAGCGGAACTTATAAAACACTAAGCGGTCCCGGCATAAACGAACTTGTAGCCGGAGATATCTCTACAGGAATACACACGATTACATTGCCTGCGGGTTGGGAGTTTGAAATCTCCGCGATCAGCATTACCACTTTCGGTAGCGACATAGCATTTCAATCTACCAGTATTACTCCAAGTCCAACATCTTTTTCTTTCAATGTGACGGCACAATCAACCACTGGCGGCTTTGTGGGCTTTGGCGGTCTTAAAGTTAGACCGACTGGCACTACTCCAAGCACCAGCAACATAACCCACTCGGAAGCAAGTATTGTCGGAGTAACAGATGGAAGCACGAATTTCGGAACTCTCACGACTATTCCGGGAACTGTTACAAAGCTTGCCTTTACGACGCCGCCGGGTGCGACTACGGTATATGGCTCTAATTTAAGCACCCAGCCGGTTGTTAAGACACAAGACCAGTTCGGTAATGAATCATCAAACGGAGCATCCGGTAAAACAGTAACGCTCACTCTGGTTCCCGACACGGGCAATATAGTCGGTACGGCTTCGCTCGACATAAGTAGCGGGACGGCATCGTTCAGCGGCTTAACCGTAGATTCGGTTGGTACGAAACAATTAACCGCTATGGTTGAAGGCCTTACAAGTGCCAATAGCGGTTCTTTTGAAATCACTCAAAAGGAACTGACAGTTTCCGGTTTATCAGCTACAAGCAGGCCGTATGATGGCACCACAGTCGCAGAGGTGACTGGCACACCGGCACCTGTCGGCGTTGTTGATGGTGATGATGTCTCTCTAGCCGGGACAGCCGTTGGGCCATTTGACAGCGCAAATGCAGGAAGTAGAACCGTTGCTGTCACAGGTTTATCTCTCGCAGGAGCAGATTCCGCGAATTACACTCTCACACAGCCGACGTTGGATTCAAGTATTACAGCAAAGGTAATTACGATTACTCCAGATTCTGGTCAAACAAAAGTCTATGGCGAAGTCGACCAAGCACTCATGTATACCAATACCGCTTTGATTGGCGGAGACTCCATTACTGGCGCCTTGAGTCGCATTTCAGGAACAGATGTCGATGCTTATTCCTACACGCTCGGCTCTCTGTCTGCAGGTGGCAACTATTCTCTGAGTCTCGGAGGAACTGAATCATTCACAATTACTGCGAGGCCTCTCACGGTTACTGCAACTGGAATCACTAAACCCTATGATGCCAACACGGATGCCACCGTTACTCTTTCTAGCGATAAAATTTCAGGAGATGACGTGACACCTGCGTACACGTCTGCCTCATTCTCGGACAAAACTGCTACGGATGGCAAGACAGTAAGTGTAAGCGGCATTAGTATTAGCGGCGCTAAAGAGGGGAATTATAACCTGCTTAACGAAACTGCTGTAACAACAGCAAATATCACCAAAAAGTCGATTACTGCAACTCTTAATGTAAAGAATAAGATTTATGACGGTACTACAAGTTCGTCATTCCAAGCGCTGCCGACGCCCCATATTGTTCTGAGTGACGTCATTCCAGGTGATGATGTAACTGTTTTAAGTGAAGGTACGAAGTCTTTTCTAGACAAGCATGTAGCTAATGACAAGACAGTAAATGGTTCCGGCATAACTCTTACAGGAGTGGATAAAGACAACTACATATTCAACGGCACCGGAACAGGTATAGCAAATATCACTGTTCGGGCTATCGCTGTTACTGCTGTAACTGACTCAAAAACGTATGACGGCACAACAGGGTCCCTTGTAGAACCGGCAATTACAACCGATCTTGAAAGTGATCCAATAGCTCCAGGTGACACAGATGATTTCTTCCAAACTTATGACACTGAAGATTTTGGGATAAACAAGACACTCACACCGGACGGAGTAGTGCATGACGGGAATCCGATAGAAGGTAATAACTACACGGTTACACTCGCTCTAGTTTCAACAGGTGTAATTACTAAGGCACCCCTTACTGCCACCATTACCGTTTCAAACAAGGTTGTTGACGGAAACACTTCCGCAACAATACTCACTCGCATCCTTGTTGGTAAAATCGATGGCGATGATGTTACTCCAAACGCAGACGGTGTAGCGACCTTCGCTAGCGCAAATGTAGGAAATGGTCAGACAGTGACAGCTTCCGGCATAACTCTCGCTGGCGATGACAAGGACAACTATTCTTTTGACGATACGGCCACAGGAACAGGAAACATTCTGCCAGTTCCAACGACGGTTTATGTAAACGGTAGCTGGGCTGGAACAGGGGCATGGACAGACCCGGATGGCGCAGGTCCTGCAACATACTTCGGCTACGACGCATTTGCCACAATCCAAGAAGGTATTAACGCGGTAGCGGCAGCCGGAACTGTGAATGTCGCAGCTGGAACTTATGTTGAGAATGTATCGCTTGATAGTAAGCCAAACATCACGATTCAAGGAGTCGGTGATACGACTGTTGTTGAACCGGGAACTGGCATTGGCTTCGCTATTACGGATTCAAATGGGGTGACGATTAAGAATCTTAAAATCCATACGACAGGAGCCGATGCGCACGGCATTTGGGTCGCTGGTACTCCTAATGAAGGCAGTGCCGTGAACGGTCTAACTGTGCAGGACACGACAATAGTCGTTGATGGTTATTCGACTGGCATCTATGCAGAGCAAGTGAATCCCGCTCATACAGGCTGGCTAATAGGAGGTTTTGGGCATGGCAACACGATAACAATAAACCAGGGCACCGGAGTTACTGGCGATGGATTGGACCTGCACGATGTCTCGGGCTCAACAGTAAGTTACAACACCATTACGCTTAACACCCCGACTAACAGCACCAATGTGCTGTGGACGAGCGAACTCTCTGATCTAACTAACCTGGTATTCAACAACAACACAGTAAGTGGTTCTAGCGGAAGTGAAATAGCTTTCGTTCCAAACTTTGTGATTCCGACGAATTCTTCAACAATCACAACTGTAACGGTTTCTGGAAACACATTCAGCAATTGGGGTTCAAGAGGATTGAGAATTGGAAGTGGGGTTGCTTCCGTCATTGTGAGCGAGAACAAATTTCTCGGAACAGGAGAAACATTGAAGAATGAAGATGTTTCAGAAGTTAATGCCGAGAATAACTGGTGGGGTACGGCAGTTGCTTCCACAATTGATGGCAAGACAAATGGGACGATAGACTTTGAACCCTACTATGTTGAAAGCGGAATGAGTGTTCTTAGCAGTGATGCTGTTGACACGGTATATGTTGATGGCACTTACATTGACGGTAGTGCTGGTATCCATATTTTCGGCTACGATGCCTTCGCCACAATTCAGGAGGCGATTGACGCGGTAGCGGCAGCCGGAACTGTGAGTATTGCGGCGGGAACCTATGACGTAACATCAACTCCGGGTATTACGGTTGATAAATCAGTTACTATTAGTGGAGCTGGTGCCGACACGACAACGGTAACCGGAAGAAATAAAAACGGAAGCGTTGTAAACGGTTCAGACATACTATTCAATGTTACCGCGAACAATGTAACTATTGAAAAACTGACCATTGACCTTGGAGACTCGGATTCTGATTATGATGTAGGCGTGTTCACGGCTAATTCCAGTGGAATAAATAATTTGACTGTCCGAAACAGCGCCCTACTATTTGCCGCCTTTGGCAATTCTATTGGCGAGCAGTTGATTCACTTGGGCGGTGGCAGCGGTTCTACTGTCAGTGACAACATTCTTGAGACAGCCAGCGGAAATTCAGGACTATATGTGGGAGACGGTGCCAACACATCATTAACGGTGAATGGTAACACCGTCGCGCCTCAATCAGTCGTATCCGCTCCGAATGCGGCAGGTGCAAACGATGCGGATGGCGGAGGAACGCTCTTTAATCAGATGGGCCCAGTAACCAACAGCACCATTAGCGGCAACAACTTCACCAACACTGGGATTGCAATTTACCTTGGCGCCGGCAGTTCTAACACCGACACTGTTACTGTAAGCAACAACATCTTTACCAGCAATAACGGTCATTCAGCTGGTTATGGGGCGCTTGCGATTACATCGGAAGTTAACGGAGTGGATACAAAAAATATAACGGTTACCGGGAATACTTTCACCGGTTCGCAAGTTGCGGCTGCTATAACGATTTTTGATTCAACCAACACGACCGTTCCGAATGTTATTGGAAGCACACTTACCATTAACGGCAACAAATTTAACAGCGATAACTTCGGCGGAATAAATGTTGGGGATGGTGTCAGCGGTACGGTAAACGCAGAGGCAAACTGGTGGGGGACAACTAACGGCGCGACTATTGCCGAGGCTATTAGTGGCTTGGTTGATTATAGGCCATGGTGTACAAGTGATACTTGCACTCCAGTTGACCCAACTTCGCCTACTATTGCCGTAAACGAACTTCTCACCAATGATACAACTCCAACAATAACCGGCACTGTTAATGAAAGTAGCGTTGTAAAAATTAATGTCAATGGAACGGATTATACAGCTTCAGTCATTGGGACTTCTTGGTCAGCGGATGTAACTAACACACTTACAGCGGGAACTTATAGCGTTACTGCAACTGCCGAGGACTTAGCCGGAAATATTGGGACTGACACTACCAGTGATGAATTAACAATTGACACTATTGCACCGACTGTCGCTTTAACTAAAAATCATACCGATCTTATTGTTCGCGATGCCGATACTGTTATCATAACGGCAACTTTCAACGAGGTAATGACCGCCCCTACAATTAGCATAGGAGACATAGTATCAGGAGCAATTATGACAAATACTAGCGGTAACATCTGGACATATTCTTGGGATGTTCCGGCCGGAAATGATGGAGTCGTAGCGGCTACCGTAGTCGGCGCTGATTTGGCCGGCAATCCATACGCGGGGGCGGATTCAATTTTGTTCACAATTGACAATACGGCGCCGGCAGTTGCGATTACTCAGCCGGCGGCAGACAGCAGTGTCAATTCGGTAAAAGTAATTATATTTACAGATAACGGGACAGCCCCGCAATGTTCAATTGATAATTCTATCTGGGTAAATTGCGTAAGCGGAACAACGACGCTTGGGGATGTTGCAGGATTTAACGCGCTCGCAGACGGAAATTTTAATTTATATCTTCGCGACATTGATGTAGCGGGCAATTCCGGGACGGCACAAGTAGCGCTTGTGAAAGATACAACCGCTCCGTCAATAATGGGCAAAACCCCAAGCGCTAACGCAGTGGGTGTCGCCCCGTCATCCGATATTACGGTAACGTTTAATGAAGATGTCGTTTTCACCGGCGCCAATGTAACCATTACCAATAATCCGGCAAAAACCGTAACTTTTGTTTCTGGAACTAAAATCGCAACCATTGACCCAACGGATAATCTTGCTAACAACACTAAATACACAATAACTCTTACGGGGGTTACAGATACTATTGGAAATGCCTTGCCGGATACCAGTTGGTATTTCACAACTTCGGCTAGCTACTCTATTTCTCTTACCACCGGATGGAATTTAATATCGCTTCCGGTGGTTCCAACAGATACGAATGCTTCAGCGGTATTGGGCACTGTTCTAAATGATTCGGCAAAAATTGAGACCATTTGGAAATATGACCCTGAAGCAGGCACATGGGGGGCATACCATCCAGGCGTTGGAATGCTAAGCGATTTTTCTGATATGACCGCGGGAGAAGGATATTGGATAAATTATCTCTCTAGCACTGCTGGCACTATTGCCGGAACGGGAAATCTTTTTCAGGAGGGAAACAGCGCTCCTCCGCAAAAGACCCTTGCCGCTGGATGGAATTTAATCGGCTACTATCAACTTGAGAATGTGATTAATACTACCGCCACTAAGGCTCTTTCAAGTGTTTCCGGACAGTGGACTCAATTACGCACTTACGATAATAGTTTGAAACAATTCCAATCTGTGACGGAAAGCAACTATATGAAGCCGGGAGAAGGGTATTGGATATTTATGAAATCATCCAGCTACGCCCCGTATCTTTACGGTCCGGGAGACACAGACTAATCTTGCTAGAATTACGGTATGAATAATTATTCAATCAAAATATCAGCGCTTATGTTTCTTCTGTTGCCTGTTACGGCGCATGCTGTTACTGTCACGCCCGGGATTCCGCACCAGTTTTACGGCACGGCAAGTTTTTCTACAGGGATTACTCCCGACGGATTAACCGTTGAAGCAAAAATAAATAGCGCTGTAATTGGCAGCTCCGTAACTAAAGACGGAAAGTATGGCTACAATCCGAATTTGTTATTTGCCACCGACCCTGATAACTCTCGCTCCAGCCAAACAATTCACTTCTTCGTATCCGGCATTGATACCGGACAAACGGCTATTTTTGCGAATGGAGGATTCAATAGTTTAAATTTAACCGTCCCGGGCACCATCGGAACGATAACAAAAACCGCGGATGACGTAATTACGAATCAAAGTGTAACAATTACTTCTTCAGCACCAACGGTAATAAAGATGGGCGACTCTGTGCAAATTACCGTTTCATCGCAATCTAACACATCGGCCAATATTGAAACGGTGCAGAAACTTTCAAGCACATCATATACCGGTGGGATGGCTGTTATGTCGGGCAAAACAGTGTTGAACGGCTATGAAATAAAAATAACGGATGGTTCTAACATTTCCATTTCGGTTGTGATGAAATATGACGCCACAGGCATTGATGAAAGTACCATTAAGCCGTATCGTTTTAACGGCACGAACTGGGTGGAAATAACTCCTTACACTCGCGACACTGTGGCTAAAACAATTACATTCAGTGTTTCTTCCGCGCAAACTCCCTATTCCATATTTGGTTCTCCGGCGGTGGCGGCGGCGGTTACTCCAACTACGAGTAGTGGCGGCGGAGGCGGGGGAGGAGGCGCCGCTGTTAGTACGACTTCCACTATTCCTACTACATTGAGCGCTACGGCGCAGAAAGTTGATGCCAATAAAGATGGAAAAATTGATGTTTTAGATTTCAACTCATTGATGGTGAATTGGGGAAGCACGAGCGCCAATAATGTGGCTGACTTCAACGGTGACGGCAAGGTCGATGTATTTGATTTCAACTTACTGATGATTAATTGGACGCTCTAATTACTATGAATCTTGCTAAAAATATAAAATTATATGAATAACAATAAAAGTATGTCCGCCAGAGGCGGATCCGCCTTTGGCGGAAAAAAAATATTAACAACAATTGCATTAACAATACTTGGCACGATAATTTTAACAGCGCCAACATTGGCGGCTACTTTGGCGTCTCTTTCGCCGGCCAATGTCAGCGTAACTTCGGGAAAAAGTTTTAATATAACAATTGCCGTTAATCCTCAAGGCGTTAGCAATTACACCGAAAAAATTGAATTGACTTATCCGGCCGATATTCTTGAAGTAAAATCATTTAATTTTGGCGGCAGTTGGATGCCGTTATCTCAAACGGGATATGATTTAATTGATAACGTCGGCGGCAAATTAATTAAAACAGCCGGATATCCGGGTGGGCTTTCTTCGTCTGCCAATTTTGGAACGGTATCTTTTTATGCAAAGAAAACCGGAAGCGCGATCATTAAATTAGGAGCCAATTCTCTTGCTCTTGATGCCAATAATCAAAATGTTTTGAACGGATCGCCGGAAGTTTCCGTTGCCGTGTCAGCGCCGGTAGGCGCTCCTTCAACAGAACCGGCAATTGCGCCTGCAATTGCGCCTGCAATTGCGCAGCAACCAGCACAACAGACCTCGCTTGTAGCGGCATTAGGCAGTATTATAACACTTGGTACAAATAACGCTCTAATTGGCATTATTATAGGTCTTATAATTCTTGCGATTATAGTTTACGGCGCGTATTGGTTTGGCAAAAGAAAAAATTCCGGACAGATATAATTGAAATGCAATAAAAATACTCCCGCTATGGCGGGGGTATTTTTATTTTGTTTCATTTTTTTGCTATACTGATTAGTAAAGGCATTTATATATGGCTCTGGACATTCTAATTAAAAACGGGACGGTGTTTGACGGCTTGGGGACACCGGCGTTTCGCGCCGATATCGCGATAAAAGGCGACAAGATTGAGAAAGTCGGTTTTTTGGGCGAGCCCAGCGCCAAAATGACGATTGACGCCGAAGGCCTTTATGTCATTCCGGGCATCATAGATATCAACAACGCCTCCGACAGGTATTGGACGCTATTTGATCATCCCAATCTGGAAAGCCATTTGTATCAGGGTGTAACCACGATTATCGGCGGCAATTGCGGCTCTTCTCTGGCACCGTTGACTACCGGCAATATTATTTTAAATATTCAAAAATGGGCCGATGTCGACAAAATCAATGTTAATTGGCTGACCATCCGCGAACTTTTGGAGGAGGTCAAAAAAAAGAAATTGATGTTGAATTTCGGAACGCTGGTTGGCCATGCGACTTTACGCCGGGGCGTTGTGCAAGATGAGTTCCGCGAACTGAACGAAAAAGAATTTTTGCAAATGAAAAAACTTTTGGAAGACGGCCTGAAAGACGGAGCGCTGGGATTTTCAACCGGCCTTAATTATTCCCACGCCAAAGTCGCGTCGCAGGAAGAATTGATCAATTTAGCGTCTGTTTTAGAAAAAGGAAAGGTTTATAGCACGCATTTGAGGGATGAGAGCGCCAATCTTTATGAAAGTGTTTTAGAGACAATCGGAACCGCCAATAAAATTAAAATCGGTGTTGAAATCTCGCATTTTAAGGTTGTCGGCAAAAACAATTGGCCGCTTGTCGACAAATGTCTGGAGGAAATCGAAAAAGCCGCTAAGAATTTGGATATTAATTTTGACATTTATCCCTATGGCTCCACTGCGACGGTTCTTTATACTCTTTTGCCGGATTGGGCGGCCGTCGGCGGCCGCGCCCGGTTGGTTGAAAATTTAAGAAATAACGATTTTAAAAACAAGATTATTGGCGAACTCAATGGCAGGGAAGACGAATTTAAAAATATCGTTATTGCTTCGGGCAATATCGACAGAGTTTTTATCGGCAAAACAATTTCCGAAATGGCGGAAAATCAAGGCATTGGGATTATAGAGGCCATCATCAATGTTTTAATCGCGGCCGAAGGAAAATTGGTCGTTTTTTGGCAGGCGCTGTCGGAAGAAAATTTTATTAAGGCGCTGAAAAGTCCTTTATCCATTATCGCTTCCGATGGCGCGTCATATAGCGCCGATGATGCCAAAAACGGATTTTTAACGCATCCGCGCTCTTTCGGCTGTTTTACCAGGGTTCTAAGCCGCTTCGTTCAGGATCAGAATGTTATAGAGTTTAAGGAAGCGGTGAAAAAAATGACCGCTTTGCCGGCGCAAAAATTCGGGCTGTCTCACAGGGGCGCCATTAAGCCAAACAATTTTGCCGATATTGCCGTGATAAATCCAAAAACTTTAAAAGGTCCGGCCACAATCGACAACCCTTTTCAATATTCGCATGGCGTCAGCGCCGTTATTATCAACGGACGCGTCGCTTTGTTAAACGGCCAGATTCAAAATTCGGCCCTGGGGAAAATATTATGAAAATTAAAGCGGTAAAACTTGGCAAAATCGATAGGCCGTTTTTGATAACTTTGGGCCTGATTTTGGTTTTCGGCCTTTTTATTCTTTTTTCGGCGTCATTTATAACGGGAGCCAATAAATTCAACGATCCGAGTTATTATTTGCGCGAACAAGTGTTTAAAGGAGTTTTTCTCGGGATAATCGGCTTTTTTGTATTTTTAAAAATACCCTTGGAGTTTCTTAAAAAATACAGTTTTATTTTTTTGATTCTTTCCATAGGGCTTTTGGTATTGGTATTTTTTCCGAAACTGACTTTTTCTCATGGCGGTTCTGCGCGCTGGCTTAATTTTGGCGCCCTTACTTTCCAACCGAGCGAGATATTAAAATTATCTTTTTTGATTTATTTGGCTTCATGGCTGCAGTCGCGGCAAAAAGACATTAAAAAATTCAATGGCGGCCTTTTGCCGTTTTTGATAGTTATAAGCATCATCGGGGCGTTGCTTTTAATGCAACCCAATATGGGGACTTTCAGCGTTATAGCAATTTCTGCCGTAGCGACTTATCTTATCGCCGGCGGAAAAATCAGCCACTTGGCGATTATGTTTTTAATCGGCGTCGTGGCTTTATCCGTATTCATTTTTTTGAAGCCATATGCCGCGCAACGGCTAAAAGTATTTTTAAATCCTCAAGAAGATATTTCCGGGTCGGCTTATCAAATAAACCAAGCAATGACGGCTATCGGCATTGGCGGTTTGAGCGGCATCGGAGTAAGGCAGAATTTGATTTCCCCATATTTGCCGGAAACAATCGGCGATTCTATTTTTGCGGTACTGGGCGAAAAACTGGGGCTTTTGGGGGTCAGTTTTTCCATGGCGCTTTATTTGTTGTTTGCTATCTTTAGCTGCAAAATTGCCATGAAAAGTTCCGATTATTTTTCCAAGCTTTTGACGGTGGGCATCGCTTCTTGGATTATGGCGCAAGGCCTCATTAATATGGCGGCAATTTCCGGACTTATTCCGCTGACCGGCGTGCCGTTGCCGTTTATGAGCTATGGCAGTTCGGGCTTGGTCGTTGGGTTAATGGGCGCCGGAATTATTGCTAATGTTTCAAGACGAATATGAGAATTATGCTTACGGGCGGCGGGACCGGCGGACACTTGTTTCCTTTGGTGGCCGTTTCGCGAAAAATAAATGAAATTTGCCGCGCCGAAAATCTTGGCGAACCAAAAATTTATTACTTGGGGCCCAAATTATTTCTTGAAAGCAGTTTGGCAAGAGAAGAAATGAATTTTAGTTATACGATTTTGGCAACCGGTAAATGGCGGCGCTATTTTTCTTTCAAAAATTTTATCGACTTATTCAAAATAGGCGCCGGCATAATCCAGGCCTTGTGGCATGTCTGGATCGTAATGCCAGATGTAATTTTTTCGAAAGGGGGGTATGGCAGTGTTGCCACGGTTTTCGCCGGATGGCTGTATTGCATTCCGATTGTCATGCACGAATCAGATAGTGTTCCGGGGCTTGCCAATCGCTGGCTCGCTCCTTTTGCCACTTTGGTGGCGGTTTCTTTTAATGAAGCTGCGGAATTTTTGCCAAAAGATAAAACATATTTTACCGGCGAGGCCGTAAGGGATTCTTTTTTCAAGCCGGCAATGCCCGAAAAAGAGCGCGCGTTGCTTCATTTAACAACCGATAAACCGGTTATTTTGGTTCTCGGCGGTTCGCAGGGGGCTCAAAAGATAAACGATATAATTTTGGATATTTTACCCAATCTGCTTGAAATGTGCGAAGTGATTCATCAAACGGGGGATAGTAATTATAAAAGCGTCTTAAATGAAGCCAAGGTGGCGTTGGATGGTCTGGACGGCGCGCGCTTTACTTCCTATCATCCGGTAAATTTTTTGCTTGAAGAAGAATATCTGGCAGCCATGCATTCGGCCGATCTGGTTATTTCCAGAAGCGGCGCCGGCGCTATTTTTGAAATTGCCGCCATGGGCAGGGCCAGTATTCTGGTTCCTATTGCCGATTCTCCGGCCGACCATAATCGCCGCAACGCCTATGTTTTTGCCGATAATGGCCGAGCCGAAGTAGTTGAAGAATCAAACTTAACGCCGAGTTTGTTATTATCCGTTATTCGTTCTATATTAAGTAATCTGGAAAAAAGAAAAACCATGGAGGAAAAAGCCAAAAAGTTTGCCACACCCAACGCCACGGAACTCATTGCTCGGGCGCTGTTGAATTTAGTCCATCAATAATATGTTTTGGAAATCCATATTTTCCGCCAAAAGCGGGGGAGAACAAATAAGAACAAGATTCGCGCCAAGTCCCACGGGCTTATTTCATATCGGCAATGTCAGAACGGCGCTTTTCAATTTTTTATTCGCAAAAAAATATAACGGCAAATTTATTTTACGCATTGAAGACACGGATTTTGAAAGATACAAACCGGAATATGAAAGCAATATTATCGAGACCCTGAAATGGTTGAAGCTTTTTTGGGACGAAGGCCCTTACAAGCAAAGCGAACGGCTTGATATTTACGCGAAATATCTCAGGGAGTTATTGGACAGCGGCGACGCTTTCTATTGTTTTCACAGCAAAGAGGCGATTGAAAAAGAGCGCGCCGAACAGATAGAAAATAAAAAAGCGCCGGCGCATCATTGCGAATTTAAAAAAATACCGCTGAAAGACGCGGAAAAACATCTGACGCAGGAAAAAGCGTTGATTCGTTTCAGAATGCCCGTCGATGTGGAAATTGCCTTTCACGATTTAATAAGGGGCGAAGTGCGTTTTAATTCCAACGCGCTGGAAGGCGATTTTAGTTTAGCCAAGGCCGAGGGTCCCAATAAATTTTTTCCGCTTTATAATTTTGCGGTAGTGATAGATGATTTTGAAATGGGAATCAGCCATGTCATAAGAGGGGAGGATCATATTTCTAATACTCCCAAGCAAATTTTAGTTCAGCGCGCCTTGAGAATTCCGATGCCGCAATATGCCCATCTTCCGCTCATATTGGGCTCCGATAAGTCAAAATTGTCCAAACGGCACGCGGCGGTGTCGGTTGCCGAATATCGCGAAGCCGGATATTTGCCTGAGGCGCTGTTAAATTTTATCGCTTTGCTCGGGTGGAATCCCGGCACCGAAAGGGAGGTGTTTGCCCTGGAGGAATTGGCGTCGGAATTTGACTTGAACAAAGTCCAAAAAAGCGGTGCGGTTTTTAATACTGAAAAACTGGACTGGTTGAATGGATGCTATCTAAGGCAAATGTCGATAGATCAATTGGCGGAAAGGGCGATTCCCTTTTTAGAAAAAAATAAATTGATAACCAAGGGAAATTATGATCTGGAGCGCGTAAAAAAGATTTTAACCATTGAACAGCCGCGACTTAAAAAATTGGGAGAAATAGGGGATCGGAGATTATCTTTCTTTTTTAAACAGCCGGAATATGAACCTCGGCTTTTAATATGGCGGGATATGTTATTTAAAGATATTGTCACTTCATTAAAGATTTCTCTTGCCGCTTTACAGGGGATTATGGAAATTGAATTTATGCGCGCTAACCTGGAGAATGTTCTTCTGAAAGAGGCGGAAAGGGCAAAAAATAAAGATAAGGGCCGCTTGTTATGGCCGTTACGAGTTGCGTTGACCGGTTTGGAGGCATCGCCCGGTCCGTTTGAAATTCTTGAAATTTTGGGTAAAATTGAAAGTATCGGGCGCATAGAAAAAGCCATTAAAAAATTACTATGAAAACTTTAATAATTTTTTTCGTGTTATTGGGAATTGTATTTTTTTATTTTATTGCCGGCGCCGAAAAATCAATAATGCCAAAAGGCGATGAAGTGACGCCGACGGGTATTGATATGGAAAAGTTTGCGGAAAAGGGCAAGTTAAGTGAAACCATATCGGGCGCGATAAGCGGTTTGCGAACGGTAAATGACAGCGGCAGTGAAACGGGCGCCGGCGCGGCGCCGATAGTTAATCAAGTGATAAATAAAACCAAGGAATTAGCGGGGAAGGCGATTGATAAAGCGGAAAACCTAATCAAGAATCCAATCGAAAATAAAATTAACGAAATTTTTTGTCCCCAAAAGTAATTTTTTGAGAGGGGGATTGGAAAAAACTAAATGAACAGCCAGTAATGTCGCAAAATGGATATTGTCCGACATCATCAAATCTTCTTTTAATCTCTCCCCCATTTTAGTCATTATTATCAAAAAGCGCAATTTTGCGCCGGTTTGTAACCTTGCGCTTCGGCTTCTTGACGGGTTGTAAACCAAATCCTGTTTTCTTCTTTTATTTTATTTGCCGCCGTACATCCCTTCGGATAGTAGGCCTTGCCGTTTATTGATGCCAAAAAATTTCCCAATAGTCCATTGCCGATATTCTTTTGCGCCATAAATTGCGTTTGTTGAGGCAAGCCGATTTTCATGTTTTTATCAATGACAATCGGGGCTGATTGACCGTTCTTGATTAACAATCCTATACCCAGGCCAATTAAAAAGACCAAAATCAAAACCGCGCCGGTAAAATATTTATTTGACCTTAGATCGATATTTTGGTACATTGTAAGAATAAAATATGGCTCATACAAAAGCGGCCGGCTCGACGCGATTAGGCCGTGAATCACATTCAAAACGATTGGGAGTAAAGCTTTTTGACGGTGAAAAAGTAGCGGCGGGCAATATCATCATAAGGCAAAGAGGGTCCAAATGGCTTCCCGGGGTTAATGTTAAACGGGGCAGCGATGACACTTTATACGCTTTGAAGGCTGGCAATATTAAATTTTCCACCAAAAAAATTAAACGATTTAACGGCTCAAGACGCATAGTAAAAATGGTTAATGTTCAATAGTTATTTTTAATTCTACTTCCATTCCTTGCAATAGTTTTATCTTGACGCGGTGTTCTCCCAAGGTTTTTATCGGTTGCGCCATAATCTGATTCTTTTCTATCGCCAAGCCATTTTTTTCAAGTTCTGACGCTATTTTTGCTGGCGTCACCGATCCAAAAGTTTTTCCCGTCTCCCCCGTTTTCATTTTAATAATCAAACGCAGATTTTCTATTTTTTCTTTTAGAACAGATTGGTTATTTTTTATGGCTGAGAGTGTTTTTTCTCGGCGATTTTTTTCTTGTTCTAATTTCCGCGCCAAATCCGGCGTCAAAATTTCCGCCAACTTATTTCTGATCAAAAAATTGCGCCCATAACCATCATTTACTTCCTTAGTCTCTCCCCTCTTGCCCAAATCTGGCACATCTTGCAGAAGGGCCACTTTCATTGATTTGATATTATTTTTTCCAAGATCTCCACGGCCTTGTCCAATTGCGCGTCTTTGCCATCGCGAGTATTTTCTTCATTCAATGCCACTTTGAAATCCGGTTCCAATCCAGATTCGGAAATAGAATATTTTTTAGGCGTCAGCCATTTAGCGACAGTTACCTTCAGCGATGATCCGTCATCTAAATTCACCAGTTCTTGCACTGATCCTTTGCCGAATGTTTTATCTCCGATTAATTTAATGCCGCGATTATCGCGCAATGCTCCGGCCAAAATTTCGGCCGCCGATGCCGTTCCCTGATTAACCAAAACAACCATCGGATAATTTTTTAGAGCGCCCAAACCGCTGGCTCTGAATTCAGTCGTTTTATTTTGGCCGCTTTCTTTTTCTTTTCCGAAGTCCTCAATGGCGACGAGGTCTCCGGTGTTGAAAAACCATCCCGCAATATCAACGGCTACTTCCAAATATCCTCCTGGGTTATTGCGCAAATCCAATATGATGCCTTTGTAATCGGCCGTGGCGAGAATTTTCGCCGCAGCTTGCTGAAATTCAAAAGGGGCGGTTGAAGTAAAACTGTAAAAAGACAAGCGGGCTATTTTATTATCTTTTATCGCTTCCAGTTTTGTAATTGGTATTTTTATCACCGCCCTTTCTATCTCTATGTCTTTTGCCTTGATATTGTCACCGTTTCTTAAAATCGTTAAAGTAACTTTGGTTCCGGTTTCGCCGCGAATTTTGGAAACGGCTTTCTCCACGCTCAATCCTTCCGTCGATTTTCCGTCGATTTTTAAAATTTTATCGCCGGCCACAAGCCCGGCCTTCTTGGCGGGCGTATCTTCCAACGGCGCTATGACGACCAAAAGATCGTTTCTAATGCCAATTTCGGCTCCAATGCCGCCAAAACTTCCGCCGACATCTTGTTTGAAACTTTCCGCTTCTTGAGGAGGGAAAAATACGGTATAGGGATCGCCCGATCCTTTAACCATTCCCATAACAGCTCCGTATAACAAATTACCGTCGTCCAGTTTTTCTTTATCTACGAAATTCTCGTGAAGTTTATCCCAGGTTTTCCAAAAAAGTCCGAAATCGAATTCTTTCGGCTGGCCAAACTTCTTGTTGATAATCCCCTGCACCGGATGAGGCAATTTTTCTATCGCACCATAGGTAAAGCCGGCGCCGAATGCCGATACGATCGCTACAATCACCATTGCCGAATAAATGTATCGATTATTTTGATTATCCATTTTTTATTTATTATATATGCAAGCTCGCCGGAAGTAAAATGACAAGGGGCGCATTTTATGTTAATTTAATGGCGATGGCGATAACAACAAGACATCAACTTCTGGCTTGGGATTTGGTGGAAGCGTTGGGCGACAAAAAACATAAAGGAGTATATTTTCGATTGGCGAAAATCCATGACGAAGCGCTGTTGCGAAGAATTTTGAGTAGCGTTAAAGACGCCCATAGGCAAGGCAAAATTAAAGATGCAGACCGAGGTCGATACTTTATGGGAATATTATCCGCCGAAAGCGGAAAAAAATATGGCCAAGATATTAAAAATAATACAAGAAAAAAATCTCATTCTAAGAAAAAAAGCCGAACCGGTAAAAGATCCAAATAGCGCCGAAATCAAAGAACTAATAGCCGATATGATTGCGACCATGAAGGATGCCAACGGTATCGGTTTGGCGGCTCCGCAAGTCGGCGTATCCCAAAGTCTTTTTGTGGTTGGCTTGGAGGATAAGAATTATGTTTTTATAAATCCTATTGTAAAAGACATATCGGATGACGAAACGCTATTTGAAGAAGGGTGTCTTTCGGTCCAAAAAATTTGGGGGCCGGTTGTACGGCCTAAAAAACTGACAATCAAAGCCGTTGATGAAAACGGCAATCCGGTGAAAATTCGCGCTAAGGGATTATTGGCGCGGGTCATCCAGCATGAAATGGATCATTTGGACGGAAAATTGTTTATCGACAAGGCCGAAAAGATTTACACCATTGAAGGGCAACGCTCATGAAATATGTATTTTTTGGGACGCCGGAATTTGCGGCGACAATTTTGGAAAAATTAATCGATGTCGGATATATTCCGGAAGCGGTGGTTTGCAATCCAGATGAACCGATTGGCAGAAAACAAATTCTCACTCCTCCATCGGCAAAGATTATGGCGGAAAAATTCAACATTTCTGTTTTTCAACCGCTGAAATTGCGCGACAATCTGGAATTTTTTGACTGGATTAAAAAATTAAAACCGGATTTAGCGATTATCGCGGCGTATGGAAAAATTGTTCCAAAAGAAATTTTAGGCATTCCCATTTATGGATTTATTAATGTTCACGGTTCGCTTTTGCCCGCCTATCGAGGAGCTTCTCCGATTCAAAGCACCATTCTTAATGGCGATGAAGAAACGGGAATTACCCTCATAAAGCTCGATGAAAAAATGGACCATGGCCCCGTTTTAGGGAAATCCGAAATCCGAATTTCTAAATCCGAAACATATGATACGCTTTCCGCAAAGCTTGCAGAAGCGGGGGCGGAACTTTTAATAAAAACAATCCCAGATTATATTGCCGGAAAAATTAAACTTACTGAACAAAGTCATGCCGAAGCGACCTATGCGGGAATCATTAAAAAAGAAGATGGCAAAATTAACTGGTTAAAAAGCGCGGAAGAAATAGAAAGGATGGTGCGGGCGTTTTATCCTTGGCCGACGGCGTGGACAATTTGGAACGAAAAAACTCTGAAAATTTTAGAAGCGATAACTTCAAGCGGCGATAATAAAAAAACTGGAGAGGTATTTTTAAAAAACAGCGAATTGGCCATTAAATGCGGCGTAGGCGTTTTAGTAGTAAAAAAACTGCAGCTGGAAGGCGGCAAGATTTTAACGGCCAAAGACTTTTTGAACGGCCATAAAAACTTTGTCGGAAACATTTTTTCGTGATAAAGTAAATCCAAAAAGATATGGGTAATTTGGTTTTATACAGAAAATATCGGCCGCAAAGTTGGGAAGAAATAATCGGGCAAGAACATATCGTTCGCACTTTAACCAACGCGTTGAAACTTGGCCGCGTTAATCACGCGTATTTATTCAGCGGACCGCGAGGCACCGGCAAAACCACCATCGCCCGCCTTCTGGCAAAGTCGGTCGGATGCTCCAATCTGGATCTTTTGGAAATAGATGCCGCTTCCAATCGCGGCATCGATGAAATAAGGCAATTGCGCGACGGCATTAAATTCGCGCCGACGGCCGGAAAATACAAAGTATTCATCATTGATGAAGCGCATCAGCTCACCAAAGAAGCGTTTAACGCGCTTTTGAAAACGCTGGAAGAGCCGCCGGCGCACGCCATTTTTATTTTGGCCACGACGGAGGCGCATAAAGTGCCGGCCACGATTGTCTCCCGCGTCCAGCAGTTCACTTTTAAAAAATTGGCGATAACGGATATCGTGAAAAAACTTCAAAAAATTGTCGAGGCGGAAAAAATAAAAATTAACGACGATGCTTTGCGGCTGGTTGCTTCTTATGCCGACGGCAGTTACCGCGACGCCGAATCTATGCTGGAGCAATTAAGAATTTGGAACGAAAATATGATTACGAAAGAAGATATTGAAGAACTTTTGGGGGCGATTGATTTTGAAAAAGTGCGGGTTTTATCGGATCATCTTCAAGATTCCAATGCCAAGGGGGCAATTGATTACATCGGAAAACTAATTGAGGCGGGAGTTGATTTAGAGGTATTTGCCAAGGCGTTTATCAATCATTTGCGGAAAATAATGCTGATAAAAGTGGATAGTTCTTTGGTTGATTTGATGTCGCAGGAATTAACGGTGGATCAGGTTGAAATCGTTAAAAAACAAGCGGAAAGTTTTTCTCTGAATAATGTCGCGCAGGCGATAAAAATATTCACCAATGCCAGAAACGACATCAAACGCTCGCCCATCCCCTCTCTCCCCATCGAGTTGGCAGTTGTGGAAATAATTAACAATAAAATATAAATATTCGGGGATCGTCTAATGGTAGGACAGAGGCCTTTGAAGCCTTCAATTGGGGTTCGAATCCCTATCCCCGAGCAGAGGATTTTATTTTATCGAGAGACCGCCCCTATCGAGGCGGTTGCGGGACCGAGACGCTCGGAAAAACCTATATTTGCCTTTTGCGATTTCCGAAATCGAGGAATCCCGCCTTGGCGGGAGGGATGATTTCGGAAATCAAGGAATTATTTGTTGTTTTGACTATTAGGCACTAATCTTGCGGGTTCATTAACTCTTTCTAATTCTTTATTCTTACATTTAGAACAATCGTATTCTTCAATTTTAACGCCTTCTGGTATATTAATTTCTCCTTTAAAATCACAATTTTTACAAAAAACTTTAGCTTTGTACATAATTATTCATTTTTAATTTTTATTTTTCGATTAATTTTTCGACCTTTTGTTTGGCTTGTTCTAATAATTCCTTCGCTTTTTTGCGGGCTTCGTGAGATTTTCTGACTAAATCGGCGATTTTTTGCTGAATGGATTTCGGTAAAATTGGGATTAAAATGTTTTTAATTTGCTCCGGTTTCCAATGAGCGATAATTGAACCGCCAGCGTCTCGTTCGGCTTGCGTCTGTCCAACTATTGAATTTATGCAAAGCGCTAAATATTCGGCATCAATATCTTCTTTAATTTTGAGGCATAATACGCCGCCAGAGACAATCCCTTCTAATGGTTCTTTCAAAACATAAGCAATGCCCGGTGTCGCGTCTTTTGTTAATAAAATTTCGCCAGTTTTCGGCTCAAAATCTTTTTTAAGCTCCAGATATAATTTATCGCTTAAATATTTTTGATCTTTATCGGTAATTCCCTGTTTTGATAAACTGCTGACGCGAATAAATAATTTTCCCTCCTCTTGATATTCTTCGGCCCCAGGTTCAATTCCTTTTTTCGCGCGAATTAGAGACGTGATTTTATCGTATTTATTCTGAAAGTATTCCGCGTCAATTCTGCGCGCATTTTTCACTTCCGATAAATTAATAATGTTAAACAAATTTTCCTCATTTTTAAAATCTTTCAACCCCAATTCTTCCAAAAGTAAATTTTCGGCTTGGAAATAAAGATCTTGTGAGTTATCTAATTCATTTTTTGATTCGACAACATTATTTTTGATTTCCTCTCTAAAATTCTTGTCTCCTAAATATATTTTTGTATTCAAAATATCGTCCGCAGTAATTGCAGGGTACATGGTAGCCGTTGTTGATCTATCTAAAAATGCAATGATGGGTTTTGTTTTTAAATAGATAAATAAATATTCCGGTTCAATTTTTTCTGATTTCAAAACCGTGAATCCAGAAGAACAAACTAAATTTTGGGCATCTTCTCCAATTAAACTAACTGCATTGCGGATAGGCCTAACAGTAGAAACAATTACATCGTCTTTCTTAATAATCTGTTGTGCTCTGTCGGGCGCATTTTCCCCTGAAATTTCTGTTTTATTATATTCGCCAGTCGATAAATCAACCTCTGATATCTCAATATATTGAAAAGTTTTGCCTTTTTGTGGCTTAAATTTTCGCTGTGGATTTATTGCAACATTTTCTATTGGTACCGCTTCTAGATTATTAAGATTTTTTATTAAATCCAAATACTCCTGCTGGTAATATTCCGCGTCCAACCGCAAAGCGCCTTCAAGTTGTGATTTTTGGATTATAGAATAGGAAACCATTTTAAATTTATTATTATTGAAATTGCTATAGCCAATAAAGCTAAACTTATTGAAATTCTATTATATGCAGCGGTACTCTGTTCTGTTAAAATTCTATCTATGTAACTTAATAAGCGAAATCCTTCGTTAAAATGCCACATAACTGCTTGCTGAGATTGAAAATAATCAGCCATAACACCACCAAAATTAGAATTATCTTTTGGATTAGTGTTTAACTCTTTAAAAAGTATATCGGGCGTGTTCCACTTGTGATAAGCATTTATAAATTTTACAGAAATATCTTTATACAAGTCCTCTAATCTTGCAAATTTGTATCGCAAAAAACTTCCCCAAAATCCTACCCTAAATTGCGAGACTTGGATTGCCAAAGTTTCAATCTGAGCTGTCAATGGAAGTAGTTCATCTTTCGTAAATTTTGCGATGATGTCTCCCCCTTCTTTAGTTTGAAATGGCCCATAGGTCATATTTTTATTCTTTAAAATTAAATTTTTTGATTCATTTTCGACTTTTTGAGGTTATACACAGTTTTTTGCTTTATTTGACATCTATTTGATTATTGCCAACGATCCATATATAATAACCTTATTGAAACTACATTGTCTTGTGGGGCTGAAATGCAGAAAATCGGCTCTACTGCGGGGCGTTAGTAGACCCCTTCACGGGGGTATCCAACGCGCTACGATGGGGGGCGCCGTCCTCCCAGCTCCACAAGATAGTGTAGTTTTTTATGTAATCTTTATCTCGCATTCTAAATGCTGTGCTGATTTGAATTTCTTCCCTTTCTTTTTCGGCGCCGTATTCCGAGACGCCAAAAACTGCTTTCCCAAAAACAGCGGGTAAAGTTTTGACTATTTCTATTGAACAAAGATACTCTTCATTGCCTATTTTCTTAATCAAACAAAACGCGCCTCTTTTTCCTGTTTTGTTTTTATAAATTTTATCGGGATACTTTACTACTTCGTGCAAATGATTGATTATGAATAAAAATTCCTCCGCCGGTTTTTTATCAAACAAATGTTTTATACATCTTGAAGTAACAAAAACATTTTTTGCCGAATGATCTATGCCTACCCCTTTCATAACCGCTTTTGTAAGGCAGCATAAAAAAATTTTACGATCGGCTACTATCGCTTTTTCCGGAGTACCTTCAATATACTTTTTAAAAAATTCTTTCAAATGCATATTTAAAAATTAAATTTTTGGTTTTTTGCGAATTTTATGAACGCTTCGGCAATTTCGTCTAAGTCGTGGTCTAAAACTTTTCGGCCTTTGGTGTCATGAACGTATCCGCTTTTTTCGTCTTTTTTGTAAACATAATTTCCGGAATTGTCTTTTCCACCTTTTTTAGAAACCGCCATAAAAATCGGATAATCTTTCGGAATTTCTTCGTTCTCATCCCATTTTTGCAAAAACAAAACACTTGTTTTTGTGCCCGTATGAGGTTTAAAAGTATTACCATGAAGTCCGATCACGCCTAAAATTCTGGCTTTGTCCAAAAGATAATTCCGCACATACTCCATATTTGTATTATTCAAAACGCCTTGCGGCAAAACAATTGCCATTCTGCCGCCGGGTCGTAAAAATTCCAAATCACGCTCAATAAAAAGAATGTGCCGTTCCATTTTGTTTACTAATTTTCCTTTCTTTCTGCCAAATTCATATTGCCTTAATAAACCCGGATCTTTTATTTCTCCGGCAAAAGGCGGATTTGTAAGCAAGACATCAAAAGTGAAATTTTTAAAAGTATTTTTGTTTTCTTGTTCTTGCGTGTAATCTTTAAATTTTTCTAGTCGAGTTAAAAGTTCGCTTCGCGCGTGCAATTTATCGGGGTCTTCGCCCTGCCATTCGCGTGGGTCAAGAGAATTTAATTTAAAAAGATGCGAACGGCCATCGCCGGCAATAAGCATTAAGGCCCGCGAGACTTTAGCCGTTTCATCGGCAAAATCTATGCCGTAAAGATATTCTTTGGCATATTCTTGTTTTTCATATTCCGATTTTAAGTAATTCTCTTTAACCCAATTCATGCAGGCGATTAAAAATCCGCCTGAGCCACAAGCCGGGTCAATAATATATTCATCCGACTTTGGATTAAGCATTTTAACGGTCATATTTATTACATGCCGCGGAGTAAAATACTGCCCCTTTTTACCCTTGGCAACCTCGGGAATCAAATATTCAAAGGCCTCATCAATTACCATTAAATCAGAACCAAAAAGCTTGGCTTTTTCCATTTCACCGATTACAATCGCCAAATGTTCGGGCGATAAACGAATATTATCCTGTTCAAAAAAAGTTCCTGGCCATTTTTTAATTGCCAAATGGAAAAGAGTATTTATAGAAGAGTAGGTTTTGGAAGGGTCCTTATATTTTCTAAATAATATTTCTTTTTCTTCCCTTTTTTGCGCCTCTATTTCATCAAAAAGTTTGGCGTAAATCAATTTAAAAACTTCCGTAAAGACATCCACGCCTGCGCCTGCTAAAATAAGTTCTTCCGCGATTTGAATGATTTCCTTTAGATTAGTTTTTGGGTCTAAATCGGATAAGGTACGCTTTTCCGACAAAAAATCATCTATTGTTTTGTCGGCAGGCGGAATTTCTGAAAGCGTATCTTCAAAATTATTCGGGTAATTGCGATATAAAATAGTTTTAATACTTCCATTTGACCAAACGCCGATTTCGCAGCCCTCCGCATTTAAGTAACTTTTTAGCTGGTCTATTCCTTTTTCAAAATTTGGTTTTTTAACTTCTATAACTATATAGGGAGTTGTTTTATCGTTTTTATAAACTACGATATCCGCCCGAGCAAATTCTTTTGAACCAAAATGGATGCTCTTTTCTATATCGATTCTGTCAAAAGGATATTTGTAAAATTTATTTAACTTATAGAGCCATAGCTGGCGGATAATTTCTTCGGGTTTACCGCTTTGTTTTGTTTCGTCGTAAACAAACTTTTTTCCGCCCGATTTGAAATCTTTAATATAAAATCTGTTTTTTTCTTCTTCAGTTATTTTCAAAACATCTTCTAAATCAATATTTTCAAATTCCTTAAGACCATAAACAGTCTCGCTATCTTTAAAAATTCTATCTATTATTTCTTTTGTTTTATTTAGTTTTTTTGTTGGCATGTTATTTTACCGGTTTCCAATAATTATTTTTTAAAACTGATATAATCTTGCCTTTAATTTCGGTTTCATCGGTAAAAGGAATTACTTTATGATTAGGATTTTCAGGTTTCAAATAAACATACGGCGGTTTATCATCGGAAATAAATCTTTTTACCGTTGAACCATCACCGATTTGAGCAAAAACAATATCTCCGGAAACAAACTCTTTTCGATTCTGAACCAAAACAACATCCCCATCATCAATTCCGGCATTAATCATTGAGTCGCCTGAAATTTTTAAAAGGAAAACTTCTTGTTTTAATCTTGCTACTTCGCCCGGAATTTCTTGCCACCCCCCTGATATTTCTATGGTTTCAATCGGAGCGCCGGCGCTTGTAGCTCCGAGAAAGGCAACAAGAGAAGGTTTTCCTAAAATTTCATAACCTAGTGGCAGAATTTTAATACCTCTTGCCGCTGATTCGTTCTTTTTGATAATCCCTTGCCTTTCAAGCTTTGCCAAGAAATCAATCACCGATTGATTGGATGATACTTTAAGGCCCTCTCTCATCTCTTCAAATGTCGGCGGATAGCCCGAGTCTTTTATATAGGTGAAGGCGAATTCTTTTATTTCCGACCTTACTATCTGATCGCGCTTAAGATGCTCCTGTGTTTTGTCGAAAAGTTCTTTTGTAATAAGCGGCTCATGTTTTCCATCATACCAATTGCCGCTTTTTTCATAGAGGCAATATCTTATCTTTAACATGTTGGCAACTACACGCCTGCGTTTATCAGATTTCTTGTTGCATTTTTACCATAGAACAGATAAAATGGAACAAAAAATAATTATCAATCAAATCTATGAATAAATCAGGAATTATTTTTCTTACATCAACAGGCCTTTCCAGCAAAAATGTATATGACAAGTTTAAGGAAATTGCTAATTCAAAAGGTTTTAAGAAAGTAGTGATTATTACTACGGCTTCTTTAGATAAAGAGAATAATCAATACTCTCAATTGGCCTTATCTCAATTAAAATCAGTTGGTTTTGATGTTCTTGATTTTTATGATTTTGAGAATGATGGACTGAAATACCTTTCTCAATATGATGTTATATATGTTTGCGGCGGCAATACTTTCAAATTGATGAAATTTGCCAGAGAAATGAATTTTGATAAAGAAGTAGAGTCATTATTAAAAAGAGGCGGTATATACATCGGAGTTAGTGCGGGCAGTCTTATAATAGGTCCCTCAATCCAAATAGCAAATGAAATTCATCCCGATGTGAATGAGGTCGGTCTCGCTGACTTTAAGGGGTTTAATATCATAGATTTAATTGTTTTTCCTCACTATTCCTCTGAATTTGGAGAAGAAATTAAATCATTTGAAAGTAAAAATAATATTAAAGTTGAAAGGCTGACCAATTCTCAGGCGATTTTAGTGAAAGATGGCAAAAAAACATTAATTGAATAAAACACAAATCGTTAATTGACTTAAGCTGATAAAATGCGTAGGTTAATGTTAGTTCACTGAGAGTGTTTCTCGGCTTTGACAAGTTAAAAGGATGAGACAATGAAAAAAACCATCGTATTTATAACCGACTGTATTGATGTGGCATACAATGAATTAAGAGGAGTTGTCATTTCCCAATTGCGCAAATTGGGCGATAGCATTGAAGTAGAAATTGAACCAGTCGCACCGGTCAAGCCATTCTCAATTCTTAATGGAAATTTTGTCTTGCGTCTTTTGGCGGACATATATCCTGAAGGCACAATTTTCTCTGTCATATTAAACCCCATGAAGGAAAGGCCAGCTCGCTTAATTGGAAAAACAAAGAAGAAACAGTTGTACTTTATGGGCGCAAATACGGGGGTATTTGAGTGGTTTTTCAGAGATTTTGAAATTAATGAGCTTTACGAATTATACGATCCTGGATTTGTGGCATTTGGGGGCAAGTATGTGCACGCCCCTGTTATCGCTCAAATAGCATCTGGGCAACAGCTAAATCTCATCGGGAAGAAATTTGACGCCGATAACCTAACGAGATTAGACATAGCTGATGGGACGATTGTTCACATAGATAATTTTGGGGTGGCAAAGTTTACGGGCGTCTTACCCAATATGAACGAGGGCGACAAAAATTCCAATATCTGAAATAGCAACGGATATATTTTGCGTTTTGTATCCGTGATTAGCCGATTGAATCAAAAAAATCAACCAAGTTTCAATATGAGTTGATAGGGCAGACAGTTCAAATTTATTGAATCCAACAATATCTCTCGCGCCAGAGACAAGAGCAAAAGCTCTGAAATGCAGAGACAAGAGCAAAAGCTCTGAAATGCGCGGTAAGACCAGAGCTTTCAGGAAAAGCCCGAAGCCTTAGTGTACGATGGCTTGTTGCAAGATGGGTTTCGGTATCTTTTTTAGTAGTTCGTAGTGATTTTTTTCTATGCGCGCACTCAATAGTTAGCGCCATACTTGGGTCGCTAACTACTTCTACATTTCTTATCGTAGATAGCGCTATTTTGGGGTCAAGCGAAGTAAGAACTACGTTTGCTCCCATAGCACTCACTGGCGATAATTCAACTGGCGAGAAATAGTCAGGAAGAATACCATAAAGAATTCTATCAATCTCAAGTAATTCTTTTGGATTTGCATCCGCCGCAATACTGAAGTGATTTTTCTTATAGTTCCTCATAATTTCAGCTGGACTTATACTTTCAATTTTTTTCTCAAAAATATTCAAGAGTAAAGTATGAAGATCTGCCCAAGTGATTTTATTGGATGACAGTATCTCAATGATGTTTTCCAAACCGATATTTGCCAGAATCCTCTCAAGCCCTGATTTCATAATAACCTCCTTGTTAAAGTGCTTCTATATTTATTTAATAAAACCATCTAAACTAGACGCAATATTGTACCGTATCAGGCTATTTGTATCAACTTTTTCTTTACAAAATGATACATTGAAACAAGATACTCATCCAGTGTCTCATTTGTCTCATCCCCCTCACAAAAGGCAAAAAATGAGACAGACCGACTCCCATAAAAATGTTCTCTGGAAAGATCGCCTGAAAAGCCCTACAATGCTTGTATAAGTAAGGTTCTAAAGCGACCCACGGAGCATTAATTTATGAAAATATTTACTTGGAATGTGAATGGGATACGGTCGATTTTTAAAACAACATTTATCGATTGGTTGAAGGCCAATGATCCCGATATTGTTTGCCTGCAGGAAATAAAAGCGGATTTTAAAGAATTGCCCGCGGAATACACGCAAATTAACGGCTATTACGCCTATTTCAATTCTTCTTTTTTGAAAAAAGGGCATTCCGGAGTGGCGGTTTTTACCAAAATCAAGCCAGTTTCGGTAGAGACAAAATTAGGAATCAAAAGATTCAATCAAGAAGGGCGATGTCTCAAATTGACATTTAAGGATTTTATTCTTTTCAATTTTTATATTCCAAATGGCGGCAGGGACAAGCGCGATATGGCGTATAAATTGGAGGTCTATAAAAAACTTTTCCCGATTTTTAAAAAAATGGTCAATAAAAAAGTCATTCTTGCCGGGGACTTCAATATCGCCCATGCGGAATTGGATGTTTTCAACGCCAAACAGAATCAGAACAGCACAATGTTCACTCCCAAGGAGCGGGAGCAAATATCCAAGCTTTTAAAATTGGGGTATATTGATGCGTTCAGACATAAATATCCGGAGAAAAAATCATACACTTGGTGGCCCTATTGGAGAAATTTGCGCGAGCGCGACATTGGTTGGCGGATAGATTATTGCTTTGTCTCTAAACCGTTTAAGTCCCTCGTTAAAAATGCGCTTATGCAAAAAGAAGTTCTCGGATCCGACCACTGCCCTTTTGGAATCGTTTTATGATAAGATGGACACATGCTTATAGATGATGTGGAAATAAAAATAAACGCCGGGAATGGCGGGAAGGGCGCGGTGGCGTTTAATAAGAATCTTGGGAGTTTGGGGCCTGTCGGCGGGTCGGGAGGCAAAGGCGGCAGTGTTTACGGCGAAGGGGTTTCAGATCTTACGGCTCTTCGGCAATTCCGTTTCAAAAAAGAATTCTTTGCCGAAAACGGCAAAGACGGCCGCGATCAATTTCGCGACGGCCGCGACGGAGCCGATCTTATTTTAAAACTTCCCGTCGGAACCGCGGCTCACAACCTTGCAACCGGGGCCGAAATTAATTTTGAAAAAACCGGAGAGAAAATTCTTTTGGCAAAGGGCGGAGAAGGCGGAAAGGGCAATTTTCATTTTCGTTCTTCAACCAATACTTCGCCGAAACAATTTGAATCGGGAATGACCGGAGAACAATTCTCATTCCGCATGGAATTGAAATTTATTGCCGATGTTGGATTCATCGGTCTCCCCAATGTCGGCAAATCGAGCATGCTCAATAAACTTACCAATGCCGCCAGCAAAGTCGGCAATTATCCATTTACTACGCTGGAACCGCATCTGGGCGCGTATTATGAGCTTATTATTGCGGACATCCCAGGGCTTATCGAAGGATCGTCGGCCGGCAAGGGATTGGGCATAAAATTTCTTCGCCACATTGAACGAACGCGCATTCTTTTTCATTTTATTTCCGCCGAATCCCCCGCTCCCTTGAAGGATTATGAAACAATTCGCAAAGAATTGGACGCTTGGAATGCCGCGCTTCTTGAAAAAGCGGAAAGAATTTTTATAACAAAAAGCGACCTTGTGGAGTCGGAAGAACTTGAAAAGAAATTATCGTTGCTTAATAAGGCCGGTCTCAATGCCATGGCGATTTCCATAAACGACGACAAAAGCATAAAAGAGATAGAAAAAATATTAAATGAAATTAAAACCGAAAAATAAAATAAAAATATTTTTTATATTAACGGCGATTTTAATTTTGGTTGCCGGATTTTCCGTTAAGGCCGCCACCAATGAGCCCTATGATTATTTGCGGATTTTTTATTATCGCGAAGGAAAAATGGCGCGGGAGTCATTGTTTGCCAATCCCGAGCACATTGATGTTTTGGCGCCGCAGATCTATTCATTTAACGCGTCGGGAAAACTAGTAGGAAAAATTAATCCGGATATTTTGGAATTTGCCAAAAAACAAAACATTAAAATTATGCCCCTTGTTACCAATGGCAATTTTAATAAAAATACTTCTCATGCTATTTTGGACGATTCCGCCAAGCAGGCCGTCGCCATAGAAGCGATGATAAATGAAGCCAAACAAAATAATTATTGGGGCTGGCAATTTGATTTTGAACAGATAGATGCTTCCTATCGCGACAAATTTTCCGCTTTTATAAAAAAAGCTTCCGATGCTCTCAAAAAAAACGGCTTTATCGCCAGCGTTGCCGTTGTGGCGCAGACATCGGAAAATCCAAGCGATTATCCGAACGACATATGGAAAAAAGTTGCCGGCGTTTATGATTATCAATTCTTAGGAGCAAGCGCCGACTTTATCAGCGTCATGTCCTATGACGACCCATGGTCGATTGGTCCGGTGACCAGATATCCTTGGCTGAAGAAGGTCTTGGATTATAGCGTGAGCCAAATCCCCGCCTCCAAAATTTCTATGGGAATTCCGTTATATTATTGGCATTGGAACGACACTACCGGCGTGCGCCTCGGTTCCGGCGGCCGCCAAGGAATTTATAATATTTTTAAAAAATACAAAACCTCAATCGGCTACAATCCAGAATTGGGGGCATCCTTTGTTACCTATTGGAAAAACGCTAAGCGACATATTATTTGGTACGAGAATGCCAAAAGTATCACCAAAAAAATTGAACTAATATCGCAATATAAACTGCACGGTTTTTCCGCTTGGGCGCTCGGTTTGGAACTCCCCAGCGTTTTTAGCGCGATCAAATAATATGCTATAATCTTCGTATGAATGCGCATAATCACAAAAATAACTATATATTGCAGGATGTCGGGATTATTTTTTTAAGTATTTTAGTTGCGATTATTTTGGTGCAAACCGAAACTTTAAGCAAAATCCTGACGGCAACGAAAGAATTGAAACTGATCGGAAGTTTTGTAGCGGGAATGTTTTTTACTTCCGTATTTACCATTACGCCGGCGGCGGCCGCTCTCGGAGAAATCGCTCGCGCCAATTCGATTCTACTCACCGCTTTTTTTGGAAGCATCGGCGCGGTTATCGGGGACTTGATCATTTTTAGATTTTTTAAGGATAAGCTTTCTGAGCATTTGATGGAATTGGTTGAGCATCAAAAAGGGTGGAAAAGAATCAGAGCATTATTCAGATTAAGATCCTTTCGATGGCTTACCGCCCTTGCCGGAGGTTTGGTGATCGCCTCTCCCCTTCCCGACGAATTGGGGATTTGCCTTTTGGGTTGTTCGAAAATCAAAACCTCACGATTCATTCCGTTATCGTTCATATTTAACTTTTTAGGTATTTTATTGATAGGATGGATCGCCCAAGCAATATAGCAAAATATAAACTCTGGTTTGTGGTCGCTATTTTTGTTGTAACCGGCTTTATCATATACGCCAATTCTTTTGTTGTCCCCATTTTTTGGGATGGCGATGACTTTTTGACGAATAATTTATATATCAAGAACTGGAATTATTTTCCGCGATTTTTTTCTGAAAATGTTATCGCCGGCGCCGGCCTTGTAAGCAACTATTGGCGGCCAATGTTTCTTACGGTTAGTTCAATTGGTTGGCATATTTGGGGCGACTGGCCGGCTGGCTATCACTTTATCAATATTTCTCTACATATTGCCAATTCGGTTTTACTTTTTTTGGTTTTTGTCGGTCTTTTTAAAAATCACTGGCTGGCGTTTTTTACTGCGGGCGCTTTTCTTGTTCATCCCCTGCAAACCGAAGCCATTACCTATACCGTGGGCACAGCCGATCCATTATGGGTTTTCTTTGTTTTTTTGGGAATATTTTTTTATCTAAAATTTAGCGCTTCTGAATCAACGCCTTTTAAAAGTAAATATTATTGGTTATCGCTGGCGTTATTTATCGCCGCTTTAATGACCAAAGAACAGGCCATTATTATGCCGGCGCTCATTTTTATAGTCGGCTGGTTTTTGGATATCGATAAAGATTGTTCCCTCAAAGAAAGAGCGGTAAAAGTTTGGAAAAGTTTGTGGCCGTTTTTAATCATAGCGAGTTTTTATTTGTTTTTAAGAGCGACAGCGCTGAATTTTAAAAACAGTTTTAATTTTTATGATGGAACAACCAGTGTTTTCGCTTCAAATTTTTATATTCGCGTTCTCACATTTTTCAAGATTCTCACTACCTATTTTGAATTGATTTTTTGGCCGCACAATCTCCATATGGAGCGAACCATTGATATAGCCGCATCATTTTTCGCGCCGGATGTAATATTGGGCGCCATTGTCTTTGCAGCCCTTTTGATTTTAGCTTTTACGCAGCGCGGGCGTTGGCCAATTTTGAGCTTCGGCGTCCTATGGTTTTTTATCGGTCTTGTTCCTGTGTCTAATATTTTGGTGCCGATAAACGGCTTGCTTTATGAACATTGGCTTTATTTTTCGCTGGGTGGCGTTTTTCTGGCGCTTTTTTGGGCAATATTCGCTATTGGGCGAAAATTAAATCTTCAAAAAATTTTTTCCGCAATTATTATTTTTTATCTGGTTTTTTTAGGGTACCTGGCGATCAAAAGAAATCGCGATTGGCAGGATCCGATCGGTTTTTATAATCAGATTCTGCAATATACGCCGGATAGCTATCGAGTGATAAACAATCTTGGCATGGAATATGCCGAAATTGCCGATTATAATAATGCCGAAATCACATACAAAAAGGCCATTGATCTTGCGCCCGATATCGCGGTTGCTTACAATAATTTGGCGAATGTTTACAAAAATACCAGCAAAGAAAATCTGGCGGAGCAATATTTTAAAAATGCCATAAATATCGATCCGGGATTTCTTTATGCTTACAATAATCTGGCGGGCATTTATCTGAAAAGGAAAGAATATCAAAAAGCTCAAGAACTCTTTGAGAGTTATCTGACAAAAAATGGAGATAGAATTGATACTTTATTTTTGCTTGCCCAAATTGCCGTTGCCGAAAAAGATTCTAAAGGCGCGCTCGGTTATCTGGAAAGGGCCCTGAAAATAGATCCTCAAAATCGGTCAATACAGTCGGCCATTCAACAACTTCTTTTTACTTTTTGAATACAATAAATTTGTAGCCGAAGAAATTACCAAGAAAAGCGGTGATAATCGTAAAAGCCAGCGCTATATTTGCCCAAATTTTCTGATCGATATGCGCGGGAGCTCCGATCGTGTTTACGATAAGGTGCAAAATGACCATATTGATTATCGCTACCGCGGCCGATACGCCAAAAAAATTAACCGCCTCCTTCCCCAAAGTCTCAGTCCGTTTTTCCTCAAATGACCAGTATTTGTTCCAGAAAAAACTATTCACCACAGTGATAATAAAGGCGGTGATAAAAAATAAATCTATTGTCAGTCCGGTTGAAGTATCGGTTATAAAAATCAAGAGATTATAAATTCCGGCATTTAACAGAGTGTTTAAGACGCCGATTACTCCATATTTGCCGAGTTGGAAAAATCCAATGCGGTTTTTTATTTTGGCTATGAAATAAAACATTCCGAGCCCCAAAACGGCTCCGGCGGGCATAAAGAAAATCCAAAAAACCATAAACCACTTGAATTCAATCCCCCGCGCCGCCAAGATGTCCAAAATTTGCAAATTTTTTAAAGTTGGCAAAGACAACCAAGTGATAATCTCTCCCGCCAAAACGGCCAAAACAATATCTTTTTTTGCGTATTTTATTTCCATTCTTCTATCTCTATATTAAATGGCGTTGTCAAAGCGTTATTAATCGATAATTTCACATGGGCGTGATTTTCGTCTATATTGATAAAATCGATTTCTCGAAGGAGCGGATGGAACTGTCCCGCCAAAATTTTCACATCTTCAAAATCGGGACGAAAAACAATTAGAGACCCGGAATTTTCAAAAATATTTTGGCAAGTCGTTCCCGGCAATCGCGCGATAGAATCGCTCGAAATGATAAGATTGATATTATGGCGGCGCCGGGCGTCTTTGGCAAGAAGTTTCAAAACCTGATCGACATTGGAACGACTCACTTCATTTATATAAAGATAGAAATCGCGATTTGCCATGCGGCTTAATTTTTCGGAACGTTCCAGAGCCACTTTGTGGAATTTATTGATAAGGATGCTTTCTAAGGCGGCATTTTCTATTTTATCAGCTTCATTTTTGGAAAGATCGGCTAAAAAAATTTTTCCGTTATCTACAATGGCGTGAATATCGATATCCGGCAGTTGTTTGCTGCTTGTTGGGCTAAACGAAATAATATCTTGGCGGCGCCAGTGCGGTATGGAGGCCATTGCGCCATTGATCAAATCGCCTCGCAAATCAATAACGCCAAAACCGGCGCCATTGCGCATGTCTTGCCGAATCAGATTATTAAGAAAAAGTTTTTTTCCGAGACCTGATTGTCCCGCTATAAAAAGATGACGTCTGCGATCAAGATAGGGAAGTTTTATGGCGGTGGTTTCTCCTCTGAAGTAATTCTTGCCCAAAACGATGCCTCCTTTCGGGGCAATCATTGGCGGCGGAGCAGAACGAGCTTTTAAATATTTTATTTGCGGGGTCTCTATCTTTATAATCGGCCAATGAAAAATGCTGGTCAATTCTTCGGTTGTAAAATGTGTGAGCGTTTTTTTATCGAATAGTTTAAAATGGAAATTGCGAAAAAATTTATTAAGCAAATTGCCTTGCGGTCTGAAACTATAAAAACCGTTCATGTCTGGATTTTCAAACTGGGAAAAGGCGCTTTCAATTTCTGATAAGTTTTGATTCGCCTCTTTTTGAGTATCGGCCGATGCCGCTATTCTTATGTTTACTTCAAAATTATCTTTTTTTATCGGCCTTATCAAAATCTGAAAGATGGCGGCGTTTTCTTTTCTTAAATATGCCATTGATTGAGTCATCGCATTGATGGCGGTGGCATCGAGTTTTTTATAGGTATGAAACGGGGCATGGTCGTATTTTAGTTTTAGAGATGAACATGCAAGCGCTTTTTTATTGCTTAAAATATTCAAATTATCCACGGGTTCTATTTCTGCTTCTGGAAAAAATCCAAACAATTGTTTTTTTATTCCGTGATAAAATTTTTTTGAAAAAGCGATATAAAAACAAATATCGTCTACGCCGCGAGGTTTGGCAATTTCAAAAACAAAATGAGTTTTCATTCCGGATAGCGAATCATAAAAGCGTTCCATAATTAGCAGGTTATTTTCATTTTGTTCCGATGCACCGCCGCTTAAAATTTTAGGAAAGCGAATTTCAAACAAAACAAAATTAAGAGAATTGAACAGCCAATCCCCGCGCCATATTCTATGGAATAAAACCCAAGCCAGTCCAATTAAAATAAGCGGAGCCAACAAAAATAATAAAAAATATGGCATACCTTTTAAGGTATATGTTAACATAAATTAATTTCTGGTAAAATAGAAGCATGTCTAAAAAGCACAAATATGCCCTGATCTGCATTGTTGCCGTGGCGGTATTTTTCAGATTTTGGCAATTTTCTTCAATTCCGAACGGGTTATATCAAGATGAGGCAATGAACGGAGCAGACGCCCTGGCTTCTTTGCAATCCGGCGATTATCGGATTTTTTATACCAACAATAATGGCCGCGAAGGTTTGATTATCTGGCTGGACGCTCTGGCAATTAAGCTTTTTGGCTCCGAGCCGTGGGTTTTAAGATTGTTTCCCGCCATGGCTGGTCTTTTGGCGGTTTTAGGCCTATATTTTTTAGCTAAGGAATTATTTGGCGAGAAAATTGCTTTGGCCTCTAGTTTTTTTATGGCGGTAAGTTTCTGGGCGGTTAACTTTAGCCGCATGGGGTTTCGCGCCGGATTAATGGTTCCGATTTTAGTATGGTCTTTTTATTTTTTACTCCGCGGTTTTTATAGCGATAGACATCGGATGTCTATCGCTTGGTTTGTTTTGGCGGGGATTTTATTCGGACTGGGTTTTTACACTTACATTCCCTTCAGATTCGCGCCTATTTTGGCGCTTTTGGCGCTTGGTCCTCTTTTGTTAAATAAAAAATCAAAGCCGTTATGGAGTGGAGTCATATTTTTTGTTGTAGCGGTTTTTATTGTTGCCCTGCCCATCGGATTATATTTTCTTAATAATCCGGCGGATTTTTTTGGCAGGAGTTCCGGCGTTTCGGTTTTTTCTCAGGATTCCCCTATTAAAGCTTTGTCAATTAGCGTCGTAACAACGCTTGGAATGTTTAATATAGTCGGGGACTTCAATTGGCGGCATAATTATGCCGGCGCTCCGGAATTATTCTTGCCGGTTGGTCTGTTATTCCTGTTGGGATTAGTTTTGAGCGTCAAAAGACGCGCCTTCGGAGATAGATTGTTATTGTCATGGTTTATAATTTTTCTTTTGCCGAATTTTTTGGCCAGCGAAGGCAATCCCCACGCTCTAAGGGCCATCGGCGCCATGCCAGCGGTGATGATATTTTCCGGGATCGGTTTTGTGTGGGTTTATAAAAAAATACAAAAATATTTTGATAATAAAATTGGCGATTCTAATTTTTCAAAATACAATGATCAACTTTTAAGATTTAAAAAAGAAACCACCTTATTTTTTATTGTTTTTTTGATTTTTGTCGGCGGATATAATTTTAACCAATACTTTACTCGCTGGGCCTCCAATCAGGCAGTAGCCAACGCTTTTTCTTTGGGACATGTCAGCATTGCCAGGTATTTAAATGATCTGCCTGAAGAAACAAAAATATATGCTTTGTGGCATTCGGATGACAGGGCAACCGACAATGGTTTGCCGGTATCGGCCCAAACCGTTTATTTTCTCACTTCTCAAAAAACAAAAATAAACTATTTGAAATCCAATGAATTGGATAGAATCATTTTGGGACAAAATGGCACGGTGATTGTTCCGTTATATTTTAATTCGGACCTATTACATGCCATAAGTAATAAATTTCCCGGCGGTAAAATTAATTTTGTCGATTTAAACGCGGCGGCAGTAATTATTCCATAGTATGAAAAAAACAAATATTTTGGTTGGCGCGCTTCTAACAATTTTTGGTCTGTTGGCCGTAACCAGCATGTGGAATGACAGCGCCAATTACGATGAAAGAATCCATCTTCCGGCCGGTTATGCTTATGTATCCCAAGGGGATATGCGTCTCAATCCGGAACATCCCCCATTGGTAAAGGACTTGGCCGGTTTGCCGTTGCTATTGATGAAAATAAATTTTTCTTTTCAGAGTTGGGGTTGGAACACGGCTTTAACTGCCGATTCGTCGCGGACTCCGGTCTGGCAAACCGATGTCGGTTTCGGCAATGATTTGCTTTACTATTCCGGCAACGACGCGCAAAACATGATGAGATACGGCAAGATTCCGATGATTTTAATCGGAATTCTTCTCGGATTTTATATTTTCAAATTTGCTAAAGAACTGTGGGGAAATTTGGCGGGCATTATCGCTTTATCATTTTACTCGTTCTCCCCTACCGTTTTGGCGCATACGCGATTTGTTACCACCGATGTCGCCGCCGGCGCCGCCTTTTTCATCGGTTTTTATTATTTATATCGATGGCTCAAAATTCCATCGCGAAAAAATTTGCTGATTTTTGGAATTGTTTTGGGAATCGGTTTTCTGACCAAATTTTCAACTTTTCTTCTGGTGCCGATTTTCGGATTTATAATTCTGGTTTGGGTTTTGCTGAACGGGCAGTGGAAAAAATATATCGGCGGTTTTATTTTGGCGCTGATTATCGCCTACTTGGCGGTTGGCGCGATTTACGCTTTTCATGTTTGGGATTATCCCGCTCAAAAGCAAATCGTTGATACCGAATTTATTTTATCCACATTCGGTTTCAAACCGTTGGTCAATTTGAGCGTCTGGGTTTCTTCACAGCCGTATTTGAGGGCTTGGGGGCATTATTTTCTTGGACTTTTGATGGTTATTCAGCGATCCGGCGGCGGCAACACCACTTACTTTTTGGGCGATATTTCCGCCGACGGTTCGCGCTGGTATTTTCCGACGGTTTATCTGCTCAAAGAGGCACTGCCGTATATTTTGCTGATTGTTTTTGCCGTATTTTTGGTTTTTAAAAAATGCGTTCGCCATTGCCGTGAGCGAAATGTCAAATTATGGTTTTCCGATTTTTTGCGGTTGCTGGAAGATAATTTTGTGGAAGCCGGAATGCTGTTTGTGGTGGGCGTCTATTGGGTGTTTTCCATCAAATCCAATTTAAATATCGGAGTGCGCCATATTCTGCCCACCTTACCCTTTATTTACGCCCTAACGGCCCGCCAAATCGGGTTTTGGATACAATCCTTTTAGGGCTAAAATGGCGGCGCTTCAAGAGGAGTTTTGTGATTGTTGTTTTGTTTGTTTGGGCGATAATTTCCGTTGTTTTGGTGTGGCCGTCGTTCTTGGCTTATTTCAATGAAATTGCCGGCGGTCCGAGCAACGGTTATAAATTTGCGGTTGATTCCAATCTTGATTGGGGGCAGGATATTTTGCGGCTGGCGCGATTCGTGGAGAAAAATGATATTAAAGAAATTAAACTGGATTATTTTTCCGGCGCGCCGGCGGAATATTATATCAAAGATGCCAAAATAATGTCTTTTGACCGCGAGGCGCCGCAAAAGGGCTGGCTGGCGATTTCGGCGTCGGTGCTCCAAGGCGCCTGCAAAGGCGGCAAAATCCCCTGCTCCTATAACGAACGCGCTTACACTTGGCTCGATCAATACCAACCCGTCGCCAAAATCGGCTATTCAATCTTTGTCTATAAAATTGAGTAAAAACTAAAAATGTTGTTTAATTTGCTATCGCAATAAAAACGACATTTTTTTATTTCACTTGTCCCAAGTTTATTGAGCGGTGAATTTTAAAGTGGAAAGGATTTGGTTAAAAATTTTTTCATTTTCTTCACGGCTAATCACCCCCGGTACTTTTAATACCTCATTTCTAATAGACGCCTCAATAATACCCGACAACATCTGAACTTGCTCGTTTGTAATAACTAGTGTTTTAGTGGTTGTTACTGGAAAATAATATTTTCTATCTCCACAACCTTCCGCTCCTTCATAGATGCTGAATCCCCTTAAGACGCCATTTTTGTACTCATCTATAAATCCCGGACTAATCACCAAACTATCGCCTACAAAATTTTCTTCCGTTAGATAAGGCGATAATGTCTGTACAGTTTTCACTAAGGGATTATCAATTACTTTTATGGCCATATTTAAATCGTCAAGCGTAGGATAAGTTTTGCTATCTCCTTTCATATCACAAGAACCATGGTTTTCATATGGAATTTTATGATTTAGAACGATCTGGTTTTTATTTTCGGTTAATATAACTTTTGATGGGTATTTAAATTCATACTGATCATTTTTATATGTCTGCCAATCTGCGGTTGGGTCGGCCGGACATTCCGCAAATTCGCAGTTTGGACCGGTGCGACTAACGGAAGAACCATCGGAACACAATTTGGCTTCTTGAGTGCAAGCCACGGGTTTATTTGCGTCTATTAATTTTTGCGTCTGCCAATAGTAATAAGCTCCATAGGAGGCGCCGCCCAATATTAAAATCCCGATAACCGCCAATATTATAACTTTCCAGTTGCTTTGAGACGGTCGGGCAACTACGGGAACCGGTTGAACTGGCTGTTGAGCTGCTGATTGCTCACTGGGTTGTTGCTGAACAGGTCGTTGTATATCCATTTTATTTTTATTTAAGTTTGTAATCTGCCAACACTTTCACAAGAGAAAAAGCTAAAAGCGATAAAACAGCGATGTAAAAATATTCCATCGTTCCGGCAATAAATCTGAACATCCTTCAAAATCATCATCAGATACGAGGTTGCGGTGATTGCGTAAAATATAGTATATATTTTTAATACTGGCGCCAGGATAAATGCCAACTATTTTCCCATCTTTATCGGCAATTGTGATAATCTTTTGCGCATCAATATCAAATCCAACACCGCCGAACCCATAATCAATCACCTCGCCAATATCTTTGTATCCTGAAATCCAACCGCCGAGGCACTCAACAAAATATCCGCCCATACCACAATCGTCGCTGATGCACATAGTTTTATCGCCCAGCGAGTACACAAAAAATTTTGATTCTTCGGGAACTCTATCATATGGTGGAGCCCACCCAATATAATCATTGGCTTTTTCTGCGGCAGGCATACCGAGAGTAATAGTTTTATATTGCGTAACTCCGAAATTATATTTTTGCCACGCAAATACAAAAATAGCTAAAAATATCATTGTCAAAAGAGCAGGCGTGATTTTATACAGAAAATATCGTTTCATAATTAATCAATCACTTCAAGAACGCCAACGCTCATAAAATCAGGCTTGCGCGCCTTGATCAATAAATCATAAATTTCACCCCAACGAATGATTTCAGTAATAGTGAGACATCCACGCGATACGGCGCCTGTGTGTAAATATTTTTCTCCGCTATGTCCGATTCTAAACCAAGTTTTAGCTTTTGGCGCTTGTTTCTCATATCTTGCTCCACCGGGGTGAGGATAATCGGGGGTTTCAATATCATATAATCCCTTTTCCCAAGGTTCGTTTTTATAGTCAGTAGCGTTGTATACTTTGCCGTTTACTATTGTGAGCGTTTTTTTAGATATAGAATATATGGCCAGCGCTTCCGGGTTATGCTGAATATCGGATATTAAATGAGATGTGCCATCTTTTTTAAGTTTGATCGATGCCAATTTATCGCGATGCATACCTTCTAAAATAGTGAAATATTCTCGCTTGTTTTTTATATACTCAACTTTTACTTTTAAATATGCCGATAAGGATTCAGTAGTTTTAGTATTTTCGATTAGTACTTTAAGCCACCCGTTGCCTTCATCTGGAATGTATCGCACAGCATTAGAAAATAGTGCTTCTAAAGTTATTTCAAAAACAGTGATTGCTTTTCCCCAAAATTTTCCCAAAACAGAACGGGTTTCTTTGATTTGAATTTTATAAACAAACTGTCGCGACTTCGCAATATTTGTATCAATCTCTATTTCGCCATTCACATTGCCAACATCGTTAAATAATACATCCTTTTCAATAACAGAGATTCGAACATTGATTTTAAATAATTTTTGATCTGTTTCAAATTTACCTATCTCTTTATTGATTTTCGCTGTTGTACCAGATTTTATTCTCTTATCAATGCGCGAAAGCTTATTTAGTATTTCAATTTCTACGCGAATATCATCGCCGATAGAATCGCCGCTATATTTTATGTTTAAAAGTTTTAAAGTAATAGATCTGGCCATGATATATGTAGTTTTTATAATTTTTTAACGCTTTTATTATAGAACGAACCAAATAAATACGCTATACACAAAAGAACATCAAAAATGCAGTTATAAAACCGATCGGCCGAATGACTGCATTTTATTGTTTTATCCGTTATTTTAGGTTATAGAAAACCCTGCTGGGGATGCGGAGGTCTATGTATCGTAGTGTAGAAAATTTACCTTTAATCGTTTCATTTAAAATAGCGCTTAGATTATTCGCCGCCAAAGCGGGATCTTGATTTTGGTCCAAATAAATTGACCAGCCGTAATTGGTGATTGCCTCTATATTGGAGGAATTGGTTGAAGACGCCATTTTGAATTCTATAACCTGGATTTTATTATTTTCCGCCGCCTTGTTATTAAAGGTTGTGATAAAATTTAATTGTTTTTCATTCAAAACCCGTTCGCCTAAAGCGACGATGTTTTTGCCGGCATCTTCAACTTTCAATATTAAAGAGCCCTCGGTTTGGGGAGTTTCTTGAAACACAATCCCCTCTTTATCGAGGTAGAAACAATTATCACCCTTTGGGTGATCACCTGTAGGGTGACACCAAATTCCGATTGGAATCCTTTTTTCAAAATTTATAATCAGGGTTTGAAAGGGCCGTTTTTCAATATTGATATCGGTCAAAATAGGAAAGGCCGCCGCCAATTTTGTTTTTATATTATTTTTGGAAAGAATGAAAAAATTCTCGTCCAAATTAAAAGACGTATTGTTAGCGATAACTTGGCGGACATCGGCATTGCTAACAACATTATTTTCTGACAATTTTATTGTGACTATTCTGAAAACCGATGAAATCAAAAAAAACCAGATCATACCGATCAAAATTAGAATACCGAAAATCCAAAAAAACACAGTCTTCTTTTTTTGGTAGGTTTGCGCTTCGGAGTGCGTTTTAAATCTATAATAACGGCTTGAGGGCATCGGGGATTTTTATTGTTCCGTCTTCTTGCTGATAATTTTCCATAATGGCGATAAGTATTCTGCCGACGGCAAAAGCCGTGCCGTTCAAAGTGTAAACCAATTCATTTTTTCCCGTTGCTTCATTTTTATATTTAATGTTCAAACGGCGCGATTGAAAATCGGTATCGTTGGATGTCGAGTGCGTTTCGCGATATTGATTCTGCCCCGGCAGCCACGTTTCTATGTCATATTTATTAGCCGCCTGCACGCCCAGGTCTCCCGTACATATCTGCAGTACGCGATACGGCAGATTTAGCGATCGCATCAATTTCTCTTCTAAGCCGAGTAAAAATTCATGTTCTTCTTTGGAATTTTCCGGCTTAACGAAACTAAAAAGTTCAATTTTGTCGAATTGATGAACTCGTAAAATGCCCTTCGTATCTTTGCCGTAGGAACCGGCTTCTCTTCTGAAACATGAAGAAAAACCAGCGTATCGCAAAGGCAGTTCTTTTTCGGTAAAAATTTCATTCATATGCATAGCGCCTATCGCCTGCTCCGAAGTGCCGATAAGGTATAGATCATCTTTTTCCAGATGATATACTTCATCTTCGTTGTAATCCAAATAGCCCATTCCGCGCATCGCTTCCGGTTTTAAAAAAACCGGCGGGACAATCGGGATAAACCCTTCTTTTTGCAGTATGCCAAACGCAAATCGAACCAGAGCGAATTCCAAGTTAACCGCGTCCCGCAATAAATATCCAAATCGGGAACCGATGGCCTTGCCGGCCCGTTCCGTATCTATCCAGTTCAATTCATCATTGAGAGCCAAATAATCTTTAGGAACGAATGGAAAGTTTGTTTTTTCTCCCATCTCCCGCAAAACAATGTTGTCGTTTTCGTCTTTGCCGTAAGGAACTTCCGGCAGAGGCAGGTTAGGCATCTTTCTTCGCAGTAATTCGATGCTTTCATTTAAGGATTTTTCTTCGGCTTCATATGCATTTAATTGCGATTTTAACTTTCTACCTTTTTCGGCATTTTTAATATCGGCGTTATTTTTTCGCTCGGTATTAAGCGTTTCGATTTTTTTTCTTAATACTATTCTTCTCCCATCTAAATCGAGCAGGGCGCCAATATCGACATCAAAACCTTTGGCTTTAATGCCGGTTTCAGCGATTCTTTTATTTTCCCTTATGAATTTTGTATCCAGCATTTTAATTTTATTGTTCTTTATTTTTCATTGTGGGGAACAAGATAATTTCTCTCAATGTATGGGAATTGGTTAGAAGCGCCGCCAAACGATCGATACCAATGCCGGCGCCGACGCAGGGGGGCATGCCGTATTCCATCGCTTCCAGAAAATCTTCATCAATCCGTTGCGCTTCTTTATCACCATCCGCTCTTAATTTTTCCTGTTCTTCAAATCTTTTTCTTTGCTCTATCGGGTCGTTTAATTCCGTAAACGCCTTAACCAATTCCAACCCGCCTATAAAAATTTGAAAGGCGTCGGCTATGGCCGGATTATTTTCCATAGTTTTGGCAAGGGGCAATAATTCCTTGGGAAATCCGGTAACAAAAGTCGGTTGAATCAAAGTTTTTTTTGCCGTGTCTAAATCGCCGAATTCTTTTATTAAATCGCCATATTTTTTTTCTTGAAACGGCCGGGAAAAATCAATCAAATTATTTTCATACGATAGAATTAATTTGTTTTGATTCAATTTATCCGCCAAAAATCTGAATAGGTTTTCAAAAAAATCTTTCAAATAATCTAAGTCATTATAGGCAGTATAAAATTCCAACAGAGTAAACTCGGGATTATGCTGCGCGTCCATGCCTTCGTTTCTGAAGTTTCGGCCAATTTCATATACTTTTTCGAAGCCGCCCACCAGCAGGCGCTTGAGATATAATTCCGGGGCGATTCTTAGATACAGGTCCAGATCCAAAGCGTTAAGGCGCGTCTTGAACGGCCGCGCCGTAGCGCCTCCCGGTATTGATTGCAACACGGGCGTTTCAAATTCGACAAAGCCCAAATCATTGAAAAAATTTCGCAATATGCCAATGATTCTAGAGCGGGTCAAAAAATTTTCTTTTATTTTTTCATTCATCAAAAGATCCAAATATCTTTTGCGATATCTTTCTTCTACATCTTTAAGGCCGTGCCATTTTTCCGGCAACGGCCGAATAGTTTTGGCGATGATTCTAATTTTCTTGACGCGCAATGTTTTTTCTTTTTGTTTTGTTTTGAATACGGCGCCGCCAACTTCCACAAAGTCGCCTATATCAAAAAAAGCTGTCATTTTTTCATGGTGTAAAAAGCATTGAATTTTTCCGCCGCCGTCTTTCAAGTCAAAAAAAATAATTTGGCCGTGTTCTCTTATCGATTGGATTCTACCGGTTAAGAAAACGGTCTTATTTGTCAGTCGCCAAATCCAAAAATTGTCAAGAGCTTCTTTGATTGTGCATTCTCGTTTGACGCTATTCGGGAAAGGATTATTACCGGCGCCTTTAAGCGCTTCCATTTTTTCGATTCTTGTTTTGCGCAGATCTTCTATGTTGGGCATAGAACCGGAATTAATTTTCTATTTTAATAATTTTGTATCCGATAATGCTGCGAGGCGTCTTTACCTCTATTTCTTCTCCTATTTTTTTACCCAAAAAGGCCCGCCCCAAAGGCGACTCGTTGGAAATTTTTCCTTCCTGCGGCTTTGCTTCGGTTGAGCCGACAATAATAAATTTTTCCAAGTTGCCGGCGCCGGACTTGACTTCGACAGTTGATCCCACTCGGACAACATTTTCGTCATTTGAATTTTCGATTACTACGGCATTTTTAAAAAGATCTTCCAATTCGGCGATGCGATTTTCATTGAACGATTGCGCCTCTTTGGCCTCAAAATATTCCGCGTTTTCCGACAAATCGCCAAGATCTTTGGCTTCTTGCAAGCGCTTGGCGATTTCTTGGCGCTTGGTTGTTTTTAATATTTGCAATTCTTTCTTTAAGGCGTCGGCGCCTTCATGGCTTAAATATGTTTGTCGCGACATAGTATTTTATTTATTTATATTAGCACGATTCTGATTGTAATACCACTGGAAAATTTCTTGCGCAATGGGCAGGGCGGAAGTGATACCTTGGCCAGAGCCCTCAACAACAACGGCAATTGCTATTTGAGGATCATTATACGGGGCGAAACCGGTAAACAAAGCGTTAAGTTTAGTGAAATCGGAATAAACTTGAGCGGTACCGGTTTTGCCAGCCACTTCTATCGGTAAGATATTTAACGCATGAGCCGAACCTCTCGGATCGGTAACCGCTTTTCGCAGGCCTTCGCGGATTATTTGCAGTTTATCGTTTCCGATTAAATTTTCTCTTATTGTCTCCGGTTTGAATTCTTTGATAATATTGCCGCTAGAGTCGATAACTTTTGATGCCAGCGTCGGTTTCCAAAGCGTTCCTCCATTGGCGATGGCGGCCATGGCCGCGACGAGTTGGAGCGGGGTAATTTTAACATCACCCTGGCCTATGGAAACATTGTAGGTGTCGCCGGTGAACCAATTTTCATTTCTGGTTTTTTTCTTCCACTCCGTATTTGGCACCAGTCCATCGGCTTCTCCCGGCACATCAATGCCGAGAGTCGAGCCGAAGCCGAAAATTTTCAAATATTTTTCGATTCTGTCGATACCAAGCCCCTTGATGTTTTTGTAGCCGCCGCCTATTTCATAGAAATAAACATTCGCCGAATATGCCAGCGCTTCTCGCATATCGATAAAGCCATGGGGACGCCAATCGCGATAAGTATAAATCACGGAAGGATCATATGCATTTTGTATGGATATATAACCCAAAGTGTCGTCGATTTTATAATTGGGATCGATGGTATTTTCAGCCAAAGCGGCCGATGCTATGAACGGTTTAATTGTTGACCCCGCCGGATAAAAACTACTTATTACGCGATTAAAAAGCGGGCGATTTTTATTATTTATGAATTCTTTATAAGTTTTGCTTGCCAAGTTGTTATTGAAAATATTGTTATCGTAACTCGGCAAGCTCACCAGCGATAAAATTGCCCCCGATTTAACATTCAAAACAACAGCGGCCGCTCCCGGCGCATTGGTTTGTGCCATTTTGGAAATAAGAGCATCAGCCGTAATTTTTTGAAGGTCGTAATCGATATTCAAAACCAAATCATTTCCAGACTTGGCCTCCACAGCCGCCAAAGTTTTTAAGGCGGTATTATTGGAATTAACCACTACCGCCATTTTACCCGGTATGCCTCTCAAGTCCTTTTCGTATTGAACTTCAAGACCGGCTTTTCCGATAAAATCCAGTGGCGAATAGTAAGTGTCTTTTTTCAGATCGTCACCGGACACTTTTCTGGTATAACCCACCAAATGGGCGAAATAAGATCCTTCCGGATAGTCGCGTTTTGTTTCTTTGTCAATAAAGAGCCCCGGTAAATTTGACAGTCGCGTTTCAAGTTCTATGAGAGTTGCTTGATTCAAGTATAAATCGTTAAACGCAATCGGCTGAACGGAATTGCGATTTAAATTCTTAATAAAATCGGCGATTTCCGAATCATTTTTTTTTAAAATATTGGCAAGTTCTTGGATCCATTTGTTCATTTGTCCACCATCTTTCGGTAAATCGGTCGGTATTACCAACAAACTGAAATCGGGAACATTGCTCGCGATTATCTTATGACTGCGGTCATAAATTATTCCGCGCGGCGCCTGACTGGAGTAAAATCGCATGCTATTTTGATTGGCTTTAACGGTATAGTAACTGTTTTGCCAAATTTGCAGCCAAAAGGCCCGCGTCAAAAATAATATCAAAATCAATGTCGCGATCACAAAAACCGCGAGGATTCCAGTTTGTTTAATGGGGATTTCCAATTTAGCCGCGGCCTTTTTATCCAGCAGTATTTCTTCCATTTCTATTTCTACGCGATTTTTTAGGGTTTTTTTAAACATGAGATTTTCTGAAAATTATCGATGATATTATTATTGTTGCCGCCAGTTCAAAAACAAAGGAATAATTAATGAAATAAAAGCCCAAGCTTTCCCAAGTATTATTTTTTAAAAAAGATACGGCGCCGATTATCAGCCAATTTAACAAATAATACGATATCACCCCGATTACGCCGATGGCAACCACGCTGGTCGATTTCACCCTTAGAAAAGCGATATTATAGGCGCTAATTAAAATCCCCGCAAGAATTAACAATGCCAAACTGCTTGTGCCGAAAACCGAGAAATGAACCAGGTCCAAAAAAATACCGGCGCACCAGGCCAGAATTATCGCTTGAATATTTTTTTTTGTCAGCACCAGATATATTATCCATATTAAAAATAAGTTTATTTTTAGAAGAGAGGCGTTAATGAAAGCGATTTGAATGCCCGCTAAAATTAAGAAAAAAAATATCGCGCCGATAATTAAAAAAAGTTTTTTATATCTCAAACTCATTGAAGGATAATAAAAACGCCGTTTAAACTTTGGGGCGGCGACAACAGTTCGATGCTGGCAGTGTTGAATACTTGATTGTCGTATGATTTTATTTCCCGTATTTTCCCCAAAATAAAACCTTTCGGCCAAACACCATCGGTTCCCGAAGAAATAATCAATTCCCCCGCCTCGGGAGTTTTATTTTTGGCTATTAAATCAAAAATTGCATCCGATCCAAGGCCGCGAACCAAGCCGGAAATTTTACTATTTGCCGTTGTGGCCGCGATGCGGCTGTTGGCATCCAATAAAGTTTGCGCTTTGGCCGTGCCGCGACTAATATCGGCAATGCGTCCGATGATGATTTCGTCTTTGGTGATTAGGGTCATTCCGGCGGCGACTCCGTCATCGGAGCCCTTGTCGATTATAAAAGACCGGTTATTTCCCAGATCCCGTCCGATGATATTCGCCAATAAGACATTGATAGATTTTTTTTTCAAATTCAAATTAATTCTCAACAACGCGTTTTCTTCTTCTAAAATGGTCAGTGTTGATAGTTTGCTGTAAAGATCTAAATTTTCGGAAATTAAACGCGCGTTAGATTCCTTCACGCGCCTGGCGTTTAACATCGCGTCCTGCCAAAAAAACAATTTTTGCGCTGATTTGCTAATAATAATTATTATTGGTCTCAAAATATCGCTGGCGTAATTTTTTAACGATACGACCAGTCGATTATGATCCGATAAAATAAAAAACAAGCTTAACAACACGAGAACCAATAATACCGTTAAGGCGGATTTATTCATTGCAGGGTTAGTTATTATGCACCAAGATCTCTCTCAAGGATTCTACATTTTCGAGAATGATGCCGCAACCGCGAACTACTGCCGTAAGGGGGTCTTCGGCTAACCGGGTGGGAATTTCAGTGGCATTTTCAACCATTTCGGCGAATCCTCTTAATAAACTGCCGCCTCCGGCTAAAATTATGCCCTTTATCGTTAAATCGCTGATTAGTTCAGGCGGAGTTTCTTCAACTACGGAACGGATTTCAGCAATGATGGCATTAACCGATGACGCCACCGCTTCGCTGACTTCCGAGTCGCTAATCAATACCTCTTTTGGTAACCCGCTTATGAGGTCGCGCCCTTTTATTACGGTTGTCAGTTTATCTTTTTGAGGTGAAGTCGCGCCTATGGAAATTTTAATCTCCTCCGCGGTTTTTTCGCCGATAAGCAATTGGAATTTATCTCGAGCGTATTGGATAATATCGTCATTCATTTTTTCACCGGCAACGCGCAAGTTTCTGGAGACCACGATGCCCCCGAGGGAAATGACCGCAACATCCGTTGTGCCGCCGCCGATATCGACAATCATATTGCCGACCGCTTCGGTAACCGGCAGACGCGCTCCTATGGCGGCCGCCATCGGTTCTTCGACAAGAAACACTTCTCTGGCGCCGGCGTTTCTTACGGCGTCTTCAACGGCGCGCCTTTCCACCTCCGTTACTCCCGATGGAATGCCAATGACAACGCGCGGCCTCGACAAGAAACTATAAGCGCTGCGATGCACTTTATTAAAAAAGTATCTCAACATTTGCTCGGTAATTTCAAAATCGGAAATAACCCCGTCAATCAGCGGTTTAACGGCAACTATATGGCTTGGGGTGCGGCCGATCATTTTTTTTGCCGCTTCTCCGATACTAAGAATTTGATCCGTTTTTTTATTGATGGCGACTATCGACGGCTCGTTGATAATGATGCCGCGCCCTCTGACATAAATCAGGGTATTGGTCGTGCCGAGATCTATTCCGATATCTTGAGAAAAAATTTTAAATAATCGATTCAACATCGGATATTTTAATTAATTTTACCGCTTTTTTATTCCTCTTTTTCAGTTCAATCGAGTTATTTTCCAATGTTTTAGCGCTTATGACGATGCGTAAAGGAATTCCTATCAAATCCGCATCCGCGAATTTTTCGCCGGCCGTTTTATCGGCGCGATCATCATACAATATTTCAACGCCTTTATCGGCAAAAATTTCATAAATTTTTTCTGCCTGCTTTTTAACGGCGAGGTTATCTTTTGCAGAAAGTTCAATCAGATGAATTTGGAATGGCGCAATATTTTTGGGCCAAATAATTCCTTGGTCGTCGTGATAAACTTCTACGGCCGTTCCTATAACGCGTCCCAATCCAATCCCGTAAGACCCCATGACGACATTTTCTTTTTTGCCGCGCGAATCAATAAATTGCAGGTTGAAAGCCGATGAATACTTCTCGCCTAAAGGAAAAATATTACCAACCTCAATGGCGTTTTCTATTTTAATTTTCCCGCCGCATTTAGGGCACTTATCGCCATCTCCCAGTTTGGAAATTTCCTTGTTTTCTGCATATTCGCATTTTAGGCACAATAATATTTTATCTTCTCCGACTTGGCTCAACACTTGAAACTCGTGAGTATTGCTTGAAGTAAAGTTCCCGCCGGCCGCTACCGTGTAAAATGATTTGAGCCCGCATTGCTCAAAAATTTTAAAATACGCCTCTTTAACAATCGCATAATAATTTTTAAAGTCTTCTTCAGAAGAATGAAAACTGTACAGATCTTTCATCATAAACTCGCGACCGCGCAATAATCCCGATTTTGCCCTCGGTTCATTCCTGAATTTTGTTTGGATCTGATAAGCGCCGAATGGCAGGTCTTTGTAAGAACTGATATAACGCTTGGCGATTGCCGTCAGAACTTCTTCGTGTGTCCAGCCCAAAACAAAATCGGCGGTTTTTTCATTTTTTCCTTTTACTTCAAAACCCACCGGAACATCCCAGCGGCCGGTGGCGTCGAGATATTTTTTTTCCACCAGCGCCGGCATAAACATTTCCTGCCCGCCGATAGCATTCATTTCTTTGCGGATAATGCCGGCGATTTTTCCCAGCACTCTCCAGCCCAACGGCAAATACGAATATACTCCGGCGGAATTTTTATAAACGAAACCACCTCGCTCCAAAAGCCGGGCGTTGACGCTGGTCTCGTCCTTGGGGTTCTCCCTTAGCGTCTGTCCAAAAAGTTTCGATTGCCTCATAAAATTTAATAGTTAAGATTTTTTAAGTTTTTCAATTTCCTTTTTTATTTTCTCAATTACTTCGGGATTATGAATTATTTTGTTTTTACCTTCAGTTATTGAAATAACATAAAATACTTCACCTCCGTATTTTAATGTAAATTTTTTGTGCGTTTTTTTCTGCTGTTCCCTCTCATTTATTATTTGTGTAATATATTCATACCCCGCAGGTTTTATTTGAAGGCCAATGTATTTGTTTTTAATTTTAATAAAATAATCAACATTGTATCCCCTGTCCCATTCATCGGGGGCTGGCTCGATTTTAATTTTAAGAATTTTTTCAAGCTGTCCATAAATTGTTTGAATTTCTGACTGATAACCGTCAAAGGTTCTATTTACTACCAAATTGTATATAAAATTTATGCAATCTTCTTCGGTAACATTTTCTATTTCAGCTTTACAAATATCGGTAACTTTAATAAATAAAGTTTTAACTTAATTTTTATATCTATTGTTTATGATACATTCTTGAAATACAACAGCACTTAAAGAACAGTTTTCGAAAATGAAATTTAAAGCTTGTTCTGGCTCGTAATCGTTTTTTCTTAGAATTCTAAAAAAATCCCAAAAAGAAAATTATCATGAAGAATAAAAAGATTTTTGTTATTTTTAATAAATTGTCGATTAAAAATTTTCTTCATAATTTATTTTGCTAGACTAATATAATATCTCTTGCTAGTATAATAACATGAGATATTATATTCTTACAACTGTCAAATTTGCTAATGAATGTATAGAATTTAAAAAATATGGTTCTACCAACTCCAATTGGTTAGCCAATATTAATGTCGGAGATATAATTTTTATATCACAGTTTAACTTTAAAAGCCAAAATATCTACGGACCATTTAAAGTTACAATGCCTTTATTTTATGATAAAAAGATAATATTTCCAAGTCAAAAGTATTATTATAGGATTAAAATTGAATATGATAAATTACAATACATTAACGAAACGGATCTTTACTTAAATGGAATAGATTCTGAAAAAAGAAATTTTGCTTTTAAACTTATATGCCTTTTACAACAAAATAAACACTTGCATTCAATATGTCTTAATAAGCAAGAGGGTGAATTTATATTAGATACTATAAAAAATTATGGGGATAATTCTGGGTCGATAAATAACAAAGATTACATCCCAGAATACGATAAATTAAAAGTTGACCAAAGCTTTATTGCAGATAAAAATAAACTATACAAAAAATTATTTTTCTCTTCTGAAAGTGATTTAGAGACATTCATTATTTTTTGCTTAAAAAATCAAAAAAATATTACATATACTAGCCTAAACAATATTTTAAATATTTATTCGGGAAACGACTTAAATAATTCAACTATTTATAACCAGTTTATTTTTGGCAATGCCTACCCTTCTGATATTGTAATTTTGAATAAAAATAACATAAACATACTTGAACTTAAAAAAACCGGACTAAAAAAAGATATGATCTCTACAATTGAAAAAGAGATTATTAAATATTGTACATATTCTCTATATTCTGATCGCCTTGGAACGAACCAAACGCAAATCAATTTTTTCTTAATTGTCCTAAAAGATGAAAATAATATTAGTCTTAAAAAATATCTTGAGGATTATTTCCAAAAAAATATAAACAAAACTTCTAATTTTAAAAAATATAATTTTATGATTATAGAGTACTATATTGAAAATCAAAATCTATTGTTTCGCAAAACTTAATTATTTCTGTTCTAATTGGAATAATTTTATAACGGCCATAATAAACAGAACGAGCAAATTGATCGCCTATATTTATACAAAGACGGCAACCATCACTTAAAACCCTTGAACATTCTTTCCAAACTAAATTGAGATTATTAATATAATCTTCATAACTATCGTTAAAACCAATTTGGTCGGAAGTGCCATAATCTTTTAACTGCCAATATGGCGGCGAAGTAATAACAAGATGAACAGATTTATTTTGTAATTCCGTCATATCGCGCGAATCGCCAATTATAACTTTATGCTTAGTTGCGGTCATAATCTTAATCTTAATATGTCCCTATATGTTATTAATATGAACAGGATGAGGATTAAAATCAAGCCCATAGAGTGAACCGCGTTTTCTATTTTGGGGTTGACCTTGCCGCCTTTAATTTTTTCTATGCCGAAAAATAAAAGCCGGCCGCCATCAAGAGCCGGAAACGGCATGAGATTTAATACGGTTAAGTTTAAAGAAATGAGCGCTACGAATTGCAATAAATAAACAAACCCCAGATTCGCCGCCTGGCTTGTCAACGACATAATGCCGACCGGGCCCGTTATATCTCGAGGGATTTCTCCGGAAACAACAAGATTTTTAATTAAATTGCCGAATCCTTTTATTATTTCCCAGGTTACAAAAAATGAAGCTTTGGCGCCAAACCAGATACTTTTGTACCATGGATAAGAAATGATGCCGGTTTTGGCCATGGCGATGCCCAATGCCCCTTCCCCTTTCGGCGGATTTATTCGAGGCGCGACGGTAATTTCAATAATATCAGAATTTCTTTGAACAAAAATTGCCGTTGTTTCGCCCCTGTTGTCGTTGATAATATTTTGAAAGGCCTCAATGTCTGTAATATCCTCATTTTTCTCGCCGATTTTTATGTATTTCAAAGCGTCTCCTATTTTCAGTCCGGCTTTTTCCGCCGGCGAGTCGGCGTTTATGGCCACGATTTGATTTTTTATATTTTTGGCCATTCCTTCATTATTATTATCGATAATCTGCGGAAGGCCGATATAAAATCCAATAGCCAATAAAAAAACCGCCAATAAAAAATTCATAGCGACACCGCTTATCGTAATTAAACTGCGAATACCCACTGACTTGGAGGAAAAACTGTTGGGATTGTCAATCTGCTCGCCGTTTTCGCCTAAAATTTTCACGAATCCCCCTAGGGGCAAGAGATTTATGGAATAAATCGTGCCATTTTTTTTAAAACTGAAAAGTTTTGGCGGAAAACCAAAACCAAATTCCTCGACTATCAGACCGCTTTTTTTGGCGGCAATAAAATGTCCCCATTCATGGACAAGAATTAAAATTCCTAAAACTATTATAAAGATTACTATTGTCATTCTTCCCTGATCTCCCTTTCTTTTGAATTTAATGAGCTTTCCAAATTTCGATTTGTCTCATTTATAAGTTCTTGCGTCTTTTCTTTTTTCTTGAATTTTTCGTCTTCTGTGATTTTTTTAGCGCTTAATAAATCTGCCAATTCTTTCATCGCTTCATCGCGGATTGTCCGGCATTTTATTTTTGCGTCCTCAAGTTTGGATCCGGCAATTTTTATTAAGACCTTGCGCCGTTCTTCGGTTAATGACGGAACATTGATTCTGATTGTATTTTTATCCACAATGGGGCTCAACCCCAAACCGGAAGCGAATATCGCCTTTTCAATATTCGGAATGGCGTTTTTATCCCATGGGTCTATTACCAGCGATCTCGGTTCGGGCGCCGAAATCGACGCGATCTGCTTTAACGGCGTTGTCGTTCCGTAATAATCTACGGAAATATTTTCCACCAATGCTGGAGTAGCTCGGCCCACTCTCAAAAAGGATAATTCTTTTTTGAAAGAATCTTCAACGCTCTTTAATTTATTTTTTAGTGTTTCCGAGTCCATTATAGCAATAATAGCAGTTCGTCGTATGCGAATTTTGGATTAGAATTTGTTTCGATCAATTTAAAATAAATATTCTGGCTTTTTGACAAAAGAATTCTTAATTTTTCGTTTGGATTATTTTTAAGTTCAATTCTTAAAAAATTTAACCAGTATTTAAAAAACGCCAATGGATTATAGGAGTTTAATTTTTCCATATCTTTATATTTATTGGTGGAATTTTCCGTAAAAATATTGGCAACAATGCCGTTAAACGCTTTATCTGGTGAAAAAATTTCCGGCTGTAAACGCCAAAAGGGCACTTTTATCGCTCTTGAAGCAATAGTGTCGGGAATCGCGCTCAATGTGTTCACGCCAAGAACTATGACGGCATATTGCGGCGCTTCCTCGAAAATTTTTAGGAGAGCATTTTGAGCGGCGCTGTGTAATTTTTCCGCCGATTCCACTATTACTACTTTATACCGACTCGAGTATGGTTTCAATACCAGGAAACTTTTAATTTGTCTCACCAGAGATATGGCCGTTTCTTCGGTAATCATTTCCGCTTGAATGATAAATAAGTCGGGATGAAATTTTTCTGGTTCATTTTTTAAAATTTGATTGGCAAACCAAATGCCCGTGTTAACTCTCAGTGCCTTATTCGGCCCATAAAAAATATAGGCATGGGACAGAGCGTTCTTTTCTATGCATTTGTTCAAATATGATCTAATTTCCATAATTTATCTTTTTGCCAATATACTTTGTTTGTAAAGTTCGAGATTCTCTAAAATCAATCCCGCGCCTTTGGCAACGCAAAAAAGAGAATCTTCCGCGACATAGGCGGGCACTCCAGTGGCCTTTACCAATAATTCATCGAAATTTCTTAGCAATGATGTGCCGCCGGCTAAAATTATTCCCTTATCCATAATATCCGATGACAATTCCGGAGGTGTTTGCGATAAAACCAATTTTACAGCTTGAATAATTTCTTTAAGCCGTTCGGAAATTGCCTCGACCACCTCATTGGTTCCGATAGTGATATTTCGGGGGAGCCCCGTTAAAATATCGCGGCCTTTTACGCCTATGTATAATTCTTCCTTAACGGGCAGGGCCGAGCCGATTTCTATTTTTACTCTTTCCGAGGTTCTTTCACCGATGGCTAAATTATGCCGGCGCTTGAAATAATCGGCTATTGCTTGATCTAATTTATTACCGCCCACTCTTCTTGAATGGGAGGTTACGATGCCGCCCAAAGAAATTACCGCCACTTCGGTAGTGCCGCCGCCTATACTCATAATCAAATTACCCGATGCGGAGTTTATGGGTATATTGGCGCCAATGGCGGCCAAAACCGGCTCTTTTACGATATATGCCGCTTTGGCGCCCGCATTGATAGTGGCGTCAATTACCGCTCTTCTTTCGGTTGAACTGGAACCGGACGGAATGGTAACCAAAACATCAGGTTTTACTATTTGCAATTTGCCTAAACTTTTTTGGATAAAATACCTTAACATCGCTTCCGTTATCTTATAGTCGGCTATGACGCCGTCCCTCATGGGCTTTTTGGCAATAATATTTTCCGGAGTCCGCCCAATCATTGTTTGCGCTTCAAGGCCAACGGCCAATACTTCGTTGGTGTCGAGAGAAATAGCCACTACGGTCGGCTCGTTTAAAACGATTCCCCTGCCGGGAACGAAAACCAAAGTGTTAACCGTGCCCAAATCGATGCCAATTTTTTTATTGAAAAAACTCATATTTAACTATTGACTCGTTTAATGTCGGCGCCCAGCGCTTGCAAGCGCTTGTCTATTTGATCATATCCCCTGTCTATTTGGTAAATATTGTCAATCGCGCTTTGTCCTTTGGCTATGAGAGCCGCGATCAATAATGCCATGCCGGCGCGGATATCGGGGCTGTTAATTTTTTTTCCATAGAGAATTGTCGGCCCCTTCACTATCACTCTATGGGGATCGGCCATGGTGATATCGGCGCCCATTTGATTCAAGATGTCGGTGTAAAAAAGCCGGCCGTTGTAAATAGTTTCGTGAATCAACGACATGCCCTCCGCCTGTGTCATCAGAACCGTAAAAGGCGCCTGTAAATCGGTGGCGAATCCGGGATATTCTCGCGTTGTTATGTCAACCGATCTTAATTTCTTTGAGGGCTTGACCGTAATGTAATTTTTGCCTATTTCCAGGTTAGCGCCGACCATTTCAAGCATCACCAGCAAAACATCCAGATGATTCGGGTCGCAATTTTCCACTTTGATATTGCCATTGGTCGCCGCTCCCAAAATCACGAATGTTCCCGCTTCTATTCTGTCGGGCATGCCAGCCCAAACACCTCCTTTGAGCGACTTAACTCCATCTATAACTATTGTCGGCGCCCCGGCGCCGGAAATTTTAGCGCCGAGAGAATTTAAAAATATCGACAGATTTTCGATTTCCGGTTCGCAGGCCGCGTTTTTTAAAACGGTTCTCCCTACCGCCAAAACGGCGGCCATCATCAGGGTCTCAGTGCCGGTAACGCTTACCATCGGAAAAACGAATTTATTGCCTATCAGTTTTTTATTTTGTGAAGTTACCACAAAATTAGAACCGCTTTTTTTCACTGAAGCGCCCAAGGCCTTAAAACCGTCTATGAAAAAATTAATGGGGCGTTTGCCCAAAGTGCAACCGCCGGGATGAGGAAAAACGGCTTTACCGAAACGGGTCAATAACGGGCCGGTTAGAACGATGGACGCCCTAAATCGTTCCGCAATATCATAGTTTAAAGCGGTTTTTTTTAAATGCGAGCAATCGAATATATCGGAAGAAATTTTGGCGCCTAAATCAATCAGCAATTCTTTCATCCGGTTTATGTCTTCGATTTGAGGCAGGTTGGCGATTTTTACCGGTTGGGAAGCGAGAATGGAGGCGGCCAGAACCTTTAACGCCGCGTTTTTCGCGTTGTAAACCGGAATAGTTCCGCTCAATTTTTTCCCGCCATTGATAATAAAATGCTCGCTCATGAGATGACTATATTCTAAAAATATGGTATTTGTAAAGTATTATGACCAGAAGATTCAGAAGGGTTATTTTTTTCATATTCGTTTGCTTTTTTATTGCCGCGAGCGTTATTGTTGTATTTTTCGCCCAGGGTTATAGGATCGATTTTAAGTCCCTAACCTTTGTCAAAACGGGGGGAATTTTTGTCGAAACATCCATTAACGACGCCAAGATCTATGTTGACGATAAATATATCGAATCGACAAATGGCATTTTGAATCACAACACTTTAATAGAAGGTTTGACTCCCAAGGCATATAATGTATTTATTTACAAAGAAAATTATTACCCGTGGAATAAAGTAGTCGAGGTAAAAAGCGGAACGGTGGTAGGATTAAACAATGTCATTTTGTTTCCCTTGATTCCGGAAAAATCTAAAATCATCGATTTGCCCGTTCAAACAATTTCCGAATTTTTCGTGGAAAAAAATACGGTAAAAATTAAAAACAATAATGTCAAAACCGCAACGGTTTATAATCTAAACGACGGAAAATTGTTGTCAAAAGAAAAATTCATAATGGCCACTTCGGTCAAAGAGTTTATTTCGCCGGACGAAAACAAAAAACTTGAAGTTATCGGCGATCAGTTATGGCTTGCTTATCTAAAAGACATGAATAAAGACCCCATCAAAAAAGCCGGAGACAAAGAGTTAATTGCCACTTACGAAACGCCCGTTAAGTTTTTTAATTGGCTAAACGATTCAGAACACATTATTTGGTTCGCCGATGGCGCGCTAAACATCGCCGAATTGGATGATCGCGGAGGAAAGCGCAACAGCATTAAATTTTATCTCGATATCAACAGCCCCATTTTTTGGGACCGCGATAATTCCCTGTTTTATTTCTTCGAAAAAACAACTCTCTCCGCGCTTAATTTTAAAATATAATTGTTGTTATTGGAGCAATGCTTTCCACATCCAGGAGCATCTTAGAATTTCGCGGACTCCCATCAGAATTTCTAAATCCTTTTTGAAAAGAACCAACCTAGTATAAGTCCTGCGCCGCCAAATTGTTTGATTGCCTTTACGACGGCTACGCTGTCATTTATTATGACTTTCTTATTGTCTTGTCCGTTTGCATTTTTATTCGGATGCGCTTTAAAGTCCCATGGAATTTCTGAAAATCCATCAAACTCCACTCTGCCATATTTAGGGCCTGGTATTTTCATTAATGGAGCTAAATTTTTATCACAAAAAAACTGGAAATAAAAACCTATCCATTCCATTTGTCGCCATTGCGGATAATCTGCGTCTCGCATTTCAAGAATCGCTTTTTGCCCGTCCCAATCTGTGGGCATTTCTGATAATTTTTTCTCTAATTGTTTAACTAATTTTTTTGAAATCATAGGATTAAATTACTGAATTGCTGTGTAATATTTCCAGCGCATTTGCAAAATTCGGGAAAATGCATTTATTAATTTCCTTTACTAAAGATGGATCATGTTTAACATTTTCATTGTCTTTCCCCGCATTTCTTTTAATAACGCGGTTTGTTTTTTCTGACCGTTCGATTTTTAATAAGAGATCTTTATCAACTACAAGATTATCCATAACTGGAAGAGTTAGTAAAGTTTTTTCTGATATTGTCATCCCGCCATCATTTATTCGCCACCACCAATACATATAACTGCTATTTAACAATAGATACGCGATATCTCTTTCTTTTTCGTTATAGAAATAGAGCGTTTTAAAAGATGAACGCTCAACAGATGTTTTTAAAGCGGATATGAAGTATCTCGGAGTCGAAGGCACGATCAGCTTATACGGCGTTGGCCGATATGATACCAGATGAGCCAATATTTTTTCTTGTTTTCTCGCGATGCTATAAAGGGGCAATAATTCTTTTTGTAGTTTTGGAAACATGTCCTCTCTCGGCGCAATTTCAGTCAAATAGTCATCCACCGAATCGAGAAGTTGCTGTCGTTCTTTAACTCGCCATTTTAATAAGGAAGTTATTCTGAAAATTCGTTTTGCGCTATTTTGATTAGCGATAATAATGCCTGCCCGCGTGCTGTTTGCTATGTTTGTATTTTTTGAACCAAATTTAATTCCTCGAAAAATGTTATCTGGGACATTGTCAAAGCAATAGACATCTATCTTGTTAAAATTATTAAGTAGCAGTCGTCTGAGAGAATTAAACTTTTGGCCATTTGTAAATGTTTGCGGCGTGATTGAAACAAATCCAGTAGATGTTTTAATGACTCTTTCTAAGAAATAGGCATATAAATCTCTTGCACTTCTCGTTTCAAAACGCATATTTGGTTCTACAATGACATAGGGCGGATTTAAAATTGCATAATCATATTTTGGAAAATTATCGGATAATAAAAAGTCCGCAACAATAAAGCGGGATTTTATATTTTCAAATAGTTTAGGATCTTTTTTTTGGAAATTGATTGCCAAAATGAATCGAGCGATAAAAAGCGCCAATTCGTCGCGATCAACCAGAAATATGTTATTTTTCAAAAAATCCTCTTGATTTTCTTGATATTTGATAAGCCAGTAAGACAAATTTCCGATACCGGAACAAGGATCGATCCAGATTTTATTTTTGGGAAATAAACACGCTTTTTTTGCCATGACTTGCGCGACATCGTCGGGTGTAAAATATTGCCCTTCTTGTTTGCGCTTATTACGATCTACATACGCAAGCGAGTATTCATAGAGCGCCGATATTTCGCCGACAGTAAGGCCATCGATAAAATCAAAGGTTTGAATTTCTGAATTTTTGAATTCCTTTTCATCAAGAATATATTTCAAATCCATTCTATCAGTATTATACAGATTAGTGGCCAAAACCGAATACCATGTTTTTTTCAATCCCAAACGATCAAGCGCGCAATTAAAATCGCATATTGGTAAAGTATTAATTATTGATTTGCTCTTGCCCATAATATGCTTTTATTATACCCTGTTTTAGTTTATTCATCAAAAAAGCCCCGAAAAGGGGCTTTTTTGAAGCGCACGATTATCGTTTGCTCCACTGAGGGGCGCGGCGGGCGCCTTTGAGTCCCGGTTTCTTTCGTTCTTTTTGTCTGGAGTCCCTGGATAAAAAGCCCAAGGTTTTTAAAATGTTTTTTGATTCCGATTGCAATAAAACCAGCGCTCGGCTCAAACCGTGGCGCGAAGCATGCGCTTGGGCGCGCAATCCCCCACCGGAAACCTTAATGGTGGCTTCAAAAGCCGCCGTAGCAGTTTTTATAAACGGGCTTAATAGCGTTTCCTGCTGTTCCTTTTCTTTAAAATAATCCGTAAAATTTTTTCCGTTCACGATAATATTCTGCTTTTGTTTGGCATTGGTCTTTATTCTGACTCTGGCAATGGCGGTTTTTCTTCTGCCGATCGCCGCGCAATATTTGCCGAAGGCATCCTCTACTTCTTTTTTTGGTTTTTTAATCGCCATTTTATTTATTAATTACTATTCGCTTCATTAATTTTGCTCTCAATCGGTTTTTATTCAACATTCTTAAAACAGCTAAATTTAAAGCTCGCGACGCGCCTTTTGCCGTTAATTCCCGATATTTTACGGTTCTTAAACCGCCAGGATATCCGGTATAATGATAGTATACTTTTTGCGACGCTTTTTTTCCGGTCAAGACAATATCGCTTAAATTAGAAACGCGCACCGTTATCATAGGATCTGCATATGGCAAATAATCCACTTCCCTTTTACCTCTTAGAAGAGACGCTATTTCTGTGGCGAGACGACCCAACGATTTTCCTTTTGCGTCTATTGTATATGTTTTGGACTTTTTCATATTATTTGACAAATTCTATTACAGCCATTTTAGCGCCGTCATTTTTTCTTGAATCCAATTTGGAAATTCTCAAATAACCGCCGTTTCTTTTACTGAACCGCGGCGCCAAATCGCCGAACAATTTTATTACTTGTTTGCCAGTCAGTGTTTTCATCAAAAGGCGCCTATTGGCCAAAGTATCGGTTTTCGCCCTGCTTAAGGTTTTTTCGACAAGAGGCCTGATTTCTTTGGCTCGCGCTTCGGTGGTTCTAATGCGCTCCTTCATAATTAAACTGCCGCTCAAATTCCATAAAAAGGCCTTTCTAAAATCGGCCGGTCTGCCAAATTTTCTGTTTTTTCTTAAATGTTTCATCAGAAATAAATTATTCTTCTTGTCTAAGCGTTAACCCCAATTTGCCAAGCGATTTTTTTATTTCCTTTACCGCTTTTTCTCCCAGATCCTCCATATCCAACAGATCATCCTTGCTTAACCGCAGAAGATTGGCCACGGTCTTTATATGGTTAATCAATAAAATATTTTGGGTTCGATTAGACAGTTTTAAATCCTCTATTTTCATTTTGGCGCCGTCAAAATCCTCTTTTACGGTTTCTTTTTTTACTGTTTTTTCTTTTTTTATTTCGATCGGTTCTCCATCGATTATTGAGGCCTCGGCTGGTTTGGCGATCATTTTTAGGTGTTCCATCAGCAAATCAGCCGCATTCTTCAATGCTTCGTCGGGAGCTATGGTGCCATCGGTTTCTATATCAAATATAAGCCGATTATAATTTGTTTTTTCGCCTACCCTCATATCCTCCACATCGAACTTAACCATTTTAATGGGCGTGAAAATAGCGTCGATGGCAATGACGCCGGTTTCTTGCTTGTCTCGCCGGCGCGATTCAACCGTTACATAACCGATGCCCTTTTCAATGTTGAGTTCCATTTCTAACGAAGCGTTTTTAGTCGTTAAAGTCGCGATTTGCGCGTCTAAATTGACCACTTCTATTTGTGAACTTGTTTTGATATCTTTTGCCGTCGCTTCTTTTTCCCCTTTAACTTTTAAAGTCGCGCTTTGCGGTTCATCGCCGTGGACTATAAAGCGAATCTGTTTCAAATTTAAAATAATTTCCACCATATCTTCCCGAATGCCGGGCAGCGTGGAAAATTCGTGGCTGACATCTTTAATCTTTACCGAAGTGATGGCGGCGCCCGGCAAAGAAGAGAGCATGACACGGCGCAGGGCATTCCCGATAGTTAAACCATATCCGGGGTAGAGTTTGTCGATTTCCAAAAGCGCTCTTGTCGGAGTGAGTTGTTTAATGACTTTTGGCGCTTTTGGCAATGAAATAATTGTTTCCATAATTTTTTATTTAATATTTTTTTATCTTGAATAAAAGGCGATAATTGCGTTAATGTCAAAATTTTTCGGCAAATCCTCAACCGGCGGCATTGCTTTTACGGTAAGCTCAAAATTTTTCTTATCAACCGACAACCAAACCGGAGCATCGTATTTTTTTAGTTTATTGGCCAATTCCAAAAAAATTGCCTTGGGACGGCTTTGCGATCTGATAGTTATTATATCGCCCGATTTTGTTGAATAAGAAGGAATGGTAATTCTTTTATTATTTACCAAAAAATGCCCATGACTCACTACTTGTCTCGCAATACCTCTTGAGAGCGCAAAACCGCTTCTGTAAACAACATTGTCTAACCGCTTTTCGAGAGCGCGCAACAACAACTCTCCGGCAATCCCTTTCTTTTTTTTGATTTCCCTAAAATATTTTCTTAATTGTTTTTCGGTAATGCCATAGGTGTACTTCAATTTTTGCTTCTCCAAAAGTTGCGTTCCAAATTCAGACATGGCTCTTCTGCGCCCTTTTAATTTGCCATGAACGCCCGGTTTATAGGGCTTTCTTAAAAACGCCGATTTCGGCGAAAATGATCTCTCGGCTTTTAATCCTAAATTTTCGCCGACTTTTCTTGATAATTTTTCTTTTGGTCCTGTATAACGCATAAAATTATACTCTTCTTACTTTTTTTGGTCGCGGGCCATTATGGGGAATGGGGGTAATGTCTTTAATAGATATGATATTTAAGCCGTGCCCGGCCAGAGATCTGACGGCTGATTCTCTCCCGGATCCTATGCCTTTGACAAATATTTCCACTTCTAAAAAGCCGCTTTTTTTAATTTTTTCAAATACAGCCTCAGCAACTTTTGAAGCCGCGTAAGGAGTGGCTTTTTTAGGCCCTTTAAAACCCAACGAGCCGGCAGAAGACCATGCCACAACTTCCCCATTTTCTCCGGTAACGGTAATGAATGTATTGTTGTAACTTACCCTGATAAAAATCCTTCCTTTAACGGCGCGGCCCGGCTTGGCATCAATCGATACCGGAGTTTTCTTTTCGCCAGAAAGCGCCCCGCTTTCTTTTAGGAGTTCTTCTTCAGTTTGTTTTTTTATTTTTTTCTTTCCCATATTTAGGTTTTTTCCGATGATTTTTTGCGTCCCGATCCCATTGTTTTTCTTACATTTCCTCTTCTGGTTCGTGAGTTTGTTTTAGTTCTCTGACCTCTTACCGGCAATCCCCGACTGTGGCGATGACCGCGATAAGACCCTATTTCTTTAAGTCGTTTTATATGACCCTGAATAATTCTTTTTAATTCTCCTTCTATTTTGTGATTTTTTTCCACAAACTCTCTTAGTCGGTTCAATTCATCATTGGTTAATTCCGACGCTTTTTTAGCGGTATCCACCTTCAAATCGGCAAGGATTTTATCCGCTAATTTTCTGCCTATGCCATAGATGTAAGATAGCGAAACGGCTATTTTTTTATTTTCCGGGATATTAACCCCTGCGATTCTTGGCATAATAATCAACCCTGACGCTGTTTATGTTTAAGATTGGGACAGACGACGAAAAGCCGTCTGCGACGGCGTACGATTTTGCATTTAATGCAGATTGTTTTTACTGAAGCTCTAACTTTCATAATCTCTTGGTAATGCGGCCCCTTTGTTTATCGGCAGACAGTTCAATCTCCACTCTGTCGCCCACCAGGACCCTAATAAAATGCATTCTCATTTTACCCGATAAATGGGCTAAAATTTCTTCGCCACTATCGATTTTTACTTTAAATGTGGTATTGGGCAGTGCCTCGATAACGATGCCGCTTGCCACAAGTCCCTTATTACTTATCATGTTAGGTATTATTTGTCAAGAGAAATATTAATTTTATTTGGATTATTTGGGGCTTGTTTGACCCAAAATGGCCACAGGTAAATCGTGGCGTTATTAACGAAATTTTTATTGGACACCACATCCCTAATGCTGTTTTTATCCAGTCCCATGACTTCTTTTTTTAGATTGGATATGTCAACCGCAAAAATATTGTCTTTATCGATGTCAAATGTGAAAAATGTCTCGCCCTTCTTATAGTCCGATTTTGTCGCTTGGGAGTATACCATGTCGCCCTCAAATTTAAAATTTTTCAAATCCCGATATTTATTGGATATGGAATATTCGATCAATTTTTTAAGATCGCTCTCCTTGAATAAGACCGCCTGCAATGAAAGTTGCATCGATAGCGTTGAGCCGTTTACTTTCCAATCGTTAATCGTAACGGCGGACGCTCCGTCAATCAGTTTTAAATCAGAATTCTTGAGTGTGTTTAAAATATCATTTTCCGCATCATTGGCCAATGTATTTTCCAATTCTTTTTTGGTTTTTTCGATAGCCGCATTGGCAACCGCGTTGCCGCCTTTCAAATATGACATCGACTCCGCGCTTTTGGCGTAAAAACCGGCATATTTTGGCGACCCTTCAAATCCGGGAATCGTAAAATAAGAGGGCGCCAACAAATAAGATTCTCCGGTTCCGTCACTCACTACTCCCGCTTTTATGGAAGCCGGGGATAGTTTGGGCCCGCTCATTCGCGCCCCCGGAACTATAACCGTTTTTTGAATTCTGAAAATTTTGCCGTCTTTGGTTTCAAATCTCGTTTGAGCAACTAATTTTTGCGGAGCGGCGCTATAGGCATTGTAAATATCAACCATTCCTCCGGTTTTGAGCGATGTCGCATCGTCAGTATTAGTATTGTCTATTGTTTTGGATCCCGATTTAGTCAATAAAAAATATTGTCCCGGAATGATACTATTGGCGAAATCAATGGAGTTAACATTTTTGCTAACCGCGACCGAAATTGATTCTTTTATGGGAAGTTTATTTAAAGTAATTTTGATATTGGCGCGCGGCAGTATCAAATACAACGCGGTGGACGCGAGCGCCACGCTAATGCAAAGAAAAAATAAAACCAAACGGTTGAAAAATGGCGCCTTTTCGATTATCGAATCTTCTTTTTTTACCAAGGTCTCATTGTAAAAATCTTCCACACTTTTTTCCAATTCAGAATCTTCTTTTTGTTCCTTTTGTTCTTCCGTGGATTCTATTTCCATTGCCCGTTCTATTTCCGGTTGAATCTCTATTTTGCGAATCGGAACGACATCCAGCATTCTTTTTAGTTCTTGTTTTTGTTCAAAAAACGGCAATCCCAACTCTTTGGAAAATGCTTTAATGTCTTCATTTTCCGTATTGATAAATAATTTTTTATCAACACTTTCGGCTTCTTCTCGCAGGGCGCGCAGAGTTTCCAAATTGGCGGCTATGATGGAATTTTTTGGCAACATCAAAACCACTGTTTGATTTTTTGATTTCATCAAACGATCAATCAAGACTGCGGCGCTATCTTTTGTGCGAGCGCGAATTATTTCAACTTCTGCCATCGATGTTATTATAACTCATTTTTATTTATTACTCCACAATGGCTTTTATCCGCCTTACGCCGGCCGAAGAACTTTCTTCCTTAATAATTTTAAACCGGCCGATTTCACCTGTTGAGTTGACATGGGGGCCGCCGCAAATTTCTCGGCTGAAAGCCGACGCCGAGCTTGTCGAGGAGCCAATACTATAAACCTTGACTCGCTCGTCATATTTGGATTCGAACGCTCCGGTCGCTCCAAGAGCTTTGGCTTCTTTCAAAAACATTTCCTCCATTTTTACCGGCAAGTTTTCTTTAATTTTTTCATTTACCAAATCTTCCACTTGTTTGATTTGTTCCGGAGTCATTTTTTCCGGATAGGAGAAATCAAAACGCAAACGTTCCGCCGTAATATTGGCGCCTTTTTGCGCAACGCCGTCTCCCAGCGCTTGCCGCAACGCCGCCAGCATCAAGTGAGCGGCGGTATGGTATTTTATCGTCCGCTCGCTCGCATCCGCCAATCCCCCTTTGAATTTTTGCTCCGAACCGGCGCGGGAAATTTCCTGATGTTTCTTAAATTCTTTGTCAAAATCTTTTTGGTTTAAACTTGCCGCTTTGGTTCCGGCAAAATCCTTGATGACCTCAAAAGTCAGTCCGTAACTTTCGAATAATTTAAACGCCGAAACGGCATCCAATTTTCCCACTTTCTCAAGTTCGCGCAATCCCTGACGGATCGCTTTTTGGAATTTTGAATTTTCTTCGCGAAATACGGACAGAACCGATTCTTCATTTAGTTCCGGATAAAATTTTTTATATTCTTCAATAATCCGTTTCAGTAAATTTTCAATATTTATTGATTCTACGCTTTTTTTGGCCATTACTCTTCGCATTAGTCGTCTTAAAATATAACCCTGCTCCTTATTTGATGGCCTTACTCCATCGGAAATTAAAAAAACAATGGCTCGGCTATGGTCAAGCATAATTCTATTTGTTTCAATAAGCGGCGTAAACAAATCCGTTTCAAAAATCGTTTTTTTATTTTGAACGACCATTGCCAACCGTTCTAATCCCATTCCCGTATCGACACCTTTTTGTTCAAGAGGTTCCAACGATTTATCGGCGGAGCAATAGTATTCATTAAAAACTATATTCCAAACTTCGATACCGTCAACATAAATTTCCGTTGTCGGCCCGCACGGTCCTTCATCGCCAGTTGGCCCCCAAAAATTATCTTTTCGCCCGCATTTTTTTATTTTGTCATCGGTGAGCCCCAGATCTTTCCAAATTTCTACTGATTCTTTATCTTCGGGAACGGCGGGGTCGCCCTCAAAAACAGAAACAAAACACCGCTCCGGCGATATTTTCATTTCTTTTGTTATAAACTCCCATGCCCATTTTATCGCGTCTTCTTTGAAGTAATCGCCAAAACTGAAATTGCCGAGCATTTCAAAAAAAGTTAAATGCGATTCGTCGCCTACCGAATCAATATCGGAAGTTCTGAAACATTTTTGAATTGATGTTGCGCGCCGCGCGCCAAAATTCTTTATCGGGTCTTTTTCGCCGGTGTAATATGGTTTGAACTGCTGCATTCCGGCGGTGGTGAAGAGCACGGTCGGGTCGTTTTCCGGAATTAAAGAAGCCGAAGGAATTATCGTATGCCCTTTCGACTGAAAAAAATCCAGATATTTTTTCCGCAATTCATTTGCCGTCATTATTCCATATTATCAAACAATGACTCCTCCGCCAAGCATGGCGCCGGATTTATCGTAGAATACCGCGCTTTGCCCGGGCGTAATCGCTCGTTGTGGATTATCAAAAACAACATTTATGCTATAAAAACGATCGTTGGGATAGGATAAGTTGCCGTTAATTTTAATAAGACAAGATTGCAGCGGTTGGCGATAGCGGATGCGCGCCAGACATTTTAACGGAAACTTTGGCGCGGTCCCGTAAATCCAATTGATATTTTTCACAACCAATTCTTTCGAAAACAATTTTTCACTCTCGCCTTCGGCGACCCACAGCGTATTGGAATCAATGTCTTTTGCCGCGACAAAATAAATTTTTCCCTGTTCGCCGGGCAAACTGCCTTTGATGCCGATCCCCTTTCTTTGTCCGATGGTATAAAAAATCACTCCGTCGTGAGTGCCGATAATTCTGCCATCCATGGTTTTTATTGGTCCGGGATTTTTTCCGAGTTTTTCTTTCAAAAATCCGGCAACATCAATTTCACCGACAAAACATACGCCTTGGGAATCCGGTTTTTCGGCTGTTGGCAATTGATATTTTTTCGCTAACGCACGCACCTGCGGTTTAATGTAATCCCCTATCGGGAACAAGCAATGCTTCAATTGTTCTTGTGTCAGCGTCCACAAAAAATAACTTTGATCCTTGTTCAAGTCCTTGGCAATTTTCAATTTACAATTTACAATTTTCAATGAATTTTCAATGTTTAAATGTTTAAATTTTTTAATTTTGGATTTGTTTGGGATTTGAGATTTAGAATTTAGGATTTCCCGACAAAGTCGGGTGTAGTGACCGGTGGCGATATAATCGGCGCCGAGCGCCAGCGCTTTTTTTAAAAATAAACCGAATTTTATTTCTTTGTTGCACATTACATCCGGATTCGGCGTATCGCCGGTGGCGTATCCGGATATCATATAATCAACGACCCGCTTTTTATATTCCTCTTCAAAATCAAAAACATAGAATGGGACATTCAAAGCGCCGGCCGCTCTTCGGGCGTCCGTCGCATCCTGTTCGGCGCAATCGGTCAATGACCAGCCCTTCATATAAATCCCGACCATATCATATTCTGGATTTTTTGACAGTAACAAAGCGGCCACGGAAGAATCCACTCCCCCGCTCATCGCCACAAAGACCTTTTTTCTTTCGTTTTTAGCCATCTGCTTACGGTTATATTATATAACGGGACAAAAATAAAGCCCCCGCTTGGCGGGGGTGAATATTTGTTTTAAATTATATCTCACACTTTCCGGCAGTACATGCCAGTTCATGTGCGCCTTTTTCATCGTATGATTCATACGCCAAAATTTGCGAATAATCAATTTCAGGAAATTCTTCCACTTTTTGCCTGTATTCTTTTTCGGTAATTTCCTCGTAAGGCGCTTGAGGATAAATACTATCGTCGCGAGGAAGAAAAGCAAGGCCGCCAATAATGTCCCAATTGTCCCAAACCCAATTACCTACCTTCAACCATTCATCGTTATTGATATAAATTGTTATTGAAGGATTGTGTTCGGTATAGTTGACCTTAACCTTTTTCCAATATTCAAGTTGCTCAAGAGCATTCAGATCATGTCGAGTGATGGCATTTTCTGGAGATTTTATTGGAAATTCCAAAACATAATTGGTTGCCTGACCGTCCGGCTGGCCATATTTGGGATGATAAGGCACCTTTTGATCTCTCAACATCTTAAATAACGGATCGGCCGTGTCAATTTCAACGCGTCTGATATAAAACTTTGCATAACGCGGATGCATGCCCGACGAAGCGTTAACCAACTGCGAAACGGTGCCTGACGGTTTAACGCAAGTTGTGCAAGTGGAAGCGTTAATGTTAAAACGCTCGGCAAAAATCCTATTAACCCGGATAACTTCTTCTTTTAATTTCTGCAAAACCGCTTCATCGCGAACAATCGGTGAATCCCATTGTCCGGTTATGGATACGCCCAAAAGTCGTTCTTCTTCGGCATTTCTTTTCCAGTCCGGAGATAAAAATGGGAAATTGGTTAAAGTAGCTTGATAAGTCCCGAGCAAAGCTCCATAGAAAATCTTTTCCATCAGATCTTTAAAACTATCTGACGCTCTGGCAATCAACTCGGTAACATTACAAAATCCCTTCGAACGCAAAACAATTTCACCGCAAGGATTTGTGCCGCTTTTTTCAAAGTAAGTACCGAAAGTTAGCAAGCGCCGATGCGGCAATTGAAATTTTAATCCTCCCCTATTAAAGATGCCTCGCTCGCCGGATCCGCTATTCATCAAAGAAACCCATTCTTCGAGAAATTCCGGTAAATTGGGTTTTTCATTGTAGGCAACCGAATTATTGGCCATTTGCCGTTCGGGGTGTTGCTCAAAAAATCGGCCGACTTTAGCCAACCGCATATCCATATCGTCTAAATCGGACAATGAAAGTTCGGCGCTGCGCCTAACACCTCCCATAATGACCGCGTCGCCAATTTTGCACATAATATCATGCACATCAATGGGTTTAAGCCGACGACCCTGCCTGTTTAAAACTTTTGCGCGCGCAAATTTTAACAAACCTTTCAATGGTTCGGGACCAGAAGCCCAGCCGCCCATGGTGTTCAGGCGCGCTCCATGAGGACGAATCTCGGAAAAATTAAAAACTATCTCTCCCCCACTCATCCAAGTTTCGATTCCTAAATTCAAAGCCTCGGCCCAACCCTCTTTGCTGTCGGGTATCTTAAAAATCGGAAGAATTAAACCTTTTTGTTTTTCAACTTTGGGTAATTCCTGGATAAAATTCTCTTCTACAGAAAAACTGATTCCGGCGCCACACATTAGCACATATAGTTGTTCACCGAAATCTCTAATTCTTTCAATTGCTTGATAAGCGCAATTATAAGCGGCGACATTGGTAGCGCGCGCCGCTTTGCCCGCGCTCCATATTAGGCGCATTGACGGCATTACCTTTTGAGATAAAATGACCTGTCTTGCCCGTGCATATTCTTCGGAAGTCAAACAATCGCCAAGATTTTCGAACATAAAATCCATATAGCGATTAACTGTCTCAATCCAGGTTTCTCGGCGATTTTGATCCGAAATCCACCGAGAGTAATGGCCAAAGTAGATAAATTCCTCATAAGGCCCTTGAAAATATTTACTGCTCTCATCGGCAATTTTTTTCGTTTCCACAGGCACTTCTTTTTTCGAAGATCGAATTTTTGCCCGTTCATGCCGATAAACAATGTATGCTTTAGCGGTTTTTGGATAATCGCCAAGGATAAGTTTTTCTTCAACGATATCCTGGACGTCTTCAATCGTGGGAACGCCGCCGCTCCGATAAATTCTTTTCAACTCCGCAAATACTTTGTCAGAAACAAATTCGGCATCGGCAAAAGTCAATGCTTTTTTATCAATACCAATCGTTTCAATACCGACTGCCTGCATGGCTTTCCAAATAGCCTTAGTAATTTTACTTTGATCGAATGATACTATTCGACCATCTCTTTTTCTAACTTGAGACAATCCATTTTCTTCCATCGTTCTTTCCTCCTCCATTCTATTTTTATTTTGTCGTTTATTTTTTAAAGATCCAAAAATAAAAGCTGTAAAAACATAACACCTGCTCTTGATTTTTGTCAAAAATTATGTAAAATAACAGACGATGATCAACTACAATGAATTAAAGCCCGGCGTTGCTTTTATTTTGGATGGCGAGCCGTATGAAGTGCTGGAATTCAGTTTTTTGCGAATGCAGCAGCGAAAACCGGTGGCGCAAACCAAAATCAGGAACATCATCACCGGCAAAATATTAAGCCGGAATTTTCAGCACACCGACAGTTTTGAAGAGGCGAAAATCGAGTCAAAAAAAGTTAAATTTTTATATTCGCATCGCGATAAATTTATTTTTTGCGAAATTCAAAATCCTTCGGCGCGCTTTGAACTGCCAGCCGATATCATTGGCGACAGGTCGAAATTTTTTAAAACAAATTCGGAAGTTGAGGTATTTAGTTTTAAGGAGAAAATAATCAACATCAAACTGCCGATAAAAATGGAATTCAGGGTTGTGGAAGCGCCGCCGGCAATTCGCGGCAACACGGCGCAGGGTGGCTCCAAAACCGTTACTCTGGAAACCGGCGCGCAAATCCAGGCCCCATTGTTTATCAACGAGGGCGACATCGTCCGCGTCAACACCCAAACCGGCGAATATGACGAACGGATAGAAAAAGGAAAATAAAAAATGTCATTTTTCTTGCGATAGCAAATAAAACGACATATTTTATTTGTTTATTTCTTAGATACGTTTTCCAAGATTTTTTTGAGTTCCGAAAGATTGACGGTTTTGCGGGGTTTTTTGTCCGGTTCGGTGATTTGTCTTGAACGCATCGGCTCGCGGCCGCGCGCCGGTTCTTTCCTGCTTTCCGCAAAACATTCTTTGCAATAAACCGGGCGGTTTGGATCCGGCTTGAAAGGCACTTTGATGTCTTTCTTGCATTTGACGCAGACGGCGTCAAACATCGCGACGGATGACGGTTCCGTCGTTTTGAATTCCGTTTTTGATTCCGCCGGCGATTCTTCACTGCTATTGGTGGCTTCAACAATCATTTTTTCAACATCATCTCTGGGCGTGCCGTAGATTTTTCTGGAATGTTCAATCACTTCGTCGGCGCAGGAAGTATTCGGTTTCGGTATCGGCGGCAAAGTCATGGCCGAAAACGGCCTCGAAGGAACCCCGTCAATCATCAGCCGCAAATAAACATTGTAATTCGGCAAATTAAGCAGGTCCTCGGCCACGATGTTCGGGCCGAATTGTTTTTCTTCCAAAAACGCGACATCTTCCCCGCCGGTTCTGAAAGCGACAAAGGTGCCGACATTGCCGAAAACCGCGTCTTTAACTTTGGTATTTTGGTCGTGGACCAATTGCCCGATGTATTGATTGGTGATGACAAGATTCAGGCGGTATTTTCTCGCTTCCGACAATATGGTGGCGAAACTGTCGGTGACAAAATTCTGGAACTCGTCGACATAAAGATAGAAATCCTTGCGGTCGTCTTCGGGAATGTCAACGCGGGTCATCGCCGCCAGCTGAATTTTGGTTATCAGCATGCCGCCCAGCAATTTGGAATTATCCTCGCCGATCCGCCCCTTGGACAAATTCATTATAATAATTTTATTGTCATCCATCGCTTTTCTGAAGTCGAAGGAAGAATTTGGCTGGCCGATGATATTTCTGATGACCGCGGCCGAACTGAATTGGCCGATTTTATTTTGAATGGCCGCCGTCGCTTCCTGTTCGTATTTTTGCTGGTATTTGGCGTATTCCTGGGTCCAAAAGGCCTTGATAATGGGATCTTCAAGACGGTCCACAACCGATTTTCTGAATATTTTGTCGGAGAACATCCGATTGATGCCCAGAAGCGTCGATCCGGGAATTTCCAGCAAAGCCAGCACCGTGTTGTTTAAAATATATTCCATTCGCGCCGACCAGACATCCGGCCAGATTTTTTTGAAAACGCCCATCAAGCCGGAGGCCACCAAATGCCTTGCTTCCTGATCCACCTTCTCAATGGCGTTGAAAGCGATGGGAAACGCCATATCGGCGGGGTTGAAATAGATGACATCTTTGATGCGTTCTTTGGGGATGTAATTCAGCAAGCTCTCCGCCATGTCGCCGTGCGGGTCGATAAATCCCACGCCATGGCCGGCCATGATATCGGAGACCAGCATATTCATTAAAAGCGTGGTTTTGCCGGTGCCGGTCTGGCCGATAATATACATATGGCGCCGGCGATCGTCGGTTTTGATGCCAAACTTTTTTCGCTGATTGCGAAAATTCGTTTCGGCAAAAAATGTTATTTCATTATTGGTCATATAGGTCGTATAGGACTTATATTGGTAATGAAATTGGCGGTTCGGCCGTTTTGGCCCCGACGCGCCGCATAGTCGGCGTTTCCACCACCAGAATCGGATAATGATAAATTGTCGCCAGTTCTTCAATATTCAAAATAAAATCCTTTTTATTTTTGGACATCTTGCGATTGATATATCTGTCCACAAAAGCCAATTTTCTTAAAAATTCCCGCCGGGTTTTTATGAAGGGAACGATTCTCGGCTGATCGGCCGTAGTGCCCGCTCTGCCGTTGCCCTTAAAACCGTTGAGATTCACCGTATTGAACTGCTTGAAGGCGCCCATAACGGCTGATATATTGGCCTTGTTGAAAGAATCCTTTTTGGCGATATAGGCGAAACGAATGCAGGTCTTAAACGCCAGTTTGGAAATTTTATTGTCTATGGCTTCAACCACTACTTTATCGGTGGACGACAGCGAAGCCGATGATTTTGACTCTTCTTTTTTGGCTTCTCCCCATTCGGGATAAACCGCAACAGCCATAAATAAATTGACTAAAAACTCGCCAAGACCGCTGAATAATTCCGCCAATAAACCTTTTTTAACCTCAACTTTTTTACCCGACAGCTTGTTGATAATTTCCGCTCCTTTGGCTCTCCATTTTTTGTCGTATTCTTTGTCTACCGGCTGGATGAGATATTGGATGAAAATATTTTCTTCCGGCTTAAGCCCAGACATGATTTCAAGAAAGGCCGAAATGGGATCCAGTCGCCTTTCTTTCTGCCTTTCGTCAAAGGACAAATAGGTTCTGACGGGATAGCATTCGTCTTTTTCCAAAATAAATTCCACACCGCCGATATCATAGGTTTTGGACGGAATTTTTTTTACCAAATTACCGGCATAATCGATGACCTCGCCGATTTCCGCTTCCGGATATTGGGAATGAATCTGGGCTTCCACAAGGCCTTTGAATTGTTCCGGCGTTCTTATGAAAAAATAAACCGCGCCGTCAATGCCGGCAATTTCCAAACTGAACCATTCCTGCACCTTGCCCTTCCAATATTTGTCCAGAAATTTAACGCTGGTGGCGATGCCGTGCAATCCGGAAAAAATCAATTCCATCGCTTTGGGGGTTTTTTCGATGGTTCTGGGGATTCTAACCTCCAAAAGAATCCATCGGATTTTTTTTATGGCTTCTTCTTTAAGATATTTGACCCAAAGTTCGATAAAAAGCGCGATTAAAAACGGCGGCAGCCACAGCCACCAAAAGCCCATAAACATTTTTAACATTGTAAAAAAGATGGCCATTTATTGCAGAGTAAAGCGCTCGTTTTCTTTTTTGAAAAATTTTTTATTTTGAAGATTGAGAAGTATCGTATTTTCTTTTACCAACCGTTTGGCTTTAATAGTTTCAATCAGTTCATTCTTGGTCATCCCCATTTTAGCATTTTTTAACGCGGACACCAAAACATCCCGCACCGTTCCCGGTTCATAACCCCAATCGGCCAAGGCGTATGTTCCCCTCCCGATTAAAACGAATCGTGAATCCTTAATCAATTCATTATGAACCGTTTGGGAATGCGCTTTCCGATCCCAAAAACCGACCTGATTAATTAATGAAGCCACCTGCGTGAAATGAAGCGGTTTTTTCTCTTTTTTGAAAATTAAATAGGCCTTGTCTTTTACTCCCCTCGGTGAAATTTCCGGCGAACTGATAGCCCCCCATTCGCCAAAAGGATTTTGAGAGATTGATCGGCACAATTCGATATGAGAGTCCAAAATTTTGTCGTTCATTCCGTTATTCAGAGAAAGCGCGTTTTTTAACAAAACATCTCGCGATATCGGAAATTTTTTCTCGATTATTATTTTTTCCAGCGCGTTTACCAAATTGATCGCCTCTTTGTAAGAAGCGTTGCTTAGCGCCCAGGACGCGCGCCATTTCGGGGTTTCTTTAAAATACTGAAATTTTTCTCCTCCCAGCGCCAATAAAAAATTAATCAGATTGTCCGAATTTTTTTCTTTCAAACAAAGCAATTCGGCCAGTTCTTTTAGAAGGACATCTTCTTTTCTGACGCCGCCATAATCGGTCAAATGTTTTTCGGCAACGGCAAAAGCCGGCCTTAACAACTCCAAGGCGTTTTTATGCGACAATTGTTTTAATCCAAACGCTTCTATTTGTCTTACCCTTTCTCTGGTAACTCTTAAATTTTGGCCTATTGCCTCCAGGGTGTTTCGAGAAATGGAACGAAGCCCAAAGCGTTTCTCAATAACTTCGCGCGTTCTTGGGTTAAGATTTTTTAATATTTCTTCCGTGGCTTCTTTTAAATTTTGTTCCCTCATGGTTTTGGTATAATAAACTAATACTATAAGAATGTCAACTCTTGCGCTTTAAAAACCAACTGGCCAATAATGGCGAAGCGATAAATATGGAAGAATAGGTCCCGAAAAAAATACCGACCAACAAAGTGAGAATGAAATATTGTAAGCTTTCTCCGCCAAAAATATACAAAGCCAGCAAAGTGAGCAATACGGTTAAAGATGTATTGACCGAGCGCACTATTGTCTGGTTGACGCTTTTATTTACCAATGCCGTGAATTCCAATGAAGAATGCAGTTTCAAATTTTCACGGACTCTATCGAAAACAACGATGGTGTCGTGCACCGAAAATCCTAAAATAACAAGAAGCGCAACGATAAAATTAGTGCCTATTTCAACGCCGTAAAAATGCCCAAGATACGCAAAAAGGCCTATCGGGATTATCAAATCATGAAATAGCGCCGCCAAGGTAACCGCTCCATATCTCCATGACCCCAATGGTTGAGAAACATTTCTGAAAGCCCAAGCGATGTAAAGCGAAATGCCTAACAGCACCAAAATAATGGCTTTAATGGAATTTTGTTTTAATTCCGCTCCAATGGTCGGTCCAATGGAAGAAAATCGCCTCTCTTCCGCGCCATTGGCGGCCAATATGCGCATAATCGCTTGATGCGTATTCTCATCCGTTTCTCTAAAACGCAAACTAATATTATTTTGGCCAACGGGCGAAACTCTCAAATCGTTTAGATTCAATAAAATTAAAGATTCTGTTATTTGTTTAATTTCCGGCCGCTTACCGTCCGGATAGGCAATTTCCAACATCGCGCCACCCTTAAAATCAATGCCAAACTTCAATCCCCACATTAAGACAGCAAGAACGCTGGCAAAAATAAGAATGATGGAAATTATATAGTAAATTTTTCTTTTGCCGATGATATTCATATTATTTGACGCCCATTAGTCGCGGATATTTGATTAAAAAGTTTATGGGAAAAAGCTTCAAAAATGACCGAGTCGTAACGATGGCGGAAAACATACTGACAATAACGCCGATTCCCAGCGTCAGGGCAAAACCCTTTACGACGCTGGTGGTGAAATAATACAAAACCAAGGTGGTTATCAGCGTGGAAATATTGGAGTCCCTTATAGACGGCCACGCGCGGGCAAAACCGTCGTTAATCGCAAAATTCAACTCTTTGCCAACCCGAAATTCTTCTTTCATTCTTTCAAAAATCAAAATATTGGCATCCACCGCCATGCCTATGGAAAGGATGAAGCCGGCGATTCCCGCCAATGTCAAAGTCACCGGTATTAGTTTGAATAGCGCCAAGACCAGCGCCGCATAAATTAACAAAGCGATCACGGCAACGATGCCGGGAAAACGATAATACAAAATCATGAATATCACCACCGCCAAAAATCCGATAAGACCGGCCATGATGCTTTTATTTAACGAATCCTGGCCCAAGCTGGCGCCCACCGAGTCCTGCGATATAAGTTTAATCGGCACCGGCAAAGCGCCGGCGTTCAAGCGCTCGGTTAATTTTTTCGCTTCATCAATTGTAAATTTTCCGGAAATGACCGCCGATCCTCCACTGATCGCCTCGCGAACCACGGGAGCCGAAATAGGCAAACCATCGAGATAAATGCCCAATTGTTTTCCGACATTTTTTTTGGTCAGTTCTTCAAATATTTTGGCGCCGTCATCGTCAAACTGAACGCTCACTTCCGGCTGGTAAGTGCTTTGATTAAATTCAACTTTCGCGTTTTTAATGTATTTTCCGTTTAAATTGGTTTCGGAAAAATAGGGATCCATTGCCAGATATTCCGGAATTTTATTTTTTTGCTCTTTTAGAATCTTCTCCGCGTCTATTTCGCTTCTGGCTTCTTTGAATTCCAAAAATGGAGTCTCACCTATCAAAGCGATGGCCTGAGAAATATCTTTTACGCCGGCGAGCTCCGCTATCAACCGCCAATCGCTTCCGGCATTTTCCACTTCGATTATTGGTTCGCTGACGCCGAAAAGATTGACCCTGCGCTCAATCACATCTCTTAAACCGGACATGGCCGAAGCGGTGTCTTCTTTAACGCCGGAAACATCGGCCAAATAAACCAATCGAGTGCCACCGGCCAAATCCAATCCGAGTTTAAATGATATTTTGGAAAAACTCGGAAAGGCCACCGGAGAAAAGGTATTGATTTTACTTATCGTTTTATCCCAAGCGAGCGGATAAACAAAAACCGCCGCGATAATGGCAAGTAAAAAAATCGCCGCGGCGACAAGACGAACTTTTTTTTCGGCATCCAATTTGAATATTTTATCCGGAGAATAACTTGATGACATAGATAAAGTATTAAACTATTGCTTTGATTTCGTCAAGAATTTCTTTCGGAATCGGGTCGCGAGCCGAACTTATCCCCGGATACCGCCATGCGGTAATTATTTTAATGCTTTTTTTCATCACCATGTACATCACCCAAATCTCTCTATTTTTATCGGGACACATAACGGCAATCATATTGGGCACAATCGCCTCTTCGATTCGCGCCGGATGCCTGATTATTCTTTTGATTCTCTGCGCCGACAAACCGTAATGGCGCATTTTGTAAATTGAATGCCGGGTCCACTGATATTTGTCGTTTATTTTTACCGCCATTTTATTTCTCGAATCCGCCGGCAATTTTTCGATACAAGCAATGGTCGCACTCGCTGTTTTCCTTTGGTATTTTATCGTCCATGAGACATTTTTTGATATCAAAAAGCGTTTGCTCAATCCAATCATCTTTTCCGGTATACGGAATTATTTTGACATCAAATTCCAGCCGGCCGTCAAACGCTTTCCTATCGGTCTTGCCGTTGACATAAACAAAATAGCCGGTATCGGAGATCTTAAAATCATTTTTTCGGAACAGCCACTGATAAATTTCCATTTGCCGCTTGTAACTATTCTGCCATTCCGCGTCCAGAGTTACTTCGCCGGTTTTAGCGGTGGCCTTGTAGTCGACAATATGAAGCTCGCCGGTCAGATTGTTTTTCCAGATGTCGTCAATGCCACCACGCAGGATTATATTGGTCGGTTCGTGAAAAAAACTGATGCCGCGGCGGAGAGAATCTCGCCACTCTTCAATCTTTTCGTGAGCAAAAGGCACAACATCCAACCCATATGCCTTTGCCAATGGATGTTGCGAGCCCTTAGCGCGATGGGTGTCAAATTCTTTTTTCAACAAAGCGTCAACGGCGGAGTTTAAAGTAAAAGGAAACCCCGGCGGCTGGGCGACGCCGAATCTTTTGTCAAAATAAAAACAGCGCGAGCATTTCATGAAAAGCTCGACGCCCGTTCGGCTCATGGTGAACGGTTCTTTTGTATCGGGGTTGAAATTCCCCCTCCCCCTCGGTGGATTATAATATTTGGACATAACGATTTATTCTAACACATTCTAAACTTTTATTTTAATTCTAACGCTATCAGCCCGTATTCAAGGCCGTAATGGTTTTATAAATTTTTACTTTTTTCACTTTCATTTCAAATGAGTATTTTCCACAGATTAATTTTATGGTATCCCCAATTTTTATATTTCGATATCTTTCAGTCGCGGCTCTGGTCTCGACTTTTTTCTTCCCATTCCTAATCGCCTTAAAAATATCTTTATTAATTGCTCTAAATCGTAAAATAGCCACTTCTTTATGATATTAAATCCATAAACATTTTGATATGCGGGATTCCGACTTCCATAAAAACCTCTCCCTCTTGCTTAAATCCTAATTTTTCATAAAATTTTCTAGCATGGTCTTGCGCATCCAACGCATATTCCATCATACGACCGCCTATATTTTGACTTCTAAATTCCTGTAAAACTGCCATTCTTTCAATTTTAACGATTTTATCGTTATCAACATATCTGATCCTCATTGTCCCTACGGGTTTTTTATCAAAATAGGCAATAACATGATCGGCTTCGTTATCTTTATTATCAAAATCTAATTCCTTAGCAATTCTCTGCTCTTTTTGAAAAACCTCTATTCTAACTGATTTTGCATCAGCTAATTCTTTATCTGTTTTAACAGTTTTTATGAGTATTTTGGCCATTTTGTTCTTTGTGATGGTTTTTAATCTTTTCTTTCAAATCCCCATAAACTCCCTCTACATTAGACATTATATCACTATTTGTATAACGAATAACTTTAATTCCATAGGCGTCTAATTTTTCAGACCTTAATATATCATATTCCTTTTGCATTGCATGAGAATCTCCATCAATTTCAATAGCCAGCATTAATTCGGCGCAATAAAAATCAACAATAAAATTATCCAACGGTTTTTGTCGAAGAAATTTATAGTTTTCAAATTGCTTACTTCTTAATATCTCAAACCATATCTTTTGTTCCGCCTGTGTCGGATGTTTTCTATTTTCTCTTGCCACTTCAATAAGTTTTTTATTGTAGGGAAAGTAAAGTTTTTTTATACTTTTATAAAACCCCTCCTAACCTCCCCTTATCAGGGGAGGAATTCAATTAGCTCCCTCCTTGATAAGGGAGGGCTGGGGTGGGTTTTATTTCCCATGGCACTTCTTATATTTCTTACCTGACCCGCAGGGACAGAGATCGTTGCGCCCAATCCTGTCGGATTGGGAATTTTCAATTTTCAATTTTGAATTTTCAATATTTTGGTTGATTGTATTTTGTTGCGGTTGAACCTTGGAAATTATTGTTGCCACTTGCGACTCAAAATTTGAAAGCAGGTCTTTAAATAATCTCTGGCTTTCGTTTTTATATTCCACCAGCGGATCCCTTTGGCCGTAGGCGCGCAGACGGACGCTGTCCCGCAGATATTCCATATCTTCCAGATGATTCATCCATAGAGTATCCAGCGTATTGAGCATCACAAATCTTTCAATTTGTTTCAATAATTCCGGTCCCATTTCTTTTTCTTTTTGTTGATATATATCATCTGCAATATTTGCGTGATAAGTTCCTGATAAAATTTCTTGTCTTTTTTTGTAAATCAAAGAGCGATGCTGGTTCATCACATCGTCATATTCCAAAACATGTTTTCTGGCGTCAAAATTAAAACCCTCTATTTTCGTCTGTGCCGATTCTATCGCCTTGGATATCATTCCCGCTTCAATCGGCTGGTCATCGGGAATGTTAAGCGTTTCCATGAGACCCTTTACCCGGTCGCCGCCGAATATCTTTAACAAACTGTCTTCCAAGGAAACGAAAAATTGCGACGCTCCCGGATCCCCCTGTCTTCCGGAACGGCCGCGCAACTGGTCGTCAATTCTTCTCGCTTCGTGGCGCTCGGTGCCGATGACATACAAGCCGCCGAGCTCTTTAACCTGCTCGGCCGCCTTTTTATCTGGAGGATTCCCCCCCAGAATAATATCAACTCCGCGGCCCGCCATGTTAGTTGCTACGGTAACCGCGCCTATCCTACCCGCTTGCGCGTGAATTGCCGCTTCTCTTTCATGCTGTTTTGCGTTTAAAACCTCATGTTTAACGCCTTCCATTGAAAGCATTTTGGAAAGTTTTTCATTATTATCGATGGAAATCGTTCCAATTAAAACCGGTTGTCCCTTTTCGCTCCGCTCTTTTACCTCATGAACCACCGCTTTGAATTTTGCTTCTTCGGTTTTATAGATTCTGTCGGGTAAATTTTGCCTAATCATCGGCTTGTGAGTCGGAATAATGGCCGCGCCCAGATTATAGACCTTGTGAAATTCCTCGGCCGAAGTGGCGGCGGTTCCGGTCATTCCGGCCAGTTTGTTATATAGGCGGAAAAAATTCTGAAAAGTAATCGTCGCCAAGGTCTTCGATTCCTGCTGGACTTTAACGCCTTCCTTGGCTTCAATCGCCTGATGAAGCCCTTCGGAATACCGTCGGCCCTGCAAAAGCCGGCCGGTAAATTCATCCACGATAATTATTTCCCCGTTTTTGACGACATAGTCCTTATCTTTATGAAAAAGCGCCTCGGCGCGGAGCGCCTGCTCCAAATGATGAACATATTTTATGCCCTTTTCGTCGTAAATATTTTCCATTCCCAGCATTTTCTCTACTTTATCCAATCCGGCGTCGGTAATAATCGCCGTCCGCATTTTCAAATCAACGGCGTAGTCCTCATTTTCTTTTAGCCGGGGGACGATTTTGGAAAATGTTTCATAGAGTTTAGGCGATTCGGCGTCGGGCATGGAAATAATCAGCGGGGTCCGCGCCTCGTCGATTAAAATACTGTCCACTTCGTCAACGATGGCAAACGCCCGGCCCGGGCTGATGACCTGCGATAAATCGCCGACCAGATTATCTCTCAAATAATCAAAACCGAATTCGGTATTGGTGCCGTAAACCACATCGCAATTGTATGTTTCTTTCTTTGTTACCGGCCGTAAAAATTCATGAACAATTTTAAAACTCCCCAGCGTATCTCTTGTCTCATCAAGTTTTTCGCTATGCGCCGGGTCGTAAATATAACTTCCATCGGAATTTACACAGCCAACCGATAGCCCCAAAAAATCGTATATCTGCCCCATCCAAACCGTATCGCGGCGGGCCAAATAGTCATTAACGGTGATGATGTGGACTTTATTGGCGATAGCGTTTACATAAGCCGCCAAAGTAGCGGTTAAAGTTTTGCCTTCACCGGTAGCCATTTGGGCAATCTTCCCTTGATGCAATGCGATTCCGCCGAGAATCTGCTCGTCAAAATGGCGCTGTTTGAGAGTTCTCTTGGCCGTTTCCCTGACCACCGCAAATGCTTCCGGAAGAATCTCATCAAGCGTCGCGCTTTTTGAAGGGCGCTCCATAAATTCTTTTGTTTTGTTTTTTAATTCGTCATCAGAAAGTTTGGAAATTTTATCGTCAAAAGAATTAACCTCTTTAAGCAGAGGTTTAATATTATTCAAATACCGTTCATTCGCATCCCCAAAAATTTTAGATAACAAACTCATTTTTATCGTATAACCATACAATAAACTGGAATTTTAGGCAATAAAAAACAGGCCCGTTGGTGGAGCCCATACCGCGGTTTATTCGCCTCCTTTTATTTGTTTTATACTTATACGGTTTTCCCAGTAAATCACCGGACAAAATGCCAGCGCAAAGCAAAGGCCAACATAAACAAGAAAGTAAAAACCAAAGGCAAAAAGTGACCACGCTTCTGGCAATGAACGCATCCATTGCCCAAATCCCCAGTAGTTCTCGGCGAAGTAACTGCCTTCGCACATAACTACTGCCCAAAAACACATTGAACAAAACAATTTTCTTTCCATCTCTTTTCCCCTCTCGATATTGTTTTTTTATAAAAGAACTTTTCTCACAGCATATTTATATTATACCATAACCAAAATATATAGTCAAATGTTTTGACAGGTTTTGGAGTATTTTGGCCTAAATAAGCGGTTTTTTGCTTAATACTTTAACTTGACGCCTAGTTTTTCGGCTATTTCTAAAAGCCACTTTTCATGGCGATCAACTTTGTGCGATAAGACAACCATTTCTTGAAAATATGTGTCGGCTTTTTGAGCATAAGCGTCAACGGCATTGGCAAGATTATTGAAATCATTATCCAATTTTACAAGATGCTTATCTACATCGGTAAACTTATCGTCCAAATATTGAATTAATTCGGAAAAGTCATTATTCATGATAGATCAATTTTATAATAACAAAAATATTGTGTCAATTTCGCCTCAAAAGTTTCTTCAACAGGCGGGCGCCGCGGCGATAAAGAGAGATGTTTTTTTCTTTGTTCATTGTAATTTCGCGCTGAAGCTCGTCTTTCATGGCATCAATCGCCGCGCGCAAATCCCAGGTTTCGTTTACGGCGCGAATCAACCTCCCCGGCATCGTTAAATTAACTTCAGCCCTGAAAATATCGCCCTTTTTATGGTGTTTGGTCGTTTGAGCGAGTTCCACCTCGGCAAAAATACTTTCGTCTTTCGGCAAAAATTTATCCACCGCGTTCAATTTATCCTGCAGATAATTCCTGATACTCGGCGTTATTTCAAAATTTTTTGTTTTTAAATCGATTTTCATAACATTAATTGTACTTCTTCTTCCAGTTTAATGCCAAATTTTTGATCAACTTTTTCTTTAGCCAAATTTATTAATTCCAAAACATCGGTTGCTTTGGCGTTATTAAAATTATGAATGATGTTGGAATGTTCTTCCGTTATGCGCGCCCCGCCGATGGCTTTGCCTTTCAGGCCGCAGGCCTCTATGATCGCTCCGGCGGGCATCCCAGAAATATTTTTGAAAACACTGCCGCAACTGGGCATGCGATGTTTGGTTTTTCTGTATTTTATATGATCAAAAACCTCCGCTTTTAATTTTTCGCGATCGCCTGATTTCAGTTTGAAAACGGCGCTTAATATAATTTCTCCATTATGCTTAAACGCGCTATCTCTGTATTCGAATCCGCAATCGCCGCCGGAATATTTTTTTATCTCACCATTCTCCGTCATTGCCATAACTTCAACAACCGCATCCTTGGTCTCGCCTCCGAAACAACCGGCATTGCCGCGAATGGCGCCGCCGATAGTTCCCGGTAATCCTCCCGCCCATTCCAATCCAGCCAAGCCATTTTCAATGCTTTGACTCACCAAGTCATTCATAAGCGCGCCGGCATCAGCGGTTATTTTATTGCCAGCAATATTTATTTTTTTAGAATCAATTTTTATTATCAACCCTCTATATCCTTCATCGCTGAATAAAACATTACTCCCGCCGGCCAAAATAAATTTCGGCAACGCATTATCATCGGCGAATTTCAGCGCCTGTTTTAATTCATCAATATTTTTAACGCCGATAAAATAATCGGCAGGGCCGCCAATTTTATAGGTGGTATGTTTCGCCAAAATAACATTTTGTTTTATTTTCATAAGCCATTGTTAAAGCGAGATAACTTTCCAAATTCCATTGGCATTTTTTTCCAGTTCTATTTCCAAATCGGCAATTTTAAATCTGTATAAATTATTATTTACCGCTCGCCCTTCTTTAATGCTTTTTAGATCCTTTATCAAATCGCTCAAAATATTAGCGTTATATAGTTTTGTCAGATCTTCGGATTCCACCCCCCTATTTTCCGGAATAAAATATTGAACCGCGGCCGTTAAATCGTTTTTTTCTAAGCTTTTTATTAACAAATCAAGTGTTTCCTGAGGCGTAGCACCGCCGATATTGGAAAATTGATCCGCGCTCGTATTTTGTAATTTTGAATCTGTCAACGCGCCGTTATTGACAACTTTGAGATCGTTTTCATTCAAAATCCACAAGCCGAAAAAACCGGCGCCTAACACAAGCGCCATAACGATAAAAACTCTTAGAATGCTTTTGGCGGCAGCCATGGGCTGATTGAAATTAAAATAATAATTAAAATAACGGCGATGGTAATATTTTTTTTCAAAAACCTATAAAAACCAATTTCTTTTAAACTAACTAATGCATTCTCTTGTTGTCGTTTAAAATATTCTTTCAAAATATTAAAAACGATCACAAATGTGATTGAAAAAATTCCTCCCAATATAAAAAAAGAGAATGGCAAAAAAGAAAGCGTCCAAAAAATTTCCACCAAAGCCAGCGCGGCAATCAGGGAAACCGCCATAATTTGTTTTCGTTTTTTCAGCCCCAATAATTCTCCGGCGCTTCTAAATACCAAAAAACCCCACCGGATAATAAAAAAAGAGAACACTATCATAACAATGATGCCTATGAGAAAACCGATAGCTTGCGATAAGATTAAAAACCAAACCGATCCGGACGCGACAAGCGCCAAAAGCGAAAATACCGGCAGAAAATTATTTGAGGCAATTCTCATGGTTTTTTTGGATTCAGAATGTCGTTTACGATTTTTTTAACTTGATTAACCGGAATCGCAAAACCGATACTTTGAGCGTTTTGGGCTATAGCCGTGTTAATCCCCATTACCTCTCCCCGCAGATTCAATAATGGCCCGCCGGAATTTCCGGAGTTAATGGAAGCGTCCGTTTGAATGACATTGTAAATTGTTTCCGTCATGCCGCCTCCGCTGGCGGTTATTTCGCGCGAAAGCCCGGAAACGATTCCCATGTTGACGGTATTTTTAAACTCACCGAGCGCGTTGCCGATGGCGATAGCGATTTGGCCGACTTGAATCGAGTCGGAATTGCCGAGTTTGAGTTTGGGCAAATTTGAGGCCTCAATTTTCACTATGGCAATATCCATATTCGGATCGCGAGCTAAAATTTTAGCCGGATATTTTTTTCCGTCATTGGTAAAAACCGTATATTCCGCCGTTTTATCCTGCACTACATGTTTATTGGTTAAAATAACGCCGTCGTTAGAAACAATGAAGCCGCTGCCGCCGCCGACTTCCTGTAATTTCGTCCCCTTCTGACAGGGTTGGTAAAATTGCATACCCTGGCCGAAGAATTGTCGAAATTCCGGCGGTAAACTGGAAAACGGATCATAGGGGCATTGTTCGATAATCGGAACATTTTTTGAAATGATAATGGCCACTACCGCCGGCGCGGCGGTTTTAACCGCCTGGATAACCTGCTCCTCAAAATCTAAGGGCTTGTAAAGTTCCTTGGATGGTTTTAAATCCAATAAGCCCTTTGGCGTGCTGGTGGCGATAGGTAATTTTGTATCAAAAAAATTGGTTATAAAAGTAAAAGAAAAGAAACTGAAAATTGCCACTATCAAAAAACCAACTAGTATTGCCACTAAAATTAATTCTCTGATTGAATAATTTTTCATAATAAATTTTGAATAGTTTTATTTATTATTTCTGTTGCCATTTTTATTTCGCGAGCGGTAATATCTTTGCCGAGAGAAATTCTGATACTTTCTTTCACCTGTTTCGGCGTTAAGCCGATGGCGATTAAAACATGGGAAACAGCTAACGCTCTGCTCGAACAGGCCGCGCCGGCGGAAACCGCCACCCCCGCCCGATCCAAGGCGACAATCAGCGTTTCGTTGCTCAATCCGGAAAACCTTATGCTCAAGATATTCGGAAGGCAACTTTTCGGGGAACCGTTCAACTTTGCGCTTTCTCCGCTATGTTTAATTATATCCGCCAGCATTTGATTTCGCAAATCGGACACTTTTTTGAAATTCTTGACTTTGTTATTGAATGCCGATTCCACCGCTTTCGCCAAGCCCACAATGGAAGCGACATTTTCCGTTCCGGAGCGCAACCCGAATTCCTGTCCGCCGCCAAAAATAATCGGCGAAAGCGGAGAATTTTTTCTGATGTATAATCCGCCGATTCCCTTCGGCCCGTAAATCTTGTGGCCGGAAAAAGTCAGCAGATCGATTTTCAGCCAATCCGGGCGGCATTCCAGATAGTTGATCGCTTGAACCGCGTCCGTGTGAAGATATATTTTTGAAAGTCCGCCTTCTTTTCTTTTTTTGTTTATTTTTTCCAGCAATTTTCCGATTTCTTTAATCGGCTGTATCGTTCCGATTTCGTTGTTGGCGTAAATAACACTAATTAAAATCGTGTTATCTTTTATCGCTTTTTCCAGATCGGCAATTTTTATTAATCCCGTTTTATCAACCGTCAAATAAGTTATCTCGTGTCCGCTTTTTTCCAATTCCTTCAATGGCTCCAATACTGATTCATGTTCTATTTTTGTGGAAATAATATGAAATTTTTGGACATTCTTTACAATTCCCAGAATTGCAAGGTTATTCGCCTCTGTTGCCGAGCCGGTAAAAATAATTTCCGAAAAATCACAATTAAAACATTGCGCGATTGTTTCTCGCGCCTTATCTACCGCCGCTATCGCTTCTTGGCCGAATGAATGAGTGGAAGAAGCGTTGCCGAATTTTTCGCTAAAATACGGCATCATCACCTTTAGCACTTCCCTATCAACCGGCGTCGTTGCGGCAAAATCAAGATAAATCTTGTTGTTTTTCTTAGACATGTTCCAGAGTGGCGTTGCGTTCTTTGACTTCCTGTTCAGCTTTGGCGCGCCAGTCGCGGCCGGCGCACAATTCGTGATAGGCGCAAAAATCACAGACAAAATTTACGGTCCATTTCCCCCGCTCTTTGTCAAAAACCACCGGATCCGACACTGGCGGAAGCTCGTCCATTTTCCAAGAATTATTCAAAATTTCCAACTGGTCAATGACGGGTTTGATGGCGCTTTCGGAATAATCTACGGGAATAATCAAGCGATTCAAATCGTCTCGGGAAACATAAATCAGCCGACCCTGCAGATTGGAAAAATTTATTTCCGGACAATCCTGATGGCCGTAATTGCGCAACCGCCATAAGTAAAAAAGCGCTTGCAGTTTATGCTGGGGCTGGGGTTGCTTATTCTTCATTTTATATTTGAAACTGAAGGAATTAGTCGATTTTATTTCGTAAAGAATCGGCTTGCCGCCCTCGTATAAAATTAAATCGACTTTCCCCGACGCTTCATATTCCGGCGCTTCGATTCTCAATTGTTCGGCAATCAAATGCCCCGATTGCTTTACTTTATTAACAATCCACTCTTCGACGATCTTACCCACCTCCATGATACCCATTCTCCCCGGCGGGATGATTGATGTCGGAGGCAGTCCTTTGCGGCGATAAAAGGCGCCCCTCAAACAGGAATTCAGATCCGTCGCCCACCAGCTTTTCTTGGCGTAGGGCTCGCGGACAAAACTTTCGTTTATTATTTTGTCTAAAAAAGTGAAGGAGTCCATAATATTTTTGTTTTTCCGCCAGAGGCGGGTCCGCCTCTGGCGGAAAATCTTCGACTTGCGAAGTCAACTTTTAAAATTTTAATATACGGCAGATTGGCGTCGCGGGCAGTGAATTTTATTTCTCCATTTTTCAATCCGTATTCATACAGATCGCGCGTCAGCCGCACATCATCGAGGCAGTATTTTTTTAGTTCGTCCATTCTCCCCTGCCGCCAATAATCGACGGCGATGAGGCCGTTGGCGCTTTTCTTTTTTCCCAAAGTGTTAACACAGAGATCGTCCAAGCTAACCCGATGCCCCATGGCATTGACGATTTCAGTCATAATGTCCAAACTGGGAATTTTCATGATGTCCACCGATAGATATTTTTTTAAAACCGGCAAATCAAAACCGTCGGTGTTGAAGCCGATAATCAATTCGGTTTTTCTCAACAAATCCTCAAACGCCGGCAATTCTTTTTCCGTGAAAGTCAGGAATTTTTTATCGGCGTAAGAATAAACGCCGGCCACCGACAGCAGAAGCTTATGCAGATTTTCTTTTCCGCCGACATCGGAAAATAAATTTTGCGTTTCAATATCCAGAACAATATGATTAGCCATAAGATTTTATTCTTCTTCCTCGATTGCCGGTCCTTCGATTTGCAGGGGCTCGATTTCCCCCGCTTTTCCCGTAATTTTTATCACATCTTTGTCGACCTTGCCGAATTCCTTGGAAGCGCGATTATAGGCATTAACCGTCGTGCCCAAATTATTGCCCAATTTTTTCATATATTCGTCATAGCTCAAAAGATGTTTTTGCAGCATTTCCACATATTTGCGGATTTCTTTCGCCGATTCTTCAATTTGCAGCGCCCGCAGACCCTGCATAACGGTTTGCAGATAAGCGAAAAATGATGTCGGCGAAACGATAATGACATGCTTTTCCTTAAAAGCGTATTCAATCAAATCGCGCGTGTTAACCTTAATCGCTCCGACCTGGTTAACCAATAAATCGTAATAAATTCCCTCGGCGGGAATGAACATAAACGCGAAATCCATAGTATTTTCATTCGGTTTGATATATTTAGCCGTTTCGTCAATACGGTTTTTTAAATCGGCTTTAAATTGTTTTTCCAGTTCTTCTTTCCTATCTTGGTCTTTTTCATTCAAAATCCGGTTGTAATTTTCAAGCGAGAATTTGGAATCGATGGGAATAATTTTATCTTTGACAAAAACCACCGCGTCGACAATGTCGCCATTCTTAAATTCGTACTGCATTTGGTAATTTTTCGGCGGCAGAACATTTTTTAAAACATTTTCCAAAAAATATTCACCAAGAACGCCGCGATGTTTGGGATTTTTCAAAACATCTTCCAGACCCTGCAATTGGTCGGCGACATTCATCACTTGCTTGTTGGTTTCGTCCAGTTTCGTCAGCCGTTCGGTAACATCGCGGACAATTTTGGCGCTTTGCGCGAATTGCTGTTGGAACATCTTGGCCGAATCCCCCATTTTATTTTCCACCTGCGAACCGAAATTCTGCAGGGTTTGGCGCATTTCTTTCAACTGATCCTGAATCATTAAAATCGCTTGATTGTCCTGCGGTTTTTCTCCGGACTTTTTTCGCAACAAAAAATAAACCAGCATGGCGATTACCCCTGCCATCAAAATTAAAATAGTTAATAAAATTCCCTGATCCATTAAAATGATTTTATCATGCTTTTTGGATATTTCACAATTTGGTGTAAAATAAAACCAAATACATGTTGCTTGATTCCAAAAGACCGTTTTATTTAATATCCGGAATATTGATTTTGGGTTTGTTGGGTATTGTTTTTTATTTTCAATATCAAAAAACAATTGATAAAAACTCCATTACTGTTATCACCGGCGATAAGCCCATAAAAATTCAAGTTGAGTTTGTCAAAACTTCTGAAGAATTGACTCGGGGATTGATGAATCGCGTTTCATTGGACGAAAATTCCGGAATGTTTTTTGTTTTTTCCGACGAAGCAACGCGAAGTTTCTGGATGAAAAATACTTTAATCCCGCTTGATATAATTTTTATTTCTTCAAATGGCCATATAAACGAAATAACAACTATGAATCCTTGCCAAGAAAATAATATCTGTCAGCCATATGAATCAAAATTGCCGGCGCAATTCGTTTTGGAAATCAATGCCGACCAAGCCGAAAAACGGAACATATCCCCCGGCGACATCATCCAACTCCCTCAAAAATAATTTACTTTATCAAATAAGTCAGGGTGACGCTTATGGCGATGTCCTGACTGCCGGGTTCGATTTGCGGAGATGATTTTGCTATCGCGCCTCCCATGCCCATCGCTTCATAAAACATCGGCGGTTCTCCGGCTGAATTTTCGCTAAAACCAATGATGCGGCCAAGACGGAAACCTGCCGTTTTGCCGGTGATTTTAGCTTTTTCTTTCGCCTGCTTGACCGCTTCCTCGCGCGCTTTATTTCTTAATTCTTCCGGCCTGTCCACCAGCATCGATATGGAATTGATTTGATTGGCGCCATTGGAAACCGCGCCGTCCAAAATGTCGCCAACTTTGGCAATATCGCGAATCGTAACGGAAAGCGACTGATTCAAAATATAGCCGGCTAGCGTTGACTTGCCTTTATTGTAATCGTATTTCGGAGACAGATTATAGTTGTTGGTTTTGATGTCCTCATCTTTTATTCCCTGATTTTTCAGAAATTTAATCACCGAGTTCATCTTGGAAGAATTCTCGTTCTGGACCGAAATTGAATCTTTGCCCTCAGTCGATAATCCAATCTCAACTTTGGCGGTATCCGGCGCGGCTTTTACCTTGCCTTCTCCGGAAAAACTGACCGTTTGATAGGCATTCACCGCTCCGCCGTTGCGATAACTGTTTACCGCGCCAACCAATTGATTGAAACCGGCAAAAACCAAAAATAGCGTCAAAATGATAAGACCGACGCACACAACTCTTCGTTCGCATTCCGGCAATTTATTATAATCAAAAGCCATATTTTTTATTTTAATGGTAATTGACAACCGCTTTCTTGCGATAATTTTTCAATGCCCTGTTCCCCAACTAATTTCTTCCCATCCGGAAAAATCCATGTCGGATAACCGGTAACGCCTTTTTCCAGACACGCTTGCGGATTTTTGGGACATTCGACATAGGATACGAATTGAAACGAACTGCCGAACGCCCTTTTTTCATTCTGGCAATGGGAACACCAGTCGGCGCCGTACATAGCAACTTTCTTTTCCGCCAAACATTTGGCAAAATCATCATATTGGGAAATGGCCGGCGGCGCCGATTTGTAAAAATACCACGCGACAATAACAAGTGCCAAAATAATCAAACCGATTATGTATAATAATTTTTTATTCATAAAAATTATGCACATCATTCATCGCAGCAATCGACTAATTTATTCATAATGTCCGTCAGCGTCCACGGTTTTTCTTCAGACGCGATTTTCTTCAATTCGGTGGTGTCAATCAATTTAAGGCGCAACGCCCAAAACAGGGAGTAAATTTCATTGGCTTTGCCGTAAATTTCCTTGGCTTCCTCTTTTTTGCCGTCGGACTGTAATTTGGTACCCACTTCAATTAACCGCATGGTCGTCCCCAAAAGATGCTTGGAAATGCACCAGGTCTCGCCTTCGTGCTTGTCAATTAATTTTTTCAGCAGCGATTTTCTTATTTCCCGCGCTTCCAAAAGAAGATCCAAATAACCGTCTTTACCGGTCTTGGCGTTGGTAAAAAAGAAGTGTTCCTCCAAAGAAACCAAATTCATCACCGCGATGCTTAAATCCTCTTCGGTCGATAAATCAACCTCACCGGATTTTTTCATCCGTTCTATTTTCTTCATCAATTCAGAAAATTTGTCGTTTTCTTCATTCATATTTCTATTATAATACAAAAATCGCGATTCCCAAAATTATCATGGCGATTCCGCTCCACAATTTGATTCTGATATTTCCATCCTCTTTCCACGACTGCATTTTGGCAAGAAGAGTTTTATTGCTTGCGATTAATAACGCAATGACGAGAGGCGAAACAAAAACCAGGTTATAGTATATCAAATACACCAGACCCTTCGCAAAAGTGGCCTGATCATGCAGAAGCCCCAAAATCATCAGATACGGACCTCCGGTGCAGGGAAATTCATAAAGGCCGACCAAAACGCCGAGAAAAAACGCCGCCGGAATCGAGCCCTTTTCAATCAATGTCGCCATTTTTGGCTTGATAAAAGCGGGAATTTTAAGTTTTATCGGAAAGGCGGGAAAAAATTCATTCAATATACTGATCGCTCCCGCCAAAATCAAAATTGCCGCGCCGATCTTGCCCATAAAATGAGGCACATTAAAAAAATTGAGCGCCCTCATGATGCCGAGCCCGATTGATACATATATTAAAAATATGCCTGCAATATACACCCCGCCGATTTTTATAATATTGGTTCGCGTCTTGCCGGCGTTAAAAAGAAAAGCAATTGTCAAGATTAAAACCGAAAAAGCGCAAAAATTTACGCTGTCGATAACAGCGGCGATTGTTACCAGAGAAATACTCATATTTCCTCTTCTTCGTCGTCGCTTAATGGTTTAGGCAAGATTGAGAATTTCATTTTAGGTCCGTTTAGCGAAGTATACTCCATCGTTAAAAATTTTCCAAGTCGCGCCGATAATCAAAAATCCCAACAGCCAGCCGGCGATAACATCCGATGTCCAATGAACGCCGAGATATATCCTTGAAAATCCGATAAGAAAAATGAACGCGCCGGCCGCGATTGAAATTATTATTTTCTGCCATTTTTTACGACATAATTTGTAAATAAAATAACCGATTATTCCGTAAAAAATAATCGCCATCATCGCGTGGCCGCTGGGAAATGAATAACCGCTTTCCTGTATCAATGCCAAACTCGCATCAGGTCGCGGACGGCGAACAATAAATTTCAAAATTTCTTTGATAATTTCGCCGCTTATTAAAGCGGCGACAAGAAAAACGGTCTCTTGTTTTTTTCTCAATAACGCCAATATCGCAACCGCGACAACGCCAAAGCCGACAATAACTTGCCAATTTCCGAGATAAGTAACAAAAACCATAATTTGAAACATTATTTTTATTATATAACTTATTTAAACAAATAAAAACCCCGTCTTAGCGGGGTATTTAATTACCTACCGTGTCTTATTTCGGAAATGTGTTTTACACCGTCCCTGATCATCAAATCTTTCAACCCTTCATTGATCTGATGGACGATGGCGGGGCCCTTATATACAAGGGCGGAATAAATTTGGATCAGATCGGCGTATTTTAACATTTCATACGCCCGCGCCGCGTTGGAAATCCCGCCGACCGCAATAATTGGAATTTTTTTATTAATTTTAATGCTCAAATATACAATCGTGGTAAGCGCTTTTTTCCAAAGCGGTCTGCCGCTTAATCCCCCTTCCTCGGTTGTCGGCACAGTTAGTCCGTCGCGAGTGACAGTGGTATTTACGGCAATCAAGCCGTCAACGCCACAATCAAAACAAACCTCTAACACATCATCAATCTCGTCCAATCCTAAATCGGGCGAAATTTTTACCAAAATTTTTTTGGGCTTTTGTTTAGTTAATTCCGCAAGCGCCTTATTCTCTTTTTTCAAGAATGAAATTATATCTTTCAAATGCGCTTTTTCTTGCAGCTTTCTCAATCCGGGCGTATTCGGCGAGCTGACATTTATTACGAAATAGTCGCCACAAAGATACAGTTGCCTGAATGAATAACAGTAATCCATAGCCGCCATTTCAAGCGGTGTATTTTTCGATTTTCCCAAACTGATTCCCAGCGGAATATCCGATCCGGCAGTTCTTCTTAAATGCCAAGATACGGTGTCGGCGCCGGCGCTTGGAAACCCCATGCGATTGATAATTGCTTCATCTTCCGGAAAGCGAAAAATGCGCGGCTGTGGATTTCCCGGCTGTTCGAATCTTGTCACCGTTCCCATTTCCAAAAAACCGAACCCCAGCGATTGGAACCCTCTTAAAACGACTCCATTTTTGTCGAATCCGGCGGCCAGTCCGACAGGATTGCGAAATTTCAACCCAAATATTTCCCGCTCCAAAGCAGGGTCTTCAAAAGTCGCGCATTGCGCTACCAACTTTGCCAACCATCTTTGATTTCCGACAAAACTTAACAGGGCCAAAACCGCTTCATGAGCATCTTCCGGGTCTTTCCTAAACAACTTAAACAAAATCGGCCTCACCATCCATCTGTAGATCATCTTCTCCGCCCTCCTTTCTTTTTATACTTTTTTAAACAACTTGGTGACACTAAAATAACACGCAATGCGTGTTATTTGTCAATAACTGCGGGACAGGGAGTCGAACCCCAATTTCATGGTTCAGAGCCATGCGTGCTACCATTACACCATCCCGCAATATATCAGTTTTCAAACTTTCAAATATTTTCGCACTGCCACCCAACTGGAAAAGACGCCCAATATTATGCCACCCAAGGTTTGAAAAAGCAATAATGGCCAAAAATTATCGCCGATGTAACTTACAAGATTTATGTTAGGAAGAAAATCAAAAAGTTTCGGCCCTAAGAAACCGATGCCCGGAATAACAATCATGAAAGAAATTATGGACGCGACAACACCATGCAAAACGCCTTCGACAATAAAGGGCCCCCTCACGAACCAATTGGAAGCGCCGACTAGTTTCATCACCGTTATTTCTTCCCGCGCGGAATAAATCGCCAGCCGCACCGTGTTGAAAGCCACCAGAAAAGCGATAAAAGCCAAAATTAAACTCGCCGCAACCCCGCTCTCGCGCAACACTTTGATAATATTACTTAACCGATCAATGGCGTCTTTATTTTCCGTATAGGTAATATTGGTAATGATGCCCTTATATTGATCTTGATTCAAAAAAGCGGTGATAGCGGGATATTGCGATAAATTCTTAGCCAAAATATTTAAACTTGCTTCCAGCGGGTTGATTCCAATTTCTTGAAGCGACTTAATAAAGATATCGTTATCGGCATGCCGTTTTTTAAAAATTGGCAGGGCCTGTTCCGCGGAAATATATTCGACGCTATTCACTTCTCCCATCCCTTCTAATTTTGACTTTAACGCCAAAATATCCATTTCTTTGGCGCCCAAATTGAAATAGACGCTGATATCAACCTTTTCTACCAACACATCCAAAACCGAAGTTAACACCACATTTAAAAGAAAAATACTGGTCCAAACGACAAGAGTAACCGTCATTATCAAAACCGTGGCGGTCGATAGCCAGCCATTGCGCCAAAAATTTAACATTCCCGCTTTTATTATTCTATGGAGCGTTGTAAACATAATAATTATGAAAGAATGTAGCGACCGGGGTTTTCGTCTCTCGAAACCACGCCATTTTCCAAACTGACCACGCGCCGTTCGAGCGCGTTGATAATTTCTTTGTCATGCGTCGCCAAAATGACCGTAGTGCCCAGTTCATTAATTTTAATGAGAAGCCGGATAATATCCCAAGTATTAATGGGGTCAAGATTGCCCGTCGGTTCGTCGGCGACAATAACGCTCGGCCGGTGAACCATGGCGCGAGCAATGGCGACTCTCTGTTTTTCACCGCCGGAAAGTTCTCGGGGAAAATTGTCCTTTTTATTTTTCAGGCCTACCAAATCCAAAACCCTGCCGACATCATTTTGAATTTCCGCTTCGCTTTTACCGGCTACTTCCATCGCAAAAGCCACATTTTCATAGGCGGTTTTGTTGGGCAATAATTTAAAATCCTGAAAAACCGCCCCTATTTGGCGGCGCAAAAAAGGCAACTCTTTGGCCGGCATTTTCAGAATGTTTTGTTTGTTAAAAAAAATTCTGCCGCCGGTTGGTTTCTCTTCCGCGATTAAAAGTTTTAAAAGCGTCGACTTCCCCGCCCCGGAACGGCCTACGACCGACACAAATTCTTGGGGCTTAACCTCAAACGAAACGCTTTTCAAAGCCACGGAATGGCTGTTGTAAATTTTGCTGACATGTTCAAATCGTATCATCGCCGTGTATGTCGGTATTTTACCAAAATAAAAATCCCCAGGCAAATCTGAGGATGGTAACCGACTCAAAAAAAGACAATACACGCCGCCCGCGCTTTTGATTTAGCCCGCGCAATTCTGTATGTATCCGCCTCTTTCGAGACCTTTCGAGCAACTTCCGCCCAGAAATTTGGCATATCAACGCTTTTCCACATCTTTTCGAGCTCGTCCGCTCTTTTGACAATCAATTTTTTATGTTGTTTTTGAATATTCATTCTTTTCTTAGCCATAATCCCTCCTTTTATTGTTAAAAAACCGTTTATGCGCTCAGAAGAATTCTGAGCCTGCGTCCAGGGTTGTTTATTTCACATAATTCCAAACTGCGCCCAGCAGGATTCGAACCTGCGACCGTCTCCTTAAAAGGGAGCTGCTCTACCGACTGAGCTATGGGCGCAGTTTGAAATTATATTTTTATATGAACAACCCGTTAAAAGTAATAACATTACTTTTAACCCATCTCCAAAAAGGGAGCCATTTCACTACTAATCTATGGGCGCGAATAACTTAATATAATATAAACCCAAAAACCGGCGCATAACAAACTCAAAAATATAATCTGCCATGTTTTTTTGTTCAATTCTTTTCTTGAAAAACCGGATTTTACCAAAATCCAAAAGATAAACAATGTAAATACAAAAAAAGAAAACGATTTCAAAAACACCCCTTGCGAGAAATTAAGACGGGATAAAAATCGCGCTTGATACGGAATATATTCATTTATCAAAGTAGCCGGATATGACGCCAACAATAACACGATTATCCTGTTTCGTCCAACGATAAGCCCATACAAAAAGACCGCGGTAAAGAGAAATAAAAGCAATAAAATTTCGTTATTTAAGCTCATCGCGCAATTTTTCCAACAATTCCCGCGCTTTGCCGGATAAATTCTTGGGCATTTTTATATTCACCACAAAAATTATATCACTATTCTTGCCGTGATGCACCAAGGCCTCGCCGTTTTGGACCCCGGCGGGGATCTTTAATTTTATTCGTTCCCCTCTTACCAATACCTCAATATCGCCGCCGAGCGCCGCGGTTGCAAAATCCAAATTCAAAGTTGTTTGGACGGTTGATCTGGCTCGGCTGAAACCGCCGAAAAAATCATTAAACCCGCTGCGTCCGCGACTGCCTCTAGCGGAGAACCCGAATAATTCTTCCAGAATATCGGAAAATCCGCCGATATCTTCGAAACCGCCAAAATTTTCCCAACCCGGCGGCGCTCCGCCGGGAGCGCCGGAAAATGTTTGCCCGAATCGATCGTATTGCTGTCTTTTATCTTTATGACCCAAAACCTGATACGCTTCGTTTATTTCTTTGAATTTTTTGTCTTCCCCGCCGCTTTTGTCGGGGTGATGCTGATGCGCCAATTTTCTATAGGCCCGCTTGATTTCATCATCGGACGCGCCTTTGTTTACGCTTAAAATTTCGTAATAATCTTTCGGCATTTAATTATTTTTTCTCTTCTTCAGGTTTTGTATTTTGGTTTTGGTCATTGGGATTTGTTTCGGATTTAGGATTTTGGTCATTAGAGTTTTCCGCCGCTGGTGGATTATACATTGCCTCGCCGATTTTTTGAATTTCTGTTGATAATTCCTGCGACGCTTTTTTAATTGCTTCTATATCATTATTATCTTTTGTTTTTTTCAGTAATTCTATTTTTTCTTCAATCAATTTTTTGTTTTCCGGTTTTATTTTATCGCCCGCATCTTTAATCGCTTTCTCCGACATATAAATAAGCGACTCGGCGGAATTTTTGATTTCAATCTCCTCTTTTTTCTTGGAATCCTCTTGCGCGTGAATTTCCGCTTCTTTTTTCATTTTTTCCACTTCCTCCTTTGACAGGCCGGTCGAGGCGGTAATGGTTATTGCTTGCTTTTTGCCGGAGGCCTTATCAACAGCCGAAACATTCAAAATGCCGTTGGCGTCAATGTCAAAGGTGACTTCAATCTGGGGCACGCCCCGCGGCGCCGGCGGAATGCCGTCCAAAATGAATTTGCCGAGCGTTTTGTTGTTGGCGGACATCGGCCGCTCTCCCTGAAGAACATGAATTTCCACCTGTGGCTGGTTGTCGGCCGCCGTTGAAAAGACCTGCGTTTTGGCGGTCGGAATCGTTGTGTTTTTGGCAATCATCGGCGTGGCGACATTGCCCATTGTTTCAATGCCCAAAGTAAGCGGGGTAACATCCAAAAGCAAAATATCCTTCACATCCCCCTGAAGCACGCCCGCCTGAATCGCGGCGCCGAGCGCCACCACCTCGTCGGGGTTAATGCCCTTGTGCGGCTCTTTTCCGAATAAATTCTTTACCGCGTCGGCAACCGCCGGCATTCTGGTCTGACCGCCGACCAAAACAATCTCGTCAATATCCGAAAGGGCAAAATTTGCTTCTTTTACGGCCTGCTTGGTGAGTTCAATAGAAGTGGCAATAAAATCATGGACCAATTCTTCCAGTTTCGCTCGCGTCAGTTTAATAATAAAATGCTTCGGCCCGGAAGCGTCGGAAGTGATGAATGGCAGATTAATTTCCGTTTCCATAACCGTTGAAAGTTCGTGCTTGGCTTTTTCCGCCGCTTCCTTAAGCCGCGACAGGGCCATCGAATCCTTTGATAAATCAATCCCCTGTTCTTTTTTATGCGCGTCAACCAGATAATTGGTGATTCTTTGGTCTAAATCGTCGCCGCCCAGATGGGTGTCGCCGCCGGTCGCCTTTACTTCTATGGTGTCGTCGCCGATTTCCAGAACCGAAACATCGAAAGTGCCGCCGCCGAAATCGTAAACCACAATTTGTTCCGATTTTTTCTTGTCCAGCCCATACGCCAAGGCCGCGGCCGTCGGTTCGTTGATGATTCTCAAGACCTTCAACCCGGCGATTTCTCCGGCGTTCTTGGTCGCCTGTCGTTGAGAATCGTCAAAATAGGCCGGCACGGTAATGATGGCCTCGGTGATTTTCTCGCCCAATTTTTCTTCCGCGTCCTGTTTCAATTTTTGCAGAACCATTGCCGAAATTTCTTCCGGCCGATACCACTTGCCGGATATATTTATTTCCACGCCGCCCGAACTTGATTGCTGAATTTTATAGGGCAGCCATTTTTGGTCGCGCGCAATTTCCGGGTCGTTCCATCTGCGGCCGATAAGCCGCTTCATCGAGAAAATGGTGTTTTCCGGATTGACCACCGCCTGCCGTTTCGCTAAAAGCCCGACTAACCGTTCGCCGTTTTTGGCCGTCGCCGCCATCGAAGGCGTCGTTCTGTTGCCTTCCTTATTTTCAATTATCTTCGGTTCACCGCCCTCAACAATCGCCATCGCCGAGTTTGTCGTTCCTAAATCTATACCAAGTATCTTGCTCATAGTTTTTTATTAATTATTTTAATTATTAATTGTTTAATTAAATTTCGACGCTTAATTTTCAATTTCTAATTTTCAATTTTCAATCAATGCTTCAATTTTCTAATGTTTTAATTTTGAAAATTAATTCATTGGAAATTCACTGGAAATTGAGAATTGAAAATTGGTAATTTTTATTTGTATACTTTCACCTTCGCCGGCCTCAAAACCTCGCCTTTCATTAAATATCCTTTTTGTTTTTCTTCCGCCACTACGCCCGATTCATCTCCATCAACCGATTCCATCGCCTCATGTTTCAACGGATCAAACTTCTCTCCAGCTACTTTCATTGCTTCTACCCCATTCGCTTTTAAATAGTCTTCCAGCTGTTTTTTGATGCTCTCGATGCCCGCGTCCAAAGTTCCCGCCCTGTCAAAATTATCCATAATTTCCAAAAGGGGCAAAATAAACATTTTCGACATCCACTCTTTTATTTCTCTTCCCTGTTGCTCCATATCCTTCTTCAAGTTGAGGTAATCGGCCTTGGCGCGCTTCCATCCGTTCAGATACTCCTCGGATTGTTTTTTGCATTGTTCCAGCTCGCTTAATTTAGTTGTTTCACCCTGCGGGTGACCACCCGAAGGGTGGTTATTTTCTTCGTTCATAATTGTTAAATATTTTATCTATTAAAAATTTTCTTAAAAACTCTTCGGACATTTCAGGAAAAATTTTTGAAGCGCATTCTCTGACCTGCAATGACGCGCTGATTAAATTGGAAACGGAATTTTCAAATTTTAACGCTTCCGCTTCTTTTATAGAAGATGGTTCCCAAACCTCTTCCATAAAATAATGCCAGCCGTCGGCCGTGGGCACCCGGCCTCCGGAAGTGTGCGGTTTGGTCAAAAATCCCAACTCCTCCAAAAAAGCCAAATCGTTTCTTATTGTGGCCGAACTGACATCCAAATCATAATTTTCGGCTAAAAATTCGGAACCGATCGGCTTCGCCGTCTTGATAAATTCCCCCACAACGATCACAAATATTTCTTTGGGCCTGCCTTCTAAGTTCATGATATTTAGAACTCTATCAGAGTTGGCAATGTTTCGTCAAGAGTGCCAACATTGCCAATTTGTTGCCGAGGAGGAGGATATGTTAAAATAATTTGTATTATTAATGAATTTCATAAATATCTAACAAAAAAATAAAATGAAAACTATAACCGAAAATGGATTAACTTGGACCGATATTGAAAAGCCGACTAAAAAAGACCTTGATTGGCTGAAAAACAGTTTTAATATTCATACCATTGTTTTGGACGAGTTAATCCCCGCATCCCAAAGGGAGAAGGTTGAATATTTTGACAACTATATGTTTTTGGCGATGCATGTGCCGGTTTTCCATCAGACGAAAAAAACTACCAAGCCGATTGAACTGGATTTTTTGATCGCCGAAAATCATTTGATAACAATTCATAACGAACCGATTGAACCGCTCAAGGATTTCCTCAAAAAATGCGAAAACAAGCCCGAATTGAAATCCAAGTATTTCAATTCCACAACCGGACATTTGTTTTACTTTATCAGCGAAGAACTGCTTAATTTCGCTGAAAGGCAATTAGTACATATCGGTAAAAATATCAACCAAGTCGAAGACGATATGTTCAAGGGCGCGGAACGGGAACTCATCAGAGACATCTCGGTCATCAAGAGAGATGTTTTGGATTTCCGAGTCGCCATCAGACCGCTTTGCAGGATATTTCATTCCTTGGCGAATCGGGGAATAAATTTTTGGCCGGAAAAAAGCGAAGATTTGAAAATTTATTTCAACGACCTCATCGACGATTACGAAAGAGTGTGGAATGAAATAGCCAACTACACCGACACCATCAACGCTCTGGAAGACACGCACACTAATCTGTTGAGCCACAAAACCAGTACCATTATCAGAACCTTCACCATCCTATCTTTCATCACTTTTCCGGCGATGCTGGTCGTCGCCGTTACCCAAATGAATCCGGCCGATTTTTGGATTGTGGCCATAACCATTCTCTTTACAACGACATTTATGTGGGTGTATTTTAAGACCAAAAAATGGCTTTGAAATTCTACAATTTTCTTACCCGTAAAAAAGAAAACTTTAAGTCCTTGCGCCCCAAGCAAGTTGGTTTTTACGCTTGCGGGCCGACGGTTTACGACTACGCGCACATCGGCAATCTGCGGACTTATATTTTTGAAGACATTCTGAAACGAACACTGGAATATAACGGCTATAAAGTTAATCACATAGTAAACATCACCGATGTGGAAGATAAGATTATCCGCGAGTCGCAAAAAACCGGTAAATCCATCGCCGATTTCGTCAAGCCCTATGAAAAAGCGTTTTTTGAGGACTTGAAAAAATTGAACATAGAAAAAGCGCAAAAATATCCGAAAGCGACGCGGCATATTAAAGAAATGATAAAAATTATCGAGGCGCTTCTCAAAAAAGGATTGGCTTATGAATCCGACGGTTCAATTTATTTTGATATTTCCAAATTCTCCGCCAAAGGCGGATCCGCCTCTGTCGGAAAGTACGGAAAATTGAGCGGTCTGAAGAGCCGGGAGCTAAAGGCGGGCGCGCGAGTTGATGTCGATGAATACGACAAGGCAAGCGCCGAGGATTTTGTTTTGTGGAAAGCCCCAAAGGAGAGCAATCTCCCTACTTGGAGCGCGTCTTTCGGCGCCGGCCGCCCCGGTTGGCACATAGAATGTTCGGCGATGTCCATGAAATATCTGGGCGAAACATTCGATATTCACGCCGGCGCCGTTGATTTGCTGTTCCCCCACCATGAAAATGAAATCGCCCAGTCCGAAGGAGCGACCGGCAAACCGTTTGTAAAATATTTTATTGAAGGCGAACATTTGTCGGTTAACGGCGAGAAAATGTCCAAATCCTTGGGCAATATATTCAATCTCCACGATTTGGAAGCGAAAAAATTCGATCCCCTCGCCCTTCGTTATTTGGCGCTTACCGCCCACTATCGTTCAAAACTGAATTTCACTTGGGAGTCGCTCCAATCCGCCCAAAACGCGCTATCTAATTTAAGAGACTTAATTGTTAATCTGAAAAACCAACCGCGTAGCGATGTATTAATACATGATAACCAAAAAATCGTTAACCGATTTAAGAAAAAATTCTTGGGCCGCATCAACAACGATATGGAAATGCCGGCCGTCGTGGCGCTTTTATGGGAAGTGGTAAAATCCGAAAAATTAAGCCCCAAAACAAAATACGATTTGATAATTGATTTTGATAAAGTTTTTGGGTTGAATCTCGGCAAAATAGAAGTTAAAAAAATTCCGGTGAAAGTTTTGCAATTGGCAAAAGAACGCGAAAAATATCGTCAAGCAAAAAACTTTGCCAAATCCGATATCCTCCGCAAAAAAATAGAATCCCTCGGCTGGCTCATTGACGACTCCTCCTCCGGCCCGAAAATAAAAAAGAAATAAAAAAATCAGCATGCGCTGATTTTTTTGTCTAAAAACCATTTCTACCGAAAATTAATTTAACTCCATTAAATAAACACATCAAATGCGAATGATTAATGCTCGAGCCGCAATAGTGTATGGGATTTTTAATTAAAGCACCTCTGATTCTGTCATTAAAAATTACAACGTCATTTCGATTTCCAACCACATCGATGTCGTGAACTGTCCAACCTCTCTTGTTAAGGCCGCCAACTATTTCTATGTTCAAATCTTTAATATGCCATCCCAAATCTTTTTTATAAAGTTTCTCCCATTTTCTATTTAGTAAAAACATAAAAATTCTTTTTCCCAGCAAGTGAGATATCATTTCGCAAAAGATACATCTTCCTCTCTTTTGTGCCATCCTTACACCTCCTCTTAAGAACTACAGAAATAATAACGCAAATGCCTATTTAATGTCAAAATAATTTGATTTTTGAATTTAACCTATTTCAACGATCGTTGAAATAGGTTAATAGATGATTTTATAATAAATCAAATTTCGATTTGAGCCGGTCATCGTCCGCGATGGTTTTCGCTTCAATAAAATTTATATATGGCCCAATTTGAAAAATTTCTTCAATAAACTGAATTTCGTTTAAACAAGGGTATGGATGAACGAAAACGCTTTTGTGCAATTGGCAAAATCCCAATTCTTTCAATTTATCGCGCAATGCGTTGCGGGCCAATTTTTTCTTTTCCGGAATATCAAAAGTCACAATTCGCCAAATACCGTCCCATCTCTTGGGTTTTTTAATTTCCAAGTTATCAAGCTCATATATTAGTAGTTTTTTCTTCCCTTTTTCGGTAATGGTAATTTTAGAAATGTTCCCATCTTCCCTAAAATCAATCAACCTATCTCGTTTTAGAATTTTTAATGACTTTGTAAAACTATGTTTTTTGGTTTTAAACTTTTTAATCAACGGACTAAACATTATGGCCGAGCCAGGCAATATCATCGCGGTAGTTATAATAAAACCAGCGGCCAAAGCCAACAAAATTTGTTTTCCCACCTCGCCTTTTTTGTTCATAGTGATTTTTTATTACTTGTTATTCACACTGCTCCCATTACACTATTCCAACGATCGTTCAAATAGTGTAAATATTTATTTTTAATCTTGTTTAATTAAGTGGTCTTTAATTAAATCATTGACCATTTTAATTTCGTCGGAGATGCCTTCAATAAGATCATAGTTTTTCAGTTCTTCAAAAGTTGCCCAAGCGTAGTTTATGCTTTCGTTGTCTAGTTTTATTTCTCCATTTTGATATGGGGCGTAAAAACTTAAAACAATAACCGGAACACCATCCGGTCTGATAAAAGTGATGTCGCAACAATAACTCATTTTTCCGACTTCGATACCGGCCTCTTCTTTGATTTCGCGCCTTAAAGAATTTTCCAAAGCGTAATACCAATGATCGGATGTCGTTTTGGGAGTATTGATGTAATCGTCGGTAGACAGTCCCCCGCCCGGCACCGTCCATTTTCCCGGAAATGCCTTCTTGTTAAAACTACGCTGAAGCAAGAGAAATTTACCATCTTTATGAATGATGCAAGTTGATGTTATCCTATGAAGTTCTTTGTCCATTTTATTTATCCGTTGGATCTTTTTTCATATTGCTTTAATACTACATCGACTTGCCACTATATACAATTCACAGGTTTTCAACTTTTTTATTTGCGGGAATTTTATCAAGCAACTATACTACTTTCTGAGATAGGGAAATGAAATTTTAAAATTCTAGGTGGGGGCGAGCCATTCCGAGCGGGACAGCGAGGAATGGGGCTAAGGAATTTTACAAATTTTATTTCCCTATCTCAAATCACCATGCCAATAAAGACCTACAAAAAAGAAATAAAAAAATCCCTTCCGTTCAACCCCAATCAGTTGCCGCCGCAAGACATTGAAGCGGAACAATCGGTTTTGGGCGCTCTTCTCATAGACAAAGACGCGGTTATTAAAATCGCCGACATTATCACTGCCAAAGATTTTTATCGCCGAACGCATGAAATAATCTTCGAATCCATGATGGAGCTCTACGCCAAAAGCGAACCCATTGATCTTTTAACCGTCAGTAGCAAACTAAAAGAAAAAAAACAATTCAAAGACATCGGTGGCATGTCGTATTTGACGACTCTCGTGAATTTTGTGCCGACCGCGTCCAATGTTGCACATTACGCAAAAATCGTTAATCAAAAAAGGGTCTTGAGAGATCTGATCAGCGCTTCCGGCGAGATCTCGGCTCTGGCGTGGAATGAAACCGGCAACATCGATGAGATTTTGGACGAAGCCGAAAAAAGAATTTTCGGGGTCTCACAAACATCGCTCATTCAGGAATTTCAGCATATCAAGCCGCATCTTACCGAAGCGTTCGAGAGATTTGACCGACTGCACAAAGGCGATGATGTCTGGCGCGGTATTCCGACCGGTTTTTTGGATTTGGACAAGCGGTTGGCCGGATTGCAAAAAGCCGATTTGATAATTCTGGCGGCGCGTCCGTCTTTGGGCAAAACATCGTTGGCGCTTGACATCGCCCGCCACGCGGCCGTTAATGAAAAAATGGCCGTCGGCGTTTTCAGTTTGGAAATGTCCAAACAGCAACTGATAGAACGGCTCATCGCCGCCGAAGCCAATGTCGATCTGTGGCGGTTGAGAACCGGGCAATTGTCAGACGAGGGCAAAGATAATGATTTTGATCGAATAGGCCAAGCTCTCAACAGTCTGTCTTCGGCGCCGATTTACATAGACGACGCCGCCTCGCCGAATGTTCTGCAAATCAGGACCATGGCTCGGCGGCTGCAGGCGGAAAAAGGCCTCGATCTTTTGATCATCGATTATTTGCAACTGATGCAGGGAACTGGGCGAATAGAAAACCGAACGCAGGAAGTCAGCGAAATTTCAAGATCCCTAAAAAATCTGGCGAGAGAATTGAATATTCCGGTGATGGCCCTGTCGCAACTTTCACGCGCGCCGGAGGCGCGCGTCGATCAGGTCCCGAAACTGTCGGATTTAAGAGAATCTGGCGCCATTGAACAGGACGCCGATGTCGTGATGTTCATCTACCGCGAAGATAAGGCCAAGCCCAACAACGAGACCGATCGGAAAAATATCGCCGAAATTCATGTCGCCAAGCATCGCAACGGCCCGACCGGAAAAACAGAATTGTATTTTAATGAAAATTATGTCAGTTTTAAAAACTTAGACAAATTACACTAATATGTATCCGAAACCGATAAAAGAATTTATAGACAATTTTTCCAAGTTGCCGGGAATCGGGCCGCGCCAGGCGGCGCGGCTGGCTTTTTGGATTTTAAACGGAGAAAAAAAAGTCCGAGATAATTTAAAAAAGGCGCTGGAAGGATTGGAGCATGATATAGATATTTGTTCTGTTTGTTTTTTTACCATGGAACATTCTCGGCACGGGGAAGATAAATGTCATTTCTGCGACAACCCCGCCAGAGATCATAAAATGATTTGCGTTACTGAAAAAGAAACTGATTTGGCGACTATCGAAAAATCGGGAAATTACAAAGGACTCTATCATGTTTTGGGCGGTTTGTTTTCCGCGCTGGATACGGCCATCCCCAAAAACCTGAAAATGCCGGAACTGATAAATCGGATAGAGAGCAAAAAAAACGGAGGTAAAAAAATTGAAGAAGTTATCTTGGCGCTTTCCTCCACTCACGAAGGCGATTTGACGGCGCATTATTTGGAGAGATTGTTGAAGCCGTTGAAAGTAAAAATTACCAGATTGGGGCGAGGATTGCCGTACGGCGCCGATGTGGAATTCGCCGACGCCAAAACGCTGTCCGGAGCGCTGGACGGCAGAAAAGAAACTAAATAGAAATAATTTCGACTTCCGTGAAATGTTGGCGATGGCCGGCTTTTTTCTTGTAGCGGGTCTTGTTGTGATAATGAAAAACAATGATTTTTCTGGAACGCCCCTGTTTTAAAACCTTAGCCGAGACACTTCCCCCTTCAATTAGCGGCGCCCCGATTTTCGTTTCTTTGTCGGCCACCAACAACACTTCATCAAAACTGAACTCACCGCCTTCCGCAGTATCGATTTTGCTGATTTTCAGCTTATCTCCCTCTTTAACCAGATATTGCTTGCCCCCGGTTTTAATTATCGCGAATTTCATATTATTTCGTTTAGGTAAGATACAATGATTGCCGACCGGCCGTCAAGAATCACTTGTTTATCATATACAAGGCGATGCCGCCGATCACAAGAAAACACTGGACTATGAGCGTTACCGCCGTTAAAAAATATGATAAAAAACGATTTTTTTTCCAAATTTTAAGCGCCAGAAATCCGTTGACCGCCATGATAATCACGCCGACCAGAGGCAGAATGAAAATGCTTTTTACTTCTCCTAGATAATCGACGCCCCAGTCCACATTATAGTGGAGTACGATGGGAATATTGTTTTGTTTTATGAAAAAATAAAAAAACAAAAACAGCCAGATTATGATGATGGAACTTGCGCCGAGCAATATTCGATTGATGGCGTCTCTCAAAAATTCTTTCATGATATTTTTATACCGCCACCGGGATTCGAACCCGGGTTACCTGGATGAGAACCAGGCGTCCTGGACCGGACTAGACGATAGCGGCACTCTTGATACTATAGACCAAATCATGTCATTATTCAACATTATGGATTCGCAAAAAACGATTATTTTTCTTCACGGCTGGGGCATGTCTTCCAAAATATTTCGGCCATTTTATCATTATTTCAAAAATGATTTTATCGTCTATTTTTTGGATTTACCAGGTTTCGGCGATACCCCCATTGAGAGGCCAATGGTTTTGAATGACTATGCCGAATTCGTTTATAAATTTATTCAAGATAACAATATTGTAGATCCTATAATTGTCGGTCATTCTTTTGGCGGCGCGGTTGCCACAAAATTGGCGATTATTCACCCAGAAATTTTATCAAAATTAATTTTGGTCGATGCCAGTGCCATTCGACAACCGCACCACATCATTAAACTGGCAAAAAAATTGGCAGATTTATTAAAACCTCTCATGCCATTTGGATTGAGAAAGTGGATTTTGAAATTATTAAATCTTGATAAGACCGACTATGCGCAAATTGAAAGTGACGAACTTAGGACAACATTCAAAAAGGTCATACATGAAGACCTGTCCCAATATTTGCCATCAATAAAATCGCCAACACTTGTTATCTGGGGCGAAAATGATACCGCGACACCACTTAGTGAAGGAAGACTTATCGCCAATTTAATTCCAAATGCTAAACTTTCAGTTATAAAACACACCGGCCATTTTTTATTTTTGGAAAAACCATTAGAATTTGTAAATGAAATTAAAAAATTTATTGTATCTCCTACAGCTTGAAGAATACGATTTGGAACGTTTTGACGAATGGTTGAAACGCAATCCGGGGCGAGTTGTTTTGGAAAAAAAGAATCATATAAATTGGACTCCCAAAGCCCGCGCGATTTTTATATTGGCTAAAATATTCGGCATAAAAAACGCCGTTTATATTTTGTCGCCAATCGATTCGTTATTGAAAAAACTGGTTGTTTCCAGGGCGCGCGCGAAAATAAAAAAGATGGCTGATTTGACGATAATCGGCGTTACCGGTTCCTACGGCAAGACAACAACCAAAGACGCCATTTCGCATGTATTAATACATAAATACAACTTATTAAAAACCGAAGGAAACCGCAATACCCTTTTGGGCATAGCCAAGACCATTGTTAATGATTTGAAACCGGAACATAAAATTTTTGTTTGCGAAATGGCCGCGTATCGGCCGGGCGATATAAAAGAAATCTCCAAATTGATTAAGCCAAAAATCGGCATCGTTACCGCCATCGGTCCGATGCATTATGAAAGATTCGGTTCGATGGAAAATATTTTGAAAACAAAATTGGAACTGATTGAATCATTGCCAGATAACGGTATTGGTTTTTTGCCGAAAGAAATTGAGCCGCAAATAAAACAAAAAAAAATTGGCGCTAAAACAGAATTTTTTTCTTCAAAAGAAGCATTATTGGTGAAAATCGGAAAACTATTTGAATTGTCCGAAAATGAAATTTTGGGACGCTTGAAAACCATGCCTCCGATATCGCGCCGCCAAGAAATGATAAAGACCTCCGGCGATATCACCATCATTGACGACTCATATAATTCCAATCCTATGGGATTTTTATCGGCCTTGGCAGCATTGAAAAATATGGCCGTTCAAAGGAGAATTTTGGTTACCCCGGGAATGATTGAACTCGGCGAAAAGCAATTTGAGTTGAATAAAAACGCCGCCATTGCGGCGGCGCAGGTCGCCGACTATGTAATCATAGTCGGCGAAATCAATAAATCCGCTTTGGAAGATGGTTTGAAAGAAGAATGGAAAGATAATTTCGACAAAAAGGTCTTTTGGGCGCCAGATCTGGATTCGGCCAAGAAAAAACTATCCGAAATCACCATCCCCCATTCCGCGATTCTTCTGGAAAACGACCTCCCCGATCATTATTTTTAACTCTTGACAAATTCTATGAATTTGGTAAAATAGTCACATAAATGGCTCCTGTGGACACAGATGAGTGCAATGGATAGCAGAACGGTTCGAAAGAACCGGAGACCCCCGTCCGATTCGGGGTCTGTGTCCCTTGAGCCAAATATAACCTCCCAAAGCATTGGGAGTTTTATTTTTACTTTTCACTTTCTTTACTGGCTTCAGAAATCAAATCAGAATCGTAACTAAATATCAGTTTTTTCCGTTCTTTATGGCGTTCAAAGCCAAGATTTATCAGCCGATCAATTAATTCATCTATATCCAATCCGCTTTTTTCCCAAAGATAGAAAGACAAGGAGCCAGGCAAAGTGTTTATTTCATTTATCCAAACATCACCGCTTTGCTCGCTGACTATAAAATCAATTCTGGCAACACCGGAAGCGTCAACTGATCTAAAGGCGGTTTTTGCCATTTCTTGAATTCTCCTGGCTAATTTTTCACTGATGGGCGCCGGCACCAAGCGTGAAAGTCCGGCCATACCTTTCATTTTCCCACCCTTCATATACTTGTCTTCATAGGAAAGCATTTGTTCACTACCTAATGGCTGTTCGCAAACCGACGCGATCAATTCGCTATTCCCTAAAACGGAACAATTAATTTCGATAATATTCTCTTTTCCTTCTTCAATGATAATCCGCCGATCAAACTGGGAAGCGATATTAATTGCCCCTTCTAATTCTTTAACGCCACTAGCCTTGTTAATGGCGACACTGCTTCCCAGGTTCGCTGGCTTAACAAATACTGGATAACTTAATTCTTTTTCTATATTTTTAATAATATCAATTTTATTATCTTCCCATTCGCTTTTTAAAAACCAAACATATTTTACAGTTGGCAATCCGACCTCTTTAAACACAGATTTTTGAATAATTTTATCCATCCCCACGGCCGAGCCCGTAACACCGCTTCCCGTGTAAGCAGCATCAGCCATTTCAAAAAGACCTTGCAAAGTTCCGTCTTCTCCAAAAGTGCCATGAATCGCCGTAAAATATATGTCGGCTGAAATTTTATTCAGAAATTTAAACGCAGATTTCGGCGCCAGCGCTTTAACACTCGGCGAGACATTAAAAATATATTCCGGCGCTTTAATGTCAGTAAGTTTTAAATTCTTATAGCTTTCCAATTTTTCCAATTTCTTATCAACAAACCATCTGCCGGTTTTATCTATATAAATCGGAATAACTTCGTATTTGTCGCGATCGATATTTTTGAAAACCTGCATTGCCGTCATAATGGAGACCTCATGCTCCACCGAACGGCTTCCAAAAACCACCGCTACTTTTGTTTTATCGTTTCTCATGCTTAAAGAGTAGGTTTATCCGGAGGAATTTGCAAATAATTGAATAAAAAATGAAACAGGTCCTTAGCCGCCGGCACCACCGTGCTTTCGGCGAATCTTATTCCTTGAGGACGATCCAATTTAATCAGGGCGATGAATTTTGGATTATAAGCCGGAGCGAAAGCCACAAAGGTGTGAATATATTCATCAAGATAACCGCCGTTTTTTAAATCCGGTATTTGGGCCGTGCCGGTTTTCCCGGCAATGGTATACCCGGATACTTGCGCCCGCCGTCCGCTGCCATTTTCCACGACCTTAATGAGCATATCGATCAATTTTACCGATGTTTCAGAGGAGATGACTTGTTTTGATTGTTTGTTTTTCATTTCGCCGGTCTCGTTGCCATGGGAAATTATTTTGGCAACCAAACGCGGCTGAATTAATTTGCCTCCATTGGCTATTACCGACAAGGAACGAATTAATTCCATAGGCGTTACGGCAACCCCTTGGCCAAACGCAGCGGTGGCATAATTAACATCGCGGCCGCTCAAAAGCTGTGAAAGATCTCCGCTCATTTCCGGAATATCAATGCCGGTTTTGCTGTCAACGCCAAAATTTTTCAGATATTTCAAAAATATATCCTTGGGCACTTTTTGCTGGACGAAAACCGCTCCGGTGTTTAAAGATTGCTCCAGAACCGTGGTCATGGTCTGCCAGCCCAAAATTTTATCCGATAACGCGTTAGAAATGGTTCTATCGGCGACCTGAACGCTACCAGTGTTATAGTATTTGGTTTCCGGCGTCACGGCGCCCGTCTCAATGCCAATAGCCATAGTGATTGGCTTGAAAACCGATCCCGGTTCATAGCGCTTCAGGGTTGCCGGATTAATAAACAAATTTTTGTCAGAAACGGCGGAATAATTATTGGCATCAAAACTTGGCGAAGAAGCCATTGCCAAAATATTGCCGTTTTTTGGATCCATTACGATAATGGAACCCTCGCTTGCCCGCCATGTTTCAACCGCCTTGGAAATCAACGATCCGGCTTGCGCCTGAATCGCCGAATCAATGGTTAGAACCAAGTCCGAACTGGAAATAAAACCGGAAAGATTGTCGTTATAATATTCTTCCAACCCATATTGGCCGGTTTGCCCGTTTTTATCGAACCCCAAAAACCCAATAACCTGTGAAAGATGCAGCCCCTCAGGATAATATCTTAGGGTCTCGCTACCCACCTCAATACCGGGTTCATTCAGCGCTTTTATCGCGTCAACGATTTCGTCGGAAACTTTCTTCTTCAAAATCTCATGCGGATCGTTCGGTTTTGATAATTTTTTCATCAGAGAGGCCTCGTCAAGTTCTAAAATAGGCGCTAATTTTTTGGCCAAGGTCATTGGATCGGTGATTTTTTGAGGGATGGCATAGATTAAAGAAAATTCCTTATTTAAAGCCGCCGCGTAGGGCGCATTGTCTTTATCCGTTAAAAAAATACTGCCACGAGGAACCGCGCTATTATTGTTATCGCTTATATTTTTAGCCCTGGCCAAATAATAATCGTGGCGAAAAATTGATAAATAAAAAAAACGCCCCCAAACCAGAAGAGTTAATAAAATAAAAAAGAATATCAAAAATAAAATTCTATTTTCAGAATTGTATTTCGGCATATTTATTGATTCTTGGCGACCGAACCGGATATTTTGATATATTGAACTTGATCATTGGGAACAAGATTTAAATCTTGAATCGCCTGCTGGAGAAAGCCGATGCTGCGCTTGCCGGAAAGTTCCAAATTGAGAGTTCTTATTTCAATTTTTAAATTTTCAATATTTTTGTGCAATATATTTTTTCTATAATTCGCCATAATCACGCTGTTCACAATAAACAAGTAGGCGATTGTCAACCCGACAACGGCGAAAATAAAAACTGTGTTTAAAGTTTCTATTTTGATGGTTTTTAACATATCTATTTTTATTGCGATACTTGTCATATTTTTTCTATTACTCTTAATTTCGCGCTTCGACTTTTAGGATTAATATTAATTTCTTCATCAAAAGCCATGATTGGTTTTTTATTTAAAATTTTGATGATGTTTTTCCGATGCAAATCTCGCGACCAATTTTTTATTAAACGATCTTCCAGCGAGTGAAAAGAAATGAAGGCGGCTTTTCCTCCTTTTGCCAAAACTTTCAAAATGTCGGCTAATGTTCTTTCTATTTCCGCCAACTCCTGATTGACTTCAATTCTTAAGGCCTGGAAAATAAGAGTGGCAGGATGCAGTTTGCCATGACGTCTGGATACTTTTTCTATTATCTCCACCAGTTCTTTCGTTGTTTTTATTCTTTTCATTCTTCTGGCGGCCGCTATGGTCTTGGCGATTTTCTTGGCCTTTGTTTCTTCTCCGTACTTTTTAAAAATGTCTGCCAGCCGCGTTTCGGAATAATCATTCACGACATCTTCGGCCGTTAGCGGATTGTTGGAATCAAAACGCATATCAAGAATTTCATCTTTTTGAAATGAAAATCCCCTTCCGGAATTTTCCAGCTGGCTGGTGGACATCCCGAAATCAAAAAGAATTCCGCCAATATTGTTAATTCCGTTTTCTTCCGCAATCTTTAAAATATTTCCGAAAGAATCGTTTGTAAAAAGAACTCTATTCCCGAAATCCCTCAAATTACTCTTGGCTCGAATTATTGATTCAATATCTCTGTCAATCGCGATTAATTTTCCATTAGGCGCCGTTTTTTCCAATATCGCCTTGGCGTGACCGCCATCGCCTACCGTGGCGTCAATGAAATTCTGATTCGGCTGCGGATTAAAATACTCCAACACCGCATTTAAAAGAACTGGAATATGCGCCATATTTATATGCCAAACTCGCTTAGCCCTTCCGCGATATCACCGGATAATTTTTCCGATTCGGCAATATATTTGTTCCAGACATTCTCGCCCCAAACTTCAATGCGATCCTGAACGCCGATAATCACGATTGATTTTTCAAGCTTGGCGTATTTTTTAAGAGAATCGGAAATTAAAATGCGCCCCACTTCGTCAATTTCAATTTCAATCGCACCAGAAAGCATAAATCTCTTGAAGTCCCTGGCTTTTTTATAACCCAGCGGTAAATTATTCATTTTTTCCGAAAAGAGCTGCCAATCACGGTTTGGATAGACGAACAAACAGCCGTCTAATCCCCTTGTCAAAACCGGCTTTTCGCCCAATTCCATTCTTAACTTAGCCGGAATCGTCAGTCGGTTTTTGGAATCCAGATTGTGTTTAAATTCGCCTAATAGCATATGGTTATCCCCTGTTTAGCATACTTATCCACAAAGTTACCCACAATCTCCCACCGACAGATTTATATTAATACAAATTAAAAAGGCCTGCAATAGGCTTCGTTGTGGATAAGTCAGGTTTTGGGCATTGCTGGAATCGGACCAGCGGCCTTTCCGATGTGAACGGAACGCTCTGCCACTGAGCTAAATGCCCTATATTTTCAATTTATCTACGAGTTTTTCGTGTTTGAAATCCAAAAGATCGCGAAGGAAGCGATCGTACATGCCGTAGCGATAGTAAAATTCTTTGGTTGTCATCAGCGCGTATTTTATTTCCTTGCCAACCTCCGCTTCCAAATCCTTGATAAAATTATTGAACTTGGCCGGTTTTACATTATCGCCGACAATCAGAAGGTCGGCGCGAGAAGTGTCGGAATTTATGAACACCCCCGCCAGCAATGCCAGTTTGATTCTCCCCAAACTTTTAATGCGGTTCAGCATTTTATTTTTTGAAGCCGGACTGGTCTTTGCCAGTAATTCTTTGAGTTCTTCGTAAAATTCAAATCCCCTGTTGGCTCTAAAGGTTTTTTTGCCCTTTGAACCTTTTCGGATTAAAAATCCGATGTTCGCCAAATCGTCGAGATTTCTATTAACTTGAACTAATTTGAAATCAATTTTTTTTGAAATGTCCTGCGGTCCAAAACTTTCGTCCGGATTGTACAAAAACAGTTTCAAAATCCGCACTCGCACGGGCGAATCGAATAGCGCATCTAAAGTTGATTCGGATAATATCTTGGCCATCGGGCGTTTTGATTAGTTTTCTATTTCAATTCCACCGCGGCGCCCGCTCCTTCCAATTTCTTCTTGAGTTCTTCGGCCTCGGCTTTGTTAACCCCGCTCTTGATAACTTGCGGAGCGGAATCAACAAGCTGTTTTGCCTCTTGAAGACCCTTATCGGTCGCTTCGCGAACTATCTTGATGACCGCGATCTTCTGGTCGCCGGCGCCGGCTAAAACGACATCAAAGGCCGATTTTTCTTCCACCGCCGCCACGAGCTCGCCCGCTCCGGCCGCCGGCATCGCCATCATCGGCGCCGATGCCGAAACCCCAAATTTTTCTTCCAGCGCCTTTACCAGTTCGGAAAGTTCCAGCGCCGTCAATTTTTCTATTTCTTCTATGATCTTGTTAAATTTATCACTCATATTTTTATTTTTTTATTTATTATTTTATTATTTTTTCGACCTTATATTATTTAGTATGCCAACTAAATTGCGCATATTGCCCGATAACACGGTAACCAAACCGGAAAGCGGAGCGGCAATGGTTCCGACCACTTGCCCCAAAAGAATTTCGCGAGAAGGAAGTTTTGCCAAAGCGATAATTCCATCTTTGCCCTGCCAAGTTAATCCGAGAAAGCCGCCTAAAATTTTAAGCGCATCATTGATCTTGGAAAATTTCCAAATGGAATTCGCCACGGGCGCCGGATCGTCATAACCGAATACCACCCCGACCTGTGTCTTAAAATCATCAATTTTGGCGTCTTCAAACTTTCCGAATCTTAAAACGCGGTTAATCAGGGTTTTCTTGGCGACTTTATATTCGGCGTTCATCGCTTTCAGGGCTCGCCTTAATTCCATCGCCTTGCTGACCGGCAATTTGTTGAAATCCACCAAAAACGCCGCTTTGGCCCGGCTGAATTTATCGGTTAAATCGTTTAAAATATTTGATTTTTGCTCTCGCGTTAATGGCATATATTTAAAATTTTCAATTATTAATTTTCAATTTTCAATAAATGTTTCAATTTTTGAACATTAATACATTAAAAAATTCATTATAAATTAGAAATTTGAAATTTGAAATTAAAAATTGCGAACTAATGTTCGCAAACAACAGAGCTAAAAGCTTTTGTTCTCGGAGAGACTTACCGCGCCCTTCGTAGCTTTAGCGAAGAAGGGTATCTTGCTCTCTGTCTGCGAACATTCTCACTCTATCAAAAATAAAAAGGGGCGTCAAGCCCCTGTTTATTTTTGATGTTTTTTGCGCCACTCTTCTATTTTTTTGTGGTTGCCGGAAAGAAGAACTTTAGGAACTGGATATTTTTTATTTTTATATTTAATGACTTCCGGACGGGTATATGTCGGAACGCCGACGCCGTATCTTTTTTCTTCAAGCGATTCGTCTTTGCCTAAAACGCCCGAAATGTGGCGCGACACCGCGTCAACGACGATCATTGCCGGTAACTCTCCTCCCGTTAAAACATAAGGACCGATAGATAATTCGCTAATTTTTAATTTCAAATTTCTAATTATTTTTTTAATTCGTTCGTCTATCCCTTCGTAGTGACCGGCAATCATTACAATATGTTTATATTTTTTTGCGAAGTCGCTCGCCATTTTAGAATTAAATTGTTTGCCCGAAGCGGAAAAAAGAATTACAAGGGGGTTTTTCAACCCCTCTTTTTTTCTCCCCTTATCAGGGGAGAATTTATTGAGCGCTTTTGCAAGCGGTTCGATTTTGAACACCATCCCCGCTCCTCCGCCGTATGGTTTATCGTCAACCCGCCCGAATGACCATTCGGTCGGGCGGGCTTTCTTATGTTTGTCGTTAGTAAAATCGCGGAGATTGACTATATTTATTTTTATTTTCCCGCTTTTCCGCGCGCGTTTAATAATACTCTCGTTTAGATAGGAATCGAAAATTTTCGGAAAAATTGTAATTATGTCGAATTGCATATTGCTTAACCAAAACCCCTCCGCAACTGCGGAGGGGTTTTGGAATAGATTATAGTTGTCTTAAATCGTCAACAACTTGATCCATATCTCTTGTCGGTCTTTCTCTCACGGGACGAGTCGAACCCTCCGGCTCTTCTATCTTCAAATTGACGCGCGCGTTGTGACGGGCACCAATTATGCGAAGCAGAGTTCGAATGGCTTTCGCGGTGGATCCCTGTCGGCCGATAAGCATTCCCATATCTTCTTGGTTTACTTTAAGGTCTAAAAGGACTCCCATCTCGTCCACCTTGCGGTCAATTTTGACATCATCCGGATGATCAACAATCGACTTCACAAGGTACTCAAGAAATTCCTGATCAACATTAGCCATTTCTTTGAACAATCTTTTTAAAGTTTTAGTAGGTCGACCTCCCCAAAGGGGTAGCTACTAATTGTCCGCAATATATCAAAAATTGATATGCTTGTCAAACGATTTTTTAATACTTACCATGGAGCCAAGAGCCGGCAAACCGGATGGACGAACCGAGAAACGGTGTTTATTGATTTTCCCAGCCCTGTGGACAACTGTTTGCAACTGTCAACGCATTGTGCTAATATAAGAACGATCGAAAGATCGAGATTTCTAAAGCTTGGAGGCCTCGCAAGAGGTCTCCTTTGCGTTTTTATTTTGTTATTTCTTTTTTCCAACAAATGAAATCCTTTATTTTCTGTATATCAAATATGAATAACCCGCCCTCGACTAATTCGCTTAATTCACTGGAAACCCTTCTCGCAGTGGCAAATAATGTAACTCTTTTATCGTCTTTTAACAATTGTCTAACGGGATCGGCGAAATCACTATCCCCGCTCCATAAAATAAAATTATCAATATTATTTTTATCATAATCAATTAACATATCCCTTCCGATTTCAACATCAAAATTACATTTTAAATCTTCAACCGATTTGACGCCTTGATTGTTAAGTTGCTTTAACTGATTGTTTAAAAATTCTATCGTTTCAATTGTTAATTTTTGTAATAAAGGTTTTCTAATAAATTCTTTTAAAATATTCGGCGAATTCGGGGGGACACTGGAAACATCTATAGAAAGCCGCATTATTTTTACAGGTTTTGTCTTAACATCGTATCCGAATCTGCCGATATCTTTTACAAACCGTTCTGATTCAGCGTCTCCTATTAAAGTGCCATTGTAAAATTTGACGGCGTTGATAGTGTCAAAAGAATCTAAAAATTGTTTTAATCTTTTGGGCTCAATATGCCAACCCAGTTTAACCGACCATGGCTTAACATTCGCATAGTCAATATAAATATTTGTTTTTCCGCCAAAAATAATTTCTAATTCTTTAATCCTGTCGGGGTGCTGGTTGGATAATTCTTTTAATCTCGGAGTTTTAGGATTGAACATTCATTTTTTAATTAGTTTTATTCGTGGATTATTATAAGATAATCTCAAATTTATGTAAATAAAAAAATCGCTTCACAATCGTGAAATGATTTTTTTTGCGCGATACTCGCCATGGAGCCAAGAGCCGGCAAACCGAATGGACGAACCGAGAAACGGTGTTTAGAGGAGAGAGATTTATACCCTCTCCGAATAAACGGGTCGGGCATTTCTAACTCGCACTGTCACCCGATCCGATTCCGTTTACCGACTCGTTGGCTCGATAGCGATTATCTTTTCTGTTTCGTCCTCCGCAACTTGGAACCATTCCAAGCGCCGGACTTAACAAGAGGATTTATCCTCTTCTGAAACTTCCACTGAATAAGTGAAAATCTCGGAATAAGAGGGAGAGTTGCGTATCTCCCATGGCTTGCCGAAACCACTCGGCTGCCATACGGCGGGGAACCCTCCCCGCAAACTTCTTGATGGATCGAGTCTAGTCCCATTTTGGGAATCCCTCGTCAAGCCGTCCATCAACGGCAACGGCAACCTATGAGAGCGCTGCCCCTATAACTTCTATCGCGGCCTTGCGGCCTGCCTCCATCCCCCGGCCATGCGCAAACCTGGCCGCATTCTGGCCCTGCCCGGACGGGTCTCTCTTAGACTCTCCGGACTCATCTGCCCACCTGGTATACTCTACATATGCCAGGTAGCACTCCTTTTTATAGGCCGCATTAGCGGCCTTTTCTGCCACTGCCTTTACAGCAGCGGCCTTTTCTGCCACTGCCTTTACAGCAGCGGCCTTTGCGGCTTCAGTGCCAAAAATTCGGCACAAAAAATTTACTAATTTTTTCATTTTTTCCTCCTTCGCCCCGCCTCCCTTTCGGTGAGGGCTTATGGGCACTCCATACTCTAACCGCTAGTAAGAAGGTTTCTGGAGACCAGACGGGTTTAGGTTTGCTCTCCAGCTTATCTCATTACTAAAAAAGGCGATTGAGAGCTCTTTACTTACTATACTTAATATAGAGAAGAGAGTTTACAATCGCCTTTTTACAAGATTTACGGCTCTTATACGCCGCCTGTCCGCCTCTGGCGGAACCCTCTCCTCTAAAGAAAGTATTTAATATTAAAATGTTAATATTCAGCCAACTTTCACCTTACCTTTATAGTATAGCGTATCTAACAAACCCTGTCAAGTTTTTTGACGGGTTTTGGCGGGTTTTGGCTTAAATAAGCGGTTTTTTGGATGCTTTATGAACCGGTTTTTTGGCGCCGGAAATTATGCCCTGCGAAATAAGCAAATTATGAATTGAATCCGACGGTTGGGCGCCCTTGCCAATCCAATATAGGATCCTGTCTTTATTCAAACTGACTTTCTTTGTTTTGCGGTCAATGTTGCCGAGCAACTCCAAATACTTCCGGCGCGGGCCGGCGGTTTTTTGAGTCGCCACGACTCTGAAAGTCGCGGTATGTTTTTTTCCTACTTTCTGCAATTTAATGGTGAGCATATTATTTAAAACTTACATTTCCGGCATCCCCGACATTCCGCCGCCCATTGGCGGGTTATTTTTTTCCGGCAGATCGGCCACAAATGTTTCGCTGGTCAACAGCATCGAAGCCACCGAGACGGCATTCTGCAGGGCGGTTCGGGTAACTTTCAACGGATCTATGATGCCGTCCTTAATCATATCGGCGTATTCTCCCGTGACGGCATTAAAACCGATTCCTTTTTCTTTGCTCCCCACAACTTGAATCACCTCATTGTCGTCTTTGTTGGAATTTTTGGCAATGGCGCGCATCGGCGCTTCCAGCGCGTTGACAACTAAATTGACGCCCTTGGCTTCGTCGCCGAATTCGGTTTCGCCGACCAATTTGGCATTCTTGATTTCCTTAGCCGCTTCAAACAGCGCCACTCCGCCTCCGGAAACAATCCCCTCCTCAATGGCCGCTTTGGTCGCCGAGACGGCGTCCTCAATCCTGAATTTCTTTTCCTTCATTTCAATTTCGGTGGCCGCGCCGACTTTAATGACGGCCACGCCGCCGGCCAGTTTCGCCAGCCGTTCCTGCAGTTTTTCTTTGTCAAAACCGGATTCGGTCTTTTCCATCTGCGACTTGATTTGCTTGATTCTTTTCTCTATTTCCGCCTTTGAACCGGAACCGCCGACAATGGTGGTATTGTCTTTGGTGGCGACCACTCTTTTGGCGCTGCCCAAGATATCCAAATCGGCGCTTTCCAATTTCATTCCCTTATCTTCGGAAATAACTTCGCCGCCGACAATGGCCGCGATATCTTCCAACATCTCTTTCCGCCGATCGCCAAACCCCGGGGCTTTAATCGCCAGAACATGAAAAACGCCTCTCAATTTATTGACCACCAGAGTCGCCAGCGCTTCGCCTTCAATATCATCGGCGATAATGACCAGATTTTTATTTCCCGATTTCACCACTTTTTCGAGCAATGGCATTATTTCGGCCAGCGAGGAGATTTTCTTGTCGGTTATTAAAATAGAGGGTTTTTCCAAAACCGATTCCATCCGCTCGGTGTCGGTTACCATATAAGCGCTGACATAGCCGCGATCAAACTGGAGCCCTTCAACCAATTCATAATCCACGCCCAGAGTTTGCGCCTCTTCAACGGTTACCACGCCTTCTTTGCCGACTTTATTGATCACCTCGGCAATCAGCGAGCCCATTTCTTCGTCGTTGGCGGAAATGACGGCAACATCTTTTATCTTTTCTTTGGTTACCGGTTTGGCATTCTTCTTTAATATATCAGAGACCTTGGACATCGCTTTGTCCATCCCCTTTTTCAAAACCATCGAGTTGGCGCCTGAATTGATTAAATTGATGCCTTCGGCGATCATCGCCTGCGCCAAAACCACCGCCGTGGTGGTGCCATCGCCGGCGACATCGTTGGTTTTTGAGGCCGCCTCTTTCACCAGCGAAGCGCCGATATTTTCAAACTTGTCTTTCAATTCAATGTCTTTGGCGATGGTGACACCGTCGTTGGTGATGGTCGGCGCGCCGTAGCCCTTGTCCAAAACGACATTGCGGCCGCGAGGACCGAGAGTAATTTTTACGGCATTGGCCAATTGGTCAACGCCCCTCTTGATAGCTTCTCTGGCGGCAACGCCGCTGATTATTTGTTTTGCCATAAATTTATTCTAAAATCGCCAAAATTTCGTCCTCTTTCAATATCTTATATTCCACGCCGTCCATTTTAAATTCCGTGCCGGCGTATTTTTCAAATACAATCGTATCGCCTTTTTTGACGCCGGATTTTTTTATCTTGTCGCCCGCGCCCATAGCCACCACTTTGCCCTGCGCCGGTTTTTCTTTGTCGGCCGTTTCCGGCAGAATAATTCCCGATTTGGTTTTTTCCGATTCTTTTGCCGGCGCGACCACCACCCTGTCGCCCAAGGGTTTGATTGCCAACCCGAAATTTTGTTTTATTTGTTTGATTTTCTTCTTTGCCATATGCGTTATATTGTATCCAAATCCCCTGTCTTGTCAAGATTTTTGCAACGGCATATACTTCAATTATGATTTTCAGATTCTTGCTTCGCGTCATTGCCAACGCGCTGGCGGTTTTGGTGGCGGCGCGGTTTGCGCCGGGAGTCACTTATAATTTTGAGCCATTCACTCTGGCAAAAATAGCGTTAATTCTCGCACTGGCCAACGCTCTTTTGAAACCGCTATTGAAATTAATCATGGGTCCTATTATACTGATGACGCTCGGACTTTTCACGATTGCCATAAATATCTTTCTTATTTGGCTGACAGCCTATCTCGTCCCCGCGCTTCATATCAATGATTTCAGCGCTTATTTTTTCACCATGATAATAGTCGGTTTATTTAATTTCGCAATCTCGACCATAGCAAAAAAAGACGACGACTAAATCAAATATGTCGCAATTTTTACCAATAATTCAAATAGTAATCGCAACGCTCTTGATCGGAGCAATTCTTTTACAGTCGCGCGGCACCGGCTTGTCTTCCGTTTTCGGCGGCGAGTCGTCTTTTTACCATACGCGCCGAGGCATTGAAAGAATTATTTTTTGGGCGACAATCGTCCTGGCGACATTGTTTGTCATCACTAGCATCATATCGTTTTTGATCTAATACCAACATTCGTAAATTCATAAAAGTTAAAAACTGGATAAGAGTGTGGAAAAAATTCAGCGCTTATGAAAAACTTTGGGCTGTTGCGTTTTGCGTTGCCGCGATTCTATCGCTGATGCTTTTGTTCAATAATTTCTACCGCGGCCGCACCAGCGAAGTCCCCACTTCGGAAGGCGCTTTCGTCGAAGCGGCGCCGGAGTCGCCCCATAACTTAAATCCCCTTTTATCGGTTAATGATTCCGACCGGGACTTGTCGCGTTTAATTTTTTCTTCGCTCCTAAAATACAACGAAAAAAATGAATTAACGCCCGATTTGGCGGAAAGTTATGAAATTTCCAAAGATGGCAAGACTTATACAATAAAATTGAGAAATAACATTTTTTGGCATGATGGAGAGCAATTCAGCGCCAGTGATGTGGTATTTACTGTTAACGCCGCTCAAAATCCCGAATATAACAGCCCCTTGAGAACCGGTTGGCAAAGCGTCAAAGCCGAGGCAACCGACGCAAATACGGTAGTATTAACTTTAAAAACCCCATATAGCGCCTTTGCCGAAAATTTAGCACTTTTGGGAATTTTGCCAAAACATATTTGGGAAAAAGTTGTGCCTCAAAATTTTCCGCTGGCCAATTTCAATTTCAAACCCGTTGGCACCGGTCCGTATCGCTTCGTAAAATTGCAAAAAGACGCGCTGGGCAGAATTATATCGGTCACTTTAATCGCCAACTCAAATTATTTCTCTTCGGTTCCATTCATAAAAAATTTTATTTTCAAATTTTATTTATCCGAAGAAGAAGCGGTTTCGGCTTTTAACAGAAAGGAGGCCGACGGACTATTGCTCCAGACGGCGCAAAACAAGAATCAATTGCGCGGTTTGCAAAATTCTTCCGTTTTTTCCCTGCCTTCTTTAAGGGTCTATGGTTTGTTTCTCAATACCAACGACCCATTGCTGGGAGCGAGGTATATTAGAGAAGCCATTAGTTATGCTGTTGACCGTAAAGAAATTTTAAGTAAATTATTTTCCGACGAGGGTAAAATAGCCGCGGGCCCCATTCCTCCGGCGGCGCTCGGCTCCAGCCCGGATATTGCGGGTTATTCTTATGACCCCAAAAAAACCGCGAAAATCTTAGAAAAAAACAAGTGGATAAAAAATGAAGAAGGAGTTTACGAAAAAAAGATAGGCAAAAATAAAGAGGCCTCACCATTGAAGTTTACTATCATTACCGCCAAATCAATGGAACTGCCGGCAACGCTAATCCGCGATTATTTGAAAAATGTCGGTATAGAAGCGGACTTGAAAATTCTTGGATTGAGAGAAATTCAACAGGACTATCTCCGAACTAAAAATTACAACGCTATTTTAATCGGCGAGTCCTACACCGATTCTGTCGATCCTTATGTATTCTGGCACGGAACGGCCATAAAAGAACCCGGGCTCAATTTATCTTTATATGCCAACAAAAGCGTGAATAAAATTTTGGAGGACGCACGCCAAATAACCGATTCCGTAAAGCGCGCGAAGAAACTTGAAGAATTTCAAAAACTAATTTTGAAGGACGCGCCGGCGGTTTTTCTTTATTCGCCCAATTATATTTATGTTGTCAATAATGCGGTTAGAAATATAAAACTGGATAGTTTGGTCATCCCGTCATATCGCTTTTCAAAAGTTAACGAATGGTATGTGGAAACGAAAAGAATATGGAAATGATGAATCTTCAGGAAATATTGGGATTGCCGATTTTGTTGGATAAACAAAAATTGGATTTAATTTTTGACGGCGATTTCGCGCCTATGAAAAAATTTGAGCGAGAGTTGAATGAATTAAATCCTTTTCTCCGAGATTCCGACTCTCAAAGTGGCCCCGATCCAGTTTATTATGTTTGGCGCGGCGTTTATTTAAAAAACGATAAAGAAAAAATGAAAAATTCCGGCTTGCGTTTGGATTTAACGCTCATGCCGCCGGGCAAGATCGGCAATGAGTTTGTAAAAACCGCCGGCCATTATCATTTGCAATATCCGGAAATGTATTTTATTTTATGCGGCCGAGCGCATATTTTAACGCAGTTGTATAAAAAAAATCCAAAAATTATAGAAATTGTTCATTTAACAGAAGCAAGCGCCGGAGAGCAGGTTTTTATTCCTCGAGGATTCGGCCATAATACCATTAATGTTTTTGACAAACCGCTTGTGTTCGCGACTTTAGCGGATGAAAAATTGGAAGACGATTACGAATCATATAAAAACAATCGCGGCGCTTCTTATTATTTTTTGACTAAAAATGGCCAAGTTGATATTGTTAAAAATCCGAATTATGATTCGATTCCGGAGTTAAAGAAAACCCCCGCCGAAAAAGCAAGCGCGGGCGCGTGGCGGAACTGGAATACGCGTACGCTTCAGGAGCGTATGGACGAAAGTCATTGAGGGTTCGACTCCCTCCGCGCCCATAAAATTAGGCATAAAAAATAAAAAACAAATGTTAAAACAAAGAATTGCGCCGCCCGCAGTGGCGGCGCCGACAAAACCCCATGCTAATAAAGAAAAATTAAGGATTATTCCTCTGGGAGGACAGGAAGAAGTGGGCCGCAATATGACCGTTTTTGAGTATGGAGAGAATATTGTGATTCTTGATATGGGGCTCCAATTTCCGGAAGAAGACATGCCCGGAATCGACTACATTATTCCCGACACTCATTATCTAAAAGGAAAAGAGAAAAATATTAAGGCGGTAATTTTAAGCCACGGCCACCTTGATCATATTGGCGCCGCCCCCCATATTTTACCGCTTCTCAATTGGCCTCCGGTCTTTGCAGGCAAACTTACGTTGAATCTTTTAAAAAGACGACTGGAAGAATCTAATTTGCTTAAATATTTAAAGGCAAAAGAAATTCAATCGACCGACGAAACATTAATTTTCGGACAAATGAAGATCGGATTTTTTGAGGTCACTCATAGTATAATGGATGCCTTGGGCATTATTATCCAAACTCCTGTCGCCAATGTTTTAGATCTTGGCGACTGGCGATATGATCTTGATCCGGTAAGCGGATCTAAAACGGATTTTTCCCATCTTGCCAAATGGAATACCGAAACCATCCCCTCTATTCTTATGATGGAAAGTTTAGGCGCTACAAAAGAGGGCTCTCAACTTTCAGAACGGGAAGTCTTAAACAATATGCGCAATATTATCGTCAAAGCTCCGGGCCGCATAATCGTGGGCACTTTTTCATCTATGATTGAAAGAGTGGGGCAACTTATCAGCATTGCCGAGGAACTCGGAAAAAAGGTGGCGCTCGACGGTTATTCAATGAAAACTAATATGGAAATAGCCAAAGAAATCGGCTATCTTAAATTTAACCCTTCCACTCTTATTGATGTTAAAAATATCCATGACTATCCAAAACAAAAAATTATGGTTATATGTACCGGCGCGCAGGGCGAAGATCGCGCAGTATTGATGCGGATCGCCAATGGCGAACACAAATCGGTAAAAATTGAAAAATCCGATACGATTATTTTCGATTCTTCTATTATTCCGGGCAACGAGCGCACCATTCAACGGCTTAAAGATACGCTCTATCGCCAAGGCGCCGATGTAATTCATAAAGAAATCATGGAAGTGCATAGCGGAGGTCATGCGTTTATTGAAGATATCAAACTTCTAATCAATCAGGTGAAACCCCGCTATTTATTGCCGATTTATGCCAATCATTATTTACTGCGAGAAGCGGCTAAAGTAGCCGAGACAATTAGCTTTCCTAAAGAAAATATTTTTGTTCTTGATAATGGCAATGTCGCGGAATTGGACGGACAAAATTTAAAAGTACTAAAGGAAAAAATTCCAATTGATTATGTTTTTGTTGACGGTTTGGGCGTGGGTGACATCGGAGAAGTGGTTTTGCGCGACCGGCAATTAATGTCAGCCGATGGGATGTTTGTTATTATCGCCGTTGTTGACAGCCAGACCGGAAAAGTTAAAGGCGAACCGGATGTTATTTCGCGCGGATTCATCTATATGAAAGAGTCCAAGGACTTATTGCGGCAAACCCGCAAAAAAATAAAAGAAACTATCGCCAAAAGCGCCATTCCCAACTCCGAGATCAATTGGGTTTATATCAGAAATAACCTGCGGGATAATATCGGCAAGTTTTTGTACACAAAAACTCGCCGCCGCCCGATGATATTGCCTGTTATCGTAGAAATATAATAAAATAAAATCATGAGAATACTATCCGGGATACAGCCATCGGGAGAACTCCATATAGGCAACTATTTGGGAGCGATAAAAAATTGGATCAAACTGCAAAACGAAAAAAATGAGTGTTGGTTTTTTGTTGCCGATTACCACTCTCTGACCGAGAACTACAACCCCAAAGAGAAATCGAAGGAAATTTTAAATTTGGCAACCGATTTATTGGCGCTGGGTTTAGACCCCAAAAAATCCACAATTTTTCAGCAATCGCAAATTGAAAGCCACGCGAATTTGGCCTGGATTTTTAATACATTGGTCAGAATGTCCGAACTGGAACGAATGACCCAATATAAAGACAAGGCGTCAATTCAAAAAGAAAATGTCAACATCGGGCTTTTCGGCTATCCGATTTTGATGGCGGCGGATATTTTGATTTACAAAGCCGACGCCGTGCCCGTTGGCGAAGACCAAATCCAGCATTTGGAATTGACCCGCGATATCGCCCATCGTTTCAACGAAAAATTCGGCCAGACATTTCCCGAACCGAAATCGCTTTTGACCGAAACGCCGCGAATTATGAGTTTGCTGGATCCGACCAAAAAAATGTCTAAATCGGGCGGAGAAAAATCGTATATCGCGCTTACCGATTTTCCGGAAATTATTCAAGAAAAAATAAAATCCGCGGTCAGCGATACCGGAGGCGGCAAAGATAAAAGAGGCGGAGAGAATTTGTTGGAAATTTTTAACGCCTTCGCGGAAACAAAAAACGGGCAATCGGAATATTCAAACTATAAAAGATACCATGAAGAAGGAACGCTGAAATACGCCGAATTCAAGCCGGCGCTCGCCGAACTAATCTCTAATTATTTCGCCGACTATCGCGCCAAACGCGCCGAACTTTTAGAAAATCCCGACTTTGTCAAAAATGTCTTAACCGAAGGCAATAAAAAGACCTCTGCCATAGCGGAGGCAACCCTTCAAGAAGTTAAGCAAAAACTCGGCTTGATTATTTAGTGTTTAAATATTTTTTTATTTACACTATCCCAACGATCGCATTTATAGTATAAATTTTATTTATTTTTTATCAGATTAACTAAATTATCTTTTACTCGGTTCAAAACCATTTCATTGGTGGCCTCTATATTGAGGCGGAGCAATGGTTCGGTGTTTGAAGAACGCAGGTTCAGCCAGAAATCCGGAGTTTTAACGGTTAATCCATCCAACCAATCAATATCATAGCCCTCAAAATTTTTAGCGACTTTTTTTATCACTTCTTCCGGATTATCAACGGGGAAATTCATCTCCGGAATGGAAATATATTTATTAAATTCCGATGTCAAAACCGATAAATTTTTATTTTCGTTACTTAAGATATCAAGCATTGTTAGAAAGCTAATAATTCCCGAATCGGCGTAAAAGTTTTTTTTGAAATAATAATGACCCGAGGCCTCAATGCCAAAAAGCCCGCCCACTTCTTTCAGTCGCCTTTCAATGAAGGAATGCCCCGCCCTTTCACGGATTCCTTCGCCGCCGCAGGCGGCGATGGTGTCGGAAACAATTTTACCCGTCGTCGCGCTGTAAATAATTTTTCCGTTATGATTTTTCTTTAAAAAATATTTTGCCATCAGCGCGCCAATAATTGATGGATTTATTGCCACCCCCCTTTCGTCCGTAAAATTGATTCGATCGCCGTCGCTGTCAAAAGCGCAGCCAAAAGCATAATTTTCGGCGTTTATTTCCACCGGCAGTTTTTCAAGAACCGATTTGAAAATTTTTCCGACGGCATCCGATTTCATATCAACAGCAATTTTCATCGGTCTTATTTTTTCCATATCAACGGCTCCCAAAACATGTTTGACATATTCATCCTTTATATCTTCCACGATGATTTTTCCTTTTTCTCGCGAAACGCCCGACTTTTCTTCATTGATTATTATTTCCAGATCTTTGGCGGGAAAAAAATCAACGGCGCTTTTCATTAATTTGAAACCGTTCCACTCATTTGAATTGTGAGAGGCCGTAATCATAACGGCGGGAAGATTAAAATGCCCCGAAGCGAAATAAACCATATCAACCGTGGCAAGGCCGATGTCCAAAATATTAATTCCCTCGCTTACCGCCCCTTCTATAAACGATTCTTTTAAAATTGGCGAAGAAGCTCGTGAATCGTGTCCGACAACCATTTTTGAAGACGCGATATTATTTTCTTTCAAATACACGGCAAAAGCGCGCCCGATTTCATGGGCAGTTTCTTCATTTAGATCGCTCGGATAAATCCCGCGAATATCGTAAGCCCTAAAAATTGACGGATTGATAAACATGAACTTACTATTAAGTATAACACATTTTCATGTCTCTTAAGATAGGTATAGTTGGGATACAATCAGACATGATACCAGTGGCTCAAGCGTTAAATTAATACCTTTTGTTTTCATTATAAAACTACCGCCCCCGATGCAGAGAGGAGTAGATTATGGCTTTAGACCGGCTAAAATGGCCCCTACAAGCCCGCTTCAAGCTTCTGCCTGATGAATGACATTAGAATAAATGCGTTATAATATTTTTATGCGCACACCAGAAGAAATTGATTATGAACTATTAGATAAGTGCCTCATTTCCGAGGATGCGAGAGCCCCCTTATCAAGGGCTTTGTCTTATTTGCCAAATGTTGTCATTGATTTTGTGATTGAAAATTGTGTTTTTATTTCTCCGGGTAAGGATGACAGAGGAATATATATAGCAACTGGTGATTTTCGTCTTAAACAAAAACAGTGCTTAATTATCTTGCCTAACATGCTTTGGTCCAAAAACAGAAAAACCATAGCATTTGTTGTTGCCCATGAGGTCGCACACGCATATAAAAAACATGGATTTAAAAGCTTCGAAGACTCGGATCTTGTTCTTAATGGCAAAAGGGAAAGGGACGCCGACAAGCAGGCCATTCTATGGTTGCGCCCTCATTTTACGGGGTCATTCAAAGAATGTATGTATAAGAGTTGGCAACTATCGTAGACAAAGAAAAAATATTATTTATTCAAGCGCAAACTCCTCCTTATCAGCATTCCACACATAATGATATATATGTGATGATTCCGAGCAATCCTTATCACTCCCGTCTTTTGCGACGGAACAAATTTTCTCGGTGGTTTTAATATCCACCGCTGAATCATCCGGGTAACCCTCATTCATTATGTCTGTTCTCCCATATTCGTTTTTACCACTCTCACCGGGCACCCCAAGAGTTCGTGATTGATAAGACATTACCATTTTCATTTCTCCTGACCTTCCCAAGACATACCATTCGTCATTATCAATTTGCATTCCAGTCCCCCAAGTTACCATTTTTGTAACAACAAGCCAGTCGTGTTTGCTACCCTTAATAATACGATAATCGGGTGTCCCACGAGCTGGATTTGTGATTGAAAGCGTAGTTACAATTTCGCCTGTTTTATTATCTAGAAAAATAAAATTCCTACTATTAAAGTATTCATTTGTAAGAATTTTTAGTTCCCATTCGTCAAAACTTGGCATCAGCCTCGCTATTTCGAACTCTTCTATTTCCAGTTTTACTGTTGTAGACGCCGGCATGGGTTGATGCGTAGAATACCAAAAATAAAAGAACCCCACGAAAAAGATGGCCATTATAGAGATGTAAAGTATTTTATTTTTCATAGTTTAATTTACTTATCACAACTCTTTAATTTTTGTTTTATTGCAAAACTCCCCACCTTAATATTCTCCCTATACTCTCTATTTCACCTACCATAGAGGAGGTCGGTATACCAAAATAACAATCGCTTTTTGTAAGTATCGCAGCTCCACCAGAATTACCGTGATCGATTTTTGCATCTGTAAGGTAATAATTCCCATCTATGCCCGAAATAATTCCTTTGGTAGCCGTAATGCTTCTCTGAGAGCCAATAGCGGGGTAACCTAAAACCAAGATATCATCTCCAATACCAACATCACTTAAGTCGCATATTTTAGGATTTTTAGGTGTGAATTTAGAAAAGAAGGGGTCTTCCGAAAGCAATGTAATCCACCCTATGTCTTGCGAATATTCTTTGGTAGCAAAATGTATATTTTCTCTCTCAACTATAAAGTCTTTTCCTGCAGAAAGAAACAAGATTCCACAATATGTGGGACGATATTCTTCTTCATCAGCCAAGACATGTTTATTTGTTAAAATGTTAAAACCGATTGTATCGAAATTAAACAATGTTCCCGATCCCATGACCGTTCTGTAAAGTTGTCCTGTATCAGCATTTTTCCAAAAACATCTAACAAAAACTACTCTAGGGCTCCATTCTGCGATTATTTGAGCCGTTGTAGGGTCTTTTTTAATAGGTGGTGGGGTTTCCAAACTTTCTATCTGACTTTTAAAAGCATCTATTTCGTCTTGCTGATTATTTTTTGATACTGGTGTTGGCGGAGAATCGCAATAAGCATCACTTTTACCATTTGTGGGGCATATAAGCGACTGCCCTGTTTCACACTTTTTCCAATAGTAGCCATTACAAAAAATATCGCTTAAATCTAAACCCGTACCTTTTGTTGCGAATTTTTGCGTAGTTGGCGTTGTTGGTGGAATATAATTCGGGACATTTATTATAAAAGTGATTATCGAGGCAATTAAAAATGCAATTGCCCAAGTTATTTTTTGTTGTTTTTCACTCTTTTCCTTTCTGATTATTGAAAAGATATATGCGACAAGCCTTGATATTGTTAATCCTCCTATTGCCATTCCTAATAAACCAAAAAATGGAATCTTGCTGGAGCCAAAAAACAAAATAATATAGATCAATAATCCTATGCCCATTAAAAACCAAAAAGTTTTTGAGCCATAACCTTTTTCTTTTTGCGTCTCTACAATTTTTTGCTTTAATGTTTCTAAATCTATGCGATAAAAAGTTTTCCTTATTATTGGCGGTACTGAAGTAGGCGTTGTCGAAAAAGCCACAATACTATGCCCACAGTTTTGACAAAATCCATCTCCTTCTTCTATTTTACTTTCGCAATTTGAGCATTTCATAGAATCGTATTCTTATTCAACTTCACGAAACGGTTTCCCACATGAGGAACAAAATTTTGTATCTTTCGTGTGCCTTACCCCACAATGCCCGCAATATTTTATATTGTCATGCTGCATAGCCGTGTTTGTTGTCTTGTCTGGTTTAGCGGTAATTTTGATATTCTGATTATAAACACCCCCCACTCCCCCAACTTCCCTTGGATCAAGCCCATATTCGTTATTACCCCTAGTTCCGTCAGTGCAAGCCAGTATTAAGTTATAAATAGGGATAAGAAGGTACCAACCGCTTTTATTAACATCGTGCATCCGGCGCACACCAACAGCAATAAGCGGAATCACAGTAGCTAACCAGTAGATGCCGTTTAAAAAATTCCAACCATCTTCAGAATTGATATCGGCTATCTTTCCGATAATACTTAGCGCAAGAAGAATAAGGAAATTGAAAAGAAAAAACATCCAATATTCTTTTCTTCTCGCACGCCCATCAAACACAGCATACTTTTTAAATACTTCAAAATAATAATTCATTTTTTTAATTTGCCGTTCTTTAATTATAATTTTTTCCTCCTTAGTTTTAATTTTTGTATCTATCGCATCAAGTAGACTGCCCTTACCAAGTAGTTGGTCACACAGTTTATCAAGCCAATCTTGTTTTTTATTTTCCATACTTTTTATTGATAACCCCCCCAAATAAGTAAACAAAAAGCCCGTGTCCACTAGGTCTTGCGACCCAATATTTCTTTCGAAATATTGCCCATCGAAGAGTTGTAGAACACGGGTTCTATATCTTCGATGGGTCTTTGTACCATGCCAGTATTGCTACTTGGTTTAGGCCACTTACTTATTAAATTTTATACTTATTACTATATTACAAATTTTTCTAAAAATCCAATAACAAATAAGCGGAGCTTGCTTCAGTTCTCAGTTAAGGTGTAGTGATTAAAAAAACCTACGAGCCATATTTTTCTTTAATTTTCCGAATAATTTCTTTTTCATGCTCCTGGAGAGCACTTACCACCTCATCGACTGCCCGTGCCGGCTCCTTGTCGTAATTTGAATAAATAGTTGAAGAAAAATTAAGTTTTAAATAAAAGAGATCAATCGTACTTTGTATGATTTTAAACAATGTCCTGATTTGTATCCCAGTAATTTTAACATCATCTTTTTTTAAGTCATTGTGAACTAAATACTGATCTCTATATGTTTTTAAATCACTAATAAGTTCTTTGTTTCTTAGCAGTCGGTTGCGGATTCTTCTTATATCTTGAAGAGTAAATGGCTTATAACCCTCAAGAAGTGCTGGAATAAAGTTTTTTTCAATATGGTGTGCTAAAAACTCGTTTTTAGAAAATGAAGAAAAATTGTTTTCAACAAAATCTAACAATAACTCTATGGTTAATGATTGTTTTTTCTTATTTTTATCAAAAAACTTTGCTAACTCAACAAAGAAATAACAACGGGCGGCTTCTTGCAGCGGTGAAAAGAAATATGGGTACTTGCCGAATATTTTAACATTTGCATCTGCGTTCTTTTTCCCAACTACATTGGGTGCGGTAAGTTTTCTAAATCTCTCGTAAATTCTAAGAGCAGCGAGAGTATTTAAGTATTGATCCCTCAAGTCCCCAGTCCATTTAAGCGCTTTTGCAAAGTTATTCTGATGAGAATACATAGTTTAAAAATTAAAGCTCCTCGAACTTTGATTCTATCTTAACTATATTCGCACCCACTTTAAGCCCGCTACTTTCCGGCTTGTAAATCATTGAAAATTTCTTTGAAAATCAGGAATCGTTTGTGTAAAAAAGTATTAAATCTACTTCGTATCTTATTTAATTTCTTCTTCTTCTTTTTTCTTATTAGAAACGGACGGTCAAATTGTTCCAGGTTTTTCAAATCCTTGAAAGGCAGCAGTTCAGATTTTAAATAGTTGTTAATTTTTTCTATACTTATATTTCCATAAAATTCAATTTCAGATTTAAGCCATTTAGATGGAACTTCCTTACCTTTGCGGATATTTTGGTCCTTGTTAAGATAATGCAGATTTAATATATTATTTACCTCGCTACCAAGCACCCCCTTCTTATACAAATCAAATGGATAAAAATGGTCATCCTCCGGACTGTGTTGCTTTGTTTCTACATCTATTCGGTTGGTAGGATTGCCATCAATATAGACCGGATGCTGTTTCCATAAAGCTAATTTGACGATATTCCTTACAGAAGACCTTCCGGCTTTTATATCTGTTGTATCGAAAAATGATTTCACTATGTCAACTTTCTTTATAGTAAGATTTGTTTCTTCTATTGCCAGTCGCTTCATTTCTATAGCATCCGGACCAATATTTCTATTATAACCAGAACCAATATATCTATTAGAAAGAGATGCTCTCCAAAACCATTTTTTAAGTTCTGTTTGCTGTTTTGAGGTAGGCTTGTTATTAAAATAAAAGAATATACTTAACACAGTTAACAAAGTCTGAGACGGTAGTTCACTTACTGAAATAATTCCATATTCTCCTTTTAGATACTGCATTGCATTAGATACGGCTTTGATACCATCATCGAATATCTTATTGTATTTTTTAGCATCCGCTTCCTCACGAACGGCTTGAGCAATTTTCTTCAGTGCTTTGATATCTATCTCTATAACACCTTTATCCTTTTTATTACCCATCTGCAACTGGCAAACAAGGGCGAAAACATGAATAAATGTTACCGTATTTATATCCCGAGTCAGGGATTCTCTGTTATGTCTTTTCCAAACTCTAAGCATTCTTTCAAAATCAGTATGCTTGGTCCATGTTTCGGACAAGAAAATTGATTCCGTTGCTATCCTTGTCCCTGCTTGATTTATTCTTTCAAAAATCTCAATAGCATTTTTATAATTATCTAAAGAAATAATAACCACCGGAAACATATAAGATCTCCCGATTAGATTAAGCAGTTTCTTAAATTTAATATCTCTAAAAACACGTTTATCATAATCAAGAAAATATCCCTCCTCATTTTTATTAATGAAAAATTTATCAAAATCTATCAATTGGCTATAGCGAGTATCGCAAATATCATGAAAACTATCCCTAACTTGATGCTGTGAAAATACCTTTTGCCTTGCCAAATAATAAAGAGATAGAAGCCTTTGCTGACCATCTAATACAAGAAATCTTTTAGCCGGCACGTTATCCCCATCAATGGTTCGAGCATCAATTTTTTGACCAGTTTCCCACAATACAAGGCTGCCAATAGGATATTTTTTTCTAAGACTATCGAATAGTTTCTTAACTTGGGGAATTTTCCAAACATAACCTCGCTGAAATTCCGGAACGGCTACATGGTTTCTTTCAATAAATGAAATTAGCGTTTTTAGATTAAATTTATATACTTTTGTAGACATTTTTTATCAAGCAATGATATTACCATTCAAACATCTCAACTATGTTTTCAATGGCGTTTTTAATGCGATCAATGATTCCCTGTCGTTCTTTGATTCGAGGCGCCTCCGGTAATAAATCGACAATATCTTGTCCGTTAGGCGGTTTTTGCGCGTACAGGTATTCACCGATCAGATGTTCAAACTTTTCAATCGGGATATTTTCAGTTTGAGCGATAATCTTCAAACTCTCGGAACGTTCACTTGCCCAAAATTCACTAAACGCTTTTTCAACATCGTCTGACCTGCCAATTTTGGGCAAATTTTCTTCAATGAATTTCTTGATTAAATCTTTCTTCTTACGAAGTTTGACATCCCTATCAAATAGACGCAAAATTTCTTCCGTTTTCTTTTTACGGACCACATCGGAGCTAATATTTTTAAGACCGGCAATGAGTTGGATAATATAGTCAAAGTTAATAATATCCCGAACGGTCAGTTCAATTTCAAAGTCAATTTGGTCCAAAATAGATTCAATTTCGCTATTATTATTTTTACGATCCTCATAAACATCCAAGTATTTGCTTTGATAATCATAAAATTCCTGCTCCGTTATTCCAATGTCATTAAAAGAAAATTCTGCGAATGTCTCGAGCGACGATTTGATACGAAGTAAATCACGAAATATCTTTACAAATTCCGCTTTTTCTTCTTCTCCTTGCAACCCATCGACACTAGAAACAGTCGGCACCTTTTCTCGTAATTCCGCCAGTTTATCTTCAAATTCTTTTTTCTGGACTTCATACGGTTTTTTAAACACAACATCTTTGGCGTTTTCATCACCAAAAAGCGCCAATGCTTTATCGGTTGCTTCTTTTAAGTTTCTAAATGAAACAATATTGCCGTGAGGTTTGTCAGAATTTAAAAGCCGATTTGTTCGTGAATATGCTTGAATCAATCCGTGATATCGCAAATTTTTATCCACATACAGCGTATTGAGCCGTGGACTATCAAACCCCGTCAAAAACATATTAACCACCAAAACGAGATCGACTTCCTTATTCTTTATTCTCTTCTGCAAATCCCGGTAATAATCATAGAAACGATCAGTTGAAAAGTTTGTTGAATATCGTTTGTTGTAATCCTTTATACAGTCCTCTAAGTAATCTCTTGAATGTTGATTGACAACTGCCCCCTCGTCGTCAAAGACATCAACATCAAGTATGTCGGAGCTCTCGTCTTCGTTCGCTTTATAGGTAAAAATTGTCGCAATAGAAAAATCTTCCGCTTTCTTATCCTTGAGTAATTTATAATACTTTTTTAATACCTCAATAGATGAAACGGCAAATAATGCATTAAACTTTCCCTGTTTTGTTTTTCGTTTCCAGTCCGCCAGTATATAATCCGTAATTTTATTCAACCGGTCGGCGCTTTCAAGCACTTCTTGGGTATTAATGCCTTCAATCATAACATCGGCAAAAATATCTGCGTCTAATGTATCCGGATCTTTTTGCGTGTATTTCCCAACATATTCAACAGCAAAACCAAGCACATTATTATCTGAAATCGCATCGGTAATAATATACTTATGCAAACATTCGCCAAAGACATCAACGGTCGTTACTCCTCCCACATTATTATCAGCAAAGATTGGCGTTCCGGTGAAGCCAAACAATTGAGCTTTTTTAAAGAATCCTTTTATCCGAGCATGTGTCTGCCCAAATTGACTTCTGTGACATTCATCAAAAATCACAACCACTTTTTCATTGGCTAAATATTCAAAATGCTTGAGATGAGATTCTCTCCCGATAGCGATATCAAGCTTTTGAATTGTAGTAACGATAAGTTTTCTATTTTTATCTTCAAGTTGCTTCACAAGACTATGCGTGTTATCAGTGCCATCCACCGCCCCTTCGGAAAAGGAGTTGAACTCTTTTGTTGTTTGAATATCCAAGTCCTTTCTATCCACCACAAAAAGCACCTTTTTAACTTCAGGCATTCGTGAAAGTACTTGACTTGTTTTGTATGAAGTTAATGTTTTGCCTGATCCTGTGGTGTGCCAAATATAGCCATTTTTATCAGATTCACGCACTCGGTCCTCAATCGCTCTTACTGCATAATATTGATATGGGCGAAGGGTCATCGGGATTTGCGTTGCTTCAGCCAATACAATATATTCAGCAATCATTTCTGATAGAGCGCATTTTTCCAGAAATGCATCGGCAAACTCATCTATCTTGGTAATTTTTCTATTCTTCACATCCGTCCAGTAGAAAGTTTGTTCAAATGATTGTTTTGGATTATTTGAAAAATATTTTGTATTTACTCCGTTTGAAATCACAAATATTTGGATATATTCAAACAGTGTTCCCGTAAATGAGTGTTTGTGATAGCGCTGGATTTGGTTAAAGGCCTCTTTGAGTTCCATACCTCGGCGCTTAAGTTCAATTTGCACCAATGGCAAGCCATTCACCAACAAAGTCACGTCATAGCGATTTTCATAGCGTCCGGCTTGAGTAATTTGCTGCGCAACTTGATATTCATTTTTGCACCACTGATCCATATTGAAAAACCGCACATAGAAAATGCTCTCATCATCACGAGTCAGGACAAGGCGATCACGCAAGGTCTTGGCTTTTTGAAAACGGTCGCTTTTGTTTATGTGATTCAATATGCGAATAAACTCATCATCAGAAAAAGTTGTTTGATTGAATTTTTCAAGCTGTCCTCGCAGGTTCGCAACCATCGCAGCGGCGTCTTCCAAGACAACCGAAGAAAAACCCAACCGCCCAAGCTGTTCAATCAAGGTCTTTTCAAGTTGTTGCTCACTTTGGTGGGTCATATTATTTTTTTATAAACGGTTGAATCGATCCATTAATAAAACTTTTCAACATAAGAGACCTTGGTGTTTTTTTGTTTTCAAACTTTTTTTCTATTTCTTTAATCCCACTTTTTAACCTTTTCTTTAATTTTTTGAGAAATGGGATTTCCTGCTCAATGCCATTTATTTGAGTCCTTAAATTTTCATACCTATCTTTAAAAGTTTTCTGTAATATATGTAACATAATTGGCCTACCTTTGATTAATATTTTTGCTATTTCTTCTACATCAAAATATTGAAAATAAGCATCTCCATTTCCTGTATTATGCAAAAAATTATAATTTATTAATAAATCTAAGCTCTGTTCAGTGTTTTTTTCTCCCTTTAAGATAGGCATCAATTCGTTTTTAATCTTTTCTTTGATGAATATTTCTTTATGGCTCTTTATCTTTTCATTAATTAATTCAATCAATTTTCCCCACTCTTCATTTTCCATTCCAAAATATTCAAGCCCATAAGTACTTTTTCTCCAACTAAAACCCCACTCCTGTTCGCATAACTTTAAAGGAAATTTCTTTTCTTTAATTAATAACTCGATGTATTCTTTGCCCTCTTTAAAAATATCTTTTTTGTCTTTCTTCAATAAACCTTCTTTAGAAAAATTCAAAAAAATTCCAAAAACATGTAACACCACATAAAAATCATCATAGTCTCTATTTTCCCACTTTTTTTGTACATCTTTTAAGTTACTAAAAAAATCCTCATCGCTGTGATCATAGCGATGCCAAAGTTTTTGCCATGATTCTTTGTTTACACCAATAAGATTTTCAAAATTACCAACTAATTCTCCATTTTCTTTTTCTGATAAATTAATTCCTTGTAAAATTTTTCCTAATATATTCACATCAAAACAAGTGACCCAATGAGACAGTCCTTCGTCATATTTATCTAAAAAGTGGTCCTTATTTTTGTCATCTAATCCTTTAAAAAATTGGGGATACTTTTTAAAAAAATCTTCACTTTTTATATTACCTCTCTTGTATTCAATAAAAATGACAACAAATTCATAGAACATTTTTTCAAACAATTCAACATTTTCTTTTACCTTGCTTGAAAAACTTTTAAAGAAATACTCAAAGCTAGATAACGCTTGCTGTATTAATCTTAAATTATCATATTTAGACTGGGTAAAGATTTTTGAAAGTAATTTTTTTATATTTTCAGAATAATTTATTAAATCATCGCCCATCACCCCCTCGGTAAACAAAGTTATTGCCTCCTCCTGTGAAGGATTAATGCAAAATTCTTTCCCAATCAATTTTTCTTTAATTTTTCTATATTTATCACCACTCTTAGACTCTAGAAGATCTTCTTCATTCGCAACTAAAATAACCTTTTGATTTTTAAATTCAACGAAATTATTTATATACCCGAGTAATTTATCAATTTCAATATTACATCTTTCAAGATCATCAAAAACAAAAACACAGCCCTTACTTTTCTTTAAGAAAATATCCACCAACAACTCATCAGCGTCAGAAGGAACCCAGTCTCTAATTTTTGGTATTTTTTTAATGTTTCTGAGTATGCTACTTGCAAAAATATTATATTTTTCTGGGACAAAAGGAATCAGTTCAATGATTATTTTTTCTTTTATCCCGTTAAAACTATCAACACCATACAAGCTAATATGTAAAATCTTTTTTTCTTTTTTTATATCAATGTAGTTCTTAATAAAATAAGTTTTCCCGCAACCCCACTTTCCTTTTAATAAGACAGCAAATGGAAGATTATTTTCGAAATCACAATAATAATCCAAATATTCTTCTATATGTTTGTTTATTATCATTGTATTTATACAAACAACCCCTGCATCAAGCCCCTTTTCCATTGCTCGGCTTGGACGATTTGTTGTTGTTTTGATTCTATTATTTTATCTATTGAAGTTAAAAATCCCGCAATTTTTTGCTGTTCTAAGAATAAGGGGACCGGCACAAAAAAATTCTTTACAATTTTAGCATTCAAGTTTCCTTGCGTGCCGGTTTCAATGAAGCTATGCACTAACTTTTTATAAAAAAATAAATAATAATATAAATATTCTAAATTAATAATTTTACTATTTGGTATTAAATTGATCATTGCCTGAGATGTTGCAAGAGGTATTTGGTTTATAGCAACAAACCCGACGCTTGCATACATTGAATATATGAGTGAACCCTTTGGCACAATCCATGCTGATGAATTTTTTAGACCCTCTTCACTTATACTTTTCTCAGTTTGCAATATATATTTTCCACTCTTTGTCATGTCGGCAATCGAAAGAAATGGGATACTGCCATCATAGTATTCTTTCTTTGTTGAGGTTGGCGTTCCTCCACTCTTTGCCTTATCACAAATTTCCCCCAGTTTCTTCTCCTCCCACTTCGGGAACTCCTTTCCATCCTCATCCTTGAAACGGATTTCTTGTGCAAAGATTTTTTGCATCATTCCTTTTTTGTAAGATTCAAAAGATTCTTTTTGCGCCTGCAGATTTTCAATCCACGCATCCGTTGATCTTAAAAAATCAGAAATTTTTTGTTGCTCTGGAATGGATGGAAAAATAACCGGGCATCTTAAAACTTCATCTTTTCTTAAGTTTGTTTGACTTACGCCATTATCAAATTTTAAAAAATATTTATTTCGATTTAATATTCTAATCAAAAAGGGACTTACAATTTCTTTTGATTTAATTCCACCAATTCTTTGATTGAGTGTATAAGTATTATCCTCATTAACTAAAAAGCACTTACTTATTGCCTTACCATTCGGAATATCACTCATAACAATAGCAATGTCGTCTTTTTTAAGTGAGGATATCTGTTTATCTGAATATTTTTTAACCTCGCCATTTTGTGAAATAAATTTTGAATTTACAACAATATATTTTCCATATTCTGAAATATCTTGCTCGTGAGCTTTTCCATTCCAAAATTTAGAAACCTCCCCCAACTTATTCTCCTCCCACACACCAGAAAAACCTGGAAAGCGAAGTTTCGGTATTTTTTTAGTTTCTAATTGTACAGCTTTACTTGGCATAACTAAAATGGTTTATTGATTTTCAATTCATTGCAAAATTTTTCAATCTTGTTTTTCAGACCGAGCTCGTTTGCGTGCAATTCTTTCAACCTCTTTGAAACCTCTTTAATATCCACTGCTACTTCTTCCTCAACTGTGTCCACATAGCGTGGGATATTTAGATTGTATTCATTTTCTTTGATTTCTTTTATGCTTGCTCTGTGTGAATATTTTTCTATTTCTTTGCGACTTTTATAGGTATTAAAAATCTTCTCAATATTTTCATTGGTGAGTTTGTTTTTATTACCAATCTTTTCAAAGCCTTTGGAGGCATCTATAAACAGAATGTCTTCATCATCTTTGCGACATTTTTTAAAAATAAGAACTGTTGCTGGAATAGCTGCCCCATAAAAAAGATTCGAAGGAAGTCCAATGACTGCATCAAGATAATTTTGCTTTTCTATGATGTATTTTCTAATATGGCCTTCGGCGCCGGACCGGAAAAGCGCCCCATGAGGCAATACAATAGCCATAGTGCCATTATCGCCGAGGTGATAGAGCATATGAGTTACAAAGGCATAATCAGCTTTATTTTTTGGAGCTAATCGCCCATATTGAGAAAATCGATCATCATGCGCTAGTTGTGGGTCGCTATTGCCTTTCCACTTTGAGGAAAAAGGTGGATTGGCGACGATTGCCTCCGCCTTAAGGTCTGCGTGCATATCCTCTCTAAGGGTATCGCCTTGGCGTATTGAAAAACGATCAAAGCGCACTCCGTGCAAAATCATATTCATTCGGGCAAGGTTGTAGGTCGTCGGGTTGAGCTCTTGTCCATAATATTTTACAACTTCGGTAAATTCGCCAAGACGAAGTAAAAGCGAACCAGAACCACAAGTTGCGTCATATGCTGATTTGATGCGTTTTTTATCTACAGAAACAATTTGAGCAAGCAAGCGTGATACTTGAGCAGGAGTATAGAACTCACCACCTTTTTTACCAGCGCCGGCAGCAAATTCTCCAATCAAATATTCATAAGCATCGCCAAGAAGATCGCTTTTGGCGTCTTCAAGCTTAAAATCAATACCATTAAGCAATGTGAGCACTTCAACAACAACTTCATTCTTTTCACTCTCACGAGAACCAAGTTTCGTGGAAGTCAGGTCCACATCATCAAACAGTCCTTTGAAGTCATCCTCACTTGCGGTTCCTGCCGAGGTTTTTTCAATAGCATTAAGAATATTTTTAAGATCCTCCAGAATAAAAGTTTTTTGATCTTTTATTTCACCTTTTCCCTTTTTGACTAAATATGAAAAAAGCTGTGACGGTCTTAAGAAAAAACCAAGTTCATCAATGCAAGCCTTTTCTATATGCTTCAAATAGTCCTTCCCCTCCTTTGTGTTTTCTTTTATTTCAGCAAAAGTGATTTTTTCACGAGCAAGAAGTTTTTCATTTACATATCGCTCAAGTTTTTCAGAAAGATATTTATAAAAAATAAAGCCAAGAATATAGTTTTTATATTCATCGGCATTCATTTTGCCTCGCAGCACATTAGCCACGCCCCATAACTGTCTCTCTAATATCCTTTTTTGTTCTTCTGACATAAAATTATTTTTGTTTGAGTAATTTTAATATATCACCTCTTCTATACCGCCTGTCTTTCCTTGTACCATAGCGGATTGCCTTTAAAAACCCCGAATTATCCCATTTTCGCAGGGTATTTGGATGAAGAGCTAGAATTGAGCAAGCTTCAGCCAGAGTTATAATTTGATCTTTTTTTGTGTCGGTCATATATAAATCGCTTACTTACCATCACTTTACACCATCCAATAATTGAAATCAATAAAAAACGGCGATCCCGTCTGTAGGACCGCCGTTTTTGTGCGACACTATCTTCTTAAGGATTGAATGGCTTCAGAGGCCTCACTTCTGGTGAGCCCATCAACTTGTGATTCCCACCGGCTCTTTTCATCCTCGTCTGTAATATTCGTGTGTACAAGCTCAAGTAGATAGCTTTTCTGCCGGTCGGTTATAGAATCGTCTCGTTCAATCCCCGCCCCTTCATATACATTTTCAAGCCGCAAAATGTCTAAGCTCTTGCACGCTGAATTGGCTGCTGACATTAAAGCGCCGTTCAAACAGGAGAAAATAATGCGCTCTATACCGCTATTGATTCTCGAGATAATCGATGAGCCGTGACCTATGCCCACAGGCCGGCCATCCTTGCTTAAGATGCATTGTACCGCAATAAGGCCAGGAGTCTTTAAGGTTGACAGGGTTCCAGTATCTTCGGAGAAAGTGGCGCTAAGATTATAGGTTCCACAAAGCTTTCTTACTTCCTGGCGGATTGGATGACTCTCGGACTGCGTGTCGAGCGTCTTCTCCATCGCCACCCTTACCGGATGTGGTTGAAAAGTAGCTATCGCCTGACTTTTGTAATTGTTCATGGTTTTTAGATTTTGTTAATTGTGATGAAATTGTCCGAATATTCGACCTCAACTTTACTGCCGACGGTAAACCCGGATTCGAGAAGGAACCTATTAGCAATTCTAAGCATCGGCTTTTGCTTATCATCGCCGGGAGCCTCTAATATGGTCATTTCTCTTTTCGGACCATAACTTAATCTCATGATTAATTTAGCTTCGTTCATAATTTTCGTTTTTCTACTTGTTTACAATAGAAAAGGCAAACACCTCTTTTGATTTTCTTAATAATGTTTCCTACTGGGTCTTTTACCTCGACGAAAGTAATTGACCGAATGGCTTTTTCTCCCTTTTTTACTCGATACCCAAGCTTCCACCATTGGGCGAAAGTAAGGGCATTATTATACGGGTCATACTTCTTCACTTCTTCATGACCCCAGCGCTTTTCTATCTGTTTGGCTACCAGGTCATAGGTAACCGAAGACCCTGTATAGGGAGATATACGGGGAGGAACACTCATAATTTCATTTACACTTTGCATATACGGCTTGATTATCACTAACGCCAAAATACGCTCGACTAGGCATATTAATGAAGAATTTGGCTAATTAATTATTTTTCTTCATCAATAATCAAGTGGTGTGAATTAAGGTTTGGGGGGTGATTCGATAGTTTAAAATAGAGGCTATGGATGTTATAAAAGGGAACCCGGAGACGGTTTTTCTTGATGGGGGGGCATTTTTGGATTCTTTTTGGGCTTTAAAAATCAACTGGCCTAAAAATTTTTGCGCAGATTTTAGAAAAAAGAGGCACAGATAAGCCAAAATAATATTTTCTCGCAGAGAAAATATTATTAAAGTCACGGCGTGACTTTATTGACTTTATTAATTTTAACTTTTTCTAATTTTTCAAACTTTCCTTAAAAATCACTTGGCCTAAAAAAATTTTGCGAAAAATTGAGGTTAAAGGGTGGGCAAGATAAAAAACACGGCTATAAAAGTCGTGTTTTGGCTTATTTATGCCAAATTGGTTGACTTCCGTAGAAATTTTTGACCTTTAGTATAATTTAATAAGAATCAAAGTTGTAATTCGATTTTGGTTCCTAACTTTTAAAACAAATGGTGAGCGGCCGGAGATAATAAAGCCCGGTACGTTGCAAAGGCAGCAATGCCAATGCGGGGAGATACTGGCAGGGTGTGGGGGCGATCGTTAACCCGCCTGTTGGAGGCCATTAAAATAACGACTCTCTCTGATGCTCTCTAGACAGCATTCTAGAGTCCTTATGCGGACAGTGCCTGATACGAATCGGACATTGTCGACATGAGGTTCAGATAGGGATGCAAACGCCTACGTAGTCCAACAGGTGAGCGTGGGTATCGCATACCAAAGCGGCGGGGCCTGAGGCAAAACTAATTGGTTCGGTGGCTGTAATGCCATGCGGATGAGCTAGGGGTACCCTGTACGACAGTCTGCCTGACGTGTACACCGAGAGACAGCGGGATTATGTACACAGGACCAAATGACGTATCCAAATAGGACGGCATTCTCCCCCCTCTTGTCCAAATCGGTAGCAGGGTAATTCACAAATCAATAACTGAAGTTTTTAATAGTAATATTTAAATCAATGAACAATCATTACATGATTGAAGAATGTTTTTTTATAACGCCGAGAAATGTCGGGGGAAGGTTTGGCCATGTTAGGAAGTTAGGAATCAATGAGCTCGAAAACCGCAGTGATATTTCTTATTGGTTTGACGATATGTCTGAGCCAACATGCCTATTTGTCAGCGTAAATGGCAATGAGCCGCAGAAATTTGATTGGGAGCCGGTTGATATTACTTTTGGAGAAACAGCCTATATTCGCTGTCATTGCGGTTATAGAGCAAGAAAACTGTATCTACCTCCTAATGGCAAAGAATTTAAATGCCGGAAGTGTCATAAATTACAATATCAGCTCACCAAATTCAACCGCCACTCAATTGCGGGCAGGTCTCTATATAAAATGAATCGTCTTCAAAAACTCGCCGATAGCAGGGCGAATATAGGTAGAATTTTATACAATGGCAATTATACAAAAAAGTTCACACGATTTCTTGGATTGTGCGACCGGGCTGGCTTGGAAAGCATTGTGCGGGGTGCTAAAGATCTAAAAACACTAATGAATGGATAGGTTATTTTAACGAAGTCAGAATATCCCCTATGTCTGTTTTAAGACAAATTGTTCGCTACTGCCGTGGCCCCGTTAGGATAGAAGCCGGTTATTGTCTTAAATTGTATTCCTAAAGATGCTCAATTTTACCTTTTGGTACTGTAGTATACTAAGAATATGACTACAAAAGAAAACAAAATAAAGCTGGCGAGTATCATTTCGGTGTTTGTGCATGACGATATTGGCATTTTGGAAGCGTACACTGCAACATCATGTTCATTTGTCGTCATTGAGGGTATCAGTTTTGGTTATCAATTCATTGAATCTGAAAATAGTGAAACTAATTTAAACAGGGCTTTTGACATTCTTTTTGACGAAACACTCAAGCGTTTAAAATCAAAGGGCATCCATTTGTCACTATAGACAATTAAGTATAAAATAAACATATGGAATTTTTTACAAGAAAAGAAGTCGCAGAATTTTTTAGAGTTAACCCTAGAACAGTGGAGCGTTGGTTGAGAAATGGAAAACTAAAGGGCTATAAACTTGGCGAAGGCAAGACAGCGCCATGGCGCATCGATATGGTGGAAATAAAAAAGTTTTTAGCAAAGAATAAAGTATAAACATATGGCCGATATCAACAACACTGAAAAACATTGGCTAATCGCCTTTTATGGTAGGGTCTCAACATCGCTGCAGGAGGAACAAAAAACAATTGAGACTCAACTCATGGCAATGAATGATTTCGCCGATAAGAAATTCGGTAAAGGTAACTATACTGTAGTCAAAGAATATCTCGATGAAGGTTGGAGCGGAGACAATATTGTAAGACCTAGTCTTGACCAGCTTCGGGTTGATGCAAAGAAAAAGATTTGGGACGCAGTAATAATTTATGACCCGGACCGATTGGCTCGCAGATATTCATTGCAAGAGTTGGTAATGGACGAAATAAAAGATGTCGGGATTGAAGTTATTTTTGTTACCGTATCTACTCCCAAAAACATAGAGGATAAGATCCTTTATGGGGTACGGGGACTGTTCGCTGAATATGAGCGAGCAAAAATATCGGAACGTTTCCGCCTTGGGAAACTTCTTAAGGTTAGAAATGGCAATATTCTTACAACAGAGGCTCTTTATGGATATGATTACATTCGCAATGACAAGATAAATAAAAAGCCCGGCTACTATGTGATAAATGAAGAAGAAGCAAGGGTTGTAAGAATGATATTTGCTTGGGTTGGCGAAGAAGGATTAACGCTCCGGCAAGTAGTGAGACGATTGCAAGAAATGGAGATAAAACCAAGAAAAAGTAAAAGGGGGGTTTGGAATACAAGCACTTTATCTACTCTACTAAGACACAAAGCGTATATAGGAATGGCTCATTGGGGTAGTTCCTATGCGGTAGTTCCAAAGAATCCTACAAATAAGGAAAAATATCGGCAAGTAAAAAAGAGTAGTCGAAAAATCAAACCGGAAACAGAATGGATTGCGTCGAACATCCCAGTGCCACCTATCATTGGGGAAGAACTATTTATGAAAGTGCGAGAACAATTAAAAACCAATTTTGCGCTGTGCCAACGGAATACCAAAAATGAATATCTACTTGGCGGTAAAATATTTTGTTCTTGCGGCACAAAGAGATGTGGCGAAGGTCCTCAACATGGCAAACATCTTTACTATCGTTGCAGTAATAGAATCTATAACTTCCCTCTGTCCCCTACATGCAATGAGAAAGGAATTAATGCGAGAATCGCTGATAAATTAGTATGGCAAAAAATCAAAGAGTTTATGACTTCTCCGAAATTATTATCACGACAAATCAATCGACGGAAAGATATCCGGAAAAATAAAACTCTACCATTAATTGAAAATATAGGAATAGCGGAAAAAGAACTTGCGAAACTGAAAGCGCAGGAAGACCGCTACATCAAGGCATATGGAAACGGCGCATTAACTATTGAACAATTAAAAGAGCAAGTAACATCAATAAAAAGTCATATGGCAACATTTGAATCGCAAATAAGAAAGGTCAATCAAGAAAAAAGCCGGATTGATACTGCTCCAACACCAACTGAAAAAGAAATAAAAATATTTACAGATGAGGCAGCCAAAACTATTAATGACTTGAATTTTGAGACAAAACGGACAATCATTAGAAATACTGTAGGAAGAATTATTGGCACACAGCGACAGCTACAGGTGTCTGGCGAAATACCATTAACACTAAATTATGTCACATACAAAACTAACTATCGGTATAGTTGGCCTGCCTAATGTGGGTAAATCCACTTTATTTAAAGCGCTGACCAGAGAAAAAGTTAATATCGCCAATTTTCCCTTCGCCACCATCGATCCCAATGTTGGGATTGTTAAAGTTCCCGATCAACGGCTTATCCGACTTGCTGAAATGTCGAAGTCAAAAAAAATCGTTCCGGCGGCAATAGAATTTGTCGATATTGCCGGCTTGGTCAAAGGCGCCCATGAAGGCGCGGGGCTTGGCAATCAATTTTTGGCGCGCATCAGAGAAGTGGATGTTATTGTTGAAGTGGTGAGGGATTTTGAAAACCCGGACATTATTCATGTTGAAGAAACCGTTAATCCGTCGCGGGATATTGAAACAATCCAACTGGAACTGGTCATGGCCGATCTGCAAACGCTGAATAAGCATCTGGCCACGATTGAAAAAGATGTCAGAGCGGGCAAAAAATACGCCCAAGAAGAAAAGATAGTTTTGGAAAAAATAAAAACGGTTTTAGAGGCCGGAGAAGGAGCCACAAAAGCAAAACTTTCCGAATCAGAATTATTGTTGATAAAAAATTTACATTTTATGACTCTAAAGCCGTTTTTATTTGTTTATAATATTTCAAAAAATATCGATAATGGAAATCGACTGGCAATTAATTTGCGATTGGAGGCGGAAATAGCGGAAATGAGCGAAGAGGAAGCCAAAGAATTTGAAAATGAATCGCGTTTGCCGGAATTGATAAAAAAGGCCTATGATTTATTGGATTTAATTACCTATTTCACCACCGGAGAAGATGAGACCCGCGGCTGGACTATTAGAGCCGGATGGACGGCGCCGCAGGCCGGTTCGGCAATCCATAACGATTTTGAACAAAAATTTATCAAGGCCGAAGTTATAAATTGGCAAAAATTGCTGGAGTGCGGTTCTTGGGCCAATGCCCGTCAAAAGGGATTCTTACGAACGGAAGGAAAGGACTATGTGGTCGAAGACGGCGATGTCATAGAATTCAAAATTTAAATTGACAGGTTGCCGCGCTCTGTGATAAATTATCACCGATGAATGAAGCGGAAAATAATATAAAAGAATATGAAATGGCGTATCTTTTGACGCCCGAAATTCCCGAGGACAGAATCGATTCGGAGATCGCGGAACTGAAAAAATTAATTGTCGATGGCAATGGCCTGGTAAACCAGCTAGGCATGCCCGAAAGAAGATCTTTGGCCTACCCCGTCAAAAAGCAAAATCACGCTTATTTCGGGGTTGTTTATTTTGATATAGAGCCGGAAGGATTGGATAAAATAAAAAAAGCGCTTGCGCTTCATAAAAAAATTATCAGATATCTGATATTGCGCAAACCGGTGGAATCGGCGCGTAAAAAAACCGAAACAAAACAGCCGTCGGCATCCCAAATACCCGAGCAAAGTTTTGATCAACGGCTCGAAAGTTTGCTAAAAAGTTAAAAAATAAAAAAGTGAATTTAAACAAAGTATTCATATTGGGAAATTTAACCCGCGACCCGGAATTAAGGCAGACGCCATCCGGTCAGAATGTAGCCACTTTCGGCGTGGCAACCAACCGCATCTGGGGAGGACCGACGGGCAAGCAAACACAAACCGAATTTCATAATATTGTCGCTTGGGGCCGTTTGGCGGAAATTGCCAGCCAATATCTGGCAAAAGGCCGCCTCGTTTTAGTTGAGGGCCGATTAAACACCCGCACCTGGCAAGATCAAAGCGGTCAAAAAAGAAATCGCACGGAAATAGTGGTCGAAACGATGCAATTGGGACCGCGCCCGGCGGGAGCGTCCGGTCAGTTCACACCGCAACAACAAAACATTACCCAAGATATGCAACAAAATGAGATCCTGCCGGAAGTGCAGTTAGAGGATTTTGGCGAACCGGTTAAAGATAATGAAGAAGTAAAAGTGGAAAATATACCCTTTTAATATGTATAACAATCCCATCAATCTAAAAAATCAAAAAACCACCTGTTATTTCTGCGCTCAGAACTTGCAGGAAATTGATTACAAAAGCGCGGAGCTTTTGCGTCGTTTTATTTCGGCGCAGGCAAAAATTATGCCCAGAAAACGCAGTCATCTATGCGCCAAACATCAGCGCCGTTTAGCCATGGCCATCAAACGCGCCCGTTTCATGGCGCTCCTCCCCTTCACCGCCAGATAATTATACTACCGAAGATTTTTTCACTTCTTGAGTCAGTTTTTTGGTTAGATCTTGGTTCTCTTTCAGATATTGGCGGGCGGATTCAAGGCCTTGGCCGAGTTTTTGGTCGGCGTAGTTTATCCAGGTGCCGGATTTCGATAAAACGCCGGATTTCAAGCCGCAATTTATTATATCCCCTTCTTTTGATATCCCCTCATTATACATGATGTCAAATTCGGCAATTTTAAACGGCGCCGCCACTTTGTTTTTGACCACTTTAACCGTAACCCTGTTGCCGACTATATCTTCTCCTTTTTTAATTTGAGCGTTTCGCCGAACATCGAGCCGCACCGAAGAATAAAATTTAAGCGCCATGCCGCCCGGCTGGGTTTCCGGATTGCCGAAAAACACGCCGATTTTCATTCTTAATTGATTTATAAAAATAATGGCCGTATTGCTTTTAGCGGCGATGGCGTTTAATTTTCTCAACGCCTGCGACATCAGCCGCGCCTGAAGCCCCATGTGCGAATCGCCCATTTCTCCTTCAATTTCGGCTCGGGGCGTCAAAGCGGCCACCGAATCGACAACAACGACATCGCAAGCGTTCGATCTTACCAAGCTCTCCACAATCTCCAACGCTTGCTCGCCATTATCCGGCTGGGAAATTAAAAGATCTTCAATCTTAACGCCGATTTTCTTGGCATATTCAGGATCCAAGGCGTGTTCGGCATCCACAAAAGCGGTTTGCCCGCCTCTTTTTTGCGCTTCGGCGATAATGTGCAACGCCAGTGTGGTTTTTCCGGATGATTCCGGGCCGTAAATCTCGATAATTCTGCCTTTGGGTATGCCGCCAACGCCCAGCGCCATATCCAAAGAAAGCGACCCCGTTGGGATAGCGTCAACATTAACTTTGGCGACATCGCCGAGTTTCATTATGGAGCCCTCGCCGAATCTTTCTTTCAATCCTTTAACGGCATCGTCTAAGGCCTTATTTTTAATATCGATATTTGCCTCTTTTTCTTTTTGTTTTACCATATATTTTTATTGATTTCTAAAGACCTGCCTGACGATTTTTGAGGTTTTCCCAAAATTATCAACCGCTTCCACTTCCACGATATTTATTCCATCGGCCAATTGAACATCTTTTGAAAAATTACCATCCGAAGCAACGAAAACATTTTCACCGTTTATCGCCAGATTGACGCCGCTATCGGTTTTGCCGGTTATCGCAATTGATTCCTGTTTTGTAATTGTATCTTCTTTTAAATTAATTGCCAAATTTGGCGGCCCCACCAAAAACGCGACCTGATACCAAAGATAAATTAAAAGCAATGATGCCAAAAAAATTCCGGAAAATATTGCTATTTTTTTAGGCGTTAAAATGAATCCATTAATGTTTTTTAATTTGGCAACCGGTTTATTATGGAAATCTTCGCTTTCCCGCGCTTCTTTGCCATACGCCCGTATCAATTCATTGGCGCTAAGATCCAAAAATTTTGCCAACCGTTTAAAAATACCGACTCTATAGACCAAGGGAGGCAATTTTTCAAATTGGCCCGCTTCCAGCGCTTCCAAGTAATAAATTTGTATTTTCGTAAGCTCGCTTAATCTTGCCAAACTAAGATTTTTTTCTTGTCTTGTTTCTTTTAATAATTCCGCTAAAGTTTTTTTATTTTCAGATTTCATCTTCCTTGTTTTGTTCATCGGCAGGCGAATTGAATTTATCCGCATAAACCTCCCGCGGTTTGGCGCCGTCGCCCGGTCCTATTAAACCCTGCTCTTCCAAAATATCCAGAAGGCGCGCCGCTCGGGCATATCCTACCCGCAACCGTCTCTGTAAAAGAGACGCCGAGGCCTTGCCGGCTTGCACGACGACATCTCTGGCTTCTTCGAATAACTCATCATCACCGTGATCACTGCTGTTATCGGCGAATTTATCAATGGAACCGGATTCTCGCCGCGCATTTTCTTCCATAGAGACCTCTTCACTAATGGCGCCTGTAGCGGGATTTTTTTCCAAAATATAACTCACTACTTTTTTAATCTCTTTTTCGGAAACAAAAACTCCTTGGATGCGCCTCGGCTTAGAACTGTCGTTCGATAAATACAGCATGTCGCCGTTTCCCAAAAGTTTTTCGGCTCCCGCCATATCCAAAATAGTGCGCGAGTCAATTTGCGAAGGAACCTGCAACGCAACTCTGGCGGTAATGTTGGCCTTAATTAGTCCCGTCAAAACCTCCACCGATGGTCGTTGTGTTGAAATCACAAGATGAATCCCAACCGCGCGCGCCATCTGGGCAATGCGGATAATCATGCCTTCCACTTCCCTGCCATAGGCGGCCATAAGATCAGCCAGCTCGTCGATAACTATTACCAAATACGGCATGAAGGACTCCGGTTCGCGATTCTTCAAAATTTGATTATTAAAACCAAGAATATCTCTGGCTTTATATTCCGATAAAACCTCATAGCGGCGCTCCATCTCTTTAACGGCCCATTTCAAAGCGTTGACAGATTTCTTGCCGTCGCTGATAACCGGAGTTAAAAGATGGGGTAAATCCCTGTAATATGCCAATTCGACGCGCTTGGGGTCGATAAGTATAAATTTTAACTGAGACGGACCATTGCGCCATATTAACGAGGTAATAATGGTGTGCATACAGACTGATTTGCCGGAGCCGGTGGCGCCGGCAATCAGCAAATGGGGCATTTTAGACAAGTCGCCGAAAATCGGAGCGCCGCTGACATCGCGGCCAATCGCGAAACCCAAAAGATCCAATTTTGAAAAACTTTCACCGCCAAGCAAGCTGCCGAGACGCACTAAAGCGACCGATTTATTGGGCACTTCGATGCCCACCAGCGCCTTACCGGGAATCGGCGCCTCGATTCTTAAAGGATGCGCCGCCAGCGCCAAAGAAAGATCATTTTGCAAAGTTATTATTTTCGACAATTTAACGCCCTGAGCGGGGCGCAAGGTATATTGCGTAACCGTCGGCCCCACATTAACTTCGCCCATTTCCACTTCAATACCGAAGTGCTGCAAGGTTCTTCTAATGATATTGGCATTCGCCTTAATATCGCCGGACATCGGCCGGCCTTCAACGCTTTCAAGCAACTCTATAACCGGCGGCCTATAGGCGCTGCCGATAAATTTGGGCATCTTGAATTCTTCTTCCTCTTTATCCGCTTTAAAAATCGGCTTGGCTGAATTGGTCTGTTTTTCTTCCTTCGCGTTAGGTTGATTGATAATCGGATTAACTTCCGCCGGTTTTTCGTTTTTTATTTTTTGCGCCATTTCTTCATCCTCTTCCTCATCATATTCTTCATCATCGCCCCTGCCGATTCTAACGGGAATATCCAGCGCCATTATAAGGGCCACCAAAATAAACGCGATTAAAAGCACAAGAGACGCCCAAAAACCGAATATTTTTTCCATAAAAAACGACACAAAATAGCCGATTCGGCCGCCGGCATCGTTGTTCAAAAAAGACATTTCTAAAATTCCTAAAACTGAAACAAAAAGCAAAAGGGCGCCGAAAATCGTGGCAAAATAAACATTTTGGCGCCGTGATTTTAAAAATTCCAGCGCCATCATCAAAAAAACTATCGGCAGGACAAAATATCCCCAACCAAACAAATAATTAAATCCTCTGAAAATCAAATCACCCAACGGACCGGCTTTATGCCAAATGCTTAAAACGACAATAATGGCGAAACTGAAAAAAAGTATTGCCAAAATGGCTTTTTTGGTCTGATCTTCCAAATCAAAGAGGGGCTTTTTGTTGTAATCGGATGAGATTTTTTTTGTTTTTTTCCGCCTGGCCATAGAAACATTTTAAAATAAAAAAAAATCACTGGCAATAGCTTGCGCGGGATGGAGGAATCGGACCTCCGCCAACGGTTTTGGAGACCGTAGTACTGCCACTATACTAATCCCGCACCAAAAAATTACTTTTTGGTCTCTTTGTGCGCCGTGCGCTTGCGGCACCATTTACAATACTTTTGAAATTCCAATTTTCTTTCAACGGCTTTCTTATTTTTCTGCTTGTAATAATTAAGCCGTTTACATACGGAACATTGCAATTTTACCACTTTTTCTTGCGCTTTCATAGATTTTATAAATTTAAATTTTAGCTGGTTATTTTTATTACAAGCCGGAGGCGAGATTCGAACTCGCGACTTGCTGTTTACAAAACAGCTACTCTACCGCTGAGTTACTCCGGCAAAATAATTGGGAGTATCTCGCAGGTAAGATATTAGCAGATTTTTCTACTAGCGGCAAATTTATTAAAATAAATGGGCGCCCTACTGGGCGTCCATATTTTTATTCAGGAAACTAGCCATTCCAAAAACCAATCCCACAATTCTTGAATCCATCTACTGGTGATCCTCCAGGCAGATGGAAAACAGAGACCAACAAAAATCCCTGAAACTAACCCCTGCCACCATTCCAGATTAATCATTTCTGAAAATAGTTCGGTAATTAGTATCATAACTATCCTCGAGGCAACTTGTGATACCAACTGCAACGGAATCGCACTGTTAACAATCCTCAATTTTTCTTTGGTGGCAACCAATTCAGAATTCGCAAAGCGAATACCTAAAGAATAAAAGATAGAACCCCAAGCAGAAATGCATTCTGCGAGGGGCCCTGTGATGGGAACTGCACGACTTCAGATCGGAGAGGGTTGGGACTGACCCGTCTTGCCGTCCCATGCGGCGATGAGCCATCCTCGAGGCGATTCCCCGCGGCGAAGATCCAAGAGCATAGCAATTCGCTTGCTACCATCCCTAGACTTAGCACGGATGAGGCTGCCGCGGTTTGGCATCTCGATCTCGCCACTTCCGATCATGATCATCTTCGTCGTACCGCTGATGGTCCCGTCCTCAAGCTTCTCTTTCCGAACTTCTTCGCAGGCCTGCCTGACCCAGTCCGGCGTCTTCTCACACAGGCCGAGCTTCTCGAAAAAGTTGGAGAAAGCTGCTACCAGCGAGAAACCACCCGGTGCAGCTGGAGTGGCGAAGTTGAGAGGCCGTCCATTTGGAAAGTCCCGATAGAGGACGTCCAACTCCTTTTTCGCAAGTATCTTCACATTCGTCATGCCTTATTCCTCCTTTCAAGGTTCGTGATTTCATCCAAGCGCCATGCTCGGATTTCACGTTACCTTAGCATAATTGAACCATTGCGTCAAGGGCAACAAAAAATCACCGTTTCTGGTGTTTATCGCTTCATAACTCCTAAGATTAAAAAATTTTCTTCTCTCAAAATGCGAAACCGCCAATTTGTTTTTACCCCCAAAATTAAATACGAATTAGTCGCCGAGCGAAGCGAGGCGGGCCTCCAAAACTTGCAATTTCCTTACTGGTGCGTTTGTTTGACGAAATCCGAACCTTTTTTGAGCGAAACTGACGGCGCGCTTCGCGCGCCAAACCGAACGCTCGGGCGGGCAAAAAGGAAGGGGGTTGGGGGGAAGGAATTTTTGCCCGCCCTCGCTTTCCGCCGCCGCCGAATTTCGT